>Ga0129301_1000200_pt1 | contig 31708 bp, 30 predicted proteins | sample ConPoolayeHmetaG_FD_94489 | JGI IMG/M metagenome (GOLD analysis project Ga0129301, IMG submission 94489) | Hot spring microbial mat communities from California, USA to study Microbial Dark Matter (Phase II) - Cone Pool mat layer H metaG ...
ATTGAAGGGAAGCCTGCAGCTGTCGTCGGAAGCACAGCAACCAACACGCCAGCCCACACACCAATCGGTGGGCCGAGCTTTCAGAAGCCTCCAACAAATCAGGGGAGGATAATTGTGGGAAGCACAGGCGTCTTCATAAATGGTAAGCCGGCGGCAAGAAATGGAGATACAGCTGTGACCTGCAATGATCCAGTGGACCTGCCTATCGGCAAGGTCGTCGCAGCCGGCACCGTCTTCATAGGAGAGGTTGGTGTGCCAATCCCGAGGCCGCCCGCAAAAGGTGAAGCAAAAGAGAGGAAACTGGAGAAGCCTAAAGTGAAGCCCTACACACTGTTGGTCAACCCAAGAGTTGAAGGTTCAAGCTGACCTGATAGCCTTAGCTCCGTACACGATTTGACTACAGCTTCTCAATGTTCTTGTAGACGAAGTGAGATCTACCCTTTATGTACCTCAAGTATACGCCATAGTGGCAGCTGAGGGGAGAAGATACAAGAAGTGTCGGAGAAAGTATGTTGCCTGGGCAGACTTCATCTTCTGAGGTTACCTTCTGGGAACCTATCTCTTTTGGTGACTGATACCAGAGGGCGCCCACTTGGTCTTGGAAAAGATAATGTGGCATACATTCAGGATCCAAGACCACATCCAACAGCTTCAGCTGTTCGGCAGATGGAAAGAAGAAGCTAAAAACAGTTCTACCTTCTTTAACCTCTATCACCTGGGAATGCCATCTGCCCCCTTCTTCGGCCAGAACATGTGCACATAGCATGCGTTCTCCTCCTTCACCTCTGCAGGTATACGAGAGAGCCAATCCCGAATATGGTGTAATCTGTGGCTCCAGAGGGATCGACTTTGCTGCATTGACCCTGCACTCATCTAAGCCCAGGTCAAGATAGTGTATGATGTGCTCCCTCTCCAGCATGTAGACAAGATGGGCTCTTCTATTGCGAAATACTACACTGCATTCGATGAGCTTACCTTCGAAGCTAGAGAACCTTGTCAAATTCATCTTTCCGTCTGGAGAGAGCTTGAACACGCTGGCAGACTCTCCCCCATCATCCTCAGATGAGATCAGAAGATATAGTGTTCCATCTTCAGCCGTAAAGGGAGAACCCATAATCTTGTGAATTGGAAGAGATGACGTGAACTTCTTGATTTGAGGCTGCTGACTTCTCGAGATACTCAGGATCGTGACAGCCTCCTCGGTAGACCAAAGGACATGCTCATATCTTTGATCAGAGCTTTCAAGAAGCGACAGCCATGGTTCTTGACGGCCTTCCAGTTCCACGATGCTCCTACAGCTCCAAATATTCATCGGAATATTAGGGCTGCTTTCGAGTAGGAAGAGGTGGAATCTGTTCTTTTCAAGATTAACCCACACAGTACGTATCGGCGCATTCATCTGGAAAAGATCTCTAGGAGTGAAAGAATAGACCGGGCAAGCTGATACAACCTTTACATTGAAAACCTTAGAGTCGACGAAGAAAATGCCACCAGAATGATAAGTGATCTTGACCTTATATGTTCCCTCCTTAAGCTCTCCAAAGATCTTGACTAGATCTATTAAAACAGTCTTCTTTTGCCCCGAGCCCAAAAGAATCGAATTCTTCTTGGTAGGTGGGACTAGTATGCCCTCTCTCTCCAGCCAACTAAGTGGTGAACCGGAGTATCTTTTCCCAGAACTATCTATCATTCGAACCTGCAAAGTCTCACTTGATACCGTTAAATCATCGATCTTCATCGGCAGAGAACCTCTGTTTTCAATAGAGACTGAGACAGGAACCGATTCACCTCTGACGTATTCGCGCTCCTCAAAACCCAATGAGACGAAGATAGGAACTTCTGAATGCGTGGAAGTTTTCCTTTCAGACAACCGTTATCACCATCGGAAGACTTTGGTCGACGTCACCACTCCAGCCTCTGCCCCTCCTTATCTCATGGTAAATATTGGCAGTACCCTTTTTCAATGCTCTCACCCTAGCAATCCAAAAGTCCCCCCTCTTTGACACACTGACAGTTGCAACACTTGGATTACTTGAAACCCATCTACCTCTGGGAAAACGGCTCAGATCCTTCCAGAAATCCTGGTGTAGGTTATTCTCCACCCCTTCTTGGGGATATAGAGCCAGCAGCCTGATTCTCTGGCCAACACTCATGGGATCTGGGTTGTTAGGGTAAACTTCGAGATAGGGTGTGGTGTAAGAGAAACCGTCAGGTTCAACTACAGTCACCTGAACGGTCTTCGTCCAACACAATTCAGCGGAGCCAGGGTAGAGCACTCTTCTCAAGACGTCATTCGCGCCAGTTATCATGCGGCGTCGATCATACAACCTTAAGACCAGAAGACATAGCCCACAAAAATGCCATTCAACAGGAGAGCCCACATGATAGGACATGACACAGGTGATCATATCTTGACTGTCATGATTGTCCCAAAATGGGCCTGAAGAACCAGACACCTCTGTGCGAGTAGTAAATGGGAAATCTGCTTCAGTTTCAGTTACGAAAGCGGTGGCGCCATGATTTAAGAACAGGGCATGCCCCATCTCATGGACGAACGTGTTGGCAACGTCACCAGATTGAACTATGTAAAACATTTTGTCCCATATGTAGCATCCGCCGACAGTCGACCCCTCAAATGGGGGCTTACAGAACAGAACGCACATTCCAAGCCTAAAGCCGTTTCTTGGCTGACGAAGCCTCCTATAGTCAGAGTTACCCAACTTATCCCTTACTACTGCCTTTGCGACGTGATCCAGGAACTCCCAAGTGGTTTGGTTCGGATGGTCGGAGTCTTCATCTGGCGGCGTCAACCGGTCAGACTGTGGTATGGGAGGTGTGTCGAAGGTGTGATCTTGGGGAAAAGAGTACGAGTCGAAGTCGACGACATGGTATTGGTGGTGGCTCTGCTTGACGTATTCTTCCCATTCATGTGACCTCCATTCATCGTAGACCACGCGACCAAGATACCCCATCCATTCATCACGTGAGATCACATATCTTCTGTCACTTGCAACCTCTTCGATTTCAATATATGCATCCCTGTATGCTTTCTTGATCTTTTCCCACTCCAACATGCCATAGTCAAGCCCCTCCTGAATAGCCACCATCTCCACCTTAACCTTCTTCCAGACGGTGATTGTGGGCGTCTGAAAATAGAGAGGATAGAGCACAGAGTCTGGCCTATCACGCAATAGTACCTCTGATCCAGCGCTCGATATCAGCTTGACCCTGATCTTGTAGTTGTCACCGGCTATTGGTGGAGGATGAAAAAAGAAGTCCAAGACGCCAATCTTCTTGCCCTCTTCAACAACGGTTTCCCGAATCGGGGCAACTACACCATTTGGGCTGCCTGAAGCAGTTTCAAAACCGTGCCTCCTTCTATCAAAAAGAATATCTTTGGCGTTGACAACATCAGAACTTGACTGGCGACATCGATCTCTGACAGGGTGTGGCGCAAAATCTCTTATGCAGTTATCATCACCGTCCTGTCTATATACAAGGCTTCTGACAAAATCTTTGCCTGTTCTCCCTTCTCCCTTAGGACCTCTAATGATAGACAGATTCTCTGAAGGGTCTAAGATCTCAAATATCGCATTGACTTCCTCCTCGGAGAAATCGGAGCGGCTATCCCCCTCCATCTTTATGACTTCAAGTCTCAAAGGAAGAAACACGTCCACCAGGTCCATTAACCCATAATGTCGATAGAATTCACACTTGTCATCTGTTGAAAGACCATTATCAGCTACATTTTCTTCAATACAAAGTCTCAGATTCAGAGAAGGTTCATGCAATATGTCCTTGCTGCCATCGTAAGACGAATAGGTATCACCTGCATGATCTTCAACTTCAAGGGAATAGTTCGAGTCTGCTGGGAGATCACCGAGTCTAATGCGGAGACAGTAAGACACCTCCTGTGTTAGAGTGGCGTCCGCAAAAGTCACGTTGGCTCCAACAACACCCTGCCCAACACCATCGCCCAAGACAAGACACCATCTTTACATTCTTCTTAGAAGTCAGCTCTCTTTTAGCTTATATCCTTTGATCTTCACCTTGAATCGTCCTCTTGGTGCGTCCTTAACCTTCACACAGCCATCCTTGATGATGCCTTCCCTCTTGCTGCCATCAGAGAACTCGATTTCAAACTTCAAGTCATTTAATGGCCTGCCACCTTCATCCTTCAGGTAGATCTCGAGAGGATATGCTAGCTCAAACTTTTCAGAGTCCACCTCGAATTCGTCGATTTTCGCCTTGAAGTAGTATTCTTCATCCTCGGTGACTTCGCCGCCTCCAGCCGAGTCTCCGGCCAAGGTTATCCTGCGTTCTTCAACTTTCGGTATCCATTTTGCCTCTGCCCTTTGGTTTACTACAGCAGCATTCACCATATCAATTAGCTCTTCCTTTCCACCCCTCTTTCGATATATTTCAAACTGTACGAGTCTGCCGTCTTCGAACCCGACTGCGTCCACCGAAAGCTTCACCGGCCCAAATGGAACTCTGGTCTTCTTGCTCATATTCAAGCTTCATGACTTTCTCTTATTTCTATCTTCTCTATTGGAGGTATCGCTTCCGCGGACTCCATCTCCAACTCCGCATGATAGATCAATCTGATCTGATGATCTGAGATGTACTTTCCAGATGAAGGCTTAAGGGAGAAGCCTCTCTGCTCAAGCTCCTTCTCAGCCTTGAGCAGAGACCTTACAACATCCTCTGTAATACTATCCAGATGTCTCCGATCTTCTGATGATACGGTGATCGAATACTTTGCCTTAAGCTTTAACCGCACAACCTTCAACTTCTTAACCTTCGATATGTAGTCAACGATTATCTTTGAGCCTTTGGCTGGAGGATGGCGAAATGCCACCGACCCTTCTTCCAAGTTCACTGTGTACTGATCCCACATTTGAAACACCTCACCTCTAGATGATTTCACATCAAGAATGCTTTCAGGCTTTCCCTTCAGCGAATACCTTTTCTGCGAGCCATCGCCGTCAAAGACTTCACTCATTCTTTCACCTTCTTCGTCCTCAGATAGGTTTGATCTTTCAATCTTGAAGAAAACATTAGATATGGCTATTGAAGGCGTCCCACCGCCTTCCCCGCCTATGGTTATGTTTTCTCCAGGAACTTCTTTGACGTTGGCCTTAAGCGTCTCGACGATTTTGTCCTCAAGCTCTACAAACATCACCTTTTACCTCACAGGGTGGTCATCTTCGACTTGAAGTTTATGACGTTCCCGATCTTTAGGATACACGCCGGCTCGGTCTTTCTAAAGCTGACGTTGAAAACTTCCTTTTCCGGATGCGGGTTCTTCACCCTATATCTATACCACACTCTCTCATTCGGCGACAGCAGGTATTCTAAGAAGGGGTTATCAGCTCCCTTCGGCCTCAGCTTCGAACATTCGTGTATGAAGAGGCCGCTTACCACCGCAGAGGTGCCATCAAGGTACTCGAAGAGGATCTCCATTGCCTTCTTATCGCCATCTTCAGCTCCAGCCCAGTAGTCGAGGACTTCAAAGTATTCTGCGAGACCGAACCTACATAGTTCACCGACCTTCCCCCTTTCCATCGCCCACTGCCTCGTGATCGGGCCAACAACGGTCGTCACATAGTTGTCCTTCTCTCCCGGAACATTTTCGCTTAGACTATAGGAGACACCGACTGGGCTTGCAGGATTAAGGATAGTTGTGCTCTCGTTGAGGCTGTCCACATACCTTCTAAGCTCTGTTATCTTCGCATCCAGTTCTTCGATGTCAGCCCTTATCTCCTCCTGCATCCTGTTCCAGTCTTCTGCCCTTATGAGCTCCCCCGACTTCCTCACTATAGGTTTGAAACGTGGCATACTATTCTTTTCCCTCCACAATGACCTTAACTCCAGCTGCCTTTATGGAACCAAGAACGTCTTTCACATACTCCTCAAGCGTCCTACTTCTATTTAAAGCCTCCCGGCCTATTCTAACAAGTATGGTAGCGGGCTGATATCTTCTCCACTTGAAGGCTACCTTGGCCTTTGGCACGCTCACAGCAAATATGCTTTCATCGAATGCTGTCGAATCGAAGATTCCTATCTTCTCCCTGATGAGCTCAACATATCTCCAATTCGAAGGCTTCCTATAAATGTGGGGCATGTTGCCCACCATAACCCTGTCGGACACATCCTCATCATTCAGGAAACATTTTCCCTCTTTGAATACCAGCCTATCGCCTTTTTCCATCTTGCCTTGGAAGCTGAAAGACTCGTTCAAGTCCTCGTTGACTACCTGAGGGTTCTCTATCACATCCTCTGCTTCGATGGAGATCTCTGGAACGGTCACATCCTCAACGCTGCAGTTGCCTAGAGACCATGAGTCACCTGCCATAACCTTCAATTCGTATTCTGCATCCACAGCCGGGTTCTCCACTATTTCAACCTCCCCGCTTATGAGGCTTCTTAGCATGGACCTGATCGATTCAAGAGTGCCGCCGCCTGTGAAGTCTACAACCGCTGCTTTCAAGCGGTTTCTGTAGTGGGCATCATCCTCTCCCAGAATCCTCTTCAGCCCAAACAGTGGACCCATCTTGTCAAGATCGAAGCCTGATGCTGTGTCAACCCAATGTGACCTCATCATTTCCATCACCTTTTCTCGGCTGACGTCCAACTCTTCACCGACAGCCTCCACCATCTTGTAGACCACGGTGTCCTTTGACCAAGATCGATAGAAGGCTGGAAGGCGCTCACATATTCGGTTGACGCTGCTCAAGTTCTATCGCTCCTTCTGAAGGCTATCGTGACATTTCTAGCCAAAGCCTTCTCTTCGTCAGAGATTTCGATATTTTCCTTCTCGCTTCTTATAGTCTCTGATCTACCCCTATAGGCTGAGACCACGATGTCCGTCACATCTACAACGCCTTCCACCTCTAGGGCGAGAGAGGCTATCTTGTAGAAGAGTACATCGTCGCCGATACCAAGTGATGAAATGTAACTTCTGATCAGGGCTTCAACCCTTCTAGAGGCTTCAACCTCACGAGCATCCTTTTTCAGTACAAGAGTCAGCTCTGCGTCAACGTAGACACTTCTTGGCCTCATGAACTCCACCTTTATGCCCGCTGCCCTCGTCTTCTCAATTGCATCCAGTATCCTGTCATGATCGCCACCATCCGCTATAACCTTCACTATACCAGGAACACCTTCAGGGGAATCCTTAACCAATACAGAGCTGACACCCTCCACAGACCTGATGGCTGTCTCGAGTGATGGAAGCGTAGCCTTTCCAGCTATCTCTAGGGCACGCTTAGCCCTATCTCTAAGCTCCCTGTCGCCTTCAGCATCTATCCCTCCGCCTATGTCGTTCTTGTTTATGACGTATTCGATGCCCATCAAAGGCTGAGGCAACACCGTCACAGTTCCCGCTAACACGTTGCCAAAAGGACCAGGGGTCGTGGACACGACAGGCACGTCAACCTCCCACACTCCTTCAGCCGAGACATCCAGCATTTTATCCTCCATGGTAACATATGTCTTCACTTCCTCAGGCTTCGTAGAATACGTGGACACCCTAGTGTTCTTTGGTATCAGAATCTCCCGATATGCAACATAGTCCACTGAAAAAGTTGAACCATCATCTGGCATCATACCCGAGGGCAGCCACCTTATCTTTCTGCCGGCTACAGCGTAGTCCACATCCCTTCTATAGGTAACCTTCTGGCCGCCTGTAACCCCCTTCACGGCCAGCACCGCCTTCACCATCTTGCTCTTCAGCTGATATTCTACAGAGCCGTCGTAGAGGATGACCTCACCGTTCACCTGAAGTGTTTCAGGCTCCGAGCGTCTACCGAAGGTGACGAGGCCAGAGGCAGGCTGAGGAGGCTTCCTCCTCATGCCAAGCAATGCTACGACAAGATCCAGCGAGTCCCCTGATGCGGTGTCTATGAAGCCTGAATCGTAGGCTTGAACGATGAGCTCGTTTAGGTACTCTATTTCTCGACTTATCGACTCTATAAGCGTCCGTGCAACACTGCCAGGTGACGTGTCGGTTATCTGAGGCCGCTCAGACTTGTATACTACAGTGAACTCTGACCCCTCATCAGGCCTGCCTCCACCATAGCGCCATTCGAGAAAGTTTTCAGAGAACCTGTAATCTTCATCTTTTTTGAACCTCCTCTTTTCTCCCCCAGACACTCCAAAGACGTCCAGCACCTCCACCACCCTACCTAGGAGAAAGTATCTGGCCTTGGTCTTAGAGTAGGTGAACTGCTCATAGTCTTCGCCTAATCTTTTCAATATGTCGCCCACAATCTGTCTATAGCTCTTCTTTTCTATCGGCATCATGCCACCTCCAATGGCAGAGAGTAGAATATGCTAATTGGTGCACGTTTTCCAACAGGGACCACCGCTATTTCGATGTCGATTCGATGTGGGTCAGAATCGTTCTGTTTGACGTTAACATTCAAGACATCCTTTATCCTAGACTCATTTGAGAGGCATTCGAGAACAAGAGCTCTAGCCTTGATTCTCGTTTCCTCATTGTTAACTCTGCCGATGAGGTCATGTAAGCTCGAACCATAGTCTGGGTGGCCCAGCTCAGCCAACTCCCCCTCTTCAGTCATCAGCCTGTGGATTATGGCTTGGGCGAGATTGTCTTCTTCGCTTACTATCTCCAAGTCACCCTCCCTGACGGCGAAGTCAGCTGCTCCATCTACAATCTTAAGCTTCAAGTCGGTCTTGAGTAGATTGGACATAGGCTGCACCTAGTTGATGTTCACCTTGGCACCTTTTATATTCATTTCCGCGCTGGCCTCCACCTTCATCTGGCTACTGGACTTGAGTTCAACGTTGCTGTCAGAGTTGATCTTCATATCGGAGCCAGCCTTTATGCTCATCTCCTTCTCACTCTTCACCTCAATCGAGGAGGCTGAAAGTGAAAGGTTTCCCTTTGACTTTATCGTAGCATCTCCTTCAGCCTTCAATGTCACATTCGCCTTCGACTCCACAATAACGTCACCATCACGCTGTATAATCAGCCGAGTCTCTCCAGCCCTGACCATAACTTCTTCGTCGGTAATTCGGACAACTATACCATCAGGAAACTCGAGGTAGATCCGCCTCTTCTCCTTGCTCCTCGAATACGGTGGAACATAGACAACTTCCTCCAGATCGCTTACCGGCGGACGGTCTTCGTCATTGTACAGCCTCCCTATGAGAATCGGCATGTTCACATCTCCGTTTACAAACGCGACAAGGACAAGGTCCCCCACTCTAGGAGGCTCGACCAGACCTATTACTTGAGTGGCCACTTGAACACGCTGAAGCTCAAGATTCAAGTTCTTTAGCCTAACATTACATTCGTAGTTATCCTTATCACTTGGCGTCGAATGTGGAAAGACCGAGGTTACAACCCCCAATTCGACGGTATGGATCTTCTTCGCTTCATTCTCGGCAATCTTCCTTATTACTTCCACGATACTCACATCAGATCCTCCTCTAGACATGTTACGATAGAAGTGAATCCGTCAACTTTATCTAGGTAGTGTTCGACATCTGTGACCCTAAGGTTTGGGTTGAACCCGAAGCCATCTAATCCCTCAACCTTCAATGAATCATTCACCTCTATCCTGGGGTCTCCAACAATCTTCAATGTAACTTCCAGCCTTCTATTAACCCTACTCGATACACTCTCAGACACCGCCGCCACAGTGTCACTGTCTTTGACCGCGTAATCCTGCACTGCAAATGTGTGGGCTCCAGACACATCCTTCTGACCTTCTAGAAACTGCTTGGATGAAACACCTACAACTTCCTTCTTTGTAAGCCAGTGATAGGTTTCTCGGCCAGCCCAACCAGATGGGCTTTCACCGTACACGGATACCGTCCCAAATGGGCCAACATTCTTCAGCATATCGATACGGATTATGTCTGAACCATATTTAAGCACATGCTCGTCTCTCCTTTCATACTTCTTGAAGTAGAGGGTGTTGTCAGAGGATGTGTAGAATACAAAATTGGATCTTTCAGCCAGCTTTCCGATATGCTCGTACACGTTGCACCTGTCATCGATCACATACACTGGAAAGGTTCTTCCATCCATTATTTCGCCTTCACCTACGGAAACAAGTCTGGTCCCATCCAGCCTCTCCCTCAACGCTGAAATCAGATCTGAGACCATCTGGCCAGATGTCTGATTTACGTACACCCTGTTAACCCTCAGCCATAGAAAGTTAGCAGCCCAACTCAAGCAGCCCACCCTAACCCTCGAGAAGTCTCGATCAACTGTGTTAACATAGCCTGAGAAAACCTTCACCAAGTCATCTTCGTATCCGAGATAAACCTTCACGTCATCATACCTCATGATCTTCGATGGCCTGTCACTTGATACGAATGTTATGTTGAAGCTGTCAACCTTCGGCCCAAGGCCCAGCCTAGCAGCAAAGCTGACAGCACACTGAGAGCCAGGAGAGAACTCTTCAGAGCCCACTTCAACCCTATAGTTCGGATGCAGCATGATCTTCCACCCTAGAAAGCCGATTCAACCTCTTCATGAGCATGCTTGGCGAAACTTTCAACCTCCACCTTAGCCTCCACCTCTTGGGTTGGCACTTCAGATCCACTTTGAGGGCTACTCTTATGCTCCCTAAGCGTGAGCACATACCAGTAGTTCATGGACATGCCGCCAACCATCTTCGCCTTGAAGCCTTCGATCACAACCTCCGAGATCTCCGTCAGAGAGGGGATGTCTGTGGAGAAGGATATCGGCTCACCAAGCTTATACTTTGAATTCAATTCCTGGAAAGTATTCTTGGAGTTGACGCCGGTGAGCAAGCCTTCTACGACTATGATCAGCGAGTCTCTTCCCAGATCTTGGAAGACATTGCCTTCAAGACCGGGTATCTTAAACTCGGACACCCGCCTCCTACCCGATATCGTTACATTAAGTATACTCCTCACTTCACTCAAGCCTTCTTGCTCAACTCTTTTCATGAGATCTATATCGTCAAGTCTTATGTTCACAGCACCATCACCTAAGGCAACGAACCATAATATCTCCTAACCTGCTCATTCAAGATCTGGGATATCCTCCTCTCCAATTCTCTTAGGTCGAGTTCCACACCCTCAGGCAACATCAGGTTGAAGACATTCTGAACCTCCGGCCTAACAACAGACGATGAGGGAACAAGCCGAGGCTCCAGAGGAGTGGCGGCTGATGCTTCAATGAACTCCCTCTGAGCCCTTTCCTCAGCCAACCTAAAGACAATGAGAGTCCTAGAGTATTCTGAGGAAAGTGAAACAAGGGGAGAAAGATTCTCAGGCCTCGCGACCAAGATTTCCTTCATCAGAGCACCATCGAACACCATCAACGCCTTCGGAATAACATCTTCAGTTCCAGTTGGCATCACCGCTCTGACACCTTCGACCATTCTATAGAATCTGGGACTCTTTATAACCTCGTATCCTCCAAGCTGAACAGCGGATGGTAGGCTAAACTGGACAGATGAGGCCACAATATGGCTGCTCAGGTATCCATCTCTTGTCAGGCCAAAGAGTGGGGTAGCCAAAGCGTTAGATACAGCAGCCGATTCCAGCCCACGCACAGACTCCAACATCAACCTAGCAGGTGAATACAGCTGTTGCCCAGCTGATATCAGAGGTCGAAATATTGAGGCAGGCATGCCATATGCTTCAGATACCATGTCCAAGGCTATCTGTGACAGCATATGAAGACGACCTATCAGCCTGAATTCCCTCACCAGATCAGAAAGAGCTATTGATACCGTGACAGCCGCCAAGCCTACCTGAAACGTCCCCTCATACCCTACAGCCGGCACCTCCGAGATCATGGTCTCCGGGGCAGCCGCTCCAGCTACAGCAGACGACAGCGCATATGGCAGACGAAACTGCAACACACTTCCAGCAACCTCCGAGAAGATGGTTCTAGAGTACACCTGGCCTACTGAGGCCACAGACACGGCTGGAGCATATGTAGGGTACGCTGGCAACATTATGTCAACGATCGGAAGCCCAGCGGTCTTCGAATACATGATGGGATATATTGTGGAAAAGGCCTGCATGCCCATCTTAGCCGGAAAACCGAGGGCAAAAGACAAGAATGAACCCATGTAGAGAGCCTGTGAGATATCCGAAAACGTTGGAGCCTCCTTTGATGAAACTTCTATGGCCTCTTCAAGAGGCACCTCAATCTTTCGTGAAGGCAGAGCGCTGACGACTTCAAGGCTTCTTCTAAAGGGAGCAAATGAGCCCACAACAGACGCTACGGGAGCAGCCAGCCTCCAGCCTCTTTCAACCTCCAAGGGCAGCAGATAGGCTTCCCTTAAAGCCGACAAAGCGGACATGGGTTCTGCAAGTTGGCTGCCTACCAAGGCCGCAGGCCTAGTGTATTCAGCAGCCTCAGAAATGGTTTCAGAAAGCTTGATGGAGCTTTCAAGGCCTTCAGGTAGCCTTTTTGCTCCCGAAGCAAGCTTCATAGAAGACGGCAGCCTTCTAACCAAATTGATCGTGTACGTGAAGTTTGGCCGAAGGCTGAAGCCCGCCAACATTTCACTTGCAGCCCCAACCTGGCCTTCACCCTCCCTTGGTCGAGCCGGAAATCTTGGAAGAGAAGCTCTAATCATCGGCGCAAAGACGTAGGCGCCAAGATCCGCTATAATGCTGAATATGCTATGACATTCCTTTAGGATGTCGATGAAGGGCGATAGAAGGAGGCCCATAGGCCTATAGATCCTCCTGCTCAACTCCGCTATGATCCTACTTGTCTGCTTAACCAATTCTCCTACAATATCTCTTATATCCACACCTATCCCTCCTCTCCTCCTGAAATGCTGATCCTTGTTATACCCTCCGCAGCCAGCTTCGACTGCGTCAACTGCTCTGCGCGAAATGCGAGAGCTGACATCAAAAAAAGAATTTGGTCCCGAGTTAGTTCTCGGGGGTTTTCAGCCAGCTTGTAGCCGCAGTCAAGACACAGTGTCGCCAACTCTTGCCCATCAGGGCTTCGGACGAAGGCTTCAACGTCTATCTTTTTTTTTAGCTTCCTCTTCGCTTCTCACTACACCGCTTATTTCGAATACCTTCATTCCAATGTATTCCGGTATCCCAAACTTCATAGCTTCAAGGTCTTTCGTGCTAAGCTTGGGTTCAACAAGCCCCTCTGCAGCGGCCATCCTGAGGATCTCAAAGTTCTTTGAGATGTCGATCTTTCCTATGTCTGGGGTGCCATCTTCTCTAAGAGGAACACTTCCTATTGAAGAGAAGATCTTCGCGAGCTCGCCGTCTGTCAAGGGCCTGACGACTACCTCAGCATCATAGTCTTTAATGTACACGGTCTCCCTTCTACCAGCGCCCTCGAGTATGATGTCCTTTGTAAGCTTCCTCGGCATATCTAGCTTTCTCTCACTCTTGTCGCCGTGAATGTGTATGTGCTCAAGCCGACGCCGTTGGCGTCGATCGAGAACGTCTTCTCCTCGATATATGAGTCGTCGAATGAGATGTCCTTCACCTTGGATGTCCTGATAGCCGCCTGCACGAGGATCTGGACTGGGCCAATGCTCTTTTCATCCTTAAGCAGCAGCTCATCCAGCTTCGCCGACGTAGATCTCACCCTTATCAAGCCATGCACGAACAGGGGACCAACATCCACACCAACCCTCTCTTGTGCGCCGATATTGTAGACGTTCTGCCTGTTCCTTATTATCTTCCATTCTATAGACTGTACGCCAGGTATGACTTCTCCGTCAACCTTCACCACACTCACATTCGCGGACGCAATGAATGGGCTTGACATAACCTCTCACCTACACCTCCACCGTGATCGTGGCATACACGTAGTCGATTGCTCTGACCGGCCTCACCGCGACATCAACCCTCACAATCCCTTGAGCGAAGTCCATCTCTGAAGAGTACACATCTACAATGAATGGAGGCTTCTTGCCGTCCACGCTTGGCACTATGGAGCCCTCCCTTTCCATGGAAAGCATGAACTCGGTGATCTTCTCCTTCAACGCAGTCCTTCCTCCTGGGCTATTCAAGGTTCCTATAAAGTTCTCGGCCACATTCTTCACACCTCTAACCGCATGATCAGCCACTCGCGTCACACTGATCTGCTCCTGGCTGGTCGAAATGCCCTTCTCCACTATGATGCCACGACCCCTCCTCATCTCCACAGCCAGGACACCTGCCTTCAGAAGCTCAGTGAGCTCAGAAGGGGTATAACGTTTCTCTAAACTATCGATTCCCGTAAGCGGCTTGAACGTTGGAGACTCATAGTATGGTAGACGACTGAGCAGGCCGGCGACCGCTCCCGCAACACCATAGGGTGCGACGAGGACGAACCTATCGCTTGCAAGCGCCTCATTTCTCTTGACGATATCCTTTACGCTTTCTCCTGGAGCAACTGTGCCAACTCCGATCCTGTTCATCGCCTCCTTGCTCATGTTCTTACAGTGCGCGTCAACAAGTGCATGCACAGCCGGGTCGCTGATGTCGGAGGCTACCACGATGTCGATGTCAGGTTCAAGCTCAAGAGCCTCCAGCGCCCTCTCTATCGAACTCTTCGATATAGTCTCCGGCGTGCCGCCGGAAAGTCTTGCCTCAACCGGAGCAGGTGTGTTCGCAGGAAACTTCTTCTTGCTTACCTCTTCCACCGCTATCAGCTTAGAGTTTGCGTTGACATATTGAACCAGGTACCTTTCGCTCGCAGCCTCCATCGTTAAGTCGTCGAAAGCCTCTGAGATCCTGCCATCACTGACTTCAAGGCGAACAAGATTGTCCTTTGAACCCTTCATGACGACGACCTCAATATTGTTTCCAGCTAAGCCAGCCGATTTAGCCTTAACCAAGAGGGAGGGGTTTCCGTTAGCGTCCTTCAAGCCCAATTCAGCAGCCTTTCCAGCTTCTCCCTCCACCCTGACAGCGAACACTTCGTATACGCCGTTCAGGAAGGCGAGCCTCGCATCCTTCGTCAGAGTATATTCGGTGTTTGAGCCGAACTTGTCCATATATTCTCTATAGCTTGTCACAGGGGTGGCGTCAAATGGAACCCCCTTTTCTGCTGTGCCAATCAAGCCGACAACACCTGATGGATGCAGTTGTTGTGGAACTATCTCTTTGACGACACGTATTTCTACACCTGGTAGTATACGAGCCAACTAATTCATCCCGTAAATTGTAGGCTACAACGTTATTTAAGCTTTCTTTCAAAAGATGCAAACCTTGAGGTTTTTTGCTAAAGGAAAAATCATTTACGGGTTTATCAGCAAAAATGCAAAGTGGACATCGCAATCTTTATGTCAACAGCAAATATTAGAACAATTTGGGTATCATACAACAGGCTCGTAGAGGGTTAACCATAGCAAAACATGATTACCACAACATGCTCTCTAGGATTCTGCAGAAAACATAGAGCACGTGCTTCTCCGTCAATAGATATGGTTTATATAGGAGACGAGAAAGAAAATGAATAAGCCACCCTTGGTCGATTGTCGCCCACACAACGCTTTCTTACAAGCTGAGAGCGAAAGTAAGCATGCGTAGAATATCATACCGAAGATTCCCATCCAGACACATTCTAGACACGCAGCATGTTGTGTGTGTACCTCTAAGCTAAACCCATTCTGACGATGCAAGAAAGTTTATTTTTTGAACTTGAAGATCGAAGGACAGAGGGAAACTTGAAGACTGTCACAAGACATGGGAGAGAAAACGGCCAACTCGATGTCATCGTAGTCGGAAATTTTTCAGTAGACACAAATATCTGGCCAACAGGCAGGATCGAAGACACTTTAGGGGGCGCACCCACATATGCCGGAAGCACCCTTGCGAAACTTGAAAGGAAGACAGGAGCCTTCTCCTTTATTGGAAGAGACCACTACCTTGAAGCATTATCTTTCTGCGCAGCTGCAGGAATCGATTCAGAAGGTTTAGCCGTCATAGAAGCGGAGACGATGAAATTCCAGAACATTTACGATAGTCTCGGAAACAGAAGACAGGTCTGCACCAACGTGGCGCCTAAGCTGAACATAGAACAGATGCCCAGAAGGTACCTTTCAAGTCGAGCATTCTACGTTTCTCCACTTGCAGGCGAAGTCGACACCAACCTGATGAAGAAACTTCACGCCAGGGGAATACTTATGCTTGACCCCCAAGGGCTTATGAGGACAATAGAGGCAGACGGCAGCGTCAAGGTTTCATTTGACACGAGCAGATTGAGAGAAGCCTTAGAGCTTGCGGACATCGTAAAAGTGGGCAAGGATGAAGTTGAAGCCTCCAAGATGTCCGACGAGAGAATATTGCGTACCATTCAAGGCTTCGGCGTGAAGGCTGCCATCATCACAAGAGGCAAAGCGCCGGTCAAGATATTGGCTGACAACAAGATAGACAAGATCAAAACCCTCGACGTGGCCGTCGAAGACCCAACAGGAGCAGGAGACGTCTTCGGAGCAGCCTTCCTCTCAGAATACATGGAAAGTGGAGACCCAATCAAGGCAGCCAAGTTCGCGACCGCTTCAGCGGGACTAAAGATAAGGTTCAGGGGGGCAAGCGGGTTTCCATCAAAGAATGAAGCCTCAAAATATGTCTGAAGACGTCGCCCTCGTGGGAAAACCTTATAAGCACAATTGACAGTCGCATCTCTAATTGAAGATCGATAGAAACCTCGTCTACAAGATCTTAAAGCAAGTGCCCAAAGGCAAGGTGACCACATATAAGGCTCTGGCTACCGCAGCAGGCAACCCGAAGGGTGCAAGAGCTGTCGGAGCAATGATGAGAAGCAACCCTTACGCACCCCATGTTCCATGCCATAGGGTCGTGTACAGCAATGGCGGTCTAGGAGGCTTCGATGGAGTCAGAAAACTTGACCAGAAGGTGAAGATCTTGAGAGAAGAAGGTGTGATCGTCAAAGACGGAAAGATCAAGGACTTTCGAGAACACTACTTCGAAGACTTCTCTCTCGAGAAGGCTGAGAATGAGACCCTACCTTAGCTTCACGTCCTCTTCATGACTGAAGTCGTGAAATTCCCAAATTGATTTATGATGCCCTTCGACCTCCGATGGGAGGCAACTCACTTGCTCTCATCGATCTCCTCTAAAAGGAGGATGAACCTGAACCAACATAAGCCTACCCGCATTCATCTCCACGATTAAAATCGGGAGCTTTCTAGCCAAATTTATGTAAAACCTGTAGGCGTCCGAAGGCTTCTGAAGACATTCAATAGTGAGCGGGCAGCTGAGATAACAGGCTCACTTAAACCCTTTGCGAATTCGATGCTTTCGATCTGGATGCCTAAGATAAAGAACCTCACATTCTTCGAGCTCATGGAACTGATCATCAAAGCCACAGTTTCGATTGGAATACTATGTGTGGTGATGGATAGGTTCATCGACCGGCCAGGCTCCATCTCTCTGAATATTATAGTCCCAGGCTCTTGACAGGCTTGGACAGCGTCCAAGAAGACGACCACATCCGGATCCTTTTTCACCACTTCTCCGATGAAGTTTTCCGGCGCACTATATGCCAAGATAACATTCCTGCTCAATTTAGTCTTCTTTAGCCTCCTACCCACATAGACTCCAACATAGTCGTCTCCACGAAACTCGTTACCCACACAGACAAATACGGGATTCTTTGAGCCTTCGATCAATGCTCTAAACTCCTTCAAAGAATATTCGGAGAGCACACGTCAAATCCTAGTCCATCTTATAAAAGACTTGCGATAGTCCCTCATCGGCTGATCGACAGATAGGCTCCTGCCAATTTAACTAATGGGACAGCGTGAGCCGCAGTTGAGCCGTGGAAGAAAAGTTCAGGTAGCCGCTATTTGACAACCTTCAACCCCGCGTTGATCAGGATGTCACGAAGCATTTCTTTTTGGCTTGAGTTAAGGCTGTAGTTGTAGGGTGGCCTGGCAGGGCCAGCTGGCAGACCCACCATTTCCATAGGCGACTTTATGAGCACCCCCTCCCCACACACCCCTTCGCTTTCAACCTTTTCTATCCACCTATAGTATGGGATATGAAGCTTGAAGAGTTCATCAAGCGCCTCCTTGAACTTCTTCTCCTCAAGTAGCCTTCCAAGCCTTATAGAATAGGCTGGCGCAAAATTCGCCGGTATCGCAAGATGCATTTTTGCACCAAGCATGTATCCAGATATTGGATCGATCGTGTTGATCAGAAACGGCACCTTAGAAGAATGCCTCTTTAAGGCTTCAAGGTAGCAGACTTCACTGTTTGACCTCCACTTGAATGAGACGATGCTGTCGATCTCTACAAGCCTATCCATAAGCTCAAGGTCTATGCTGAAGCCGCGATTAGCCCAAGGGGTGTTGTAGACCATGATTCCCACGTTCGTCCTCTCAGAGACGGCCTTGAAGAAGCGGTAGACAGCCTCCGAGTTCACTGGAAAGTAGAATGGTGGAGATATCTGGACAGCGTCATAGCCAAGGCCTCCCGCGTAGTTGGAAAGCTCTATAACCGTGTCGATGCATGGATCTTGAGCTGAAGTAACAAGAGGAACCTTACCTCTCGCCTCGTCAGCGACAGCCTTCATCGCCGCCTTCCTTTCATCGATCTTTAGAGAAGGCGCTTCCCCCGCCGCCGCAACAGCCATTATCACACCCCTGCCATTCACGAACCCGTTTTCGATCAAGAAGCGAATATTCTTCTTCAAGCCATCAATGTCCAACTCGAAGTTCTGCTTCAAAGGCGTCGCTATAGATACAGCGGGGCCCGTCAACTTCTTTCTAGTCTTTTCAAAATCCATTATCGGTCACCTTTAAGAGCATGACAGGGTTTATTAACGTTTTATCTCATCAGCCAACTGGAACACAGCATCTGTTGAAGTCAGCTGAAGGCGATAATCTTTATATAATGAGGTTGACAAGAAGGCACACGATTATCGATGACACCAGCAGAACTCAAGGAAAGATATGTTGGCGTACAGGTTGTGATGGTAACCCCCTTCAATGAAGACTATTCACTCGACGAGGACGGCCTCAAGAGGAACGTTGACTTCCAGATCGAAAACGGTGTCCACATTCTCCATCCAACTGGCAGCACCGGCGAATTCTGGAACCTAACCCCAGAAGAACATAAGAAGACCATGAAGATCGTTGTTGACAGAGCAAAAGGAAGAATTCCAGTCATACCAGGAACAGGGTACAGTGGGACAAAGCAGACAGTTGAGATGAGCAAGTATGCGGAGGAGATCGGCGCCGACGGAGTCCTAGTTCTACCACCATACTATGTTACACCAACCCCGGAGGGAATATATCAGCACTTTAAGGCAGTTGCTGAGGCCGTGAAGATCGGCGTCGTAGTCTACAACAACCCTTCAATGACGAAGATATCTATGTCATCCGACATCTTGGCGAAGCTTGCGAAGATACCCAACATAGTCGCCGTGAAGGATACGACAAGAGACATCATCGACATCTTCTCACACCTATATCTGTTAGGCGACCAGGTCACCTTCTCCGTGGGGCTTGGTGAAGTCCAGGCACCATACTTTTACCTTTCAGGAGGAAAGGGGCATGTAAGCGACATCGCCAACTTCGCTCCAAAGATGGCGGTTGAGATGTATGACGCAGCCAAGAAGAAAGACTGGCAACGGGTAATAGACCTACATAGAAGACTTAACCCCTACTTCGAGTTTGTAGAGAGAAAGAGCAGAGAGAAGAATGGCATGATCTGGATAACCGTAACCAAAGAGGCCATGAAGATCCTTAATCTACCAGGATGGCCACCTCGGAAGCCACTCCTGCCTCTTCCAGAAGACGACAGGAGACAACTGAGACATATCTTGGAAGACTTAGATCTCACAAAATAGCTATTTTAGGCCGGCGAAGAAGACCCCCAAGACAAACAGGAGGATGATTAGAAGTATGATCGGAAGATATAGGGTCTGCAACAAGGCTATGACCAAAGCCAGATAGTCCCTCCATTCGAGCTTAGTCTTGGCCTCCTCCTCTGATCCCATAAATCTCTGCCGACCATTAAATCCTAGAGAGGATATAAACATGTCTGCAGGTCAAGTCAACTCACTTTATCTCTAGTTAGGTAAGATTACACAGACGCCATGTCGCCTGTGAAAAAAATATAAGACTGTTCAGACCAAAATACGGTCATGAGTAGGAAGGATAAACTCAAGGGAATAGTTCTATCAATGCCGACGCCCACAACCAAAAGCTTTGAAGTCGACACAGAGAAGCTTAGAAACCACATAACGTGGCTTATCGATCAAGGCGTAGTCGAGGGAAAAGGTGTGCTGATGGCAGCAGGAGGCCTTGGAGAAGGGTACTTCCTAACAAGGGAAGAGCATGAGAAGGTAATGGAAACATTGGCGGATTCCGCCAACGGAAAGGTTCCAGTGATGACAGGAATATTTGAGTCCTGCACCAAGGAGGCTGTCAAGAGAGCAAAGTATGCGGCTGACGTAGGAGTAGACTTCCTTCAAGTCAACCCACCACATTACATGGCGCCCGTTGACGAAGAAGTCTACACACACGTCAAGATGATCAACGATGCCGCCGACATCGGCATAATGGTCTACAACACTCCCTGGTCAGCAATGCACTTCGAGATAAGGCCACCGCTTATGGCGAGACTTGCCCAACTCGACAACGTGGTCGGCGTAAAATGGATGTCATTTGATACAATAAACTTCATAAAAATGCTTAAGGAGTTCTCTAGCAAGCTTAACTTCATCGACAACAGCATGCTGATAACTCTAGCCTTCCAGCTTGGCGCAAAGGGATACATTTCCCTCCTAGGAAACATAGCGCCAAAAGCAGAGTTATATCTTCTCAGCTTACTAGAGAAAAAAGATTATGAAACATTCGAGCGTGAACACAAGAGACTTCATGCGTGGAGAGAAGTCCTCGGTGCCGCAGAAGAGCTCGGATACCAGGGAGTAGGAGAGGGGACGATATCTAAAGCTACACTTGAAGCGATAGGCAAGGACTTCGGGCCTCCAATGCCGCCACAGAGAAGGGTGAACGTCGAAACAGTAGAGAAGGTTAGGAGACTTCTCGAGAAGCATAAAGTACTCGACACACTCAACATGTAGAAGAATGCATCTGGGCAGGGTGAACCTTGCCATTCATAGACTACACTTTCACATTTTTATGGTGAATTCTAACAATTTTTCAAGTTATCTCGTCAGATGTTGGAGGAAAAGAGCCACAAAACTTATAAGCGGGGAAATGTTACAGGCAACCGAAAATGAGTTACAGATTCTTGAACAGGAAGGCAATAACAAAGATGCAGTCGCTTGCTGTGGCAGTAATCGTAATAATCGCAGTTATTGCCGGTGTATATGTCGCAACCCTGCCGCCGCCCACCACGACCACGATGACGACTACGACGACAACCACCGCGCCGACCACAACTCTGACCACGACCACAACCGTGCCAACTACAACCACGACCACTACTGCGACGACTACAACGGTCACGACTACAACGACGACGGCGCCGACTACGACCACTCCAGCCCCAACAGATAGACTTGTCGTCTCAGTCTTGGGTGCACATTGGGCGAACGTGAAATTTGGCAACGACCCAGCGTGGGACAGCGCGGGAGCAACCCATATACCACTCGTATATGAGACACTCTTCACCTTCGATCCGGCCTCTTTGCAGAAGGGGCAACTTAAGATCATACCATGGTTAGCTGAAAGCTATACAGTATCCGAAAACGGTCTGGTCTGGACGATAAAGCTTCGAAAGGGCATCAAGTTCCATTCGGGTAATACGATGACCGCGGACGACGTCGTCTACTCATTCAACAGGTACTGGTTCTATGACTGGAGTAAGCTCACAACCTATGTGGTATTCGCGAAACTGAAGGTTATGCCCAACAACGTCGTCAGCTTCGAGAAGGTTGACGATTCCACGGTCAGAATAAACCTGAATAAGACCATACCATTCTTCCTAGACTACCTTGCAGGCACATTCTTTAGCGTCATCGACAGCAAACTTGTCCAATCCAAAGAAAAGACCATTGCAGAATTGGGGAATGCGAGAGACTATGGGTACACTTGGCTCAACAACGAGTTTGGAGATGCAGGAACAGGTCCATATAAGGTGAAGAGCGCAGAACTCACAATAAGATACGAATATGAAAGGTTCGAAGACTACTGGGGAGGCCCACCTGACCTCAAGCTTTCTAAACCGTACTTCAAGTACATAGTTTACATACCCACAAACGAGGACGCGGATGGTAGGTTCAAGCTGCTTAAGGGAGATGTACACGTGGTTTCTGACTTCCTAGCAGACACCGTCAAGGCACTCAGCAAGAACCCTGAAGTCAAGACGTTCATGGGCCCATCTCCTCTAGGATTCGGACTGTGGATGCACTGTGTGACTGGACCACTCAAGGACTGGAGGGCCAGAAAGGCGGTTAAGATGGCCCTCAACTACACGGAACTGAACCTGGTGGCTGGAGCAGGTGGTTCTGAGACTGCGCAGGGCTGGTTCTTGCCAGGCATGCCAGGCTGGGAAGAGAATGCGAGGTACTTTAAGGACGCACAGCTGGCTGATGCAGCCAAGCTCCTCGACGACGCAGGCTATCCGGTGCAATCCGACGGCTGGCGATTCCACATAAACATGTACTTGAGGCCTGAGCCCAGATGGGGGCTTGACTTCACAAAATATGGGTTGCTCATAAAGGCTCAGCTTGCAAAGGTCAAGATCGACGCTGTCCCAATCGTCTTACAGGTTTCAGAATACTACGCTCACGTATTTAATCCAGCTGAGTCGATGATGTGGGTGCAGCCCTTTGACACCCTCACGATGCCGAGTACACCAATGTACCTTTGCACCTACTGGGGTCAACAGGTCTGGTTCGGATATAACAAGACAACTCAACCTGAAATTGCTGACAAGATACAGCAGAGAATGGATCTCTACAACCAGATGCTGAACGCTCCAAACGACGACGCCCGAATGCCGCTCTTCAAGCAGATGGAGAGAATAGACCTAGAATATGGCCCATTTGTGACTGTGGCGGCAAGCCTCTGGCATGTCGGATACAATGCACATCTACAGAACTTCGTGTGGGGACCAAGACAGCTATGGCCTGCGATATTCTATGTGAAGTGGAGTTAGCTTTCTGTTGGACTCCACCCCTCCAATTTTTTGAGGTGCTAAAAATTGAAGCTATCTTATTATATAATGCGTAGGATATTCTTTGGATTTCTTGTAATATTTGGAGTCCTTACATTAACATTCCTGATAACGAAGGTTATACCTCAAGACCCCGTCGCGGTCTGGCTTGGGATAGAGGGCATGAGAGACCCGAATCTCGTTAAGCAGGTCACCGAGCAGTGGAAGCTTGACAGACCGATATGGGAACAGTACTTCTATTATGTGGGCAACGTGCTCAGAGGTGAACTTGGCAGATCATCGTGGTCCCGTGGGCCAGTCATTGAAGATTTGGCAGCAAGATTTCCTGCCACCGTTGAACTTTCAATATTCGCCTTCCTCATAGCAATGTGTGTGGCCATACCAACAGGCATCCTGTCAGCAGTATACAGAGACAAGCCTGTAGACCACGCCAGCCGCATAATATCCGTCGTGGGAATCTCAGGCCCACCATTCTGGTGGGGGATTATCTTCCTGTACATCTTCTATTTTCAGCTTGGCTTCGCCGGCTCGGGAAGAATCAGCGAAAGCATGACCCCTCCCATGCAGGTTACAGGATTCTATCTCATAGACAGTCTTCTCGAGGGAAGACTTGACACATTCGTCGACTCACTTAAGCACATCTTCCTGCCCGCATTAACTTTAGGCGTCGGCGCAACAGGCTTCACTTCTCGTCTAACGAGGTCCGCGATGCTGGAGGTCCTTAGGAAGGACTACATCAAGACCGCGAGGATGAAAGGGTTACGAGAGAGGGTGATCATATACAGGCATGCACTGAGAAACGCGCTGATAGCTCCAATAACCTACATGGGGCTGCTGTTTGGCGGCATGCTAGGCGGCTCAGTCCTGGTCGAGACAGTTTTCACCTGGAGAGGAATGGGCCAATATATCGTCACAGCCATCTTCGCAGCCGACTATCCGGCACTGCTCGCCACAACACTTGTGATAGCCATAATATATTCTGTCTCCAACCTGCTCGTAGACCTACTGTATACCGTAATAGACCCGAGGGTGAGAGTTGGATGAAAATAGACAGGGAAAGCCCGAGGATGAGAGAACTTCTACTCACATTATATGTCATCAGAAAGAGCAAGATAGCAGTCGCATCATTGGTAATTCTAGCCTTCTTCTTTGCTATAGCAGTACTTTCACCGTGGATATCTCCATTCGATCCAACAGAGACGCATACTTCAGAACTTTTCCAGCCTCCAAACAGCAAGTACCTGCTCGGCACAGACCATCTTGGAAGAGACAACCTCTCCAGAATACTATGTGGCGCACGATATTCGATGCTCGCCTCACTCCTCGTCGTCTTCGTCACAGTGATAGTCGGCATGCCAATAGGAGCGGTCAGCGGCTACCTGGGTGGAAAGGTCGACGAAGCTCTAATGCGGATAACCGACATAATCCTCTCCTTTCCCGGAATAACTTTAGCGCTTCTGCTCGCGTACATTCTCGGACGTGGGATATACAGCGCCGCACTCGCGCTGAGCCTAGTAGGCTGGACTTCTATGGCCAGAATAGTCAGGGGGGTTGTCCTGTCTGAGAAAGGTAAAGACTACGTCTTGGCAGCCAAGATCATTGGAAAGAGCAACTTCCAAATTTTATTCAATGAGATAATGCCAAACTGCATCTATCCCGTGATAATACAGGCTGTGATGATGATGGGAACCGTCATCATATCGCTTGCGGGGCTGAGCTTTATCGGAGTAGGCGTCCAGCCGCCTGAGCCTGACTGGGGAGTCATCATTTCCGAGGGACGCCAGTACATACTCGAGTACCCATGGCTCTCTATACTGCCAGGTCTGCTTATGATAACCGTTGTCCTCGCATACAATATGGTCGGAGACAGACTTAGAGACGCCTTGGATCCAAGGCTCAGAGGTGAACTGGCTGCAGCCTAGAAGACGTCACCATATAAGACAGGCGCCTCTGATAGGATGCGACAGGTGAAATCATGTGCTTCCCCTGAGGTCTCAGCCTTGAACAGCACACTTCTTTCAGTTGAAGACCTACATGTTGAATTCAGAACATATCTGGGAACAGTTCACGCAGTAAACGGAGCCTACTTGACAGTGAATGCAGGAGAATGTGTAGGCCTAGTAGGAGAAACAGGATGCGGCAAGTCAACACTAGGATTCTCTATCGTGAGATTACTTGATGAGGCGGCTAGAATAGTTGAAGGCAAGATAATCTTCAAGGGTGAACCGATTCTGGAGAAAAAAGATGAGGAGTTAAGGGAGATAAGGAGAAAGGATATCTCCCTAATCTTTCAAGATCCAACTGCAGCATTGAATCCAGTTTACACAATCGGAGACCAGATAGTGGAAGCGCTCATCCTATCACGTGAGATGACAAAGAGTGATGCTGTAGAGGAGGCAGCAGGAATACTTGCTTCTCTCGGCATCCCCGACCCGAGAAAGGTCATGCTACAGTACCCTCATGAACTAAGTGGGGGGATGAGGCAGCGTGTGATGATAGCGGTTGCGTTATCGAAGAAGCCATCCCTTCTGATAGCTGACGAGCCAACCTCAAACCTTGACGTTACAGTACAGGCCCAGATCCTGGAGCTGCTCTCGGACCTAAGAAAGAATACGAACATGTCCGTCCTGCTCATAACACACGACATGGGTGTAGTAGCTCAAGTATGCGACAAGGTCGGCGTCATGTACGCAGGTCAGGTAATAGAGTTTGGAACCGTCAGGGAGATCTTCAAGAACCCACTACACCCATATACCAGGGGACTCCTCAAGGTCGCCAACCTTGTAGGCGAAAAGAGCCGCCTTGAGCCGATTTCAGGTGCAATTCCAGACCTCAAAGACCTACCCGAAGGCTGCCTATTCTATTCACGATGCCCAAAGCTCACCCCATTATGTCAAGAGAAGAGGCCGACCATGCTGGAGGCAAGACAAGATCATTATGTTGCCTGCTGGAACCTAGACGGCGACGACAGGTCTATGAGGTGAAAAGGATGGCTCTCATCGAAGTCAAAAACATAAAGATGTACTTTCCAGTCAAGACAGGCTTCCGAAAGCCTACACTGCACCTAAAAGCCGTCGACGATGTAAGTTTCAACATAGAATCAGGTGAAACCTTTGGACTGGTAGGCGAAAGTGGCAGCGGCAAGACAACATGTGGAAAATGTGTCCTCAGAATTCTCGAGCCGACAGGTGGATCGGTGTACTTTAGGGGAAATGACATCACCGTCCTCAAAGAAAGCGAGCTAAGGAGGCTGAGGCCGAAGATGCAGATGGTCTTCCAAGACCCCTTCCTCTCCCTCAACCCAAGAAAGACCCTCAGGCACGTCATAGGCGACACATTCAAACTGCACACAAGCCTAAGCGACAAAGAAATAGAGAAGGAGACCACAAGGCTTCTAGAGGAAGTAGGCTTAAGTGGAGGATTCATCGACCGTTACCCTCACGAGCTGAGCGGAGGACAAAAACAGAGGGTGGCAATCGCTAGAGCCATCGCCCTCAACCCCGACTTCATATTTTTAGATGAACCCACATCCTCCCTCGACGTCTCAGTACAAGCCCAGATCTTAAACCTCCTAAACGAACTACAGAAGAGTTACCATATCGCCTACCTGTTCGTAACCCACAACATACACCTGATAAAGTTCATGGCAGACAAGCTGGCGATAATGTATCTGGGCAAAATACTAGAATATGGAAGCAAGAACGACGTCTTCAACAACCCCCTACACCCCTACACATGCGCCCTATTTTCAGCCACACCCGTGCCCGACCCAGACATCAAGATGTCAAGGATCATCTTGAAAGGAGAGATTCCAACCCCAATCAACCCACCGCCTGGATGCAGGTTCTTCAAGAGATGCAGCCTCGCAGAAAAGGGACTATGTGACTCAATAGAACCACAACCTATGGAAGTGGAGAAAGACCATTTTGTAGCCTGCCATAGGATCAAGAGATAGCTGGAAGCTATACCGCCAAAGACCTCTTCCGTCATGCTAGAAAGGTTAGCTGAAACAATTCCAAAGCTTATATGATAGACTTCGGCTAATATGGAAATTCACTTACGTGATATGCTTCAATTTTCGGCTTTCCAGACTTAACCTTGTCTATAAAGTCTTCCTTGTCTAAGGAAACCAAAACTGCATTATTATCTAACGCGACCCTAACATAGATAGCGTCCACCGCATAAATGTTATATGTGGAGCATAGGGGATAGGCTGCAGTACAGAAAGCTTTGCTACAGTTGAAGAGGAGCATTGGATGCATGATCAGGTCAAGCTCCTTCTTTGCGGCTTCAGCGATCTCCAACCCAGCCCTCTTAGCAAGAGTACCGCATACTTCTTGGTATACTAGAGTGGGCTCTGCTAGCACAAAATGGTCAGGTACCTTGCCAATTATTTCAGAGCATCTTTCACTGTATTCTTCATCCCCTTTAACGGCAGCTATGAAAACATTTGAGTCCAAAGTTAGCATCCGCCTATTCCGCACCATGGCCTCTTGACCTTCTTGTTTCCTCGAGGACCGTAGGACGACCAACCCATTTGCTTGAGACTGCATCCCTCAGCTCGAGAAAGCCACGCACCCCAATCCTCATCTCCTCCAGTCTATCCTCATTCAATAGGATTGTTCTTGACTCTACAAGCTTTGCCAGAAGCTCAGCCCAAGTCCTACAGCCAAGCTCAACCTTCAACCTTTTAAGCTCCTTCAACAGTTCATCAGGCAGATTCTTTATGAGAATCGTCGCCAAATCGACCACGTGAGATATGTTAGATAATATAGAATATAAAGATTATCCAGATTAAAAGCGAACCCGAACCACAGAACATATCTGCTAAGGCAGCAAAAGATCACCTCTAAGGCTTAAGTAGTTTGCAACCACCATTCAGATCGTGGCAGTGCACAGAACAGATGTCCTCGTAATAGGAGGGGGTATCGCCGGCTCGCGGGCTGCAATAGAGGCTTCAAAGAGCACGTCGAAGGTCACCTTGCTTATGAAAGGCAGATTAGGCAAATCTGGCGCTACAGCCTCATGTGGAAGATGTGGGATATCCGCAGTGCTTGAAGGCGGAGATCCAGATGACAGCAGAGAAAAGTTTCTGGGAGACATATTGCTTGCGGGATCGGGCATGTGCGACCACAAGCTTGCAAGAATACTCGCTTTCGAGGCATCCGAGCGTGTGAGGGAACTTGATTCATGGGGAGCGTCTCTGGTCAAGCTTAAGACACCCGGATGCTTCCACAGCCATCCAAGATCCTATCTGCCCACGGTACCCATCTTGGATCCAGTAGTCGACAAGATGAAGAAGACAGACGTTGAAGTAGTCGAAGGCTTCATGGTATACGATCTACTAGTTAAAGACGGCAGATGCTTTGGAGCCATAGCCGTCGACAAAGACGGTGACATAGGAGCATATCTTGCCAAGGCTGTGGTCTTGGCGACAGGGGGAGGAGGCCAACTCTACAGACTGAATTTCAACACAAAAGATATAACAGGTGACGGATATGCGATAGCCTACAGGGCAGGAGCCAAACTGGCCAACATGGAGTTCATGCAGTTTGGAGCAAACACGTTCGAGCCTCAGGTGCCTGATCAGAGAATCTGGGCTCTTAAGCCAAGACTCTATAACGTACAGGGTGAAGAATTTCTTGGCAAGTATATTCCCGAAAACGTTAAACTGGAGGATGTGTTCGACTATAGGGCAAGACATTATCCTTTCACGACCAGATATGTGTCAAGGTATCTAGACATCGCATTACATAAAGAAATCAGCTCAGGAGGAGACTGCTATGTCTCAGCCGACCTAACTCGAGCAGACAGGTCGACGATTGCAGAATTTGAGAAAAGATACGATGTTAAAGTGGAACGCTTCGGAAAGGACATCTTAGGAAAGCCCTTCAAAGTTTCAATCTTTCACCACGCATTCAACGGAGGCCTCGTCGTAGACGAACAAGCAATGACAGACGTCAACGGACTCTTCGCATGTGGAGAAGTGATGGCTGGACCACACGGCGCAGACCGACTTGGAGGAAACATGATAAGCGCTTCCCTCGTCTTCGGCGCAAGAGCAGGCTATTTTGCTGGATCAAAAGCAGCTAAAACCACCTACAACGAATACAGTAAGATAGTGGTTGAGAAAAGGAAGATGGTCGAAGAGATCCTCGACAGAAGACATTCGCCAACATCATACGACAGCATGTTAATGAAGATACAGGATACAATGTGGCGACACTGTTCCATAGTCAGATGTGAAGAGGGCTTAAGGCATGCTCTCAGCGTATTCGAGAGACTACAGAATGCTTTGACAACGATGTCGGTGAGCAAGAGAAACAAGATCAAGGATATACTGTCTCTCAGGAATCTGGTGGATGTTGGAAAGATTGTGCTGACAGCTTCCCTAAATAGGAGAGAGAGCAGAGGCAGCCATTTCAGAGAAGACTTCCCTGAATCGAGATACAGGTTTTCAAGACCGAAGCTAATCCAAAAGAAGTAAAGGCAGACACCAAAAGCTCATTTGAAACCGTCAATACGCGACAGCGAACACTATATTTGGGTCAATGTAGGATGCCCGATAAGCCATCTCTCCAAGCTCCGTCGACAATACTGCGACTTCCCCTCCTATCGAGAATATTCGAGGAGGCCAAAGGCCGCCTGCGAAGAACCTTTCCAGCAAGCGCACCTGTATGCTCCCTTCCCGCGACAACAATCCTTCCATTGACCAAAACGTATTCGACACCTTCAGGATACTGATGTGGGTCCAGATATGTCGCCTTATCTTTAACCCTGTTGAAGTCTATGATTACGATATCAGCGAACATTCCCTCCTTGATAAGTCCCCTATCCCAAAGCCCTATCCTCTGAGCTGGAAAAGACGTCATCTTCCTCACAGCCTCTTCAAGACCCAATACCCTCCTTTCTCTAACATATTCTGAGAGTATCCTCGGATACGTGCCATAGAATCTCGGATGCGGCCTACCCATACGGAGAATGCCGTAGGGGGCCAACGACCATGAGTCGCTCCCCACCATTGACAGAGGATGCTTCATCACCCTCTCTACGTCTTCGCATCCCATTTCGAATACGACCATAGAAGCATAGCCTTCCTCCTCCAACAGCAGATCAAAGAGTGCTGTGAACTCGTCAGATTTACCCGTAAGTTTGGCTATTTCCACCATGTTCTTTCCCTCCAGAGGCTTGTTTCTTTCAGTTTTCACATAACCCAAGTAGATGTTCTCCCAACCCTGTTCTTTAACAAAGTTCTCCCAACCTGGAATACCATCAACCATGTCTTTGCGAATCCTCTCCCTCTCTTGGGGACTTCTCAGCCTCGCCAGCAGCCTGTCCATACCCCCTTCATGAACCCAAGGCGGGAGAAGTGTGACCAACGAGGTCATGCCAGCCTCATAGGGATACTGGTCGCATGTTACATCTAAGCCGCGAGCCCTCGCCTCCTCCATCATCCTAAGAGTTTCTCTGGTCTTCCCCCACTGATGTCTTCCAGAAGCCTTATGATGCGCTATTTCAACGGGAACGTTACCTGCTTCACCTATCTCTATAGCCTCCTTAACCGCTTCGAGTAGCATTCTACCTTCACCTCTAATATGAGACGAATAGATACCCCCATACCTGGCTACAACCTTAGCCAATTCAACAAGCTCATCTGTCTTCGAATAGGTTCCAGGAGGATATATCAGGCCACTTGACAGCCCGAAGGCTCCAGAATCCATCGCCTCCGCAACAAGCACCTTCATGCCTTCGAGTTCACCTTCCGTGGGAGCACGCTCTTCAAGCCCCATCACCGCGATCCTGACTGTACCGTGACCAACAAGATGAGCCAAGTTCGGTGCAGTCTTCAACTTTTCCTCCCACTTCAGGTATTCGCCGAAAGACGACCACTTCACTTCAGGCATGCCCTCAGGCGGCAAAAATGGAGAAAGATACTTTAGGAGAAGCCCACGTCTCGAAGGATTCACAGGAGCCAAGCTGATGCCACAGTTGCCGACCACAAGCGTCGTCACACCCTGCCGTATCGAACTTTCAGCTCTCGAGTTAAAAGGAACCGTGAAATCAGAATGGCTGTGGATGTCGATGAACCCTGGACAGACAACGAATCCTTCGACATCGATCACCTCTTCAGCTTGAGCCCGCTCGAGCCTTCCAACCCTCGCTATCCTCTCATCCTTGATCGCCAAATCAGCCCTGAACCATGGATTGCCTGTGCCATCCACGATCCTTCCACCATTGATCAAGACATCGAACAAGCCACTACCACACCATTCTGAAGCCTTTTGCTATGACGACCATATTTAAGCGTTGAAGCCTTCTGAGAGGAACCATCTCGGCTCAGAATTGGCAACTCTTAAATAGCGTTGGCACAGAAACAGCTTTCAAGCCAAGGTGACCTAGTTGAAAATGTTATCGTTCAAGAATGTGGGACTAAAGTACACGTTAAGCCCATACGATGAGCCCGTAGCCTACGTCAAACCAAAAGAAACACTCGTCCTCGACCTCGAGGACGCTCCATCCGGCCAGATCAGAAGGGAAGGAGACTTCAGAGACAGAGGCAAAGTACCGTTCGGAAACCCGCTGATAGGACCAATATACATAG
>Ga0129301_1000201_pt1 | contig 31557 bp, 30 predicted proteins | sample ConPoolayeHmetaG_FD_94489 | JGI IMG/M metagenome (GOLD analysis project Ga0129301, IMG submission 94489) | Hot spring microbial mat communities from California, USA to study Microbial Dark Matter (Phase II) - Cone Pool mat layer H metaG ...
CTGCCTGGAGTGCGGTTACTGACTTCGCCGCGCCCACTGTTGCCATTATCAAACATACCAATCCCTGCGGTCTAGCCAGCCACCAAGATATTGCTGAAGCCTACCGGCGGGCTTACAGCGGCGATGAGGAAGCCGCCTACGGTGGCATCGTTGCTTCAAATCGACCGGTTACTCTCGCCATGGCTGAAGCAATGAAACCGGTCTTCTACGAGATAGTTGTTGCGCCCGAATATGAGGCAGAGGCGCTCAAGCTATTGAAGCGCAAGAAAGACCTCCGTATTCTTGTTGCCCAATTGCCACCCGGTTATGGTAAAGCTGAACCCGGCTATCTGGATTTTCGCCGGGTTAAGGGTGGATTTCTTGTTCAGACTTCGGACTCTGTCCCCGAAACCAAAGTAAATTTGAAAACCGTAACCAAGCGTGAACCGACCAAGGCTGAAATAGCCGACCTGCTCTTTGCCTGGCGAGCTGTTAAGCATGTAAAATCAAATGCTATTGTCCTAGCCAAGGATAAGACACTGGTGGGAATGGGCGCAGGGCAGCCCAGCCGCATTATCAGCGCCCGGATAGCCAAGGAAAAAGCGGGGGAGAAAGCTAGGGGTAGCGTGCTGGCATCGGATGCCATGTTCCCCTTCCCCGATGTGGTAGAGGCGGCAGGCGATGCCGGGGTGACCGCCATTATCCAGCCTGGCGGCTCAATCAGGGACGAAGACTCAATTAAGGCTGCCGATAAGTACAATATAGCCATGGTCTTTACTGGTGAAAGGCACTTTAGACATTAGAGCTGGAGGTTTACAGCTATGGCTAACGCTGTTTTAGTGGTGGATATGCTCAGGGGGTTTCTGGAAGAAGGCTATCCCCTTTACATCGGACAGAAATGCCGGCAAATCATCCCCAATATCCGTCATCTTCTGGAGCGTGAGTTAAAACACGGCTCCAAGCTCTTCTTCATCTGCGACAACCACGACCCGGATGACCTTGAGTTTGAGATGTTTCCCCCCCACTGTATTGAAGGCACTGTTGAAGCCGAGGTGATTCCCGAGCTGGCTAGGTATCCGGGTGAGATAATCCCCAAAAAACGGTACAGCGGCTTCTTTGCGACATCACTGGAAGAAAAACTGAGTCAACTCAAGCCAGAGAAAGTGATTATTTGTGGCGTGTTGACCAACATCTGTGTCCTGCATACCGCGGCTGATGCCCGAAACCGTGATTATAAAGTTGAGGTGCCGATTGACTGTGTGGCTTCGCCCGATGGCGAGGCTCACCGTTTTGCTCTGGAACACATCGAAAAGGTGCTCGGGGCAAGGTTAACTACTGTTGGAGGGTGAGCAGATGCAAGCTCCTAAATTTAAGCCCACTGAAGCTGTCCTATCCGGAGAGACGGCTGACATTTACTTTGCCCACACTATAGAGATATTGCGTAAGGAGGGGCTCAATCCAGTAGCCACAATGGAAGTATTTCCCAGCCGGGCGGGGATACTCTGTGGTATGGAGGAGGTCAAAGCTCTACTCGCTCGGGTCTTGCCCGAGGGTAACCGCGAAGTCTGGGCTCTGGATGAGGGTGACGCCATGGAGGCAAAAGAGGTGGTGTTGCGTATCACGGCGCCCTACCTGAGCTACGGACTATATGAGACAGCCATTGACGGTATTCTAGCCCACTGTAGTGGTTGGGCAACAGCCGCCCGGCAATGTGTGGAAGCCGCCAAGGGAATACCTATCATCAGCTTTGGCGTCCGTCATGTACATCCCGGAGTTGTTGCCGTAATGGACTATGCCGCTATGGTCGGTGGCTGTGCCGGCTGTTCCAGCATAGCCGGTGCCAGGTTGGCAGGCGTTAGGCCCTCCGGAACTATGCCCCACGCGTTGATACTGATTATGGGAGATACGGTCAAGGCTACCCTGGCCTTCGATAAGCACATGCCCCCCGAGGTGCCCCGCATATCTCTGGTGGATACCTTCAAAGACGAGGCTGAGGAAAGCCTCAGGGTAGCTGAGGCACTGGGTAGAAGGCTTCAAAGTGTACGGCTGGACACTCCCGGCGAGCGGGGGCGAGTTACTGCTGACCTGGTCAAGGAGGTAAGAGCTCGCCTGGATTTAGCTGGCTTCAACTATGTAAAGATTTTTGTTAGCGGTGGTATTGACCCGGAACGTATTACCTACTTTCGTGAGGCCGGAGCTCCGGTTGACGGCTTTGGTGTCGGGAGTTATATCAGTGGCGCTAAGCCAATTGACTTTACCGCCGACCTGCATGAGGTTGACGGCAAGCCGCTCGCTAAACGTGGCCGAATCCCGGGTATCACCCCCAACCCCAGACTCAAGCGCATAATGTAATGAGGTCAATTTAGAGTATAATGATACGCTGGTTTTACTATGTTGCCAGAGGCATAGTGATAGTAGCCCTGCGCCTGTTTACTCGCTGGCAGATTAAAGGCAGGGAGAATATCCCCAGCCAGGGAGCTCTGCTAATAATAGCTAACCACCTTAATCTTGCTGACCCTCCTCTGATCAGCGTTAGCCTTAAACGAAGAGTAATATTTATGGCTAAGGAGGAGCTATTCCGCTCCAGGTTCATAGGCTACTTCATAAGTAGCTTTGGTGCCTTTCCGGTACATCGCGGACAACTGGACAGGGAGGCGCTGCGTCAGGCAGAGAGAGTGTTAGCTAAGGGTCTGGCTTTAGCCATGTTTCCTGAGGCAACGAGGAGTAAGAATGCCAAATTACAGCCCGCTTTCCACGGTTCAGCACTAATAGCCCTGCGCCATGGAGTTCCAATCCTTCCCGTAGCCATTACGGGCACGGAAAGAATTAAAGGCCTATGCTGGATGTTGCGCCGCCCTCCGATAACAATTACCTTTGGTCAGCCGTTCCGTCTGCCCTCGGTGAACGGTAAGGTGTCCAAAGCCGAGCTTACTGAACTTACTACCTTTATGATGAAGCATATCGCTGAGCTCCTTCCGGTTGAATACCGTGGGTATTATGTAAAGTAAGGATTAAGATGACACTGAGGGTGGAAAAGGCCGCTGGAACCGGTTTTTGTTTTGGGGTTAAGCGGGCTATTGATACTCTGGCAAAGGCTGCTCGTGAACGTGGGCGGGTGGAAGCCTTCGGGGCTATTGTGCACAATCAGCAGGTGTTACAAAGACTGACAGATATTGGGGTAAGGGTAGTCAGCAGTCTGGACGAGATACAGGGTAACACCGTGGCTATCGGTGCTCACGGCGTGAGTCCACAACTGGAGAACGAACTTCGAGCTAGGTATCGCGACATAATCGATACCACCTGCCCATTCGTCCACCGGGCCCAGATTGCCGCTCGTAGGCTAGCCAGGTCCGGGTTTTTCGTCATTGTATATGGAGATGTTAACCATCCTGAAGTGAAAGGTATCCTTGGCTGGGCCAACGGCAAGGGCGTAGCCACAACAGATGAGAATTTTGTCACCAGGCTGGAGCATTTACCTCGCCGTCTGGGCGTGCTATCTCAGACAACCCAAATCCCGGCTCGTTTTGTCGAGTTTGTCAGGAAACTCATTGACTCTGTCCTGACCAAAGATGCTGAACTACGCATCGTTGATACCATATGCCACGATATCCGGGAACGCCAGCAAGCCGCCCTTGAGTTAGCTAAGAGGGTGGACCTTATGCTCGTTATTGGCAGCCACGCCAGCGCCAACACCAACCACCTCGCCGATTTGTGTGCTACCGCTACCAAGACATATCTGGTTGAGACTGCGGAGGAAATCCAACCCTCCTGGTTTCAGGGTCACCGTCAAGTAGGTCTGACTGGAGGCGCTTCCACTGCCGAGCAGACGATAAATGAAGTACTAATGAAACTAAAAGACCTGCCGATTTGAGAACAATCTCTATTCAGTGATGCCCTTGTACCGGACCAATAGCTCCAGCTTGCCTATTCTCTTGACGACTTCATTCAGGTCGCCAAAGTAGATACAGTAGCCAGGGCAGGCACTGACACAAGCCGGAAGAAGCCCCTGCTCAATCCGGTCAATGCACAGGTCGCACTTCTGGGCTATCCCCTGCTCCTCACTAAAGTAAATTACCCCGAGGGGACAGGCGTCAACGCAGTCCTTACAGCCAACGCAAAGCTCTTGGTTAATCAGCACGATGCCGTCTTCTCGCTTGTTTATTGCGTTTACCCGGCAGGCATCCTGGCATGGCGGCTGAGTACAGTGGATGCAGTGCGCCACTACATATCTTAACTGGAGCTTGCCTTCAATTTGGCGAGGACCATCGGGGTAAACCCTGATTAACCTCGGGCCAGCGGACAAATTATGTTCCTGCTTACAGGCAACCTCACAGGTATTACAACCAAAGCAGTCCTTCGCATTGACAATAAGGGTGTATTCCTTGGTCATTACGGCACCACCTCAGCAGGGTATATCTTACAGAGCAAGACTCTCAGGTTGGTTGCGCCTATCGCTACGTCGTAATCTCTGGGGTCATTATCGGTAAGGATGTTGATGTTGGATTGAGCCCAGCCGTGGTCAGGCGTTTTCACCTCGGGGAACCACCAGCCGTGCTCAGCGGCAACTACCCTGGGGTCAATTCCCGTCGTAAGTTTAGCTCGTTGCTTAATTCTCCCTCTGGGACTCTCGATGAATACCCAATCGCCCTCTTTTATACCGTGTTTTTCGGCTGTCTGGGGATGAATCTCAACCAGCGGGTCAGGATGTATTTCACGTAGCCAGGGAATCATACGGTACTCCGAGTGGTAAAAGACGGGGCTTCTGGCGCCGGTAATCAGAATATAGGGGTACTCCCGGGCCATTTCCGGTCTGCTTACCGGGCTTTCCGGGACTTCGCGGTATCGGGGTAGCGGGTCATAGCCCCAATCTTCAAGAATGGTTGAATAAAGCTCCACTTTCTTCGTGGGAGTGGAGAAGCCTCTCTTTTCATATTTGCGGTATTCCATTTCACCTTTGATATAGGGCATATCCTTAATCTGCTCCCAGGTAAGACCGGCTGGCTCCAAGATATAATCAAAACCGTCCTCCACGGTGTCAAACCAGTACGGCTCTTGCCCCAGCCTCTTACCCAGTTCGTTAAACATCTTGTGGTCTGGCCAGCACTCGCCAATCTGCACAATCTTTTTTCTGGGAAATATATACCCGTTCCGCTTGTAATAGCCACCGAGGTAGTTCAGCTCAAGCCAGGTAGCGGCAGGCAGAACAATGTCAGCCAGCTCAGCCGTTGGGGTCAAGAAGAAATCAGACACGACCAGGAAATCAACCTGGCTCAGCGCTTTATAGACCTCTTTGGCATTGGCACGGGTTATCACCGGGTTAGAGCCGTGAAGTTGCACCGCTTTTACCGGATAGGGCTTACCGGTCAGGATAGCATCCCAGACCATCTTGGGGGTAACTAAGGCAACCCTGCTCGCCAGTTTGTAAGTACTGCCGCCGAGTCGTTTCTCTCGCTGTTCCGCGGGCAGTTCTCGATGCCTGGCAAACTCACTCATCGTCCGCACCGGTGGTGGGGGGAAGAAAACGTTGCCTCCGGGCACATCCAGATTACCGGTTATTGCCATCAGGTCGGTGAGGATACGATTGTTGTCGGTGCAGTTTATTGTCTGCTCAATAGCTACTCCCCACTGGATGCAGGCTGGTTTGGTCTCAGCATAGAGCCGCGCCGCGTTTCTGATTTTTTCTGCCGGCACCCAGGTAATCCTCTCCACCCTATCCAGTGGGTATTCCTTCACCCGCTCAACGAACCTGTCCCACCCGTAGGTATATTTCTCCACGAATTCCTTATCGTAAAGCCCTTCGCTAATGATTACATTAGCCATACCCAAAGCCAGAGCTGTATCTGTGCCCGGTCTGAGCTGTAACCAGATGTCAGCCCGTCCCGCCAGGTAGGTCAGCCTGGGGTCAATGACAATCAGTCTTGCCCCCTCAGCCAGCACTCGGGACATATTTTCTGCTTTGTATTCATCGGTGTGAGTCCAGACAATATTGCTACCCCATACCATGACACAGTTGGGGTGGCCATTGTAATCGCATATGGGCATGAAACCACAGGTTATTAAAGTAGCGCCCAGCCTTGACATATAGCACATATGACCGGCGGTAATGACATTCGGTGTCCCCAGAAGGTTGGCAAAACGATATAGAAATTCGGCATAGTCCCGACTGGTACCCTGCCCTATCACAATGGCTTCAGGACCATACTTCGGGATAATCTCCTTATATTTATTGACAATTGTATCCAGAGCCTCATCCCAGGAGATACGTTGCCACTTGCCCTCGCCCTTCTTGCCAGCACGTTTGAGAGGATAAATAACCCGCTCAGGGTGATACACAAGTTGCAGGTAGGCGAGTCCCTTACTGCACATGGTACCGCGGTTGCTGGGACAATCCGGGTCCCCTTCAATCTTAGTGATACGACCACCTTTAACGTGGACTAACACTCCACAACCACCATGACAACCCCGGCAGTTGCTTCTGATTACCTGCACATTTGATTCAATCACGCCATGCTCTTCCTCCTCTCTGTACCTCTCAGGTTAAGGGGATATGCTCTATTATAACTCTAGCCAGCCTCTAAAGTCCTGTCTCCATCTTTCTTCGGTAACAAAAATTATGAGTCAATTCGTTCTCTTGACAAGTTCGCCGAATAGCACTAGACTAATGTGTAACATGTAAAAATCACATAAAACCAGAGAAAAGGATGCTTTGGATGAAAGGCATCGGAGTTGCTAATTGATACAGCGGTTCTTGATGCCCTTTTTGGGTTTAATAGAGGCAGTCTGCCGCCAAGGAGGTGATGCTATCGGGCTAAAACAATTGAAGTGGTAAAAGTAAGGTGGTTGACAAAGTGAGGACGTCGAGGAAAGACTGAAGGGCAAGAGTCAGTAAAATTCAGCGTGGAGGTGGAGCAACCGTGAAAAAGAAAATTATCTGGATGCTAGTGAGCTTCCTGATGGCATTATCCCTGGTGATAGCTTCCTGTGCTCCGAAAGAAGTAGAGGAGAAAAAAGTCGAGGAAAAAGCGACAGTAGTAGTAAAACCAGAAGAAAAAGCGGTGGCGGAAGAGAAGGTCGTGAAGGAAGAGAAAGAGATGGTGACTGATTCACTGGGCAGGTTGGTGGAAAAACCGCGATACGGCGGTGTATTCACTATGTGTTTCACGTCATCGCCGCTGAATTGGGATGAAGCCTTTCAGCCCGTGTGGGTATGCAGCGGCAGTCGCCTTGTTTATGAGATTCTCTTGCAGGGAGACTATACCAAGGGGCCAACCGGCACCGGTGAAGTAAGTTACCGGGTGAACCCCTTTCCCTTCCCTTGGTTTATGACTGGAGCCCTGTGTGAGAGCTGGGAAATTGTTAATGACCAGACAATGCGGTTCAATATCCGTAAAGGCGTCCGTTTTCACAATAAGCCGCCAACGAACGGCAGAGAAATGACTGCCTATGACATTGAGTATTCCTTGATGAGGATGGCGACATCCCCAACATCCTACAATTACAAGAATTATCCGATAGGTAGAGACGTATCGACGATAACCGCGCTCGATAAGTGGACGCTTGAAATCACCTGTCCGCCCGGGATGCTGTCCAGGGCATATTCAGGCTATGTGGGAACCCAGGGGTGGGTGGTTCCCCGTGAGGCCGTTCAGCAATATGGTGACCTGCAAGATTGGAGGAACATGTGCGGCACAGGACCGTTCATGATTACAGACTTTGTGCGTGATGCTTCCATTACATATGTCAAGCATCCTAACTACTGGCAGAAGGACCCCTTTCATCCGGAGAACCAACTGCCCTACGTGGACGGTGTTAAGATTCTGATTATTGCGGATAAGTCCACCAGGCTGGCGGCATTAAGGACAGGAAAGATTGACCAGATGGCGGGCCTGTGGCTGGAGGACAAGGAGTATTTCGACAAGACAAACCCTGAAATGCTCTGGGGGAGGTATCTGCCAAATTACTGGACCATCGGCTGGAGAGTTGACAGGAAGCCGTTTGATGACCTTAGAGTCAGAAAGGCATTGTCGATGGCTGTAGACCGGCGGGAAATACTCAGTTCGTTCTTGAGAGGCGACGGTGAGCTTCTTCAGACGGTTTGTATGAATGCTCCAGAGTTCAAGCACTATTTCAGGCCAATAGAGCAGCTTTCCGCCGCTGCCCAGGAGAACTATACCTATGACCCGGAGAAGGCGAAGAAGCTTCTGGCTGAGGCGGGTTATCCCAACGGCTTTAAGACTAATATCATATGTCTGACAGACCAAGTGGACATGTTGTCCATCATTAAGGAGTACTGGAGCAAGATTGGTGTAGACCTGGAGTTGAAGATAATGGAAAGTGGTACCTGGACCGGTACATACTATAGCGGAGCATACGACCAGATGACCACCTTCGGGCACAATCCAAACCGGCCTGAAATGTTCATACAGTTCACCTGGGGGCAGGCGATGAACTTCAGCAAGGTCAACGACCCATATATCAACAATCTGTTCGTTGAAAGTGCGGCGACGCTCCTGACTGACCCGGAGCGGAACGCAAAATTGGTCCGGGATGGAATCGATTATGTCATTGCACAGGCCTATTCATTTACACCCCCGACGCCGTATAATTATGTTGGCTGGCATCCCTGGCTGAGGCAATATACTGGCGAGATAAGCATCGGTTCATGGGCCCACTATGAGACCTGGATCAAGTACGTCTGGATAGACCAGGCATTGAAGAAATCCATGGGTTACTAATCCTGTCATCGTGTGGACAATCAAATAGAAGGGGGCTCGGAACTCAATCTTCCAGCCCCCTTCCTTGAATTAGAGCGAAGGAGGGAAGGAAGGTGCTTTTAACTGACGAGCAAAAGAGAATGTATGAGGGGGAATACGGGCCGGGGATGCAAAAAGCCATAACCATGCTGGTCGAATACGGCAATGTCTGGGATGCCGAGAGAATGGTAAAAGTCCACAATGCGCACGTCGGGCTGGGCGGTGGGGAATGGCTCAGGGAGATACTGGAGGGAGTGGAACAGATTAGGGCTTTTACTACAACACATGCCGCGATGACCGGTGCCACCGCCAGAGCCATAGGTCTACAGGAAGAAGTCTGCCAGCGCCAAGAAAAAGAGCACACTGAGACCATGGCTCTATGCGTTCCCAGGGGCTTTATTCCGACGATGACCTGTGCTCCTTATCTGGTGGGCAATGTGCCCACGCCAGGCAGAGTCTTTTCCTGGCCGGGGTCGTCGGGTATTATTATCGCTAATTCGGTATTCGGTGCCAGGGGCAACCGCGACGCCATGCCAGCTTCCATGGCAAGTGCCATCACCGGATTAACCCCGGATATGCTGCTACTGAAGAAGGAGAACAGGTACGGGCAGGTTCTGTTCAAGCTTGAAGACCTCGATGTAGAAAAGTTGACTGAGGCCGATTACGGCGCTATTGGTTATTACATCGGCGGTGTGGCTGAGACCAAGAATGTGGTTGTCGATGGCATCCCTGATACCGTTTCATTTGACTATCTTAAGTTCTTGATGTCACCGCAACCCGTCTCGGGAGCAGTCGCCATGTGCCATGTTGTCGGAGTCACCCCGGAGGCGCCAACCGTGGAAGAGGCCCTGGGACACCGGAAACCCCAGGAGACAATAAAGATTGGTAAGAAAGAGCTCAGGGAGGGGTGGGAAAGTCTACACACGGCTAAAACGGATGAAGTCGAGGTTGTCTTCTTCGGTTGTCCCCATCTCAGCATCGCCGAGATTGGCAAGGTTGCACGGCTGCTGGAGGGCAGGAAGATAGCTGACAGCGTGAGGCTCTTTGTCGCAACCGCCGAGCAGATATATACCCTGGCTAAACGTATAGGATACGTCGATATCATCGAAAGCGCCGGTGGCGTAATTGTCAGCGGCCCATGTATTCAGGGATTACCTTATCCCCAGCTGAAGGTGCCTGCCGCTACCGCCGCCACCAACTCAGCCAGAGCTGCTTCCTATCAGGCGAGACGCGGGATTAACATCCAATATGGGAGCTTTGAGACCTGCATCAATGCAGCAATAACCGGAAAGTGGGGAGGTTAACAAGATGATACTCAAGGGGAAAACAGTAAAAAAAGGCCAAGTAGAGGGAGAAGCGATAGTCTCCCAGAGACCATTTTCATTCCTTGGTGACCTGGACGTGGCCACGGGGAAGATTGTTCTTAAAGGGCACGATCTAGAGGGACAGAGTATAGCCAACAAAATCTTTGTCTTTGCCACGGGAAGGGGCTCAACGGTAGGGCCCAATATAGCCTATATGGCCAAGCAACTTGGCAACGCGCCCAAGGGAATGATTTGTGTTGAGGTGGAACCCGTCATGGCTATGGTTGCAATAATGAATGATATCCCGATGGTGCACAGACTAGATCGGAACCCACTGGAAGTAATCAAGACGGGAGATTATATCAAGATGAATGCCACCGAAGGTATTGTCGAGGTGATAAAGAAAACTAGTTGATTGCCAACCGAGGCCTGTGAATTCCCGTTGCAAGTTCGGGTAAATCTGCCTAGCCCTGCCTAGATGCGATGATTTCAAGGTAACGTCTTTGGAATGTCATATTTCCGTACAGCATGCAGGACAAAGTTGATAAGAGGAGCCACATTGACCAGAGGCTGGTAACATGACGTCACGAAAACGCTGACCTCCAAGGTAGTATTGCTCAGGAGGTGCCGCGATGCTTTACACGGGTATTGACTATCAGAGGGGCTTCTCATATTTAACGGCTAATATACATCGAAGGGATAGCTGATGGCTGGGGCTAATCCGGGGCTAGTCGCGGTCAGTGTGTATCCAGAACCACGGAGATTGATGGACAGATGTGCCCACGTGGCTACGCCATTCACGGCATTGACCGTTTTTGTACCAAATAGCACAGCCCCACTGGTGCCAGTCCCAGGTGTAATATCCAAGGTCACAGGTGCGGTGGAAGTGGTCACCGTGTTCCCGTAGGAATCCTGTATACTTACTTTCACCTCCGTAGTAAGAGTTGACCCAGCCTTAAACCTAGCCGGGACTTTGGTAAAGGCAAGCTGCGTTGCCGCACCGGGCGCTACATTGAAATAATTGCTGAGGGCTGAAGTCAACCCAGGGCTAATCGCCATCAACCTGTAGTCAAACCCAGCCAAACGGATAGAGAGGTCAGTGAACGTGGCTATACCATTCACAGCTCTAACCGTTGTTGTTCCATATAGCGTTGCCCTGTTATCGTTGACAATTAGCGTGACGAGCGCCGTAGAATTGGTCACAACGTTTCCGCTAGCATCTTCTATCTTCACTACTGGTTGGATGGGGAAGGCTGACCCGGCTGTAGCCCCAACAAGCTCTGTCGCAAAGACGAGCTTCATTGTCTCATTAGACGACCCCTGGGTCAATAAAAGAGGTTCTTTTAGTGTGGATGAAAATTCTGATGACGCTGGAGAGCCAATCTTTATCCCAATATTACTGATACCCAGAGGGACCAAGATCGCCGTTAGTGTTAACACCACTGCGAGAGCGATTAATAAATATCTCCTCTTCGTTGATGTTTGAATAATCTTGCTGCCGACAGACCACCGAGACCGCTTGGTGACTTCTACTGGAGCATGAGCCTCTTCCGGAAGGATTTCGTCGGGAACAATCTCAAGGTCTTCCTCTATAAGACGGGCAGCCGGACGTAACCCTTTCCACTCAAACCTCACCATATACCAGAGGCCACTTGAACCCGCTGAAGGAGCTGAATACCTTGAAGGCTCATCATCTACCACTCCAATTTGACCTCTGTACGGTGAATGAGAAGTTAGACGGACTCTTACTCTGTCACCTTTTTTGAACTTTGGCATATGTTTCGTGTTCCCCAGTGCCAAAAATCCTGTTATATAGGTCGACACCGTAGCTGGTGTCCAGCGGTTCGCCTTCAATCAGCTTGTAGGTTCGGGTTCCATCCGCCTTTCTTTCAGCGCGCAAGAAAAGGGTGCCGTCCGTTCTTCCCTGGTAAAGCTCGTGCGCAAACTGGTACAGATGGGACACGAAGATGACCTTGACCTGTCTCTCTGAGAGAGCCGCTACTATCTGCCTTGCAATCTCCGCTCCTTCTCTCTCGTTGGTGGCGGCAAACGCTTCGTTAAACAGGACCAGAGAATTGGCGGACAAATGGTCGGCAATTTGACTCATGCGGTTGAGTTCATCATCCAATTTGCCGCTTTCCATGGAGACATCTTCCTTGCGCTTGAAGTGCGTAAAAAGTCCCGTGCACAAATTGGCGGAAAAAGAACGGGCTGGAACAAACATCCCGCAATGCATCATCATCTGTGACAGGCCTACGCTCCGCAGAAAGGTCGTCTTTCCACCCTTGTTGGCTCCGGTGACTATGATAAGACTCTTGTTGTCGGCATTGATGTCATTCGCCACCACCTGTTTCCCCAAGCTCAGTGCCAGGGAAATGTCATAAAGCCCCTCAGATGCCAGTCTGCGCTCGCTTGCTGCGGCAACCACAGGAAAACACATTGGCTCGCCCAATTCCATCAGACGGTCATGCAGGTTGACACAGCCGAGGTAGAAGGCGAGCTCAGTCCGCAACATAACGAGGAAGTTGAGAACATGGTCTACCGATTGGGCAGTAGCATTGGCCACCGAGTTGATCCCCCGGTTCCTAAGCTCGCCCAGTTTCCTCATCGCGGTCTCATCTTGGTCATTAATACGGAAGGTGTATCCCCGTAACCCTTTGCTGAACATCCGTTGGAGCCACTTCTTCTGGCTCTGTGGTTTAAGCAATACGTAGTTGCTGCCCCTATTGCCTTTCCCTAATTGTGCGCCGATCAGAACCTCATCACGCAAATTCAACTCCCCAAGATGCTCCTCAATTTCTGCCAGGTATTCACTGGTAATCTCTCCCTTGAGCCTGGCAAAGAACTCCGTAAAACCCTCCGATTCAAATTTGTCGGCATCTTGGTCAGCAATGCTCCTGAGCATCTTCAGCGTACCCAGGAATACCTGCAAGGTCTCGACAGCACGAGACAGCATCGACAGCGGAGAATAGGCAAGCCCGGCGGTCCAGTGGGACACTTTTCTGTCTCCGATAACGCTGACCGTGAGCTTGTACAGTTCCTTTACCACGGAGGGATTCTTCAGACAATCCTTGAGGACTGCCTGTCGATAAAGTATGACGTCAGGTCCATTACCGAGGCCGGACAGTAGAGCGCTCTTTGCCACTCGGTATAGGAACTCCTCGCCATTGGCCATAGCGCTGAGAACCGGGTCAAGCTGCAGGTCCTGCATCAGGTCCGACCCGTTCCAGGGCTCATTCTGCTCGAGGTCGAAATCTCGGTCCTTGTACATCAGGTAGACTTTCACTACTTTATTCGCTCCTTCAGAGACTCATACGTCAGGCCGTACTTCTCGGCCATTGCCTTAGCATAGGAGAGTCCCTGCGGGGCTCTCCTTACGATTTTGTACGTCCGTAGCGACGGATTTTCGGGGGCTACCATACTGACCATGCTCACCGTCTTATCACTGTATGATACTAGCTCCTCGACAAATGTTACCCATACACAAATTGAGTCCAACTGGCTTAGACTCTCCATCACCTTCTTGCCCAGGAAGACAGCGTCGTTCAGTGTCGTGGAGGTCAAAATCTCGTTGGCTATGATGATGCTGCGCGGAGTAGCCTCGTTGAGAATGCCATGGACTCTCGTGAGGTCGTCCTCCAGTCTGCTTTTTGGCTCCTCAACGGTCTCTTCTTTTTCGAAATGGGTAAATAGCTTGTCGAACAAGAAGAGCTTAGCTTCCTTTCCCGGCACAGGACAGCCCAGAGTGGCAAGATAGTGCGACTGTCCGAAAGCGCGCGCGAAGGTGGTCTTGCCTCCCTGGTTTGGCCCCGAGACCACGAATATGCGCTCTTTGCCCTGCATGAAAAAGTCATTGCATACAATAGGCCTGCCTTCGGAAATAAGCTTGTTGGCCAGGGCTAGGTCAAACCCTTCCGTCTGGTAAATCTCTTTGCTTGTGTCTGAGACTTCAGGATAGCAGAATTTCAACCCAGCTGCCTTGATGGAATTTATGAATTCCAGGTAGGCAACGTAAAACTGGACTTCGCGGTCAAAAGTGGCGATTGTTTCATCGAGAAAGTCCACATTCTTTTCACAAAAGTCATACAAGTCTTGAAATATTTCCCGATGCAATCGAGCCACCGCCTCCAGAACTACCGCCTCCAGGTCATTCATCTCTGCAGGCTCGGAAAACGTAGCCTGGTAATCCCTATCCCCTCCCTGTTTGAACCTCTCGAATGTCTTCTTCACTTCGGCGCTGTAGTCCACCTCAGCTTCGCGCCGCCGGACCGTGAAGTTTTTCCCCTTGATATGTATGCAGTAGTTCACTGCAGCCAGACTGGTCTGCAATCGCTGTGTTTCTTCTGCAAGGGATGTGAAAGGCTCTGAATTTACATAGTCTCTCAGGTACTCGCGGAATGCTAAGAACCCCTGCGATTTCAGGTCCGCTGCCGACAGGTCACGATAGAGAGAGCTAACTGCGTCACAATAGACACCCACTGCGTCCAGGAACCACCTCTCCTTCTGGAGCTGGTAGGAGAGCCGGTCACGGCGCGCAAGGTAATCACGCACAGTGTGCATCCGTTGTGCAAAGGCGCCTATGGCCCGAGCCGGCTCTTGTCTTTCGAGTTCCTGCATTACTTCATGACGATACTTGATGGCGCCGATACGTTTCAGAGGAGACCAGAAAAAAGGTCTCAGATTGTATTCTTCCCTGCCCTTGATAGCGGCTTCTACAATCTGATCAAGATTCAGGTCAGCGAAAAAGACCGGCGGCTCCGCCTTTTCCACCAGCCTGTCTTCAGGCTTCTCGAACAAGATGCTTTCAAAACTCATGCGGTAACCTCTATCTGTGAGTTGCCGCAAAGTGGGTGGCCATTGATTGCACTCCCACGTTTGGAAAATAGAAAAATCCCTGCCGGCTCGTGGAGGCTTTTGTCCCTCCTTCGGTATTACCGGCATGTTATTGGGCGTCACTGCCCAACTGAATTATACCAAGAAACTGTTGAAGCGACAAATTTCAGGTTACCGGACGATGTGAATTCTCTCCGGGCTATTGCCGAAGTCAATAGTCGCCTTTATCGAGTACTACAACTATCACGGCTTGTCCACTGAAATGGGATGATAAGCCCCAACGAGCATCTTTGACAACGAAGGGGAAATATAATAAAAAAGAATTACCTCGGAAGTGAAGTTGGGTTATAGCTCAGGGTTATAAGACCTGTTGCAAATACATATGTATTTCACCTGAATATCAAAAGGAGGGAAACAAACGGGACAGCCAAAATTTGAACATTACATTTAAGAGACCTGTGGCATAAGTCATATCCTGCCGGCTTCCATACCGAGGTCACAAAACCGGTCCTCGGTCTAAGAATAAATGAGGTGGAAGCTAAGGGGCATTCTCCTTTCGCGTTATCCTGGGTGCTGATAATGGTACCAACATGTTAGACCTGGGGGGTGAAGATGAGATAAAGGAGGCGTACCATGCCAGTATATTCTCATTCACAGTTAAGCATGTATGAGGAGTGCCCGCTCAAATACAAGCTCTGCTACCGGGATGGGATTAAACGGGACACAGAAAGCGTTGAAGCCTTTTTGGGCAATATGGTCCACGAGACCCTCAAGAAGTGCTATGACGATGTCCGCCTCACCAAGCTTAACACGCTGGACGAACTACTCTCCAACTACGATAGCATCTGGCAAAAGAGATGGCATGACCTCATCGTTATCACTAAAAAGGACGTAAATCAGGAGCACTATAAGGCACTAGGCAAGAAAATGGTTGAGACCTATTACCGGCGCTATGCACCATTTGATGCGGACACCACCATCCAGACTGAGATGCGTCTCAATTTTGCCCTCGGTGAGGATGAGAAATACAGGCTGACCGGCTACATAGACCGGCTTTCCTGTACCAGTGATGGCACTTACCGTATTCACGACTACAAGACCTCAGCCTACCTGCCCAGCCAGCAACAGGCTGACAGTGACCGCCAGCTGGGGCTGTATCACATTGGTGTGCAGAAAAGGTGGCCGGACGTTAAGGACATCAAGCTCGTCTGGCACTACCTCGCCTTTGACCGGGAGCTTGTTTCGTCACGCTCAGACGAGGCGGTTGCTCAACTGGTGACTGATACTACCAGACTTATTGATGAGATTGAATCAGCCAAGGAGTTTCCACCCAAAGAAAGCGGCTACTGTGAATGGTGCGAGTATCCCGACCTCTGCCCCATGAGAAAGCACTTCTACACGGTGGAGGCTTTGCCAGCTAATGAGTATCTCAATGAACCGGGGGTTGTGCTGGTCAACAGGTACGCAGAGCTAAAAGAACAAGCCAGGGCGATTGGGGAAGAAATGGACAAGGTAAAGGAAGCCCTCACCGAATACGCCCGCAGGGAGAATGTAACCCTCATTAGGGGAAGCAGTCACAAGGTCCGGGTCAGGTTTGATGAGAAGCTCAAGTTCCCCAGCAAAAATGAACCTGAGCGCGAAGGACTCGACGAGGTAATCATGCAGGCAGGCAAATGGCTGGAGGTCTCACAGCTTGACACGGCAGCGCTCACCAGAATCGTCGAGGAAGGTCTGTGGGACAAGGAACTTATTGACCAGGTAATGAAATACGGCAGGATTGAAGAAACCAGTGCCGTCTATTTGTCAAAGCTGAAGGAAGATGAAGAATAACCGATGATAATTTGGGAGTGAAAATGCTTGGTGCCATTGCCGGCGATATTATCGGCTCAGTGTATGAATCTGGATGGATGAAATCTACCGACTTCCCTCTGTTTACTCCTGGGTCCAAATTCACGGATGATACCGTGTTGACGGTAGCCGTAGCTGATTGCATTCTTCACAATAAAGACTACGCTGCGACATTCAAAAGCTACGGGAGGCGCTACCCGGATGTGGACTACGGTGGTATGTTCTACAGGTGGCTTTTTAATCCGGCTTCACATCCATATAACAGCTTTGATAACGGCTCAGCGATGCGGGTTAGCCCGGTGGGATTTGCCTTTGACACTATTGACGAAGTGCTCAAAGAAGCCAAACGGAGCGCTGAGGTAACTCACAACCATCCCGAGGGCATTAAGGGTGCCCAGGCAATTGCTTCAGTCATCGCCACAGGCAATCATCGTTTTCCTGGAATCAAATGACTATGAAGATGCCATCAGGAAAGCGGTGTCTCTGGGCGGTGACAGTGATACCCTCGCCTGTATGGCCGGAGGTATCGCTCAGGCCTTTTACAAGCAAGTTCCTGAGTATATAACCGAAAAAGTGAGACAACTACTTGACGATGACCTGCTGGCTATTGCCAATGAATTTAATGAGTACCATAGCCATATTAGCCACATTGCGCCATGACTTCAACAGGCTGCTGCTCCACGCTTTGACCGGGCATTCACTACAGGCTATAATGAGGTCAAGAAAAAGTTGGCTACGAACGACTAGTAGCAAAATCAGTTATGTCAATTCTTTAAGGATATAGATTAGCTTCATGCGCCTATAGCTCAGCGGACAGAGCATCGGTCTTCGGAACCGAGGGTCGTGGGTTCGAATCCCCCTAGGCGCGTATCTGAATCATCGCTATTTGGCAACATTCTTTTCTAAGCAAGGTTCAAGCAATCGGTCAAACTTCTCCGCTGCAGACTTACCCGCCCAGGCATAAGGTGGCTATAGACGCCGAGCGTAACGCTAACGTTGGCGTGTCCCAATGCCCAAGAAATGGCCTTAAGGTTTACCCCTGCGGCAAGCATAATTGATGCATTCGTTGGCGGCCAGTCTCCCCAGTTGTACAGCATCCTTGAGTGCCTTATGCAACAGTCGGTAATCATGTAACGCACTTCGAGCACTGCGTCCTTGTCGGACTACGTCAGCACAATAATTGGCTATATGGCACGGCCGCGGTTGATTTAGGCGTATCTGACCCAATATTGGACAAAGGTAATGTTTGACTATGTACTCGTATCCCTGAGCTGTCCTAGCTCGGCAACGCATTGTGGCATAGTTGGAAAGCCGCATGACAGCCAAATCCCGATAACCGGACCTGGTTTTGGCTTTGGCCTGGGAGCAGGTGTGTATAAGGGTAGAGTGCCGCCACTAACGCGCTCAAGAGGAGCCTTTATAAAGGGTGTTCAAAATTTCCAGCGTAAAAAGAGCCAGCAGTAAGCACCATGTTTACCGGCCCCGTTACCATGCAGTCTTCGTAGGCACGGAGCTGAGAAAAGAGATTTACCGTAAGGCGGGTCTGCGTCCAATTTTTACCCTGGTGACCTTCTTCACGCTGTGCCGTGGCGCCCCCGGCACCCTAAACCGGCTATTATCAATACGGGGTACCGCTTTTTCTTCTGGAGGCTCCACCTGAGGAATCCAGCTATAGGGGACCCGGTAAGCGCGGTAAACCCCGCTGTGAATACCTTTCTTGCCATGGTACGGGTTAATGTATTCCCATACCGTCTCATGCTCAGCGGTAACCTCAAAAATACGACCACTGTTGCCTTCTGTTATCAGAGTGTTCCCGTTGGGCAGACGCTGTGCTGAACTCATAAGAGGGCTGTAAAGCTTGCTCCCCAGAACAGGCATCCCAAATCCGGCTTCCTGTGCCGGATACTGCCAGACTACGTCAAGCGTCACCGGGTTAAATTCCAGGACACGAGAATAATCTCTCAAAGCATTGCGTCTGCCGGCGGGAGAGCCCGGATTGGGGGCACCATATCCCGCCCATCCTCCGTTATCGAACACCAGGATGTTCCCCTCGCCGGGTAGCCCTTCAGGAATCATGTGGACATGGTGTGGCCCTATAATCTGCCCCAATTTCTGCCAAGCGTTGGTACCTACGTAATCTGGCCCTATCTGCCAGACGATTCTCCCCGTCTTTTTATCCAAAATAGCCATGATATTGGTCTCACGACCGCTCCAGATGATGTTGTCAGGGTGAAACCGCCCGTCCCCCGCTCGGAACCATTTGTTGGGGCCTAGCATTGATACTGAGTTAAGATGCATCCAGTCCCCCATTGCTCCTCCGGCCTTTATTATGCCCGGATTACGAGATAGAACATTTCTGGCCTCCTCACTGAATCCCATTTCATTAAAGTGGTCACTGCATATCCACTCCCAGACAATGTTTCCTTCCCAGGTAACCTCGATCACGGTATCATCCACCAGCAACTTGTCACTGATATCAGGATTTTTCAAATTTTTGTGACAGGCAAGCAGTGTATTTCCTTTATCAACCAAGGGTTCCATCCCGGGGACATAGTATCCCACTGGATTACCTTCCCTCTGAAAATCGTGATGTTGTCTTGCCATCCATGTCGGTCTGTGGTGTGGGTCTCTGATAAGCTCATATTTATCGAACCTCCATACAATATTGCCCTCCCAGTCAACCTGAATGAGGTCCACATTGTCCTGGAAACCATATTCAGGGTCTCTTGCCCTGCTATTACCCATTACATAGCCACCGGGAAGAATTTTATTGGGACTAGGAAAGCCCATGAGACCAATCCAGTGATTGACCACGTTGCCATTCATATCAATCAAAATGGCGCCGGTATCTCTAGGTTGAAAAACGGTATAACCATTCCAACATTTATCCGGTTCATATATGGTGGTTCCGGTGGGATAGATAGTTGGTGGCATTGCTTTCCTCCTGACTTTGCTCTATATACTATATCCGTATCATTGTAAAATATCAAAGGACAGGACTTTTTAATCAGAGGGTTGCGTTCAAAAGTTGGTTATTTTTCCGCCAACACCAAAATTAAGCACCATTTTATCTGTTCGGTTCCACAATCAATAGCGCATCACCGGCATTGACCACCTCCCCCTGGAAGGTCAATATTTCTCTTACGGTTCCGCTATGCGGGGCGGTGACCTGGTTCTGTATCTTCATCCGCTTGATTATTTACAAATTACTAGAGAGGTGTCATTAGCTTAATCATGCCCGCCAATCATTACCAGCCCCGAAATACCCCGGGTTACGTCTTCAAAGCGTCCCCTTGGTGCCGTTTACGACCCGGATTCACCCTTTTGCCGAAGAACCGCTTTACTCTGGCTTGTTTTTATGCCCGGTCTATGTATAAAGTATAATATGTCAGGTAAGAATTGCGTCAGTGGCGATGAAAGGGGGAAAATGTCAGAAACGAAATATGGTAAACATATAATTCGGGAGCCTTTCCACAAGGCATCGGAAGAATTCGGCGGGGGAACCATATTCAAACACACCGATGATGAAAACTCGGGAGTAATCTTTGAACACCACTGCATCAACAATCCCAACTGGTCTATCGATGAAAGCCGTTCTCACGATACACACGAACTGCTCTGTTTCATCGGCGGAAATCCGAAAAATATCGTGGATTTAGGGGCGGAAGTTCGACTCTGCCTGGGTGATAACAATGAAGAACATATCATTAATAATGTCACAGTAGTCTCCATCCCGCCGGGATTGAAGCATGGCCCCATTACCGTCAAAAAGTTATCTAGGCCCTTTGTACTGCTCAGGATAATAAATACCAGGGAATATCAAGCCAGGTTGAACGCGGAAGCCGGAGAGGGGGAGGCCTTCTCTCAGAAAAGACTGAGAGAAGGCAATGAAGTTACCAAGCATGGGAAAAAATATTGGATGAATACTATTCGAGGACCTCTCTATATAGACTACGAGCCGGGCTGGACCGGGACATCGATATGGGCTCATCACAACGAATATTATAATGGTACGACCCTTGGTTACCACTGCATAGTGACGCCCTATGATGTGCGGTTTTCCCACGCACATAATTTCCATGAAATGCTCTCCTTCCTCTCAGGCGATCCGGAAAATATCAGGGAGTTGGGAGCAGACGTTAGCGTATGCCTCGGCGACGAGCTGGAAAAACACACCTTTAACACCCCGACGATTGTCTCCATACCTCCCGGTTTGAAACACTGTCCGATGCTTGTTAACAACATCACCAAACCCGTCGTTTTCCTGGAAGTCTCGGTAACAAAGGAATTTCGAGGCAAACCGGAGGACAAATGACTCTCGAACAAACGAGGGATGGTTCAAGAACCTTGCAGACAAAAAGGGTATTATTAAACAAAAAGGAGAAAAGAAAGTGGCAAAAAATAGGTATGATAAGAATATCGTCTCAGAACCCAAGCCCGGCGACCGGCATAAAGATACGGATTTAGTGAAGTTCCCGTTTTATGTCGACGAAGAAGTCGTCCCCGGTGCTTACTATCTCATGGCGGCTAGCTTCATGGGCACTACCGGTCAAGGCTCGCCCCCCTTCGAACATTCCCATGATTTCGATGAATACCTGATATTCCTCGGGACCAATCAAAAAGACCCCAGAGACCTAGGTGGAGAAGTCGAACTCTGGCTGGGTGGTGAAAAGCATATTATCACTAAAAGCTGCGCCGTCTTTATTCCAGCCGGCACCAAGCATGCCCCGATCTATTTTAAAAGAATAGACACCCCTATCTGGTATCTGGCCACCGGCCCTACGCCAAAATACCCTGTACCACCGGACATACAAAGGAAAATACAAGAAGCGCAAAAAGAAAAAAGGTAATCATGCGCAGATGTAACCCTGATAAGGCCACACCACTCAATACGAATTAAAGGAAGCGGTCTTTTCCATCGGCTCACGACCATGTTCCGGACCTAGCTTTTCCCTATCGTAATAGCCCAGAGCGATCAGGATGTCTATCTCCTTACTGTGCTCGCATGCTATTCCTATATCGATGTCGTGGGTTCGAATCCTCCTAGGCGCGTACCCAAGTTAAAGAAGGAGGGCACAATAAACAGCCGCTGTTGGTTTGATTTACTCGTTGCTGGATATTATAATTAGATAATCAAGTAAGATATAGAGATAAATGGAGGGAGCCAGATGAAACTCAAAGACAAGGTTGCTATTGTGGTTGGAGGTGGCAGTGGTGTTGGAAGGGCGTCGTCAAAGCTATTGGCCCAAGAAGGCGCCAAGGTAATGATAGCTGATATAAACATCGAAAATGCTAACAAGGTGGCTAACGATATTAGGGCAGCGGGCGGTGAAGTATCAACATTTCAGATGGACATGACCAAAGAGGAAGATTGTTTTAAGTTAGCCGAGGCTACCCTGAAAAAGTACGGCAAGATAGATATACTTTGCAACATAGCCGGGGGGTCGGTGGGGCCCAACATTCGTGACAATTTAGAGCCCTTCTCCGGGCAGACCAAAGAGATGTGGGACCGGATAATTGATATTAACCTGAACGGAGCCCGTAACTGTACCCGAGCCGTGATTAACCACATGATGGAAAGACGTTACGGCAAAATCGTGAATTTTTCTTCTATCGCAGCCATAAACGGTATGGCCAACGGCGTTGACTATTCTGCGGCCAAGGCAGGGATAATCGCCTTTACCAAATCGCTGGCTATGGAGATGGTACCCTATGGAGTGTATGTCAACTGCATCACCCCGAGCGGGACAGCCACCGAGCGTATAAAAGCATTCATGGCAAAGAGACAGGCACAAGGGTCAGGTGCCGGACAGGGAGGACAGGCACCAGCAATCAGCATGTTTGCCGAACCTGAAGAGCTTGCCGAGGCGGTATTATTCCTGGTTTCTGACGCCTCTAACCACATGAGTGGCCAGAACATCATCTTTGGTGTACCCACTCCAGCCACTCTTAGATAAGTTGGGCAGGCAAAAAGCGAGAATCGGCCTCAAATGAGGCCGATTCTCCATTAGTGATTCAATTTCCCCCTGCTAGTTTCTACCCGGCACATCCCTCTCCGGTGAAGACAATCAGGACTGCCCTGGCGGTGGTCCTCCGATGCCAAATGGGCGGACATCGGTTAAGATAAAAGGTTTATTGACTTTCGTAATGGTCAGTGGGCAATGTGGTAGTCCTCCGGGGACCACGACTACCGTGGGCCTGGTAATTAGATACCTTTCCATTTCCCTACCCAGTGATATCTCAGCTTCTCCCCCTAACTCACTCAGGTCATTACAGTCAGCCCCCATAAAAATCAGAATCTCCGGATTAGGATGGGTGTGCGGCTTATCAGGCTCCGGACCAAACCTGTAAGGTGCTTTCTTCAGACTTTCACACATCATAAGAAAATCGAAGTCTTTACCGCGGATAGATGCCAGCGCTCCACCTGAATCGTCCGGGTTCCTAGGACCGTAGGACCAGGCTCCCTTCCGGGTAAACGCCACGCGCAAAACACGGTCTCTGTACTTTGATTGCCATCCAACCGGCTCGGATGGCTCCTTACCAGAAGGCACCAGCGTCGCCTTCAATTCGGGGGCTAATGATACCACGAGGAATATAAATCGCTTGTCCATTCTGTTAATGGTGGCTGGCAAGTGCGGGAAACCCTTGGGAATGAAGACGGCTGTCGCGGTGGTAATCATGTGTTTTTCCATTTCCTCACCCAGGCAAAGCTCGACCTCAGCACCCAATTCACCCAGGTCGTTGGTATCAGCCCCCAGCCAGAGCATGACCTGGTCGAAATCATGCACCTCCGGCCCATACGGCTCTTTGCCCATTCTCCCGGCTGCCCAGTAGGTCCCATATTGGATATGAACGTCCAGTCCGAGGAATTCCCCACTCATCTCGGTTCCCTGTCGGTACAAGCCAAGCCCGTAATCCCGGAAAGAAAGAATTTTAACATATTGTCCGTATTTCGTTACTGCCACTACTCTCGCTCACCCTTCGTTGACTAGCGAATTTCCGCCTAATATCTCGCATATGTGGGTACTACGTTCTTGTACTTTGCCACTAACCTGTCCCAGTTCGCCGGTAGTTCTATTTTTTCTGTTACCAACTGCCCGCCTGAGAGCAGTCCTAACCAGGGGCTCATACCACCGAAAACGACAATTTGAATTGGGTTAGGTTGACCCGGTCTTAAAGCAATGATAGGAACCAATTCATGCGGGTCTGCCTTATCGTCACCCCCGCCAGGGAAACGGGCGAAATGCTCCCGGGGAGCCCGGGCATTCTCCACAATATAGTCCTTGATGGCTTTCTTTGTCCAGCCCCTGCTGGCTAAAGCCCGGGCATTTACCGGAGTCAGTATCAGCCAGAGTGCTCCCATACTCCCCGGAATCATATTATAGACCACGCTTTTCAGTAAGCCCTTATCGTCGGTACCGTAGGAGTACAACTGTTGAAAGGACTGAGAGAAAGTGAGAGTAACGGTGCTATCTTCTTTCCTGAAGCCGCGTTCGACATGCAGTGGTTCCCAGGGGTTAGCCTCCTCATTTTCAGCAATAACCAGGGCGTACTTCCCCGGGTTTCCGAGGACTCCCATGTCTTCCATCCCCTTCCGCATCCCACGTATGTTCTGTGTTATAAGCCTCATAGCACGTCCAATGGCAGAGTTAGGCATATCTCCCGGACTCAGTGCACCATAGCCGGAGTTAATGTTCAGGTCCTTGCGTATCGGTCCGTTCACCAGCCAGACTGGCGCAAACGAGCCGGTACTAGCCGCCATCATTATAGTATTAGGACTGCCCGATTTCAGAGCCTTCACACCAGCTATCAACACGGGCATATAGGTCGGCAATGCTCCCGCCATAACAGCATTGATAGCAATCTTCTCTACCGTAGCCTTCCCCATCCGGGGCTCCAGCTTGGCTACCAAATGGTCCGGAGGCAGGTCAGTCCCCGTCAGCATTTCGGCTACTGCTTCTTCGGTGGGCGGTATTATCGGCAAGCCATCTGCCCACCCTCTCTGATAGAAGAACCGGTTGACCTCTTGCAGGCTACCTTTGAAAATGATTCTTGAAGGTTTTTCTACCGGCTTTGGTTTTGGAGACTTCTCTTCCGCAGTCAGGGGTCTGGTCAGCGCCGCGACGATATTGTCCATCACCCCGGTGACCCCAGCTTCAATTTCCTCCATGACGGTACACTCGGGGATAACAGGCTCAGGCACAATCCTTACCCCGGGCATGCCTTTGTTTATCGCCGCTGACTGGGCATCATTGACAAAGAATTCATTAAGGAGCGTCGCTGTTGGCTTGTTCATTCCCTCGATGAAGACTGCATCGTACACAAGGTACTTCGTGCAGGACCCTCAGTCGCCAACAGCGGGTATAACGGCATCGACCCCCTTTATCCACTCTTCGAATTTTGCCTTGTTCTGTGGTTCGAGTTCCGATACCGACATAAACTGCATCCGGTACCAGCTAACTTCAGAAGTGGGGAATCTTTCCTTCAGTTTCCTTTCGACTACAGTCAGGACCGGACTGGCGGCTCGCTTGCTATTGCATAATAGCCCAATCTTCTTACCCGCTAGGTCGGTTAACCGGGGAGCGATACCCCTTAAGGGTATAGGGTCAGCCTCTGCCCACGGACTGAGCACCTCATAATATTGACCATTCGACTTACCGTTACTCATTGAATATAAACCTCCTTAATTTAACTTGAAAGACTAATCCTAACCCCTTACCTACCCAGTCCATCAATGAACCTGCACACCGGCATCTCTACCCCTAATTCATCGGCTATCTCCCATGCTATTTGCAATTCGAAGGGCATTTTCCTCTCCGATGGGGCTCCAGCTCCGACGGTGCCAATATCCGGAGGTCTACCCATAGCCGGCATCTTTATGCCTAGCTTTTTCATTCTCGCCTGGTTCTGGAACATCCAAATACTGCCGCTGCTGACGCTCATCACCTCAGCCATCTTATCCATATCAAGCCCCATCTTAAGCCCCAGGTTCAAACACTCACGGGCCACACTTCCGACATGCATTGCCACCATATTATTTACCAATTTATAAGCCTGCCCTTTCCCGATTTCGCCAAGATAGAATATGTTCTTGCCCATGGCTTCAAAAATGGGCATACACCGCTTCACATCATCCTCGTCACCGCCAATCATGAGAGTCAATTCTCCCTCAAGGTAATGGGCAGTACCACTGGGGTCACTTACGGCACAGTCAACTACCTTAATCCCCTTCTCTTTTGCCTTGGCGTATAACTCCTGACAGTATTTAGGACCAATGCTACTCGAGATGATTATGGTACTCCCCTTTTTTATACCCTCCCAGACGCCGTTCTTGCCGAAAATTACCTCGTCTGTTTGTTTGATATCACGAACCATAGTAATGATAGCATCACTGGCTTCCGCCACCTCCCGACAGGAACTGGCGCCCTTTGCTCCCAGTGCTACCATTTCATCAATTGCTTCTTTCCTTATGTCATATACGGTAATATAAAACCCCTTCTTGGGGAAACACCTCGCCATTGCCATACCCATGTTTCCCAGACCGATAAAGCCTACCTTAATAGAACTCATCTCTAAAATTCCTCCAGAAATACCCCCTCGGAATATCTCTATCCCGTGTCCTAAAGTGTAATCTGTTTTAAATCATCGGCAACTTTCAGTTTTGGCTCCGTCAGAGCCTGAATTTCCTCTACCGTCCAGTCAGGTGCCGTTTCCTTAAGGAGCAGTCCATCAGGAGTCACCTCGATGACCGCAATATCAGTAATAATGAGGTCCACACAGCGAGGAGCCGTAAGCGGATAGGTACACTGTTTAAGAATCTTTGGTTTGTCATCCTTCGTGGTATGAGTCATAACTACAATCAGGCGGGCCGCTCCAAATGCCAAGTCCATGCCACCGCCAATATTGCCCGGTTCCCTTCCTGGAATTACGTAGTTGGCAAGGTCTCCTTTCTCTGATACCTGCAAGCCGCCAAGGACACACAGGTCAATATGCTGTCCTCTGATCATACTAAAGGACTCAGCATGGTCAAAGAATGACATGCCAGGTCGGCGGGTAGCAAACTGTCCACTAGCATTTACCAAATCAAAGTCCATCTCCTCTTCAGAAGTGGCAATAGGGCCAATGCCAAGGCACCCATTCTCACTTTGGAAGATAACCTCTCTGCCCTCCGGGATAAAATTGGAGGCTAGTGTCGGAATGCCGAACCCCAGGTTAATTACCATCCCATCCTCGAATTCCCGAGCAACTCTAAGGGCCATTGTTTGCTCATCCAGTCGTACCTTCATCTTAGACTCCTTCCCTACTGTTTTGGTCTAGGCACCACCCGGTCGACATATATGGCGGGAGTGACAATTGCCTCAGGGTCAAGGTCGCCAAGCTCAACAATCTGGTCAACCTCAGCTATGGTAACCTTGGCGGCACCAGCCATGGTCGCATTGAAGTTCCTCGATGTTCCCCGGTATACCAGATTACCCCACCTGTCCGCCTTATAAGCCCGAATCAGGGCAAAGTCCGCTTTTAAGGCATATTCCAGGAGACAGGGTATGCCATTGAATACCCTCATCTCCTTACCTTTTTCCACGATGGTACCGGGACCGGTGGGGGTATAGAAAGCCGGGATACCAGCCTTGGCTGCCCTGATTCTTTCCGCCAGTGTTCCCTGCGGTACCAGTTCTACCTCTAACTTGCCAGCCAAGAGTCTATCGTGTAGAGGGGACCTCATGCCTGGTGGAGGGGTACCGGGGAAAGCACAGATAGCTTTTATTACCTGGTCATTCTGTATCAGCAGTCCGGCGTTGTCATAGTTGGGAGGTGTTTTTATGGCTCGCCTCTGGGGGGCCGGCATCGCAGGCACTTGCCTTCCCTGCCCCGGCGTATTGGCCACAATTGTCAGGTTTTTGGCGCCCTGCTTGGCCAGTGCCCGAATAAGGTAGCTGGGGCAGCCATCGGCTGGCCCAAAACCACCAATGAGGATAACAGCACCATCAAAAATGTCGGCGACGGCCTCATCAAAACTACCGACTATCTTGTTTATGCTCACCCTGCCTCCTTCATCATTCATTTCGCTTTCGGGAAATACGGCCTGGACTTGACGGCTTACAGAGGTTTTTATCTTTATCTGTAAATAACACATCTATCCTCTCAAAGTCAAATATTGCCATATTGCGTTATAGAAACTATAATACCAGCAACACTGAATAGAGCATATATTCAAGGAGGCAAGTGCTATGGAACAATATGCCGGAGTAGAAGCCTTCATCGAGGTATTAAACGCCAATGGCGTGGAGCACATTTTCTTCAACCCCGGAGGTGAGATGGGCCCTATCCTGGCGACCATCGCCAAATATAGAGTGTCGGGTAAACCGGCTCCGAGGCTGATCCTTTGCCTTGACGAATCGGTAGCCTTGACTGCCGCCCACGGGCACTATATGGTTTCAGGGCGGCCGCAACTGGTCATGGTACATGCCGAACTGGGTACTCTTCAGCTAGGGGGAGCTTTGCATAATGCCCAGTGGGGAAGAGTACCCGTAATTCTCTGGGCCGGGTCTATGGCTGGGGGAAAGCGAGTTAACTGGAAGAAAGAGCCGTTCGACCAGGGCTTGATGGTGCGTAACTGTGTCAAGTGGGACCATGAGATAGCTGCCCATGAAAATATCCAGGATGTTCTCCAGAAGGCTTTCCGAATAGCTTATACCGAGCCCTGCGGACCGGTCTATTTAACTTATCCCCGAGATATTCTTACCAGAAAGATTGACAAGGTGCCCATCTCGCCATCAGCCAGAGCTTCGGTCTACTCAGGTGCTCCGATTGATGTTGACACCTTAAGCAGGGTAGCCGAAACGCTGATTGAGGCAGAGAAGCCGCTCATCGTGGCAGGCTATACCGGCAGGCACCCTGAAACGGTGGCGCTGCTGGTAGAACTGGCTGAAACCCTGTGTTCGGCGGTGCTTCCCAGTTATGTATGGATGAACTTTCCCACCAATCACCCTTTATGTGTTGGTATGGAGCAGATTCTGGGCAGCAGAAAGGCAAACCCCTATATTACCGAAGCCGATGTTGTTCTGGCTATCGACTATGACATGCCCTACGCACCAGCCGAAGGCTCACCTCGACCAGATGCCAAAATCATCCAAATTGATATTGACCCGTTAACTCAGGGCAGACCGATATGGTTCCGGGGAGCTGACATCTACATTGAGGCTGATTCCAGAGAAGCGATACCGGCTCTAACCAGGTTAATCCGTCAGAAACTGACACCGGCAAAGAGGGCAAAGTTCTGTCAGCGCTTCAGTCAACCGGAGAGCCGGAACAAGAAGCAAAGGGAAGAGTGGCATACCCTGGCGATGAATAGCGCTAGCGAGTACCCAATCTCTCCCGACTGGCTTGCTCACTGTATAGCTGAGATTGTAGATGAAGACACCATCATCGTGAATCATAATATCAGTTTATCGGCGTCTCCAACGGAACAGATAGACCGTACCAAGCCCGGGACCTGGCTGGGTTGTGCCGCTGGTTCCATCCAGTGGGCGCTGGGGGCGGCTTTTGGAGCGAAAGTAGCGGCTCCAGATAAAACAGTGGTAAGCCTGATGACGGATGGGGGCTTCGTCTGGGGATGCCCGGTTGCCACTCTCTGGTCAGCCCGTGCTTACCAGGCTCCGTTTCTCTCGGTCATCTTTAACAATCAGGCATATGGTTTCATCAGGAGCCTTGTCGAGCGGACTTCTGGCGAGAAGAAGCTCTCCGACCAGATGGCATTTGAGGCAGGGGTCGATATTATGCCACCGCCCGACTACGCTACCGTGGCTCACTCGTGCGGCGCCTATGGGAAGAAGGTGGAAGACCCGGCTCAGGTTCTGCCGGTCTTGAAAGAAGCCATTGACCAGGTTCGTCGCGGGAGAGCCGCTGTGGTGGATGTCAGGCTGGAGAGAGAACATGACTGGCTTTAACCCTTGAGTACCCGTAGCGCCCGGAACGACAGACAATGCTATGATCCCTAACATCATAAATGTGTGAAAGGGTGTAATATGGAGAAAAAGACTAGGTCAGCAACACAGTCCTGGAAGATAATGCAGGTGGGGGTAGTGGTCAGGGATATAGACAAAGCTATCGAGCACTTATCGTCCTTGGGTATAGGCCCGTTTGAATCTAGAGCCCTGCCGCCCGACACGGAGGAATGGTTCCGCGGTAAGCCTCTGAAGGCCAAGTTCAAAATAAGCATGGCTAAAGTAGGCGATGTTGACCTTGAGCTGATTCAGCCGGTTAAAGGGGAATCTCCCCACAGAGAATTCCTAGACAGTAAAGGCGAGGGAATTCAACACGTGATGTTCGCTGTAGATGACCTCGATGAGGAGGTAGCCAGGCTTACCAAGAACGGGGCTAGCATCCTGCTCAGAGCCAAATTCCCAACCGGTGGTGGCATTGCCTATCTCGACCTTGGTGTCGGCGGCATTGTTTTCGAACTGGTTCAAAAAAGATAAATATACTTAACGCCGAAGCACCAAGGCAGACGGTCTCCTTTACAAGGATAGGGATTCTCTCATTAGCCAGGTCTTTTGACCACGCTTGATACCGGTTAAAACATAATTACATTACGTAGTGCCTCCCCCTTCACCACCGAGTCTATTGCCTTGTTAATCTGTGCCAAGGGATACCGTGCAGTAATAAGCTCATCCAGCTTAAGGCGTCCCGCCTGATAAAGAGCCACCAGCTTGGGGACATCTACGCTCAAGTTTGTCGTTCCCATGAAGCTACCGGTAAGTATCTTTTCACCATCAATGAATTCCATCGGTGAGATCGTTGGGCTTTCCGTAGCCAGCCCGACGATGATGGTCATTCCCCGCCGACCGGACATGGAAAAACCCTGGCGTATGGCAGGGGTACTCCCCACCGTCACAATCACATAATCAGCCCCCATCCCCGATGTCAGCTCCTGTACCGCTTTGATGGGGTCCTTCTCCTTAGCCACATTGACCGTATGTGTGGCACCAAAAGTCCGGGCTACTTTCAACTTGCTATCCAGCATGTCCACAGCAATAATGGGGTAGGCTCCTGAGAATGCCGCTCCCTGTACGGCATTAAGACCAACACCCCCTATCCCGATTACCACCACGCTATTGAAAGGCCTGACCTTGGCACAGTTAACCACAGCCCCGAACCCTGTGATAACACCGCAAGCCAAGAGGGCTGCCCGGTCTATAGGCATCTCCTTGGGTATCGGGACTAGCTGAGACTTATCAACAATAGTGTACTCCGCAAAAGCCGCCGTTCTCACGCCATGAGCGATAGACTCTCCCCGCTTATTACGCAGGCGGCTTTCGGTATCCAGGGGCCATTTGGCGTCACACATGTTGGGACGCCCGGTTTTACAGTACAGGCACTGTCCGCAGGAACGTAGAAGCGATACCACCACGGCATCGCCCGGCTTTACTGAGGTCACACCTTCCCCCACCTCTTCAACATAACCCGCGGCTTCGTGACCGGGCACAAAAGGCAACTTCCCCCCGAGGTCACCATTGATAAAGTGAATATCACTATGGCAGACAGCAGTAGCCGCAAGACGGACTTTCACTTCACCCTTATGGGGTGAGTCTATGTCCAGTTCCTCCACCACCAAGGGCTTTTTAAATTCGTAACAGACAGCAGCTTTCATGACAACCTCCTTTTTTTCCTCAAGAATAAACCTTTATTGATGAGATTGTCAACCACCTGCCTATGACTTCTTACTAATTTTTCAAAATTAGACTGTTAACGCTTGAAAGTTAGACTGTTAATGGTTCAAAACTGGACTGGGATATTACATCCTTCTGAAAAAAAGGAGGATGTATGGACCAGATCCACAA
>Ga0129301_1000203_pt1 | contig 31425 bp, 23 predicted proteins | sample ConPoolayeHmetaG_FD_94489 | JGI IMG/M metagenome (GOLD analysis project Ga0129301, IMG submission 94489) | Hot spring microbial mat communities from California, USA to study Microbial Dark Matter (Phase II) - Cone Pool mat layer H metaG ...
ACCGTCTACTTCGCCTGTATCGTCTCAGGGCAGCAGCGCCTGACGCCCGTCCAGCGCCCCCTGCCGCCCGACGCGCCCCCAGCCCGCGCGGCACTCGAGGAACTCATCGTCGGCGAGGTCCCCCGCAGCTGCGACCGGCCCCTTCCGCCGGGCACCACCGTGCTGGATGTGCGTGTCGAGGGCGGCGTCGCCTACCCGAACTTCAGCCGCGAACTCATCACCGGCTTCCGGGGCGGCTCGGAGAACGAGCAGGTGACCCTCTACGCGATCATCAACACCCTCACCTCCTTGCCCGACGTGGAGAAGGTCCGCATCCTCGTCGAGGGCGAACCGGCCGAGCTCATCGGGGGCCACTACGACCTGAGCGAGCCGCTCGGCTGGGACGACGAGCTCATTGTCCCCCATCCCTAGGCGGCGGTGTCGGCCCCGGGGCGCAGGAGGGGCGGGCGGGCGCGGACAATCCGAGCAGATGACTCGCCGCGCCCTGGAGGGAGCCTGATGCGCCTTGTGATGGTGCTGCTCGCCGCCGGCCTGCTCGTCGGCTGCCGCAATCCCCTGACGATAGACCGCGATACCGAGGTCGCCATCGGCCGGGACGCCGCGGCGCGGCTGGAGGCCCAGCACGGGGTCGTGGAGGACGCCGCGCTCCAGCGCCGGCTCGACGCCATGGGCGCCGCCATCGCCGCCGGCACCGAGGAGCCGGGCTTCCCGTGGAGCTTCAAGGTCCTCGACACCGCCGAGGTCAACGCTCTGGCGCTGCCCGGCGGGTTCGTCTACGTCACCCGCGGCATGGTCGAGTACGTGAGGGACGACGACGAGCTCGCCGGCGTCATCGGCCACGAGGCCGCCCACATCGCCCACCGTCACGCCAAGTCACACATCGAGCGGGCGATGGCCCAGGGGCTTGTGGTCGAGCTGGTCACCCGCCGCAGCTCCGACGCCATCCGGCAGGCCGCCGACATCGCCCTCGACCTCCAGCTCCGCCAGGGCTACCGAGACAAGGAGTACGAGGCCGACCGCTATGGCACTCTCTACTCCTTCCGCGCCGGCTACCGCCCGGACGGCCTCCGGCGGCTGCTCTCCCGGCTCCACGAGGACACCGGCGACCCGGCGCGCATCACCTGGGTGCTCCAGACCCACCCACCTCTCTCGCGTCGCATCGAGCGGCTGCAGGAGTACCTGGTCGAGCTCACCGGCCGGCCGGCGGGGGTGGGCTAGGGAAGCAGCAGGGCGCCGCGGGGATCCCCGCGGCGCCCGTACACGTTGCGCCCGCCCTGCGGCTGCAGGGCTCCTGCGGCCGCTAGAGCGCAACCACGGCGACGACCCTGTCGCCCTCCTTGAGGCGGATGCCCCGCACGCCCTGCGCGCCGCGGCCCATGGCCCGCAGCTCGCTGGCGGCGAACCGGATGGCGGTGCCGCCCGCCGTGACCACCATCACGCTCTGCTCCGTGCCCAGCTTCACCGCCCCCGCCACGCTGTCGCCGGGGGCGAGCCCGATCGCCGCGATGCCCCCGCCGCCGCGGCCCTGCTGGCGGAACTCCTCCGCCGAGGTCCGCTTCACCATCCCTTGCGCCGTCACCAGCACAACGTCCATTTTTCGCACGCCTCCTTGTCTGGGGCCCCTGCCCCCGGTTTCCGCACAGATGCTACCACACGCCCCTGGAACCTTCTAACGCCAATCCTGGGCCTCCTGGCGCTCCAGGCGCAGCACGACCGTCCCTCCGCCGGTCTCCTCACACGGGTCCAGGCACTGCACACACGCCACCCCCTCCCGGTCGGCCACCCCCAGCTCCCGTGGGTCCACTCCCCGGAAGACCGCGTTGTAGTAGGGCATCACCGAGGCCAGCGAGTGCAGGCACACCGCCCCGCTGGCCCCGCGATCGAGCCGGTAGCCCTCCCGGAGCACGATCCGATCCCCCACCTGGTACACGGGACACCGGCCCCGGATGGACTTCACGGTGATCACCAGGTCCATCGCCTTCCTCCCGACCGCAGGGCGCCCTGGAGCCCCTCTGAGCCTATTCGCAGCCGCCCCGCCGCCCCCTCTGCCCGGCGCGAGGGCGGTCTGTCGCGGGAGAGCACACCGGCGCCGCTGCCGGGGCCCCTGCTCCTACCCCTGCTTCACCTCCAGCGTCCGCAGCCGGTTGAGGGCGGCGGCCAGTTCGTGGCGGCGGGGGCGGGCGAAGTCGGGCGCCAGGTTGGGCAGCATCTCCTCCAGGCCCTGCTCGTCCAGCTCTCGCTCGATCAGGTCCAGGATCTCCGGCAGCGTCCGCGCCCCGTCGAACAGCCGTTGAGCGGCGTTGTGGATCAGCCAGCCGGCGGCCCGCACCTGTGACTCCTCCACGATCTGCTCCAGGGCCGAGAGGTCAATCTCCTCCCGGCCGAACGAGATCGCCTCCTCGCCCCGGGCGCGAATCCTCACCCGCCGGCCCCGGCGCGCCTCCACGCCGCGGGCGAGGGGGATGCGGCGACGGAGGTTCGCGAAGCTGCCGGCCAGCTCCTGCCGGCGCCGTGTCGGGTGCTCCCGCGCGATCCGCTTCGCCTCCTCGGTCACCTCCCGCGGCCGGTAGTGGTCGAGCATGATGACGGTGTCGGCTACGTCGAAGTAGTCGCCGGAGCCGCCCATCACCAGGATCGTCGAGACGCCGCGCTCCTCATGCAGGGCTCTCACCGCATCAATGAAGGGCGTGATGGGCTCCTTCTCCTTTGCGACCAGAGCCTGCATGCGCTCGTCCCGGATCATGAAGTTGGTCGCCGAGGTGTCCTCGTCCAGCAGCAGCGCGCGTGCGCCGGCCTCCAGGGCCTCGATGATGTTGGCGGCCTGGGAGGTGGAGCCGGAGGCGTTGAGCGTGGAGAACGCCCGCGTGTCGGCGCCGCTGGGCAGGTTCGAGATGAACGGGCTGATGTCCACCTTCTCCACGAAGCGGCCGTCCTCGGCGCGGATCTTGACGGCGTCGGCCCGGGTGACTACGTACTCGCGGCCGTCGTCGGGCAGGTGGTTGTAGATGCCGCGGGCCAGGGCGTTGAGCAGGGTGGACTTGCCATGGTAGCCGCCCCCGACGATGAGGGTCACGCCCTCGGGGACGCCCATGCCCGTGAGCCGGCCGCAGTTGGGCGCCTCCAGCTCCACCCGCAGGGAGTCGGGAGAGCGGAAGGGCACCACCTCGCCCCGCAGGGGTCGGTCGCTGACCCCGCTCTCCCTGGGCAGCGCCGCCTCGTCGGCGACGAAGGCGACGAGGCCGCGCTCGGCCAGCGCCGCGCGCAGGGCGTCCGCGTCCTCTACGGTCTCGACGTGGCGGCGGACCTCGGGGGCAGGGAGGCTCTGGTACCGTAGGGAGGCGGAGATGATGCGGGGCAGTTCCTCGAAGAACATCTCCTCGGCCTGGCGGCCAGCGATCCGCCGGCCGAAGGCGGGCAGGCCGAGGAAGAAGCGCAGCTCCACCCATTCGGGGGTGACGCGGGCGGCGGTGCGCTCGAGGACCTCCTGGGAGCAGCGGGCGGTGTAGATCTCGCCGCTGCGGCCCGAGCCGCGGTCGGGCCGGGGACGGGCTCGGCAGGCATCGCCGAAGGCCCGGGTCAAGTAGTCCTCCAGGCCGATGCGGCGGCTGCGGTTGGCGAACAGGTCGGGAGGGAAGCCGGCCGTGCGCTGGGGCAGCCGGGCGCGCAGCAGGCTGGGGGCGGCGAAGGGATCGCCCTGCACGTGCTCCACGAAGAGCGCGTAAGGGCCGAAATCGTAGCCGCCGCGCAGGTCCTTGTACGCGCCATAGCCCTTGCCGTCCAGGCGGCGCAGGGCATTGCGGAGCTCGTTCTGTGGGCTCAGCGTGGGCATGTTCACTGGGTTGGCGGCAGGGGGCACGGTTCCTGCCGGCGGAGCCCGGCTTGACTTGGCGGGAGGCGGGGGGTACACTCTCCTGGGAGTGTAGCCAATGCCGCGAGGTTCCTCCGAGGCTGTGACCCTGAAGATCCCCCGTCCCCTCTACGAGCGCCTGCGGCAGATGATCGAGGGCACAGGGTTCCGCTCGGTGACGGAGTTCGCCACTTACGTCCTCCGGGACCTCGCCTCCCGGCCGGGGGGTCAGGGCGCCAGGCCCCGGGCGCGCCGCGAGCGCGGCGAGGCGCCGCTTACGCCGGCCGAGCTGGCCGCGGTCCGGGAGCGCCTGAGGCGGCTCGGCTACCTGTAGCAGGCCCACAGGTTCCCAGAGGAGCGAGCATGATCGCGCCGCACGGCGGACGGCTGGTGGAGCGCACCGCGCCCGGCGAGCAGCGTGAGCGCCTGGCGAAGGAGGCCCCGCGGCTGCCCCAGGTGCCCCTGAGCCAGCGCGAGCTGGCCGACCTGGAGATGATCGGCTGCGGCGCCATGAGCCCGCTCGAGGGCTTCCTGGGTGAGGCCGACTACCGCAGCGTCGTGGACTCGATGCGCCTCGCCAACGGCCTCCCTTGGAGCATCCCCGTCGTGCTGTCGGCCAAGGACGAGGCACAGGGGCGGCTCGGCGCGGGCGATCGCGTGGCTCTGGTGGACGACCAGGCCCGCACGCTGGCGGTGATGGATATCACCGAGCGCTACCAGGTGGACCACGACTACGAGGCCCAGATGGTCCTGCGCACCGCCGACGAGGCCCACCCAGGCGTTCAGTACCTGCGCTCCATCTCTAACACCTACCTCGGTGGGCCGGTGCACCTGATCCGACGGGTCGAGCACCGGGACTTCCTCCGCTACCGGCTCGAGCCCAAGGAGACCCGGGTGCTGTTCGCCGCCCGCGGGTGGAGCCGGGTGGCCGCTTTCCAGACCCGCAACCCGATCCACCGCGCCCACGAGTACCTCCAGAAGTGCGCCCTGGAGCTGGCCGACGGGCTGCTCATCCATCCCCTCGTCGGCGAGACGAAGGCCGACGACATCCCGGCCCAGGTGCGCATGCGCTGCTACGAGGAGCTGATCGCCGCCTACTACCCGCGGGATCGAGTGGTGCTCTCCGTCTTCCCGGCCGCCATGCGCTATGCCGGGCCGCGGGAGGCGATCTTCCACGCCCTCATCCGCAAGAACTACGGCTGCACGCACTTCATCGTGGGGCGGGACCATGCAGGGGTGGGCCGCTACTACGGCAGCTACGACGCGCACGCCATCTTCGGGGAGTTCTCACCGGAGGAGATCGGCATCACGCCCCTGTTCTTCGACCACGCCTTCTACTGCGCCCGCTGTGGCAACATGGCCACCGCCAAGACCTGCCCGCATGGGGAGGAGGACCACGTGGTCTTCAGCGGCACCCGGGTGAGGGAGATGCTGGCCGCGGGCGAGCTCCCCCCGCCGGAGTTTACGCGCCCCGAGGTCGCCCGCATCCTGGTCGAGGCGGCGCGCCGATGAGCCGGCTCGTCGTAATCGGGCTCGACGCCCTCACCCCCCAGCTCGCCCTCGAGGCCTGGCGCGACGACCTGCCGAACCTGCGCGCCCTGGGCGAGCAGGGCGTGGCGGCCAGGCTGCGCTCCACCGACCCGCCGATCACCGTGCCCGCGTGGACCGCGATGATGACCTCCCATGACCCCGGGATGCTGGGCATCTACGGATTCCGCAATCGCACCGGCTATGGCTACGATCAGCTCGAGGTGACCGACTCCCGGGCGGTCAAGGCCCCCACCGTCTGGAGCCACCTCTCCCGGGCGCGCCTGCGGTCGCTCGTGCTCGGCGTCCCGCAGACCTACCCGCCCAGGCCCCTCAACGGCATCATGGTCTCGGGGTTCATGACCCCGAGCAAGGAGGCCACCTTCACCTACCCGGAAGGGGTGCAGGGGCTGCTCGACCGAATCGCCGGCGGCGAGTACATCATTGACGTGAAGGACTTCCGCACCGAAGACAAGGGCGCCCTGCTCGCCTCCGTCAGGGCGATGACGGGCGCCCGCTTCCGCGCCTTCCGCGCGCTGCTCCAGGCCGAGGAGTTCGACCTCGCGATCATGGTCGAGATGGGGCCGGACCGGCTCCAGCACGGGTTCTGGCGCTACTGCGACCCGGGGCACAGGCTCTACGAGCCCGGCAACCCCTACGAGGCCGTGCTTCACGACTACTACGTCGAGCTGGACCAGGAGATCGGCCGCGTCGCCAACGCGGCCGGCGACGCCTCGCTCATGGTCGTCTCCGACCACGGCGCGAAGGCCATGGAGGGCGCGATCTGTGTGAACGAGTGGCTCCAGCAGACGGGCTACCTGACGCTCAAGGAGCGGCCGGCCCAGCGGAGCCGCTTCTCCGTGGACATGGTGGACTGGCCGCGCACCCAGGCGTGGGGAGAGGGGGGCTACTACGCGCGGATCTTCCTGAACGTGCAGGGGCGGGAGCCCGAGGGCGTGGTGCCGCCGGGCGCCTACCAGAGCGTGCGCGCCGAGCTGGCGGCCGGCCTCGAGGCCCTGGGCGACGAGGCGGGGCGGCCCATCGGGACGCGGGCCCTCCGCCCGGAGGACCTCTACCGGCGAGTGCTGAACATTGCGCCCGACCTGATCGTGTACTTCGGGGACCTCGACTGGCGTTCCGCCGGCTCCGTCGGCGTCGGCTCCCTCCACCTGCGCGAGAACGACACGGGGCCGGATGACGCGAACCACATGGAGGATGGCGTCCTCGTCTGGGCGCCTGGCGCCGGCCGCGCGCTGCGGGGCGCCCCGCGCTTCGACATCTACGACATCGCGCCCTCGATCCTGCGCTTCTTCGGGCTCGAGGTCCCGCCTGAGATGATCGGGCGCTCACTCATCTGAGGTGGAGGAGAAAATGCCGAGGGGCTTCACTCTCTGGTTCACAGGCTTGCCCGCATCAGGCAAGAGCACCCTTGCCGCGCGGGTGTCTGAGATCCTACTCGAGCGGGGGATGAAGGTGGAGGTGCTCGATGGTGATGTCGTGCGCCAGAACCTCAGCCAGGGGCTCGGCTACTCGAAGGAGGACCGCGACGCCAACATCAGGCGCATTGGCTATGTCTGTCACCTGCTGACTCGCAACGACGTGGTGGCGATCGCGGCCGCGATCTCCCCCTACCGGGCCGCCCGTGACGAGAACCGCAAGCTCATCGGGCGCTTCGCCGAGGTCTACTGCGAGTGCGACCTCGAGACCCTCAAGGAGCGGGATCCCAAGGGGATGTACGAAAAGGCCCTGCGCGGCGAGATCGCGAACTTCACCGGCGTCAGCGACCCCTATGAGCCGCCCCTCCGGCCGGAGGTGGTCGTGAATACCGCGCGAGAGCCCGTCGAGGAGTCCGTGGAGAAGATCGTGCGCACCCTCGAGCAGATGGGCTGGGTCCCCCCCGGCGACGCCCGCGGCTACAGCGACGAGGAGGCGGAGGCCATCCAGCAGCGGCTCCGCGACCTCGGCTATATCTGAGCCGAAGCGGATGGCGCGACCCCGCAAGAGGCGGGTATGTGTGGTGGGGCTGGACGGGGTGCCCCACGAGCTGCTCGTGCGGCTCGCCGGCGCAGGGGTGATGCCGCGGGTGGCCGAGATCATCCGCGGTGGCGGCCTTCGCAAGATGCGGGCCGCCCTCCCCCCGGTCTCCTCCGTGAGCTGGTCCTCCTTCATGACCGGCGCCAACCCCGGCGAGCACGGCATCTTCGGGTTCACGGACCTGAGGCCCGACTCCTATGAGCTGCGCTTCCCCCTCTTCTCCGACCTGGCGGCGCCGCCGCTGTGGGATCGCCTGGCCGAGGCCGGCCGGCGCTCCGCGATCATCAACCAGCCCGCCACCTATCCCGCCCGGCCCATTTCCGGAGTGCTCATCTCCGGCTTCGTCGCCCCCTCGCTGGAGAGGAGCGTCTGGCCGCCCGCACTCCTGCCCGCGCTCGCGCGGATGGGCTACCGCATTGACGTGGACACCCAGCGCGCGGGGAAGGAACCGGGCCGGCTGCTGGACGAGCTCGAGGCCCTGCTGGCGGCGCGCCGGCGCGCCGCCGCCCACTTCTGGGACCAGGAGCCCTGGGACTACTTCGAGGTCGTCGTCACCGGCACCGACCGGCTCCACCACTTCCTCTGGCCGTCGGTCGAGGACGATGGCCACCCGCGGTATGCCCGCGCCATGGCCTACTACGCGCAGGTGGACGCGCTGGTCGGCGAGATGTGGGACCGCTTCCACGCCGGACGACCGGGCGGCGAGGAGGGCCAGGGCTTCGTGATGCTGTCGGACCACGGGTTCACGGCCGCAGCCTGGGAGCTGCGGCTCAACGCCTGGCTGCGAGAGCGCGGGTATCTCACCTACCAGCGCGACGCCCCCGACTCGGTGGCCGACCTCGCGCCCGGGACGCGGGCCTTCGCCCTTGACCCCGGCCGCATCTACCTGAACGTGCGGGGCCGCTTCCCCGGGGGCTGTGTGGAGCCGGAGGAGGCAGCGGGGCTGGCCGAGGAGATCGCCGCCGGGCTCGGAGAACTCACCCACCAGGGCGAGCCGGTCATCTCCCATGTCCTCCGGCGCGAGGAGATCTACCGCGGTCCACTTGCCGACCGCAGCCCGGACCTGGTGGCCTTGGGCCGGCCGGGCTACGACCTGAAGGGCACGACGCGGAGCGCCGAGGCCATCGCGCCGGCGCGCCTGGCGGGGATGCACACCTGGGAGGACGCCTTCGTGTGGACGCGGCTGCCTGTGCCCGAGGGGCCCGAGATCGCCGATCTCGCCCCGGCCATCGTGCCGTGGCTGCTCGGCTGACAACCGCTCAGAGCTGCACGCGCAGCGGCCCCTTCAGCGCGTAACCGAAGGCCAGCGTCAGCGCGAAGAACGGCCAGACCCAGTGCACGCGCCGGCCCCGCACCCGCAGCGGCGCCTCGGGGTAGGTCACCTCCACCCATGCCACCGTCCGGTTGCTGGGCAACGGAGGCTCGGCGGGGTTGAGCAGCCGCGCGAGCACCCCAGCCGAGGGGCGCCGCGGGGCCACCGCCCGCGCCCACGGCGGCCCAGCCCCCTCCTCCGCGACCAGCAGGCGCTTCCCCACCTCCACGTCGCCCAGCCTCGCGCGCAGCTCGTGCTCCCCCACCTGGTGCGCCCGCACGCGCCACGACACCTCCCCCCGCGCGGGCACGACCACGGCCGGCGTCTCCACCACCACCCCGGCCGGCACGGCCAGCGAGGGCTCCGCCGGCAAGCCCGCCGTCGGCCTCAGCCCCACTGTCACCACCGCGCTCTCCCCCACCCGCAGCGGCCGCCGGCCATAGCGCAGGTCGGCCTGCACCATGATCAGCCCCACCGGCGCCACCATCAACACCAGCGGCGCCAGCGCATGCCCCAGATAACGGGCGTTGTCCGCCGCGAGGCGCGCCTGGGCCCGCACCACCACCCGCAGATCGTCCCGGTACAGGACCACCTCCAGCAGGTGCGCGATGATGCGGTCCTTCGTCGCCCGGATGGCGCGCTGGTTCGACGCCGCCCGAAAGATCAGCAGCGCCACCGCGGCCGTCACCAGAGCCACCGCCGCCAGCCCCCACCATGGGCTGCGCCCGGCCAGCGGCGCGAAGAGCAGATCGAACCCCCGGGTGATGGCGGCCATGGTCTCAGTCTATGTAGCCCAGGCCCTGGAGGCGCTTCCTGATCTCCTCCTCGGACTCCGCCTCCTCCAGCGCGGCGGCGGCCTTCTCCAGGGTGTGGCGGACGAACTCCTCCGTCGAGGAGTAGCCGGCCGCTTGCGCGCACCGGCTTAGGCGCTCCCAAAGCTCTTGGTCCAGCTTCACCTTCGGTCGCAGCATCGGCGGACCCTCACCAGACAGGTTGCCCCGACATGCCATCGGGCGCCTCGGCCCCGAACTCGGCGAGGATGGATGCGGTCACATCCGGAAGCCCGGGGGCGTCGCGGGTGAAGGGCCGCGACGTGAGCAGCATCCCCGGCACCAGCGACCGGTCAATGCAGTGATCCCCGCTCCACCTGTCCCGGTTCTCCTCGACCACGTGCTCCGACACCTCGCCCAGCACCGAGGCGTCCGAGCAGCGGTAGCCGGGCGCGTATCCCACGATCAGGTCCGGCGCGCGCTCGGCCACGTTGTCGGCGAACGCCTCGCCCGTGGGGTACACCTCGGCGATCATGCGCTCCCCCGTCTCCGGGTCGCGGAGCTGCCGCAGCTCCTCCGCCAGGTGCCTCAGCAGCAGCGACCGCTCGCCCTCCGGCACCGACCCCTGAGCCTCTCGTCCCTCCAGATTCAGATACAGCGCGTTGAACCCGAGCCCGTACGCGGCCGTGCGCGACCAGTCCGCGTTGGAGAAGAGATCCGCCCCCGGCCGCCAGCGCTCCCGGCCCACCAGGAGGTTCCTCTGCGCCAGCCACGTGTTCAGGTTCACCGAGCGATAGTAGGGCGCGAAGCCGTGATCGGACAGCACGATCAGCGTGGTGTCGTCGTCCATCGCCTCCCACGCCGCGCCGACGAGATCGTCGCACTGCCGGTAGCAGCCCTCGATCACGCCGCCGTGCCGGGCGGCGGCGCGCGGGTCGTGGGCGGGGTGCCGCGGGTCCATGGTGCGCCAGAACATGTGCTGCGTGCGATCGCTGGTAGAGAAGTAATACACCAGCAGACCGCGGCGGAACCCGTCGAGCGCGGCCTCATACATGCGCCGGGCCTCCGCCATCGCCAGCCCCGACTGGTGGAGGTACTCGTCATCATCGAGGATGCCGTGGCGCAGCGCGTTGACGTCGTGTGGGAAGCCCTGGGTGTAGAAGGGGCCGAAGCGCTCGGCCAGCTCCCGGGCAAAGCCAACCGGCGAGGCGATGGGCAGCGCCGGGTCGGCAGGGTCAATGTTGACCGGCGAGGCGTAGAGCCTGAGGCTTGGCGACACCTGCTGGAGGTAGAAGCGGCAAATGCCCCGGACCCGCCGCAGCGGCCCCATCATCTCGAAGGCCACCGCCACCCACTCGCTCCACTCGCCCTCCCGCAGCACGACCGGCCGGCCCTGCACCAACAGCTTGGCCGTCCGCCGGGCGCGGTCGAGATAGATGTCAAAGTCCACCGCCGCCGCTGGCTCCCCCTCCCGCAGCGAGTTCGCAGGGCCCAACAGCCGCACCCGCGCCCGGCCGTCGGCCACCGAGGTCCGGTACACCGCCCCCCCGCTCACCGCCTCCGCGCCCGGGAAGGGCTCCTCCGTGTAGTAGGAGAACTCGCCATAGGTCCCCCTCAGGTCGGGGGCGCCCAGGCCCGCGAGCTGCCGGGCCCCTGCCGCAGGCGGGGGCGGGAAGTTGGTCGGCAGACGATACACATCACAGGGAACGCCCCCCTCCGAGAGCACCTCCCAGAAGGCACGCCCCAGCCGCAGCGACTCCACGCGGCCCCGCGACAGCGGGATCCGCCACCCGCCCACCGACACCCCACGCGCGCCGGGCAGGGCGCGGGCGATCGAGAGATAGGGCAGGTACGTCTCCGGGTCCCGCTGGATGAAGTCATACAGGCCGTGGCCCCCCGGATCGCGCCCGGTGATGAAGCTCGCCCAGGCCACCGGGCTCTGGGGCGGGATGGTGCTGGCGAGTTCGGCGAAGCGCCCCCGCGCGGCCAGCCGCGCCATGTGCGGCAGCTTCCCCTCGGCCATCAGGCGGCGGACGAGCTGCGGCGACAGCCCGTCCAGGCCCAGCACGATCACCTTGCGTTCCCGCCTGGCCACCCGCGGCAGACGCCGCCGGCACGAGGAGAGCGCGCCGACATCCACCAGCGCCAGCGCGCTCAGCGCCGCCAGCCGCTTCAGCGCCTCCCGCCGCGACGGATCGCGCGGGCCCTCCTCCGGGCGCCGCGGGCGCTCAGCCATTGCCCTCTCCCCCTGCCGCCGCGGGCAGCAGTGACCGCCCCTGCATGTACGCGGGGCGCGAGATGCCGAACAGATCCAGGAGCGTCGGCGCGAGGTCCGCGATCTGTGCCGGCCCGGCGGCCAGCGGTATGCTCGAGAACAGCACCCCGGGCACCAGCTCCGGGTCGCAGCAGTGGTCCCCGCTCCAGGGCCGCACGTTCTCCTCGAACACCGGGCCCGCGACCCTGCCCTGGGCGGCGCCCCAGGAGTATCGCCAGCCCCGGGCGTAGCCGACGAGCAGGTCCGGCCCGAGGTCGCGGTAGGGCCCCGGGTTGACCCGCGCGGTGTCGAAGACGCGGGCGATGGCGACCTCGCCCGTCTCGTCGTCACGCAGGCCGGCGAGGCGTGCGGCAAGCTCCTCCTTGAGCGCCGCTGCCTCCTCGGCCGGCACCACGCCCTGCGCCTCCCGCCCCTCGAGGTTGAGGTAAAGACCCCCGAGGCCGAGCGCGTAGGCGCGGGTACGGCCCCAGTCCACCCCCTGCAGCCACTCCCTCTCGCCCGCCTCGCCTGGCTGGAGGGCGAGGTAGCCCTCCCTCAGTAGCCAGGCGTTCAGGTTCACGCCCCGGCGGAAGGCAGTGAAGCCGTGGTCGGAGAGCACGACCAGCGCGTCCTGCTCCCCAAGCCGCGCTGCCACCTCGCCCACCAGACCGTCCGCCTGCTCGTAGGCGGCCTCCACTGCCTCCGCACACTCGCTCTGCGCCTCGCCGGCCGCCGGGTGTCCCGCCTCGCGGCAGCGCCAGTACAGGTGCTGCACGCGGTCGGTGGTGTCGAACACGCACACCAGGCACCCCGCGCGCAGGTTCTCCAGCGAGGCCAGCAGCATCCGCCGCCGCTCCTCGAAGGACAGCCGGCACTGCTCGAGGAAAGCGCGGTCGTCGAGCACCCCCTCGTTGCGCGCCGAGGCGTCCTCGGCGAGGCCGAGGGTGGCGAAGCGGCCCAGGCGCTTCGCCAGGTACACCGCGAACGCCGGGGGATGGGAGATCGGCAGCGCCGGCCGCTCCGGGTCTATGTTGATCGGCGAGGCGTACAGCTCCACATGGGGCGCCAGGGAGCGCAGCAGGAACCGGCACATCCCGCCCGCGCGCAGCCCCGGCGCGATCGAGAACGAGATGGGCGTCCACTCGGAGTGCTCCCTGAGGCGCAGCCGGAGCCGGCGGCCCCCGATCTCCAGGCGCGCCGCGCCCTCGCCCTCCGGGACCAGGCGGAAAGGCGCCTCAGCCGGCCTGCCCCCCGGGTCGGCCAGCCGCGCCGGCCCGGGCAGCACACCGCGGTAGGCCCCGTTGCTGGCCGACAGCGGCAGCCGCCGGCCGCCGATGGGCTCGTCGTCGGCCGCGCCGGCGCTGCTGAAGGCTGTGAACGATCCCTGCGTCCCCCGCAGGTCGGGCACACACAGCCCCGCCAGCAGCAGCCCCGGGAAGGGCTCCGGCGGGAAGGTGATCGGCACCCGAAGCACGGTCGAGAGGATGCCGTGCTCCCCCAGCACCGACCAGAAAGGGCGGCTCCGCCGAAGCAGGCTGAGCGAGGGCTTGCCCAGGGGGAGGGCGAGCGGCCCCGCGCGCAGGACCCGCCGCGGCGGCCGCACCCGCGCCGAGGACAGGGTGGGCAGATAGGTGCGCGGGTCGCGATGCAGGAAGTCGTGGATCCCGTGTCTCCCCGGGCCCGTGCCGGTCGCGAAGGACGACCAGGCCACCGGCGACATCGCCGGGCACGTGGTGGCCAGCCGCCCGTAGGTCCCCCGCGTCGCCAGCGCGGCGAGGTTCGGCAGCCGGCCGGCGGCCATCATCCGCTCCGCGACCTCGGGGTCCATCCCGTCGAAGCCAAGCACCACCACCCTGCGCACCCGGCTCCTCGCGAACGCCCGCCGGCGCCGCCGGGACCGCACCAGCGCCCGCGCCGGCCAGGTGAGCAGCACCATCCCGCCCAGCACCAGCGCCGCGACCACCACCAGGAAGGAGCCCAGGACCGCGAACCCCGCGCCCGGGCCGATGTAGGCGTGCGCCGCGGGGGCGGCCCAGAGCACGAGGGCCAGCACCAGGGCGGCCGCGCCCACGGTGCTGCGCGGCCGGCGGAGGAAGGCCCGCCGCAGGCGGGTGGTGAGGCGGAAGATGTATCTGCTCGCGGGCGCCATGCCAGGGGCGGCCTGCGCTCGGCAGGCCCGAGGCGCTTGCCGTGGCCTCAGTCTTCCCACCCCTGGGCCGGGCTATTCGCCGCCCCGGGCGCGCCGACCTGCCCGGCCGCCGGCCCGCTCAGCCCTCCTGAGGCAGGGGGATCAAGCACAGAAATCGGGCCGGCCCCTCGCCGGTGTTGCGGAACTGATGCACCTCGCCCGGCAGCACCAGCACCGCGTCGCTCAGCGCCAGCGGCCTCGCCCCGGCCTCTCCGACGACCTCGCCCCGGCCCTCCACGACGAACACCTCGTGCTCCCAGGGGTGCTGGTGAAGGGGCGTCGAGCCTCCGGGGGCCAGCTCGAACAGCCGCATCGCGAAGTTCGGCGCGCCCTGCTCGCGGGCAATCAGCCACCGCACGGTCGCGCCCCGCGCCCCCGGCTCGGCAACGGGCTCAGGGCGAACCTCCGCCGCTCGCACGATCCTCATATGCCTGGTCTCGCTCCTGTCCCCCCGGCCGGTTCGGCCTCCCGCCCGTCCGGGATGCCCAGCCGTCGCAGCAGCGGGACGACCTGCACCCGCGCCTTCTCCAGGTTCTGCTCCCAGCGGCCGGCGTCGCCCGACACCCAGCCCTCACATGCATAGGCCACACACAGCAGCGCGTCCTGAAACAAGTCGTGCGGCTCAGACCACAGCGCCGGCGGCGAGATCTCATCCAGGCGGCTGAACAGGTTGCGGGCGCGCTTGCCCAGCAGCTCCACCACCCGGCGGTCCTCCTCGTCGGCCGCGCCATCGGGCGCGGCCAGCGCCCCCACCCGCTCCCAGATCGGCGCGAAGCGCCTCATCACCGGCTCCATCGCCTCCCGGTAGCGCCGCCGCTCCTGCACCTCCTCCAGCACATCGGACAGCGACTCCCGGATCGCGCCGGCCAGCGCCCCAGCCAGCTCCTCCGCGTGTGCTCGTACTTCCGCCCCGGGCCTCAGCATCCCCATGCGCGCCAACACCGCCGGCGCCGAGACCACCGCCGCCGCCCGGCACCCGCAGGCCCGCAGCGCCTCCTCCGCAGAGCAGGCGCTCGACCCCTCGATCGCCAGCACGTACTGCCGGGCGCCCCGCGGACACGCCTCCGCCGGTACCACCGCCACCTCCGGCGCCTCTCGCGCCACCAGCTCCGCCGCCCGCCGCGCGATGGCGCACCCCGCGCGGCCGGAGTCGGGGCAAGGCACCAGGACGATCTCGGCAGGCTCCCTCGACACGCCCTGCTCCTTCCCCTAGCCGCCGGCCCCAACCTCTCGCGTCGCGCCGCCGGCCGGCTCCGCGGCCGCCCCCAGGGTCGCCGGCAGGTAGCGCCTCACCATCGCCTGGTAGACCCCGGCCCCCAGGGCCGCGCCCACCAGCGGTGAGAGGATGTAGACGGTGAAGAACCCGCCCCGCGGCCCCGGGATGGCGATGCGGCCCCAGCCCAGCGCATAGGACACAAGCCGGGGCCCGAAGTCGCGCGCCGGGTTGAGCCCGGCCTGGGTGAGGGGCGCGATGATGGAGATGATGATCGAGACCGCCAGCCCGATGAACAGGGGGACCATCCGCCGGGGCGCGACAGGGTTGCGGGGCTCGGTGAGCGCGAACACAAACCCGGCCAGCAGCGCCGTGCCCACCGCCTCCCCAAGCATCGCCGTCAGGTGGCTCACCTGCCGGTGGGCCTCCGGGCCGGTGCCGATGATCGCCGGATTGGGGAAGTACTCCCCGAACACCATCGCCGACAGCTCGCTGCCGGGCGCGCCCCGGACGAGCCCCTGTGCCGCCTCGAAGTGCGCGATCAGGCCGTGGAAGAGGGCGTAGAGGATGAGCGACCCGCAGGCCGCGCCAGCCACCTGGGAGAACACATAGGGGGCCACCTTCGCCCCCGGGAAGCCCCGCCACAGCGCCATCGCCACCGTGATCGCGGGGTTGATGTGCGCGCCGCTCACGGCCCCCACGGTGTAGATCGCCAGCGCGATCGCCACCCCCCAGACCACCGCCACCTGCCACAGGCCCTGCTGCGCCCCCGCCAGCACGGCCGCATTCACCGCGCCGACCCCGAAGAACACCAGGATCAGCGTGCCCAGGAACTCCCCCAGGCACTCCCCCAGCAGCCGGTTGGGTCGCTTCATCCCTCCAGCTCTCCCCTGCTCAGGGCTGTGACAGCAGCTCCCGCGCGTGCTCGGCGATGCGGGCCGCCACCGCCTGTACGGCCGGATCATCGGTGTCTATGTGTTCCTCCGGCAGCGCCTCGATGCTCACGCCCAGCTCCCGCACCAGCTCCGGGATGCGGAGCGTCCGCGCCGCCCGCTCGCCCTTCTTCTGGATCAGCTTGGCCGCGCAGTCCAGCTCACAGGCCTCCACCGACAGCACGGGATAGAGGGCGATGAAGTCCACGTCCTCCTGCACGTTCGCGTTCAGCGCCGGCCCACATCCCAGCACCGTCTGGTCGGGCATCATGTCCTCGTGCACCACGTAGAGGGCCTGGCGGGCCAACACCGCCTCCTTGCGCAGGCCCAGGCAGGGTTGCAGGCATACCTTCTCAGCCATGGCGTCTCCTCACAACGCGCTCAGCATCTCGTCCGCGATGATGCGGTCAATCTCCTCCACCGCCCGCTCGGCGAGCGCGTCCACCAGCCTCCTCCCCTTCTCGGTCAGGCCTCGGCGCTTCTCGCCCGCGATCGGCAACCGCCTCTGCGCGGCCACGTCGGCCACGTACAGCCGGGCGGCCGGCGCCTTGCCCAGCTCGTCACACATGAAGCTGGCACACCGCGGCCGGCAGCCGTCAATCACCAGCACAGGGTATCGCTCGAAAGCGGCCAGGTGCTCCGGCTCCTTCACCGCCAGCCGGCCGCTGCTCAACAGCACCACCTGGTCGGGCCGCATGGCCCTGATCTTGTAGCCCGCCAGTCGCACCACAGTGGATACCAGTCGGCCGATGCCGTTGCACGGCAGCACCGCCACCTTGAACTCCTGCTCCTGCGCCATCACTGCCCTCCTGCGGAGGTCCTGCCCCGCTCTCCACCCAGCTCGGAGCATAGGCGCGCCGGGCCACGGGGCCGTGTGCAACCCGCGAAATCTCTGTGAAGCCCCTTGACAGGAATTCCTGCCATGTGCGACGCTGGGGGTGCGCGAGGGCAATAGGAGCAACCGCGATGCCGCCGACCACGGACGAGGCGGTCTACCCGATCAGCCTGGCGGCCCAGCGAGTCGGGCTGAGCGCGCGGACGCTGCGCATCTACGAGCAGGAAGGGCTGCTGCGCCCCGCGCGCAAGCCCGGCTCGCAGCAGCGCCTGTACAGCGAACAGGACCTCACCTGGGTGCGCTGCATCTCCGAGCTCATCCACGGCCACAGCCTCACCACCGCGGGCATCCGGCGGCTGCTCGACCTCATCCCCTGCTGGGAGATCAAGCACTGCCCGCCAGACGTCGCCGCCCGCTGCGCGCCCCACCTGAGGATCCCCCACATGGCGACCCGCGCCCCCGCCGGGCCCGCGCCCGCCCCCGCCGCGGAGCCGGCCCCAGAGCCGGCCGCCGGGCAGGCCGTCGAGGTCCGCATCTTCTACGGCATCCGCGAGTTTGGGGTGGTGTTCCCCTGCCTCAAGTGCATCCAGGCCGAGCGCATCGCCCGCCGGCTGGCGGACCGGTATCCGGGGCGAGTGCGCGTGCGCAAGCACGACATCCTCTCCCCGGAGGCCGAGCGCCACGGCGTCATGATGACCCCCACCGTCATCGTGGACGGCCAGGTCGTCGCCGCCGGAAAGGGCCTCTCCGCCCACCGGCTCGAGCAGATCATCGAGCGCCATCTCCAGCAGCAGGAAGACTAGCCGTCTCCGGCGGCAGAGGGGCTAGTGCGGCAGCCCGAAGGCCCGCGCCACGAACACCGCCATCTGGTCGCGGGACACCAGCTCCTCGGGGTGATAGAGGCCGTCCGGGTAGCCGGCCACGATGCCCTCCCCCGCCAGGCACTCGATCCAGCGGCGGGCCCAGAAGTCGCCCGGCACATCCGGGAACCGCGGCTCCGGAGGGGGCTCGGGCACGCCTTCGTCCCCTCCCGCCATCGCCCGGGCCACGAACACCGCCATCTGCCCGCGGTCCACCATCCCCTCCGGGTGGTAGCCGTCGCCATAGCCCTGCACGATCCCCTGCGCGTGCACGTGCTCCACATATCGGAAGGCCCAGTGGTCGGCCGGCACGTCGGGGAAGCTCGGTTCCCCGCTGGGCGCGGGCACTCCCTCGTCCCCGCCGCCCATCGCCCGCGCCAGGAACACCGCCATCTGCCCGCGGTCCACCAGCCCCTCCGGGTGATAGAGGTCCCCCCCATAGCCCTGCACCACCCCGGCCGCCTTCACCGCCTCGATCGCCCCCAGGGCCCAGTGGTCGGCCGGCACGTCCAGGAACGAGGTAACGCTCACCCTCGCCCGCACCTCCGGCCCGATCGGCCCCGCGCCCCCCGCCTGCTCCATCCGCCAGGCCGTCTCGTAGAAGCCGCGCTCCTCCGGCGCCGCCAGCCCGAAGGTGAAGCTCCAGCTCCCCCCCGGCGCCACCGACTCCCCTGGCGGCAGCTCGACCAGCTCGGGCGCCACCAGCGCCGGCCCCTCGATCTCTGCCGGACGCAGGCAGTACCCCGCCCGCCGGGTCCACGTGGACTGGCCTGAGTTCCGGTAGGTGATCGAGACCTCGAGCAACTGCCCATGCACCGCCGCCGTGGGCAGACGCGCCTCCACCAGCTCCGCCCCCGCCGGCGGGTCGCCCAGCCAGAAGTCCACCGCCGGAGCGTCGCAGCCCGGCCGCACTTCCACCCGCTCCCACACCCCCCGGCGGCCCTCGGCCTCCGCCACCACGCGATAGAACCCTGCGGGCAGGTCGGGCAGCCGATAGGACCCCGCCGGGTGTCCCGCGGGTGCGCTGGCCGGCTCGCCGCCCGCCTGGGGCTCCGCCCTCACCAGCGCGCCGGGCGCGGGCCGGCCCGCCAGCAGCACCCGGCCCACGACCCCGCCCCAGCCCTCCGCCGCCCGCGCGCCATCCAACAGCCGCGCGGCGGCCAAGCGGCCCCATCCGGAGGCCGGGCTCCACCGCCCCAGGGCCGCGCCCGGCGTCGGCTCGGCAGACTGCTGGAGCGCCCGCCACAGGCTGCGGGCGTCGGCGGCGCCTTCGGTCTGCCCCAGGCGAAGCGCGGCCGCCGCCGCGACATGCGCGGCCGCCTGCGCGCTGCCCGACACCCAGCCGTAGGCCGGCCCCAGGCCGTCGGGCCGGAGCGTGCACGGGTACGTCGGAAGCGTCGAGTAGACGCCGACCTCGTCCCCGCCCCCCGGCGCGACCAGGGCCACGTGGTCACCCCAGCTCGAGTAGCCGGCCAGCGCCCCGTCGGGCCTGACCGCGCCGACGGCGAGCACGCGGGGGCAGGCGCCCGGGTACTGCGGCGGCCCCCCGGCCGCGTCACCCGCAGGCGCCACCAGCAGACAGCCGCGCTCCCAGGCGTAGTCCACCGCTTCCTGGAGCGCCGCCGTCCAGGTCGGCCCCGCGAAGCCGATCAGGATCACCGAGGCCCCCGCGTCTGCCGCGTACACGATAGCGCGGGCGAGGTCGGCCTGCGCGGCCACCCCTGTCGCCCCGGCGACCTTGATGGGCAGCACCACCGCCGGGTACCCCAGCCCCGCGATGCCGCTGCCGGCGGTGACCCCGTTGTTGGCGGCCGCGGCCGCGATCCCCACCAGGTGGGTGCCGTGGCCATGCTCGTCGTCGGCGCCGTCCCCCGGCGGGTCGCCGCCGCCCAGGAAGCTTCGGGCCGCCGCAAGCACGAGCTGCCCGCCCTCGCGCACATCGGCGCCCGCGCCCCCGGTGTTCGCGAAATCCGGGTGGGCGGGGTCCACGCCCGTGCCAATCACCGCCAAGACCGGCGCCCCTGCCGGCCGCGTCGCCGCCTCCAGATAGCGGCCCGGGTGCCGCCGCCAGGCCTCGAGGGCCTCCACCATGTGCAGGGGCCACTGGACGGGGACCTCGCCCACCAGCTCGGAGTATCCGGGGTCGTTGGGCGCGGGGAGCGCGTCAGCCCCAATGGGCGCGGTTCCCAGCACGGCCGCGCTGAGCCCGATCAGCCACGCTAGCCAGTGACGGCTCGCCCATGAAGCCATTGCTCGCCCCGCCCCCTCTTGGCCGCGGGGCGGCTGCGCTCCTCCCCCCAGGTGGCGTTTGGGGGCGCGCGGAGCCGGGTACATGGAGAGACAGGCCCCGGGGCCGCCCTGGGGAGCAGGGGCTGGCTGGGATATGGCGCGGGAGTGGACCTGCCAAAATCGCGCCCGCCGGGGTCTTGACAACATCGGAGTGGGGCTGTATCATAATCTTTCGTGCCGACCAAGCTTGGGGGACATGTGCGCCCGCCGGCCCGCGCCAGGTGAAGAGCCACTTCGCCATCCGTCTGATCCACGTCTTCTGACCACCGATACGCCGGTCTGCGACCCGGTCTCCTAGACCGTGCTCGGGCCGGCGCGGCGTCGCGCCTCGCGGGGTGAGGGTGCCAGCCAACGGGAGATGAACGCCATGAAGGTCATCAGGGTCAAGGGCCGACTGCCTCGGCGCGGCCCCGAGGTTGCCGACATCCCCAACCTCATCGAGATCCAGCTCAACTCCTATGCCTGGTTCAAGGAGGAGGGGCTGCGGGAGCTGTTCGTCAACTTCTCCCCCATCGAGGACTTCACGGGCAACTTGGCGCTCTCGTTCTGCGACCCCGAGGACGGGGAGCCCAAGTACTACCTGGGGGAGCCCAAGTACGACCTATATGAGTGCCGCCAGCGGGACGCCACCTTCGAGGCGCCCCTCAAGGCCCGCGTCTGGCTGCACCACAAGCGCACTGGCGAGATCAAGGAGTCCGAGGTCTACCTCGGCGAGCTCCCCATCATGACCGAGAACGGCACCTTCGTGGTCAACGGCGCCGAGCGCTGCGTCGTCAGCCAGCTCGCCCGCTCCCCGGGGGTGTACTTCCGCGACACCATTGACTTCAGCGGCCGCATCCTCTACTCCGCCCAGGTCATCCCCTCCGAGGGGGCCTGGCTCGACATTGACTCCGACGCCAACGACCTGGTCTCGGTCAAGATCGGCCAGGCCCACAAGTTCCCGGTCACCACCCTCCTGCGGGCCCTCAACTCCATCAACCTCGCGCCCGACAGCGAGCGCATCAAGTGCGCCACCGACGCCGACCTGCTGCGCCTCTTCGGCGAGCCCGAGCGGCCCCGCAACCTCAAGCCCGAGACCCTGGTGGGCCGGCGGGTCTGGGATCGCGTCGTGGACCCCGAGACCGGGGAGGTGATCGCGGACGCGGGCGAGCGCCTCGAGCAGGCGCAGGCCCAGCAGATCGCGGAGCTCAAGCCCAAGGACCTCAAGCTCGCCGTCCTGCACCCCCTCATTGACCACACCATGGAACGCGACCCCACCCATACCGAGGAAGAGGCGCTCCTGGACATCTACCGCCGGGAGCGGCCCGGCGACCCGGTCACCCCCGAGATCGCGCGCAACCGCCTGGCCGGGCTGTTCGCGGACAACCGCCGCTACGACCTCGCCCGCGTGGGGCGCTACAAGCTCAACAAGAAGCTCGGCCTGGAGCTGCCCGAGAGCGTCCGCACCCTCACCAAGGAGGACCTCATCGCCATCCTCCGCTACCTCATCCGGCTCTCGGAGGGGGATGAGACGGCCTCCGTGGACGAGATTGACCACCTGATGAACAAGCGGGTGCGCTGCGTGGGCGAGCTGCTCCAGAACCAATTCCGCATCGGCTTCCTGCGCATGGAGCGCATCTGCCGGGAGCGCATGACCAGCCTCGACCCCGAGCAGGTCACGCCCCAGTCGGTCATCTCCACCAAGCCGGTGTCGGCCGCCATCAAGAGCTTCTTCGGCTCCAGCCAGCTCAGCCAGTTCCTCAGCGAAGAGAACCCCCTCGCCGCCCTCACCCACAAGCGCCGCCTCAGCGCCCTCGGCCCCGGCGGGCTCTCCCGCCAGAGCGCCAAGCTCGAGGTGCGCGACGTCCACCACTCCCACTACGGCCGCATCTGCCCCATCGAGACCCCCGAGGGCCCCAACATCGGCCTCATCGGCTCTCTCGCCACCTACGCCCGCCTCGACCAGTACGGCTTCATCGAGACCCCCTACCGGCGCGTCAAGGACGGCCGGGTCACCGACGAGGTCGTCTACCTCACCGCTGACGAGGAGGACACCTACCGCATCGCGCCCGCCTCCGTGCCCATGGACGACCGGGGCCGCATCACCGCCGAGGCGGTGTCGGTGCGCTACCGCGACCTCTACCCCCAGGTCCCGCCCCACGAGGTGGACTTCGTGGACCTGTCCCCCAAACAGATCGTCTCCATCGCCACCTGCCTCATCCCCTTCCTCGAGAACGACGACGCCAACCGCGCCCTCATGGGCTCGAACATGCAGCGCCAGGCCGTCCCCCTGTTGCGCTCCGAGGCCCCATTCGTCAAGACTGGCGTCGAGGGCCGCGCGGCGCAGGACTCTGGCGCGGTGGTCCTGGCGCGCGCCGAGGGGATGGTGACCTCGGTGACGGCAGACCGGGTCGTGGTCACGCGGGTGGACGGGGAGCAGGACGCCTACCCGCTCAAGAAGTTCGTGCGCTCCAACCAGGCCACGTGCATCAACCAGCGGCCCATCGTCCGGCAGGGCGACTTCGTCTCCGCCGGCCAGGTGCTCGCCGACGGTCCCTGCACCCAGGGCGGCGAGCTGGCCCTGGGCCGGGACGTGCTGGTGGCCTTCATGCCCTGGGAGGGATTCAACTACGAGGACGCCATCGTGCTCAGCGAGCGCCTCGTGCGCGACGACGTCTTCACCTCCATCCACATCGAGAAGTACGAGATCGAGGCCCGGGAGACCAAGGTCGGACCGGAGGAGATCACCCGGGACATACCCAACGTGGGCGACGAGGCCCTCAAGGACCTCGACGAGGACGGGGTGGTGCGCATCGGCGCCGAGGTCCGCGCCGAGGACATCCTGGTGGGCAAGGTCGCGCCCAAGGGCCAGGAGGAGCTGACCTCCGAGGAGAAGCTCGTGCGCGCCATCTTCGGCGAGAAGGCGGCCGAGATGCGCGACACCTCCCTGCGTGTGCCCCACGGGGAGAAGGGCAAGGTGGTGGGGATCATGCGCTTCTCCCGGCTCAAGTACCGCTGCCTCAAGTGCGAGACCGAGTATCAGGTCGGCAAGAACCAGCACCGCCACTACTGCGACCGCTGCGGCGGCGAGCTCAAGCGCGAGCCCGGCGACGAGCTGCTGCCGGGCGTCAACCAGCTCGTGCGCGTCTACGTCGCCCAGCGCCGCAAGATCATGGAGGGCGACAAGCTGGCGGGCCGCCACGGCAACAAGGGCGTCGTCGCCAAGATCCTCCCCGAGGAGGACATGCCCCATCTGCCCGACGGCACCCCCGTGGACATGGTCCTCAACCCCCTCGGCGTCCCCTCCCGCATGAACATCGGCCAGATCCTCGAGACCCACCTGGGCCTGGTCGCCAAGGAGCTCGGCGTCCAGTTCGAGAACCCCATCTTCGAGGGCGCCAGCGACCGCGAGATCCTGCGCTACTTCCGCCTCGTCGCCGCTCGCCTCCGCGCCCGCGGGCTGCGCACCTACCTCGCCGACGAGCTGCGCCTGGCCGACCCGCCCGACTTCCTCTCCCTCGCCGAGGCCGAGGCCGACGCCGAGCCCGGCGCCCCGGGCGCCCTGGAGCCGGCCCTCCGCGGCTGGCTGGCGCGCCTGCCGGCCGCCGAGCTGGAGCGCGCCGCCGCCTGGGCCGCCGTCCCCAGCCAGGAGTGGGAGCTGGCCTCCGGCGGGCCCGACGCCCCCGCCCTCCTCGCCCGCATCATCCTCGAGCGCGTTGACGCCCGCACCGGCTTCGACCCCGAGACCGGCAAGTGCTGGCTGTGGGACGGGCGCACCGGTGAGCGCTTCAACCAGCCCATCACCGTGGGCTGGATCTACACCATGAAGCTCATCCACCTCGTGGACGACAAGATCCACGCCCGCTCCACGGGCCCCTACTCCCTGGTCACCCAGCAGCCCCTGGGGGGGAAGGCCCAGTTCGGCGGCCAGCGCTTCGGCGAGATGGAGGTGTGGGCCCTCGAGGCCTACGGCGCCGCGCACACCCTGCAGGAGATCCTCACCATCAAGTCCGACGACGTCATGGGTCGGGTCAAGACCTACGAGGCCATCGTGAAGGGCGAGCCCATCATGGAGCCGGGCATCCCCGAGTCCTTCAAGATCCTCATCAAGGAGCTCCAGTCCCTTGGGCTCCAGCTCACGGTTGAGTCCGCCGCCGGCGAGGGCGAAGCAGAGGCCGTCAGCCTCGACCTCGCCGAGACCGAGGAGGCGGTGGCGTAGCCGGCGGGGACCCCCGCCGGTGACGAGCCCGGGGCGCCCCGGCGCGCCCGGGAAGGAGAAGACACTCGATGGTGGACACGACGCGATTCGATCAACTGCGCCTCGGGCTGGCCTCCAGCGAGGAGATCCGGCGCTGGTCAAAGGGTGAGGTCAAGAAGCCCGAGACCATCAACTACCGCACCTTCAAGCCGGAGCCCGACGGGCTGTTCTGCGAGCGCATCTTCGGCCCCACCCGGGACTGGGAGTGCCACTGCGGCAAGTACCGCAAGATCAAGTTCCGGGGCATCACCTGCGACCGCTGCGGCGTGGAGGTCACCCGCGCCAAGGTGCGCCGGGAGCGCATGGGCCACATCGAGCTCGCCGCGCCGGTCAGCCACATCTGGTACCTCAAGGGCGTGCCCAGCCCCATGAGCCTGTTGCTCAACATCTCCCCCCGGCCCCTGGAGAAGGTCATCTACTTCGCCTCCTACATCGTCACCCATGTCAACTACGAGCTGCTGCGGGCCAGCGTCGAGCGCATCAAGGAGGTCGTCGCCCAAGAACAGGAGGCCCTGCGCAAGCGCGCCGAGCAGGCCGTCGCCGCCGTCAAGGAGGAGCGCGACGAGCGGCTCGCCCGCCTGGAGGCGGGCGAGCTCGAGGAGGAGATGGACGCCTCCGACATCGCCGAGGAGGCGGAGGCCCGGGTCAGGGAGGAGGAGCGCATCGCCGCCGAGCGAGCCGCCGAGCTGGAGGCGGGCATGAAGCTGCTCCTGGGCGCGAAGCTCGACGCCGACCCCGGCCTCACCCGCCAGCAGCTCATCGGGGAGTCCGAGCACCGCGCCCTCACCCGGGTCATCGAGGCGCTCGTCGAGCGCCACGGCCGGGAATACGAGGAGCTGTTCCGGGCCGACCTGGGCGCGAGCGCGGTCAGGGAGCTGCTGCGCGAGATAGACCTCGACCAGCTCTGCCACGACCTGCGCCAGGAGATCAAGGAGACCACCGGCCCCAAGCGCGCCCGCGCCATCAAGCGGCTGGAGGTGGCGGAGGCCTTCCGCAAGTCCCGCAACCGGCCCGAGTGGATGATCCTGGACGTCATCCCCGTGCTCCCCCCAGAGCTGCGGCCCATGGTCCAGCTCGACGGCGGGCGCTTCGCGACCTCCGACCTGAACGATCTCTATCGCCGCATCATCAACCGCAACAACCGCCTCAAGAAGATCAAGGCCCTGCACGCGCCCGAGTCCATCATCAACCACGAGAAGCGCCTGCTCCAGGAGGCGGTGGACGCCCTCATTGACAACGGCCGGCGCAGCCGCCCCGTGACCGGCTCCAACAACCGGCCCCTCAAGTCCCTCTCCGACATGCTCAAGGGCAAGGAAGGCCGCTTCCGCAAGAACCTCCTGGGCAAGCGGGTGGACTATTCGGGGCGCTCCGTGATCGTCGTCAACCCCCACCTGCGCCTGCACCAGTGCGGCCTGCCCAAGGAGATGGCGCTCGAGCTCTTCAAGCCCTTCGTCATGAAGCGCCTCGTCGAGCGCGGCTTCACCACCAACGTCAAGACCGCCAAGAAGATGGTGGACCGCATGCGGGGCGAGGTCTGGGACGCCCTCGAGGAGGTGATCCGGGATCACCCCATCCTGCTCAACCGCGCCCCGACCCTGCACCGGCTGGGCATCCAGGCCTTCGAGCCCGTGCTCGTGGACGGCAAGGCGATCCAGATCCACCCCCTGGTGTGCTTCGCCTTCGGGGCCGACTTCGACGGCGACCAGATGGCCGTCCACGTCCCCCTCTCCACCGCCGCCCAGGCCGAGGCCCGCATCCTCATGGCCTCCACCGAGAACCTCTTCTCCCCCGCCGACGGCAAGCCGGTGGTCACCCCCACCCGGGACATCATCCTGGGATGCTACTACCTGACGCAGAAGCGCGTGGGCGCCCTGGGGAGCCGCAAGGAGTTCTCCAGCCCCGAGGAGGCCCGCCTCGCCTACGAGATCGGCAAGGTGGACCTGCACGCCGACGTCAAGGTGCGCGTCGACGGGGCGATCATGAACACCACCGTCGGGCGCCTCATCTTCAACGAGGTCCTTCCCCCGCGGCTGCGCTACGTGGACCGGGTGGTGGACGACAAGGTCCTGGGCCAGCTCATCCGCGACTGCTACCAGCACTACGGCTCCGCCCGCGCCGTCAAGCTTGTGGACGACCTCAAGGAGCTGGGCTTTCGCTTCGCCACCATCGCCGGCATCACCATCTCCATGGCCGACATGGAGGTCCCCCGCGCCCGCCGCGAGGACATCATCGCCCGCACGGAGGAGGCGGTGCGCCGGGTGAATGAGAACTACGCCCGCGGGCTCATCTCCGCCGGCGAGCGCTCCGATTCCGTCTGTCGGCTCTGGAACCAGGCCGCCGACGAGGTCTCCCAGGCCATCCTGAGCAACATTGACCCCTTCAACCCCATCTTCATGATGGCCAACTCCGGCGCCCGCGGCACCCCCCGCCAGATCAGCCAGATCGCGGGGATGCGGGGCCTCATGTCCGACCCCTTCGGCCGCTTCATCGAGGACCTGCCCATCAAGTCCAACTTCCACGAGGGCCTCAACGTCCTGGAGTACTTCGTCTCCACCCACGGCGCCCGCAAGGGACTCGCCGACACCGCCCTGCGCACCGCCGACGCCGGCTACCTGACCCGCCGCCTCGTGGACGTCGCCCAGGACGTCATCGTCCGGGAGCTCGACTGCGGCACCGCCAACGGCATCTGGGTCTCCGCGATCCGGGACGGGGCGGAGGAGATCGAGCCCCTCGAGCGACGCATTGACGGGCGCATCGTCCCCAGCGACGTCGTGGACCCCCGCACCGACCGGGTGATCCTGAAGGCGGGCCGCGAGATCAGCGACGCGACCGACCAGCCCTGCCCGAGCTGTGGCGGCGACCTGCAGAACGCGTACCGCTGCCGGGCCTGTGAGGAGCTCTTCCCCGAGGCCGCCATCGTCGAGGCCTACCTCACCGCTCGCCGCGAGCAGGAGCAGCAGGAGCGGGAGCTCGCCCGGGAGCGCGCCGAGGCCGCCCCCGACCTCGCCGCCGCCGTGAGCCAGCTCGGATGGCAGCCGGCCCCCGAGGCCGAGGGCCCCGACGGCGAGGACGCCGAGGACGCCGAGCAGGCCGAGCAGGCCCGCGAGGGGCCGCAGGCCGGCTCCGCCGAGGCCATCGGGGAGGCCGCGGCGGGCGAGGACGGCGAGGAGGAGGAGGCCCCAGAGGTGGAGGCCCCCGACGGCGGCGGCCTGCTGCCCCCCACCCTGCTGCTGGAGGAGGGGAGCTGCCCCGAGTGCGGCGGCGGCCTCTCCCTCCTCAAGGTGTGTGCAGACTGCGAGCAGGAGTGCCCCGCGGAGGCCCTCGTCCCCGCCCTGAGCGCCATCCGACAGGTGGTCGAGGAATGCGAGACCTTCCACCGGCACGTGCGCCGGCTGCGGGAGGGCGATGAGGCCCCGGCGGACATGAAGGACCCCTTCACCGGGCGGCTCATCATCCAGCAGGGCAAGCCTGTGGCGGCCCAGACCCTCGCCACCCTGCGGCGGCTCTCCGCCGAGCTGTGGGACAAGGGCGGGCTGGCCCGGGGCGAGGTGTTCGTGCGCTCCCCGCTCACCTGCGAGCTGGCCCAGGGGATCTGCGCGCGCTGCTATGGGCGGGACTTCGCCACCAACCGGCTGGTCGAGGTGGGCGAGGCCGTCGGCATCATCGCCGCCCAGTCCATCGGCGAGCCCGGCACCCAGCTCACCATGCGCACCTTCCATACCGGGGGCGTCGCCGCCCAGTACCTCACCGGCGTCGCCCAGGTGAAGGAGAAGCGCAAGGACACCCTCAAGCAGTTCTGGGGCGATGTGCGCGCTGGCATCGTCCGGCTCAGCCCCCGCGACGAGACTCAGAAGACGACCAGGAAGCGGCCCAGCCGCAAGAAGCCCGAATCCCCCGTCCCCGCCTCCGGCCGGCGCATCAGCCTCGACCCGGAGCAGAAGCGGGTCATCCAGCAGCTAGTGCGCGTCATGGAGGAGCAGGTCAAGGGCCTCCTGCGCGTGGTGGAGCTCTTCGAGGCCCGCCGGCCCAAGGGGCAGGCCATCATCTCCGAGGTGGACGGCGTCGTCGCCAGCATCGAGACCCCTGGCGTCAAGTGGGTCAGCATCCACTCCGAGCAGCCTGTGGACCCCGACCACCCCGAGCGGCTCTACGGCGAGGTGCTCGCCGAGCCGGTCGTGGGCAAGGGCGCCAAGGCCATCGCCGAGGCCGGCCAGGAGCTCACCCCGGCCCTGCTCGCCAAGCTCATCGAGGCCGGGGTTTCCACCGTGAAGATCGAGCGCCGCCACCTGGTGCCCTACCGGGGCGTGCTGCCCGTCAAGGAGGGCGATGTGGTCCGCGCCGGCGACGCCCTCACCGAGGGGCCCCTCGACCCCCAGAAGGTCCTCCAGATGCAGGGCGTGCGGGCGGTGCAGGACTACCTGGTGCGTGAGATCCAGGCCGTCTACCGCTCCCAAGGGGTGGACATCAACGACAAGCACATCGAGGTCATCGTGCGCCAGATGCTGCGCAAGCGCCGCGTCACCGACCCCGGCGACACCGACCTGCTGCCCGGCAAGATCTACGACCGCTTCCACTTCGACGAGGTCAACCGCCAGATCCGCGAGCGCGGCGGCCAGGAGGCCAGCGGCGAGTGGGTGCTCCTGGGCATCACCGAGGCCTCCCTCGCCACCGACAGCTTCCTGTCGGCGGCCTCGTTCCAGAAGACCACGCGGGTGCTCACCGAGGCCGCCATTCAGGGCAAGGTGGATAACCTCGTCGGGCTCAAGGAGAACGTGATCATCGGGCGGCTCATCCCCGCCGGCACCGGCCTGGCCGCCTACCGCAACCTGCGGGTGCAGGGGCCCCCCGGCGAGGAGGCCCTCTACGCCGCCGCCGCCCGCACCGAGGCCGACCGGCTGCGCTCCGCCTTCGGAGACGCCGAGCCCGCCGCCCCCGAGGAGGAGCTCATCCGCGACCTCTCCGACATCCGCCTTCCCGTCCCCGACGAGGAGGCCGACGAGAAGTCCAGCGACGAGTCCGAGGACGAGGAGGAGGACGCCGCCATCTGAGCGGGCTGCTCTCGCGCCGGGGCGCCCTCCCGCGCCCCGGCGCCGCGCGTGTATTGACTTCGCGGCCCCCTTGTGCTATTGTGATAGAGCACGGAGAGACCACCACCGAGGGCACTGATCGCTTCTGGAAACCCGGAGGAGATCAGTGCTTCTGTCTTCGTATGACGGCTCCGCAACACCGCGCACAACCCCGACGGCGGAGGCGCTCGGCGGAGAGCTCGCGGCGGCAGTAGGGGCTTGGGAGGGTAGTTACATGAGCAAGCAGGAGATCGTCCTCACTCCGGAGGGCCTCCGGAAGGTCACCGCCGAGCTTGAGGAGCTCAAGTCGGTCGCCCGCAAGCGCGTCGCCGACCGCATCCGCGAGGCCAAGCAGTTCGGCGAGATCGGCGAGAACTCCGAGTACGAGGACGCCAAGGCCGAGCAAGCCCTTATCGAGGGCCGCATCGAGACCCTCCAGTACATCCTCCAGAACGCCGCCATCGCCGAGGCCCCCGGCGCCGACGGCAAGGTCTCCGTCGGCACCACGGTGCGCCTGCGCGACGTCGCCACCGGCGAGGAGGTCGAGTACCACATCGTCGGCGCCCTCGAGGCCGACCCCGCCGAGCGCCGCATCTCCAACCAATCGCCCCTCGGCGAAGCCCTCATCGGCCACCAGGCCGGCGACACCGTCGAGGTCCAAACCCCCGGCGGCCTCAGCACCTACATCATCGTCTCCGTGGGCGAGTGAGGGGCGGAGGTGGGTTCCGGGCGAGGGCGGCCCCGCGGCGACGAAGCCGACCTGCTGCGCCAGCGCCGGGAGAAGCTCGCCCGGCTGCGACAGGCAGGCCGCGACCCCTTCGCCGTCACCCGCTTCGACCGCACCCACGAGGCGGCCGACATCCAGGCCCGCTGCGACCACCTCGCCGGAAGCGAAGTTCGCGCCGCCGGCCGGCTCACCGCCTGGCGCCGCCACGGCAAGGCCACCTTCGCCGACCTCCGAGACGGCTCCGGCCGCATCCAGCTCCTCCTGCGCGCCGACCGCCTCGGCGAGCTGGGCTACGCCCAGCTCGCGGACCTCGACCTGGGCGACCTCGTGGGCGTCTCCGGCCGGGTTATGCGCACCCGCGCCGGCGAGGCCACCATCGAGGTCTCGCAGTGGATGCTGCTGGCGAAGGCGCTCCGGCCGCCCCCCGAGAAGTGGCACGGCCTGCGGGATGTCGAGCTGCGCTATCGGCAGCGCTACCTCGACCTGATCGCCAACGAGGAGTGCCGGCGCATCTTCGCGGTCCGCAGCAGGGTGGTGCGCGCGCTGCGCGGCTTCCTCGATGAGCGCGGCTTCCTCGAGGTCGAGACCCCCATGATGCAGCCCGTCCCGGGGGGCGCCCTCGCCCGCCCCTTCATCACCCACCACAACGCCCTGGGCCTCGACCTGTACCTGCGCATCGCGCCTGAGCTCTACCTCAAGCGCCTGGTCGTGGGCGGCCTGGAGCGCGTGTACGAGATCGGACGCGTCTTCCGCAACGAGGGCCTGTCCACCCGCCACAACCCGGAGTACACCCTGCTCGAGGCCTACCAGGCCTACGCCGACTACCGGGACATGATGGAGCTCGTCGAGCAGATGGTCGCCTACGCCGCCGAGGAGGCCCTCGGCGCCCTGACCATCACCTGGGAGGGTCGCCAGATTGACCTCAGGCCGCCCTGGCGCCGCGTCACCCTGCTGGAGCTCATCGAGGAGCACGCCGGGGCCGCACCCCGCGAGCTGGAGACGCCCGAGCAGGCGCGGCGGCTATGCGAGCGCCTCGGGCTGCCCGCCGGCCCCGAGCTCGCCCTCAGCACCCTTCTCAACAACCTCTTCGAGGCCCTCGTCCAGCCCAGGCTCGTCGCGCCCACCTTCGTCACCGACTACCCCACCGCAGTCTCGCCCCTGGCCAAGGCGCGGCCCGACGAACCGCGGCTGGCGGAGCGCTTCGAGCCCTTCATCGCCGGGCTCGAGCTGGGCAACGCCTTCTCCGAGCTGAACGACCCCGAGGAACAGCGCCGACGCTTCGAGGCCCAGGCCAGCGCCCGCGCCGGCGGCGACGCCGAGGCCCACCCCATGGA
>Ga0129301_1000204_pt1 | contig 31373 bp, 30 predicted proteins | sample ConPoolayeHmetaG_FD_94489 | JGI IMG/M metagenome (GOLD analysis project Ga0129301, IMG submission 94489) | Hot spring microbial mat communities from California, USA to study Microbial Dark Matter (Phase II) - Cone Pool mat layer H metaG ...
GACTATTCTTATTGAGCAGCACGGGTATCTCGGTGGCACTGCTACTGCTAGTCTTGTAGGTCCGTTTATGACCTCGTTTACCTCCGATGGGAAGACGCAGAATATAGTAGGCATATTCGATGAGATTGTGAGAAGAATGGAGCAGATGGGTGGTGCAATACATCCTTCAAAGGTGCGGCATGGCACTTCTTATTCATCATGGCTTGGCTATGGACATGACCATGTGACTCCCTTTGACTCAGAAATACTGAAGTTAGTTGCCTTTGAAATGGTGGAGGAAGCGGGTGTGAAACTTCTACTTCACACATATTTTGTAATGCCAATAATAGAAAATAAGGCCATTAAAGGAGCCATCTTCGTTAACAAGTCGGGTTTAATAGCGATCAAAGCCAAAGTTGTAATTGACTGTACAGGAGACGCCGACGTCGCTGCTCGTGCAGATGTCCCGTATAGTAAAGGCAGGCCAACTGATGGGTTGATGCAGCCAGCGACTATGTTCTTCAGGGTTAGAAACGTAGATGACGTAAAGCTTCAAAAGTACTTTGATGAACATCCAGATGAAAAAGATAAGATGACTCCTGGTTTACCTAAAACCTTCAGCTCTTTAATAGAGGAAGCAAAAAAGAGGGGGGACTTTCCACTTAATCATGACATTATAGGCGCTTATCAGACAACAAGAAAGGGCGAGTATTTGATGAACGCGTCTAGACTACATAAGATAAATGGGACGATTGCAGAGGACTTAACTAAAGCAGAGATCGAAGGGAGGAAGCAGGTACAGGTTCTTATGAAATTTTTAAGAAAATATGTACCTGGGTTTGAAAACGCGGAGCTCGCTGAAGTCGCATCGAATATAGGTATTCGTGAAACTAGGCATATTGTCGGCGAATATGTTCTGACTCAAGAAGACGTGCAAGAAGCAAAGGAATTTGACGACACTATTGCTTTAGCATCTTTCCCCATAGATATTCATGACCCTAAGACTGGCGGAGGCTACTTTGTTGGTTTAAAGCGAGGGACATCATTTGAGATTCCCTACAGGTGTTTGGTGCCAAAGAAGATAGAACAACTTCTCGTTGCTGGAAGGCCTGTCTCTGCAACGCACGAAGCTGCTGGGGCAATTAGGGAAATGCCCCAATGCTTTGCTATGGGCCAAGCAGCAGGCGTAGCGGCTGCTCTAGCTGTTAAAACTAAAAAGCCACCACGAAGGATCGATGTTAGAGCGCTACAGAAAAAGCTTCTCGAACAGAATGTGGTACTTCCAGATAGAATAAGGTCGAGGTTAGCGAATGAAGTAAAGTAGATCTATATAACTGATCCTTGTTCTAATAGGACTTGCCTAAGTTTTTTCACATCTAATTTACGTGGTGGCACACCCTCTTTTATTGATAACGCTGCTGCTGTACCTGCCGCTTGGCCTACAGCCATGCAGGGGCCCATTACCCGTGTGGATGCATGTGCTTCAAAAGTTGTGGATATGCATCTTCCTGCTACAATTAGATTGTCAATCTTTTTAGGAATTAAACATCTATATGGTATGCCATATGAAGCGCCATTTCTGACGTAGGCTCTTCGGACACCCGCACCATTCGGATTATGAATGTCTAAGAAATATCCAGACTTGGCGATCTGGTCTTCGAACTGTTTTGCTTCTAGCACGTCTTCTCCAGTAAGTGTGTACTCTCCAATTATTCTCCTAGTTTCCCTAACACCTATTATTGGTCCTGTTCCCACTAATACTGACGACTCAAAGCCTGGGACAGACCTTTTTAGGAAGCTAACAACTTTTGGTATCTGCTTCCTTAACTCGATTTCTGCTCGAGTCAGATCCAATACTTGTGTCCCATCAACTTTGTTCACTCTCGTCCCATTAACAGCTACTATTCCCCTCTGTATTGTGAAGTACCAAAGCTGGTTTACAGGTGCGGGGAGCTCCCCTCTTTGGTTAGCTTCTTGAGTGAGTTGGAATAGCTTTTCTTTAGGGAACGCGTCACTTTTTTCGGTGTCAACGTTCGCTAAAGTGAACATTAGGGAGGGGGGTTGTGTTAGACCGTCTTTCTTTCTCCCAATCTCAAAAGGTGCGCCACATTTTGCAGCGATATCGCCATCTCCACTCGCGTCTATAACAACCTTAGCTAAAACTGCTTGGCGACCCGATTTATTCTCAAGTATCGCTCCATTTACTATATTATTTTGAACTATGCCATCAACAGCAAGTGTGTATAACAGCATTTTCACATTAGTTTCTTCTAACATCTCAAAAGCTACCTGCTTAAAGACCTCTGGATCGACCGGGGTAGTAGACCCCCTCATAGTGTGTGATATAATTGTCCCAGGCATATGACCTGGAGACCCATTATTTTTAATTAAACGGTTAACAATCTCCTGCGGTATCCCCTTGATAACTTGAGTCCCATCTGGTGACACAAAAGCGTGTAATGGAAGGCCTGTTGTCGCCATTCCACCTAGGAAACCAAAGCGCTCAATCAGCATAGTTGAAGCAGAATTTCTGGCAGACGCTATTGCAGCAACAATTCCAGCAGGGCCTCCGCCCACAACCAGCACATCAACCTTATCTAGGATAGGAGTGTTACGCCCCTTCTCATAAAAAGTACAATCCATGTGTAGAAGAATCCTTAATCTAGTTTATATTTTTTTAAAAACTTTCTAATGGGCAATGTTAAAAAAGTCAAGATCTTTGATTTAAAACATTTAAATAAATCTTATGGCTATCTACAACCTATGTCAGAGAAGAAGATGGATAGGAGGAGGTTTATCTTCGTTGGTGCTGGTGCTGTTGCTGTGGCTGCTGTTGGTGGTGCTGCTTGGTACTTGACGAGGCCTGGGCCTGCTTCTACGACGAGTTCTACGTTCACGTCTGCTACCTACACTGCTCCTTACACCTCGTCGCCTGGAGCTACTTCGGTGACGGTTCCGACGACGACCTTTACGGTGCCTACGCCTACGACGACGCCTTCTGAGCCTAAGCCGGATAAGCTTGTTTTTCAGGGGCATGAGGTTCACAGGAAGGCGGATGTTGGAGTGAACCGTGAGGGTGGTGTGGACCTTATCGCGGCTTTCACCAACTACACGGGTGTGAAGGTGGAGTGGGTCACGCTTCCTAACCCTGAGAACTACGATAAGCTGATGAGGGAGTGCTCGGCTGCTGAGGCTACGATAAACCTAGCCCACTGCTTAACCCCATGGTTCTCTCCTAGGGTTGCGAACCTGTTCGAGCCTTTGGAGCCTTGGCAGCAGAAGAACCCTATCGAAGACTTCAACGACTTCATCCCTGCAACCTTACAGAGCGCAACCGTCGCTGGGAAGCTCTTCGGGATCCCCATAAGATCATCCGGGTCTACATACCAATATCATAAGGGCTACTTTGAGGAGAAGGGTGTGACGCCTCCTAAGACGATCGAGGAGATGTACGAGGTGGCTAAGCAGGTTACTTTCACTAAACCAACAGGCGAAAAGGTATACGGGTTCTCTTCCAACGCCAATAAAGCCGAACTATATGAGACAGTATCATGGATGGCCCGATCGTGGGATGGCGATATCGTGACCTTTGGGGACTATAAGGTGGTGTGTAACCAGGCGCCTGTTGTGCAGGGTTTGGAGATCTTGGCGAAGATGTATAGGGAGGGTTTGGTGCCTGCGAACTTCACGCAACTATCGAACGCTGACCACGTTAACTTGGTTAAGGAGGGCAGGGTTGCTCAGTGCGCTTCAGGTGTATCCTACTCTGTGACGTTCAACGACCCTAAGACCTCTAAGGTAGCTGGTCAAATGGAGTTAGGATATCATCCACCCGCCGCCCAGTTTAAGGACAAGTGGGAGGGGGCTGCTCCAACGTTCACCTACATCTGGTCGATGATCATCCCGAGGAACGCAAAGCATAAGGCGTGGAGCTGGGAGCTGATCAAGCACCTTTCCACGAAGGCTTCGAACCTTTGGCTTTCGATGCAGGGCACGGATGTCGCGAGGGCATCGGTCTACAATAACCCAATTTACTACCAGTACTGGAAGGATGCTGGTATTCCGAAGTACCCTGACGTGCTTCAGAAGGTTCTGAAGTACGGTAGGCCACCTATCCCGGCTATGGATGAATTCTCGCAGGTAGCTGATATCATCGGTACGGAGGCTGAGCTCGCTATCCTAGGCAAGAAGACCCCTCAGCAGGCGATGGATGCTGCCAAAGCCGCGATAGAGCCTCTTGTTCCTAAAGTCTAGCATGGTAGCAAGCCGCACAAGAAGCATGTGGCTATGCGCCCAATTTTTCTTTTTTTATAATATTTATATGCTGATAAAGTGTGACATTTGACGTGTAGTTTACCTTGTCAGTTGATTTTGTGAAATACTCAAAAGAGGTTCCAGTTATAAAAACAGATGTTGTAGTTGTGGGCGGAGGCCCTGCTGGTATAGCTGCAGCCTTATCTAGTGCAAGGAACGGTGCAAAGACTATACTTGTCGAGAGATACGGATTTTTAGGGGGAATGGCCACTGCCGGGCTTGTAGGCCCATTTATGACAAGCTATTCTCTTGATGGGAAGGAACAGATAATCAAGGGTATCTTCGATGAAATTGTAACAAGGATGGAGAAGCAAAATGGAGCTATTCACCCATCAAAGGTTTCGTCTGGAACACCGTACTCTGCCTTTCTGGTGTATGCACACAACCACGTGACTCCATTTGAATCGGAAGTTCTAAAGGTTGTAGCCTTTGAGATGATGGAGGAGGCAGGCGTTAAGCTGATGCTGCATACATACTTCGTTGACACCATCACAGAAGGATCTGAAGTGAAGAAGGTTATTGTGGTCAACAAGTCAGGTTTACAAGCGATTGAGGCCAAGATAGTTGTTGACTGCACAGGTGATGCAGACGTAGCTTGGGCATCTGGGGTCCCCTGCAAGAAAGGAAGAGATAAAGATGGGCTGATGCAGCCTGTATCGATGTTCTTCAGGATAAGAAATGTCGACACTGAGAAGCAAAAGGAGTACATTGCGAAACATCCAGGGGAACGGCCGTTCTCAGAAATTGTAGCGAAGGCTAAGGAGGAGGGGAGGTTCCCACTCGCTCGAGATGCTGTTCTAACCTTTGCCACGCCAAAGAAAGGTGAGGCCCTAGTTAACGTCTCAAGACTGCATAAAATTAATGGGACGATTGCTGATGACTTGACTAAAGCAGAGATCGAAGGAAGAAAACAAGTCATGTTCCTTCTAAAGTTCTTTAGAGAAAACATACCTGGGTTGGAGAATGCGGAACTTGTTGAAGTAGCCCCCCAAATCGGCATTAGGGAAACACGCCATATCATAGGCGAATATGTGATGACACAGGAAGATGTGCTTGAATCAAGAGAGTTCGACGACGTTATAGGCCTAAATAGTTTCGCAATCGACATACATGACCCAGACGGTCCAAGAGGAAGGTTTGAAGGGCCGAGGAATAACAAGTATTATGAAATACCCTATCGAATACTTGTCCCACTCAAAGTAGATAACATGCTGGTTGCAGGTAGACCAGTTTCAGCAACCCATGAAGCAGCAGGCTCTCTACGCGTTATGCCCCCCGCATTTGTAACAGGTGAAGCAGCTGGAACAGCAGCCGCTTTAGCGGTCAAGAACAACACCATTCCGAGAAGGCTGAACTATAAGGTGCTACAATCCGTATTAGCCTCACAAAACGTTGTGCTCCCAAAGAGAGTTCTCGAAAGATAGTTAGCGCGCTTCTAACCGGTCTAGAAGAGCTGTATTAGGTGAGCAGTTTTAGTGCTATTAAGGTGTAGATCTGCGCCGCTTTGACGACCTGATCTATTTCCACGTACTCGTCTGAAGTGTGTGCTTGGTGCAGGCTACCAGGGCCTAGAATAATGCTAGGTATGTTTCCTTGGTTAACGAGGAATCTCATGTCACAGGTCGCAGGGAAGCCTGATGCCCCGAAGTCAGCACCAGTCACCTCCTTAACACATTCCCTTGCTACCTTCACAAAGCTACTCTCTGGGGATGTCTCGGAGGGTTCTGCGTAGTGTAATACTTCATAGGTTGCATTAAATAGGGGGTCTCCCTCGCGGAGTTTATCCATGATCTTGTCCACCTCATAAAGGACTTGAGCTTTTGTCTCACCTGGGATAAGCCTCCTCTCAACTATTAACTCGCAATAATCAGGAACAATGTTCGATTTAACACCACCCCTTATTACTCCGACGTTTATAGTTGGTTCACCTAAAATTGGGTGCTTTCGATTGTTAAATTTGGTCTGCATGTCTTGAAGCGTTAAGCATAATCTAGAAGCTTTACAAATTGCGTTTACACCTGTTTTAGGTATGCTGGCGTGCGCTGGCCTTCCCTTGACCATAAACTTCAAGTTCATAACTCCTTTGTGTGCGGTTTGAACTTTTAACTCTGTAGGCTCACCTATGATAGCGTATTCCGCTTTATATCCCCTGTCTAGTAGATCTTTAGTTCCGTACCCTGTTACTTCTTCATCGGCAACAAATTCGAGCACTAGTCTCCCATCAACTCCAACTTCCATTAGTGTCTCAGCTGCAACAAGCATCGCTGCTAACCCGCCTTTCATGTCTGAAGCACCTCGGCCGTAGATCCTCCCATCTTCTATGATAGCCCCATAAGGTTCGTGCCTCCAAAGGGAGTAGTCACCTACGGGAACTGTGTCTATGTGGCCATTAATTATGAGTGACTTAGATTTATTATCGTTAGAAGCTATTCCAATTACACTAGGCCTTCCTTTACTAAACTCATATATTTTGGTTGAGAAGCCGATCTTGGTCAACTGCTCCTCGATAAACTCTGATATTTCGTTTTCGTTTCCAGGGGGATTCTCACTGGGTATTCTAATTAGTTCCCTTGTTAAGTCGATTACTTTATTGGTGTCGATTCGTCTTAAAATATCTGACATTACCTTCTACCAATATAACAACCTGTTGGCTTTATTTCTTACGGATCATAGGTGGTGTGAAGAACCAATCTATCAGAAGTATTTAAAATGTTTCCCTTTAAAAGCCTCTTAATATATTAGCTCGCCTGTTACCTTGTTAAAGAAATGTACCCTTTGCTCGTTGAAGGTCAAGTAGACTTTTTGTCCTATTGACAAAGACTCGCTTAATTCAGGGTTGACTATTGCTTTAAATAGTGAACTGTCCATCTTCAAGTCCAACACCACCTCATCTCCTAACGGTTCTTGAACGTACACCTCTGCTGGGATGTACGCTTCCTTTAGTGGTGCCTTGGTGTTAATAATAAGGTCTCGTGGTCGAACGCCGAATATGAGTTCTGTGGCCGACTTAGCCTTTATGACCTCCGCGATCTCCTTTGGTATCTTGAACTTTATGTTCCCGCCATCGAAGTACGCTGCACCGTTTTTCTCAACGAAGCTGCCTTCAGCCATGTTGGTTGGTGGGCTACCTATAAACCCTGCTACGAAGACATTTGCAGGCCTATTAAAGACGGTATCTGGTGTATCAACTTGCTGTAGAATACCTAAATTCATTATAGCGACCATATCACCCATGGTCATTGCTTCAGCTTGGTCGTGGGTAACGTAAATTGTGGTGATTTCAAGCTCCTTTTGGAGCCTTTTGAGCTCTGCACGCATGTAAAGCCTAAGTTTCGCATCTAAGTTGCTTAAAGGCTCATCCATCAACCATACCTTCGGCTCTCTAATTAGCGAACGCCCTAACGCGACACGCTGCGCTTGTCCCCCACTTAACTGCTTAGGTTTTCTCTCCAAAAGCTCGGATATCCTGAGCAACTCTGCCACCTTCTTAACCTTTGCATCTATTTCTTTTTTGTCCACTTTCCTTATCTTAAGAGGGAAGGCTATGTTGTCGTATACGGTCATGTGGGGGTATAGTGCGTAGCTTTGGAAGACCATCGCTACGTCTCTATCCTTTGGAGGCAGATTGTTAACTAGCGTGTCCCCGATGTATATTTCACCTTCATCTGGTGTTTCCAGTCCCGCTATACAACGTAAGGCTGTTGTCTTCCCACAGCCGCTAGGGCCTAAGAAGACCATAAACTGCTTGTCTTGGATCTCTAAGTTTAAATGGTTGACTGCGATGACATTTCCAAATTTTTTGACAAGGTGATCTATTTTAACTCTCGCCATCGAATGTCAACTGTATTAGAATTGACCCATAAATAAGTTTTAGTGTTCTATTATTTGATTTGTAACGGTCTTAGTAGGTGGAGTTTTTATGTGCTAATCGACTATCCTTTGTAGTTCTGATAGGAACCTGTTATTTTGCTCTTTTGAACCGATCGTCACCCTTAGACAATTATCAAGCATACCGACGCCATTTAGTTTTCTAACACTTATTCCCTTCATTAAAAGTCGTCTATGGACTTCTTCAGCATTATTTTTCAAAAGTCGGAAGAGTATGAAGTTTGCGACGCTCGGGTAGGGCTTAACGCTTCCAATAGAACTGAGCGTCTCAAAGCACCTATCCCTCTCTTTAAGTATGTACTTCACCCATCGCCTAACCTGCTCTACATCAGATAAAGCTATGACGCCTAACCTTATCGATATAACGCTTAAGGAGTTAGGTGGCCTAACATAGTTGAGTTTGTCAACTGTCTCTTTGTTTGCTAGAATGTATGCGATTCTAGCCCCTGCGAGGGAGAAGGCCTTTGACAACGTTCTGATTATAAATAAGTTAGGGTAACGATCTATAAGCCTTATTGCAGTCTTACCACAGTACTCGAAGTAGGCCTCGTCTACGACAACACCGCAATCCAGCTCTTCGGCAATTCTACGTATTTGCTCTATCTCAAGGAAGGTGCCTGTTGGATTGTTAGGGTTGCATAGGAATATGGCTGAAGCACCTTCCCTCCTCGATGCCTCAATAATCCCGTCAACGTCATCGGCGAATGGGGGTGACTTTTTCCTCATGACGTTGACGACCCTGCCACCCGCTATCTGTGACGCTATCCTGAACATCGGGTAAGAAGGGGTTGAGAGGACAACCTTATCGTTATAGTCAACTATCGTCTTAATAATGATATCTATCGCTTCATCTGCTCCGCTAGCAACCACGATGTTTTCATCTTTAACCCCACAATAACCTGAAATACAACGCGTTAGTTCTGTGTATTTAGTGTCCGGGTATTGGTTGACAGGTAGCTTATGGATGTCTCTAGAGAGCGTTCTCAGCCACTTTTCAGGGGTGAAGGGAGATGTATTGGTGTCAAGCCTTATTACATCTTCGACAGGTATCTTCGCGATTTTGGCAATTTCTTCCGGTGACATTTCCCATTCATACGGTGAGAACCTGTCAAAGACCGCCCTAACCTTCATGGTTTTAGGTTAGAGGCTCCTACCTTATTATTATTTAATGGTACGTATGGTAATCAAATTTGTTATTTCATAAAAATTAAATAGAGCCTACACGTTGATTCTGTTGATGTTTAGAGTCAGAGTCGAAGATAGCTTCGACGCGTCACATATTATTCCTGGGCATCCAGGAAAATGTAAAAACTTGCACGGTCACTCCTATAAGGTTGAAGTGTTTATCGTTGGAGATGTGCTCGACAACAACGGCATACTTAAAGGTGCTGACCTCATTGAACTTAAGAAAACGTTAGCTAGTGTGATGGATATGTACGACCATAAGCATTTGAACGATATTATAGGAAATAATGCGACAGCAGAGAACATTTCATCAAAAATATTTGTAGAACTTAAAAGACGAGGGATTGTAGGCCTTGAGAAGGTGAGGGTGTGGGAGTCCCCAAGGGGTTATGTGGAGTATTGGGAGTGACCCAATTGGACGAGCAGAGAATTCAGAAAGCCATGAGGGAGCTCTTGGAGGGGATAGGAGTTGACAAAGAGACAGACACCTACAGGAATACGCCGAAGAGGGTAGCGAAGATGTATAAAGAGATCCTCTCAGGGATGAATAAGGAAAACGAGCCGAAGATTACGTTATTTAAAAACTCGCAGTACAACGATACCGTAATCTTAAAGAAAATACCTTTCTATTCTATCTGCGCCCATCACCTACTGCCATTTTTTGGAGATGTCTCCGTCGCGTATGTCCCAGGGGATAAAATTGTTGGGCTATCCAAGATCCCAAGGATTGTAAAGTATTTTGCCTCCAGGCTCCAGGTTCAAGAATCTTTTTCTGAAGAATTAGCCGATTACTTATGTAAAAAGCTAAACGCTAGAGGTGTCCTTGTTTTAATTAAGGCCAGACACCTATGTCTGGAAATGCGAGGTGCGAAAGCCCCATGTGTTGAAACTATCTCAAGCGCTACACGGGGCGTATTTGAAACGTCATCAACTAAAAGAGAAGAAGCTTTAAGGTTGATGGGGTAACGAATGTGACCAAAGCTATCATCCTTCTCTCTGGAGGCATAGACTCAGCAACTGCGCTATGGTTTGCTAAGCGCAAGCATAAGATTTACGCGCTCACCTTTAAGTATGGAAACAGGAACAAAAGAGAGTTAAAGTCTGCCAAGGAGCTTGCCAGAAAAGCGGGTGTAGAGGAACACTATGTAGTTGACGTCAGCTTTTTAAGAGAAATTTCTGAGCTATCTTGTTCTACATGGATTAGAACCAAGATGGATGCTATGCCGCCAACTTACGTACCAAGTAGAAATACGATCTTCTTTGGTGTGGCTTCACATTTCTCTGAAATAATTGGAGCAAGGTACATCATCTCTGGCCACAGCTATATCGACCCTTTTCCCGATTCAAAGCCAGCATATGTGACGGCATTAAACTTATCCCTTAACTATGGAAGTTGGTTAGGTAGAAAGTTTAAGATCAGGATTCGCATGCCTCTTTCGTTATTTGATAAGAAGAGAATTATTGAAACGGCGATAAAGCTTGGGGTTCCCCTTGATCTAACTTGGAGCTGTTACGGCGACGAGGAAATTGCTTGTGGTCTATGTGGAGGATGTAAGGATAGATTGTCTGCCTTCAAAGAACTTGGTATAGAAGATAAAATACCATATAAGGCACATACACATTAATCATTATATTTATGAAAGTCGCTAACTAGAACTATGAAAGAAACAGCTTTAGCTGGAAGAGTTGCTTTAGTCACAGGGGCAAGTGAAGGCATGGGGAAGTCGGCTTCCTTCTACTTGTCCAAGCTTGGGGTAAATATCGCTTTGGTGTCGAGGAGGCTCGGTGTCATCAAGAGGTATGCGGAGCAGATTAAAGAAGAAACAGGCACAGAGCCAATAGCGATAAGGGCTGATCTAACAAAGGACAAAGACGTGAAGGAAGCGATACATAAGGTGTTGAAGAAGTATAAACGAATCGACTTTATAGCAAACTTCGCGGGGAATCCTTCAGGGTACTTGAAAGGGTATAGGAAGAAGGCTATCTATGAACAATCAATCCGGCATCTTAAAGCAGTCGCTGAAGTTGACCATTTTGGGTCGGTAAGGGTGCTTAAATACGCGATGCCTCATATGATTAGACAAAAATATGGCAAAGTTATCCTGATATCGTCCACAGCGTCTGTTTATGGTTACTCAGAAGACGTCGACTACGTTCCCTATAAAAAAGCAAATGAAGGGCTCGCTAAGACAACAGCACTAAGGTCTGAAAGAGATATGTGGGGTGTTGAGCTTTATGTTCTCGCTCCAGGAGATGTCTATAATCCGTCAACTTGGAATTCGTATAGTGTTGAAGAGCGAAGGGAGGCTATTAAATACGGGGTCATAGAGTCGAAGGCAGTTGCCCAAATCGTCTCATTCATACTAAGCGGGAGGCTCAAACAAAAGTATGTAATGAAGGTAGACGTAGATAAGGGTGAAGTCATTGATGAAGGACACTTTGAAGATATAACCAACGGTGACACTATTGTAGTAGACGCAAAGACAATAAAGAAGTTATTCGAATCGGTAAATGAACCCTACATCGACTTTTCACCACCAGGGCTGATGGATCTTAAGCCCACGTAGTGAGTGGTAATTGAAGTTATTCACTTTATGATAGTCAGACTCTTAACTACCTTTATGCTTTGAAGTTCGTTTATTACTTCTGGTGGTACTTCACCTTCTATAATAAGGGTTAACTTTGGTTCTGAGATAAGCTCAGGATCGTCTGCTAACGCTTGTCGAACTATTAACTTATGCCTTGCTATTATCGAGGTGACCTCAGAGATCACCCCAGGCCTTTCAGGCTCTGACTCGATAACTATTACCGTAAAGCCTAGGTAGTGTGCTACATTTTTAAAGAAGGTGGTGGGCTGTAGCTTAGTGAAAATATTCTCTAATTCCGGCACCATTAGGATAAAGTCCGCAGTCTGTCTCACGACTCTTCGATCTATGTTTAGAGCCTTTGCAATAGCTGTATCAGGCACCTCTATATCGCCTACATAATAGCGGCCATCTTCCGCGACCCTCATCCCAGTCTCAATCATTTTCTTTAATACGCTCATCCTGGCCTTTTTCCTTTTCGTACTGTTTTCAATTATAGCCCATATACCTCTCTTTCGGGTGGACATTGTCTTTATGCCCTTATCTGTTCAATAAAAGTGTTTTCTAAACATCTCTTATAAAGCACTTATATGTACATAAATGTATATAAATGAACTAAAATAGTCATGATATATGGAATATAAAGACTACAAGGTGACCCTACCACCTGAAGAAATCCCAAAAGAATGGTATAATATACTTCCAGACCTCCCTGAGCCATTGCCCCCTCCAATTGATGGTTCAACTGAGGAACCTATAAATCCCGCAGTTTTAGAGAGAATATTTGCCAAAGAATGTATAAGGCAAGAGATATCGACCGATAGATTCATCAAGATCCCAGAAGAAGTTCTTAAATCGTATCTGATGTTGGGGAGGCCTACGCCACTTCACAGAGCGAGGAGGTTTGAAGAATACCTTGGGACACCTGCTGAAATATACTTTAAACGTGAAGACGTAAGCCCCGTTGGAAGCCACAAACCTAACACGGCAATCGCTCAAGCCTACTACCTTTCCAAAGAAGGAGTTAAGAAGGCGACGACAGAGACCGGGGCTGGGCAGTGGGGTTCAGCTCTCTGCTTAGCAGGTGCACTGTTCTCCCTCGAAGTAGTCGTATTTATGACAAGAAGTTCGTACATTCAAAAACCCTATAGAAGAACGGTGATGGAGCTGTTCGGTGGGAAGGTCTACCCCTCACCGAGCGAAGTGACCAAAGCGGGGAAGGGCTTTCTAGCAAATGACCCTCAACACCCTGGTAGTCTAGGGATCGCAATAAGCGAAGCGCTTGAAGTGGCTTTGGGCAGCGAAAACGCCAAGTATTCGTTAGGGAGTGTGTTAAACCATGTTCTTCTACATCAGTCTATTGTCGGGTTAGAGGTAAAGAAGCAGATGGAGATCCTTGGGAAGAAACCGGATGTTGTAATCGGCTGTATAGGCGGGGGGAGCAACTTCGCTGGGATCGCTTATCCGTTAATTTATGAAAAAAAGATTAAGAGGAATGATACGAGGTTTATCGCAGTCGAGCCCAAAGCAGTTCCATCCACAACCAGAGGAGAATACACTTACGACTATGGAGACTCAAGTGGGATGACACCGATGCTTAAGATGTACACGGTCGGCAACAAGTTCCAAATCCCACCGATCCACGCAGCCGGGCTCAGGTATCATGGGAAGGCACCTAGTCTATCATTGCTGATAAAAAACGGAGTTGTCAGTTCGAGAGCCTATCATCAAGTAGAATGTTTGAATGCTGGAAAGCTTTTCGCCATGTGCGAAGGGATTGTACCCGCGCCCGAAACCGCTCACGCGATCAAAGCAGTTGTTGATGAGGCTTTAGAAGCGAAAAGAGAAGGGCGTAAGGAAGTAATATTGTTCAATCTAAGTGGGCATGGCCTTTTGGATCTAAAAGCCTATGAGGACCTAATTAACAACACATTGGTTAATTATGAGCCACCTAAGGAAGCGTTAGCTAAATCGTTAAGCTCGATCCATAGGGTGAAATAGCGCTTTGCAGAACCCCGTCACTACCTGTTCTAACGCGCCTCGGAACCAGAACTACTTCCTAAGGGTTGGAGGTGCCTCTACCCCATATAGAATAGTAGTTACTCTAAGAGAGATAAACTCCTTGAAAGAGCACGAACAGGTAGATGCAGGGCGTTTAAAGCGTCTTACAGAAAGGATCAAAAAAGATGCTCTAATTAAGAAAGCAATAGCTGTAGACATAAACACCGGCGTGGTTTTGGATGGGCATCACAGGCTAAATGCGCTCAAAGAGCTTGGTTGTAAAATGATTCCCGCTGTGTTAGTTGATTATAAAAGCCCTGAAATAGAAGTTGCCACATGGAAGGGGGGTGATCTTACTAAGGAAGACGTCTTAACGGCAGGCCTATCTTCAAAAAAGCTACCTCCTAAAACCTCTAAGCATTTAATTAACTTAAATGGAAGGAAAAGGCATATCGCTTGCATCGAAAAAGAAGTGTACTTCCCATTATCAAACTTGGTGTAACCGATAAGAAAGGCGTCGGAAACCGGAAACCGTCAAGATGAATCACTCGTTTTTTGATTTCTATCGGTAAAATAAAGGGGTTATACTTATCTACCTGCTGCTTTCAAACACGATCGCAGCCTTTCCAAGAAGTTTCCGTATTGGGAGCTGCTGTGGACATTTATTCTCACATTGTCCACAGTTTGCACACCTTCTAGCGCTCTTTTCTGGAATGATTGTCCTCCTGTATTGCTCCCTTACCTCAGCAGTTCGAGTCGCGTTACCGTGCACTCTGTTATATTCGTTATAAAGTGCGAAGATCTCTGGGATGCCTACCCCTTGAGGACATGGCATACAGTACCTGCATCCTCCACAACCTATGTACCCATATTGTCGAATCTTCTCACGGACCCTTTTGATGGTCTCCAATTCTTCTTCGGACAGTATATTCACCCCAGATCGGCATGCGCTTTCTATGTTCTCTTTTACTTGTTCTAATGTGCTCATCCCGCTTAAGACTACGGACACCTCAGGGTGGTTCCAGACCCACTGTAACCCCCATTCCGCAGGCGTCCTTTTCACACTCGAACTGTCCCAAATTTCTTGGACTTCCTTTGAAGAAGGGAAGGCAAGTATTCCGCCTGCTAGAGGCTCCATTACAACAACTGCAAGCCCCTTCGATGCCGTGTACTTAAGACCCCTTGTGCCAGCTTGGTATTCTGTATCCATGTAGTTGTAAAGTATTTGGCAAAAGGTCCATTTATCGTATCCATCAACAATGTCCTGGAACGTGTCGAAGTCGTCGTGGAAGCTGAACCCGAGGTAATTGATCTTCCCATTAGAGATGGCCTTCTCAGCCCATTCAAAAACATCAAGCTCTCTAATCTTCTTCCACCTTTCCTTGTTCAATCCATGAAGTAGGTAAAAGTCGACTCTCTCCGTCTTCAATCTTAAAAGCTGTTCTTCTAGATACTTATCCATATCGGATTGGCTGTTCACAAGCCAGGTGGGCATTTTAGTGGCAAGTTTAACCCTCTCACGGTATCCGTCTTCTAACGCTTTACCCACTACTACTTCCCCTTTTCCACCGTGATACGGGTATGCTGTGTCGATATAGTTGACTCCGTTGTCGATGGCGTATCTTATCATATAGATTGCTTCATCTTCATTAATCCTGCTGCTATCTCCATTTATAATGGGGAGGCGCATAGCGCCAAAACCTAGCGCAGAAACCTTCCATTTAAGTCTACCAAAGTTTCTATACTGCAATTTGATTCGCTGTTATCAACACTTTGCAAAGATTATTATTTGAATCTTAACAAATCAAAAGTATGTGGCCAGTGGTTTAACTGGCTATTATAGGGTGCATTGGAAATTTATGTTCTGATCCATTCTAACCCAAGACTTCTCTCATCTATGATGATCATTGTTAAAGTTGATTTGACGTTTTCCACCTTCCTTATCTTCGAAGTTACAATCCAATTAAGCCTTTCAATTTTGTCTGCCTGAACCTTTGCAACGATATCGTAGTTTCCATAAACCGCGAAAGCTTCAACAACTCCCTCGATCTTCCTTAGCATCTTCAATACTTCAACTTCAGACCCTGTTTCTACATTTATCAAAACGAGGGCGCCTACCATTTCTATTTTCACTCATGATAGCATAGGCGTTTTAATATTTAGTGTTTTTGGTAAAATGCGTTTTTTACATATTTTATGTTCGTTTCCACAAGTTCCTTTATATCTTCTATATTCAAATCACCACCGTTATTTTCACCGACCTTGATGGTTTAGAGGTTGCTTTAGTTCAAATACAACGCATCTCTCTTAAGAAGGTCAAAATTGGAAACTAGCTAATCTTTAGAACCGCTGTGCCATCGACCTTCCCATCTTTAACATCCTTAAGAGCTTGGTTGACGTCTTTTAGACCGTAGACTCTTACCCTAGGCGTTACCTTTGCCCTCAAAGCTTCTAATAGGAAGTCTTTGACATCATCCCTTGTGACATTTGCTACAGTCTTTATTTCCCTCTCTAATCACAATAAACCATAGTCAAGTTTTTCGATGGGTGTCATATGGATTTCTCCGATAACCACTTTACCTGCTTTATCCAATTTTCTCAATGCTTCAACAACTATAGAGCCAACAGGGGCGAACACCAAAGCAGCATCAAGCTTTACACCTGGGCTATCACTAGGTCTTCCAGCCCATGTCACCTTCAATTATGTGGATATCTGTTCTACATATCGCACAAGATTTTATCTTTATTAGAAGTTGGTTATCTTTTGGCGATGGCTTTTCCACCTCTTCTAATGAAAGTTCATTTTTATCAACAGAAGCTTGTTTACGCAATAAGATTGCTCGCATAATTTTAATTAATAATATTGCGTATTTAAAATGTTCAATGTTAGGAAGTCCCTTTTAGGATTGAGTCCGTCATCCAAAATGCTTAAACCATTTATAATTTGTTTGAAATTATCAAGAAGACTGAGATGTTCAAATTTACTTTAGCCATTTACCTAGACTGGTTTGGCCCATTTCTGAATAGAACTTTTTCATTCTCGATATTACAGTCTTAACGCTTATAATTGAGAAGTCCCTCCCGTTGCATAGGAAGTTGTAAAGCTCTTCTTCCCTGAAACTACCGTACTCTACATTGTAATCTTCAGTCACTTTCGACTCTAAGAAGATCTTTCTAACTTCATTATAATTATCAGCTAATTTCGAAGCGAATTCGTATGGTAAGTTCTCTATCTTCTTATATGTTTTTATCAACTTCAAAGCTTTCTTCGGCCCTATACCAGTTATGCCTTCATTGAAGTCTGTTCCTATTAAGATCGCTAAATCGACGAGCTGAGGTAGGGTGATCCCATGGTACTTTAAGAGCTCATCTAAAACTATCAATTCAGGTTTTAGGGGGTGAAACATCTTTCTACTTGGGAGGTACTCTTTCCCAGTAATTGTAAGATACCTAACAAGCTTCGGTGTGTTAAACAGAAGAGAGTCGTAGTCTTTGCTACTGCACGCCCAAACACTACCTTTTGATGCCATGTAAGCTGCTTGAACTTCGGCCTCACTAGGTGCTTGAACAAACGGGATGCCCAACAAATCTAGTAACCTCTTAGCATCGTCAATCATTGTTTGCGAAAGCCTACTAGTTACTACGGCCTTGCTGAAGGCAGCCTCATAATCTCCAACCTTAAGTGCCTTCATCCACTCCTCTGTTGCTCTGTGCTTGATCTCGCGCCTTTTCTCTAATTCTCGCATCTTTAACATGGGGGGTTTGCCGTCAAAAACGAAAACCATCTTTAATTTGTATTCGAGAATTAGACGCGTTGTTCGAAACATTAAACCAGCAAGATGCGAGGTGATATTTCCATTCGAATCCTTAAGTGGGGTGCCATCAAACTTTCTGATTAGAGCAAGGAACTGGTAAAGGTAATTATTCGCATCGACCGCAAAACTTTTCCCCTTTAAGTCTTCTAATTCGACGTCCTTTTTTATGATTATTGGCGTTAAATAGACCCCCATCGAATTCAGCTCAAAGTTGATCTACGCTATAATCGATTGAACCCTCTAACATAAAAGTTTCTACTCAAATTAGAAGTCTGTCTTTTGCTAAATATAAATATCTTAAAAGAGTATTATAAAATGGTGGTGATATGGTTCAAGAATTTTTTGAAGTAGAAGACTTTATGACGTTCAAGCTCGCTGCGCAACAAAGCCCTCTAATAATCAGAAAGGATCCATATCTGTTTGCACAGTACTACTCGGGAATGTTCTACATCGATCTTGTAAAGCTAGAGCAAGAAGACGTAAAAGCGCTCTTCGAAATTTTAAGAGGTAAGACTATAATTGTAAAGAACATAGTGAAGGCATCGTCTATATCGGAATTCATAGGTGAGATAGAAAAAACGAAGTAACGAGCCTATAAACTTCTATTCTATTTTTACTCAACATTAGATGCTCCAATTTGAGCTATCCTCTGTTTATAGAACGATAAAATAATATATATGCATACAATATAAAAAAAGAGTCGAGCAAATGGGTCCTATTATTAAAAAGATTATAAAAAGAGATGGGAGGGTTGTAGACTTCGATTCTAATAGAATAAAGGACGCTGTCCACAAGGCCTTCATCGCGGTCGAGCTCGGTAATGGAGAAAAAGCAGAGAGCATAACGGCTGAGGTGGTTAGACTCCTAGAGGAAAGGCATCCGACAGGAGTTCCCTCTGTCGAAGAGGTTCAAGACCTAGTTGTGAACGTCCTAAGAGACAAAGGCTATTGGAAGGTGGCGGAAGAATACCAGAACTACAGGAAGAAGAAGGAAGAGCTGAGGAGGCTAAAGAAAGAGCTTGGGATAGCTGAACCAAAACTTACAGTCAACGCGCTGGAAGTCTTGAGCAGGAGGTACCTCCTAAGCGATCTAGAAGGGAGACCTGTGGAAACGCCCGCCCAGATGTTCAAGAGAGTCGCAAGAGCTATATCAAAGGCTGACGCAAAATATGGGGGACGCCCTGAGGAAAGCGAAAACATCTTCTACGGCATGATGGCGCGGCTCGAATTCATCCCCAATTCACCCACCCTCTTCAACGCTGGAACTGAACTTGGTCAACTTTCTGCATGCTTCGTTCTCCCAATCGAGGACTCTCTAGAGAGCATCTTTTCCGCGGTCAAGAATACGGCGTTGATCGAGCAGACAGGAGGGGGAGTTGGCTTCGACTTCTCAAGGTTGAGGCCAAAAGGTGACATCGTAAAATCGACAAAGGGGGTTGCGTCTGGTCCAATAAGTTTCATGCGTGTCTTCGACACAACGACCGAAGTCATAAAGGCGGGTGGAAAAAGGAGAGGGGCGATGATGGCGATTCTAAGGGTCGACCACCCAGATATAATCGAATTCATAACATGTAAGCGGGATCCAGGATTCCTCTCCAACTTCAACATCTCAGTCGCGGTAACCGATGACTTTATGGAAGCATTAGAAGCGGATGGGGAATACTGGTTGGTCAATCCAAGAAACAAAGAAAAGGTCAGAAAACTCAAGGCGAAGGGCATCTGGGATATGATAATGAAATCCGCATGGGAGACCGGGGACCCTGGAGTGATCTTCATAGATGAGATCAACAGACGCAACCCAACACCTCTGGTTGGCAGAATAGAGTCGACCAACCCCTGCGGCGAAGTACCCCTACTCCCTTACGAATCATGCAATCTCGGTTCAATAAACCTCTCGAGGATGGTGGAAGGGGGTGAACTTAACCTAGAAAAACTTGGGGCGACAGTAAGGAACGCTGTTCACTTTCTAGACAACGTTATAGATGTAAACAGCTACCCTCTTAAAGAGATAGAAATGATGACCTTAGCCAACAGGAAGATAGGTTTAGGCGTTATGGGCTTCGCGGACATGTTGATAAGGCTGGGAATCCCTTACGATTCCGAAGAAGCCCTAAGGGTCGGAGAAGAGGTAATGAGGTTCATCAAAGAAGAGGGTCACAGGGCATCGGTGCAGCTTGCCGAAGTAAGAGGTTCCTTCCCAAACTTTGACAAAAGCATCTGGAAGGACAGATATCATGCCATGAGAAACGCCACTGTCACGACCATAGCTCCGACAGGAAGCATAAGCATAATAGCCGGGTGCTCGTCAGGAATCGAACCAATATTTGCCATATCGTTCATAAGGAATGTCCTCGGCGGAACGAGGCTCTTTGAAACCAACCCATTGTTCGAGGTGGTAGCTAAAGAGAGAGGGTTCTACAGCGCCGGTCTACTCGAGGAGATAGCTAAGACGGGGTCGATCCAAGGGGTAAAAGAGGTCCCAGAAGATGTCAAAAAGCTTTTCGTCACCGCCCTAGACATTCGACCAGAATGGCATGTCAAAATGCAGGCCGTCTTCCAGAAGTATACAGATAACGCGGTGTCCAAGACGGTCAATCTGCCAGCAGACTCGAGCGTCGAAGACGTTAGGAATGTATACGATTTAGCTTGGAAGCTCAAATGTAAGGGGATAACTGTTTTCAGATATGGAAGCAAGCCAGAGCAGGTTTTATACGTGGGGGAAGTCGAGGCGAGGGAAGGAAAATTTGTTTCCGTGCAATCGGAGTATTCAGGCGGTTGCCCAACCCAAACTTGCCCATTCCCAGCGTGAAACCAGAGCAAGTGATAATGTGATTTATCTTTTTCTTAAGTTATCGCCTAACACGTCAAACTTATAGCCTGCCAATTAAAAAAATTTTAGAGCAAGTCGAAAAAGCTTTATTCTATGATATCTGTATTCTAAAGGGGTTGAAAAACATGGAATTTAATGGGAGTCAGACCGAAAGGAATCTTTTAGCCGCTTTCGCAGGGGAGTCTCAGGCTAGAAATCGATATACGTTCTTCGCGAGTGCCGCCAGAAAGGAAGGTTATGAGCAGATAGCTGCTATATTTGAAGAGACAGCTGATAACGAGAAAGAGCATGCGAAACTATTCTTTAAGCTCCTTAAAGGAGGTGTGGTTGAAATTAAAGCAGCTTACCCAGCAGGAGTTATCGGTTCCACAGCTGAAAACTTGAAGGCAGCAGCTGAAGGGGAACGATTCGAGTGGTCCTCTCTATATGTCGACTTTGCGAAGATAGCGGATGAAGAAGGGTTTGCAGACGCAGCTAGAACTTTCAGAATGGTGGCGAAGGTAGAAGCGTTTCACGAGAGAAGATATAACAAACTTCTAACGAACCTCCAACAAGGGACAACGTTCAAGAGGGAAGCTCCTACAATGTGGAAATGCAGAAACTGCGGATATGTCTTTGAAGGAAAGGAAGTACCTGAGAAATGTCCTGTATGTGCTCACCCAAGAAGTTACTTCGAACTCTATGCTGAGAACTACTAACACCCACTTTTTTTTGGACATCGCTGAGTTGTATTTGCAACACCGTTGTTCCACTAACTCTTAGACGGTTGGTTCTTCTCTTCAAGAATATATGTCAATTAGGTCTAAAGTCGTACCTCTCTTCTCTTTGACCGCCTTCTGATATATCAAGTTTCCTACTGCGACATCTAGTATTGCTAAGCCTGTAGAATCGAAGATAGTCGTTTCCGAATCCGATGTTCTCCCGATCTTCTTTCCTACTACGATCTCCCCAAGCTCCGCGTAGATATCTTCCTTCCTTATAATGCCACTTGATAAGGGAACATTTATTTCACCAGAATGTAGTGTCTGTTCCAAATCGTCCACGACAATCTTACCCTTCTTTAGAATTTCTGGGTCTAACTCCTGCTTTCCTGGGGCGTCAGCACCTATCGCGTTTATGTGCGTTCCCTCTTTTAGCCATTCAAAGAACAGAATCGGTGATCTAGAAGGTGTCACCGTTGTGACGATGTCCGCCTCTCTGACAGCATCTTGGATTCTGGATTCTATATAGATCTTGGATGAGATGTTCTCCTCTTTGATGTATTCGCTAAGCCTCTCAGACGCGCGTTTATCTATATCATAGATGTAAACTTCCTCCAGTTCGGTTACCTCCGATATGGCTTTGACCTGTGTTCTTGATTGAGAACCTGCTCCAATTATTCCTAGAACCTTCGAATTCTTGCGCGCTAAGTACTTCGTAGCCACCGCACTGGCAGCCCCGGTCCTATATGAAGTTATCTTAGTTCCATCTAAGATGGCTAAAGGCTTCCCATTCCTAGGGTCAACGAGTTCTACCGTTGCCATAACGGTTGGTAACCCGATGCTTCTGTTCTCCATGTGCACGTTGACAACCTTGACACCTGCTATATCAGCTGTCTCAAGATAAGCGGGCATTGATCTAAGATCGCCACTATAACGGTTGAAGTTAAGATATATCTTGGGTGGCATCTGAACCTTTCCTACACCCTTTTCAGCGAAGGCTGCTTCAACACTTCGAATAACCTCCTCCATATCCAAGAGTTCATCGACCTCTTTCCAACTGAGGATCAAGATTCCCATTTGGTTGGTCATGCATGATTCTATAATTCTGCACTAAATAAGCTTTTTTTAAAAACATTTGCAAAAAATTACATTTTTTTATCCTCCTCGAATGCCAGCTTCTTTTAATCTATAGTCCTCAGTTGGAACAATATTAAATCTAACTCACTTTTAGTCTTAGGGTGGAAAGGGTCGTGACAAGCCTTTCCAACGATAAAACCTCTTTTGGAGATATTATCAAATCTGAGTGGATCGCCTACATTTTAGGCATTAGAGCTTCTTAAGTCAAATATTCGAGCCAAAATTTAAATATGATAACTGATTAAAAAAGAGGTATGAGCAACGATTGGGAGTCGGAATGGGAAAGGAGGAGACGGAGACTCTTCAGAAACTGGTTCTTTGAAGATACTGAAGGCTTCTTTAAAAGACTAGAAAAAGAGATAGAAGAAGAATTCAAGGAGCTGTCTAAGAATGTAAGCCAAGATTACGTTAGAGAAAAGACTCTTCCAGACGGCTCAAAGATCAAGCAATGGGGTCCGTTTGTCTATGGCTATAGCATAACCATAGGACCTGATGGTAAACCGGAGATCCGAGAGTTTGGTAATGTGAGGCCTGGTGGAACATTTGGTCGACCGAGGCTTGAAGTAAAGGAGCAGAGGGAGCCGCTTACGGACGTCTTCGAAGAAAAGGATAATGTGAAGGTCATCGTCGAACTGCCAGGTGTTGAAAAGGAGGACATAATTCTTAAGGGAAGTGAGAGAAAGTTGACCATCTCAGTCGACACCCCGAGACGGAAGTACTACAAGGAGATCAACTTAGAAAGCCGAGTCGACCCTTCAAAGGCGACATCTTCGTACAGAAATGGGATCTTAGAGGTTACGCTTCCAAAGAAAAGCGAGCCTGCTGAAGATAGGCACATAAAAATAGAATAGTCTTATGCTACGAACTTAATAAGCCGAAGGTCTTCTAAACCCTTTAACTTTTTTTAATGTGATATACGTTCTGACTACTCTAGACCTAGGAGCTTTGCTGGGTTATCTTTAGTCATCTTATCGATTTCTGACCTACTGATTCCAAATGCCATCATCATGTAGATGAATTGGCGCATTCCTTCAATAGGGTGGGCGTTAGCTATTTGACCTAGATCGGTTACCATTATACATTTATCTGCTCCAACTCTTTTTATAGCCTCTGCGATATACTTTGCTTCTATACTTCTCTCGAAGACGTCTATGCAGTTGGCTACCGAATGCTCTATTATGGCCCCCATTTCAGCCATCTTAATCTGGTCTTCAATCGGCCAAGGGGTCAGCTTAAAACCTACGTGTGTTATAATGATCTTTTTCACCCCTGAGCTACGAGCTGCTTGGATCAAAGCAAAGACTTCTTTTTCAGATAGATGGCTTGTTCCCACTGCTATGTCCGCTGCTGCAATAAGATCTAATATTTCATAAACCTCATGTTTGACCTTACCCTCACTGTCGAGAATGGTTATACCTGAAGGGGTTCCAAGATCAGCTTTCTTTTCCCACTCCTTCGTCGGGTATATTGGTGCACCGATGACCATTATGTGGTTTTCAGCATGCAGTGTAGGCATCCAGACCTGTTTAGCCCCGTATCCTATGGCTGCCCTTACCGCATTTGGGTTAAGCCCGCCTACATAATGGTTCAAAACGATTCCGCCAAAAAAGTGGATACCTGGTACTATTTCACGAACCAGCTGTGCTCTGTCAGCATTTAATGTGAAGTGACACTTTGATAAAACTGCCCTATATCCTACTGCCTGTGCGTTTCTGGCAAATTCAATTTCGTTGAAGGGTCTCTTAAAAATGTCAGGGGCACAGTGCACGTGCATTTCACATACACCTTGAAGAAGCTCCTTATCTCCTCTAGGTATTTCTAGTGCCATATTTCTATCAAATGTACTTCTCTGTTTGCGCTATTTAGGCTTTAGCTGTGAATAGTTCATAGCTCAAAGAATAAATACACAAACAATCTATGTTGCAACGAATCTTTGGAGGATAGTTTGGATGCCAAGTCTTAGGAATTCGACATATCTATTGGGGATAGACGCAGGCACTACTTCTTTGAAGTCAGCGATATACGATTTAAATGGAAATCTAATCGCTATAGCAAGCCAAGAGTACCCAACATTTCATCCACAACCTGGTTGGGCTGAGCACTCCCCCACGTTATGGTGGGATGCTGTGAAGAGGACCCTATCAAGGGTTCTAGAAGTCTCTACCGTGTCACCCGATCAAATCGCAGGTGTCTGCGTTAGCGCTTTATCGCCTGCTGTAGTGCCTATTGACAAGGATGGTAAACCTCTTCGCCATGCTATAATTTGGATGGATACTAGAGGTGGGCCTCATAACGCCGCCCCAAAGCTTCAATGGATAAGGGAAAACCAACCTGAAGTTGTTCAGAGAGCTTACAAAATCCTTTTAGCAGACGGATACATCAATTACAAGCTGACTGGGCAATATACCGCTGACCCCTTTCAAGTATGGTGGAATACAAAGGAAGCAATGGAAAAATTCGCTGACATAATGGACAAATTTCCAGAAACTAAGCCGCTCTATGAGGTGATAGGGGAAGTCACCTCAGACGCTGCGAAGGAGACAGGTCTCGCCGTGGGAACACCTGTTGTCCAAGGTTCTGCAGATGGGATTGCCGCATGGTTTGGAGGTGGTCTGGTAAAAGCTGGAAGGACAGGTGAATTTACAGGCCAAAGTGCTGTGATAATGACCGTGACTGACAAAGAGTACTCGGATGTTTGGGGTAAGGGTCTTTGGTGTTTTCAAGGGGCAATTCATGGCACGTGGGTAGTTGGGGGTCCGATGTCTAATGGTGGTGGTCTATATAAATGGTTCAGGGATAAACTTGGGTATGAAGAGTCAGAAGCTGCGTTGATGACAGGGCTTTCCCCGTTTGAGATTATAGATATTAAGGCCTCTAAAGTGCAAGCGGGCTCGGACAATCTTATCGTACTCCCATATTTTAACGGGGAAAGGGCGCCTATATGGGACCCTAACGCGCGAGGGGTGATCTTCGGGCTATCTAATGCGCATACTAAAGCACACGTTGCAAGAGCTCTCATGGAGTCTGTGGCATATGGCTTCAGACATATTGTCGAACAGGCCGAAGAGACTGGGGTAAAAATAGGTGAAGTAAGGTCAATGGGTGGGGGCTCTAAGAGTAGGTTATGGCTTCAGATAAAAGCCGATGTCTTAGGGAAGACGTTCCAGCCAGTACTTGCTGAAGCTGAACCGCTTGGTGACGCCATACTTGCGGGGCTAGGCGTAGGTATATACAAAGACCCTGTTGAAACCTGCGAACGTTTGGTTAGGTTAGGGCAAAAGGTCGAGCCCAATATGGCTAACCATGAACGTTATACAAAACTCTACAAGATATATCGTAAGTTGTACGTTAACGTCAAACCTCTGTTTGACGAATTAGCTACACAATAGCGTTCTCTAGTAAAGAGGAGTTGGATTCTATCAGCGTGCTCTAGACTGAACTCTTGGTTCAAGTAACGTCCAGAGCCAGTCAACAAGCTCTTTTAGGTTCTTTGTTTGGATGTATACATCTCCAGGTCCGGTGATTTCTGTTACTAGGCCTTCTCCACCTAGAAGAGTTTCTTTTAAGCCACCGAATTTCTTTACTTTATATTGGCATGTGTCGGAGAAAGCGACTAGATGGAAGTTATCTACAACAAGTGTTTCACCGTCTTTGAGTGTGTGTTTGTCTAATGCACCGTAGGTGTTAATGAACAGAGTACCTTGCCCATTGACTTTGATCATGAATAATCCTTGTCCAAATAAGCCTTTAGTGAAGCCTTGCCATTGGATGTCGAGGTTGACTTCCGGTGTGCTTGCTACATATGAATTCTTTTGTATTATGTAGCCTTTATTGGATGATACTTGCAGCGTTTCTATGTCACCTATTGGGGCCGACGTGAGGGCTATTTCACCAGGCCCATCTGTCGTTGTATAATCGTTGACAAAGAACGACTGTCTACCCAAGAGGCTTAAACCAAGCGTTCCGAGTACGCTCTTCTCCCTCTTCCTAGTGCGAACTTCGACCGTTGGGCTCATATAGGTCATTGCCCCAGCTTCACCCACAATGGTTTCTCCCCTTTCCAAGCTGACTATAAGCATGGAGTAAGACGGTTTATACTTAATCTCATACTTCATAGTTGCCTATCCGTTAATACCATATATATGCATTCCCTCGTGTTGCTAAAATGTAACAGTTTATTAAGGAGAGACTGAGAAGGGAATTAATGTGAATTGAGCTTGTCAAAGATAAAAGTTGCGTTAATAGGTGTTGGAAACTGTGCTTCATCATTTTTACAGGGGCTATATTTCTATTCAAAGGAACAAAATGCTGGGGAGGGGAAAGGGTTAAGATATCCCATTCTGGGCGGCTTCAAGCCTTCTGATATAGAAGTAGTTGCAGCCTTTGACATCGACAGAAGGAAGGTTGGAAGAGATCTTTCAGAAGCGATCTTCGCCCCTCCAAACGATACCTTAAAAGTCGAAGAAGTCCCAAGGTTAGGTGTCACGGTTAGAAAGGGGCCTGTTCTAGACGGGGTTGGGGATGCGCTGAAGAGTATCGTTCAGATCAGTAATAAAAAGGAGGAAGACGTCGCTAATGTTTTGAAGGATAGCGGTGCCGAAATCGTGGTCAACCTACTCCCAAGTGGAGCGATCAAAGCAACACATTGGTATGCAAGTCAAGCTGTTAAAGCAGGATGTTCCTTCGTTAACACGACCCCTGTCCTTTTAGCAAGCGATGGTAAATGGGATAAACGCTTTAAAGAGGCAGGCCTCGTTTTGGTGGGGGATGATCTCATTGACCAAGTTGGTTCTACCACACTACATAAGGCGTTGCTTACATACCTCACAAAGAATGGTGTCCGCATAACTGAAACATTTCAATTGGATGTAGGCGGTGGGACAGAGTCGATCGAAACCATGGACAGAAGCCACTGGGTTAAAAGGGAATTAAAGACGGAAGCCATTAAATCGTCTTTGCCATATGAAGCTGGAGTTGTAGCTGGTTCAACAGACTTTGTACCCTTTCTAAAAAATCAGAGGGAAAGCTTCTTTTGGATAAAAGGAACTTACTTCTGCAACGCACCTATGAAGATAGACTTAAAGCTTTCTACCGTCGATGCCCCTAACTCAGGTTCAGTATTGTACGATGTGGTAAGGGCTGTTAAAATAGCTGCTAAGAGACAAAAAGGTGTCGTCCTTCCAATCTCAGCCTACGCATTTAAGCATCCACCAAAAATGCTCCCAATTGAAACAGCAGAAAAGATGTTCAACGAACTCATTAAATAGTAAAAGGCTTCAACAATCCCCATTTAAGCCTGATTATAGCTAACTCCTTTAATTACCAAATCATTGCAGAAAGTCCACACATTTATGGATGGGGATGTCAGGCACCTATTGAAATGCAGCCTTCATAAGGAAATTCCTTATTTCCTCACATGCTTCAGAATCGAGTGGTAATGATGGCTTCCGTGGTAAGCCTGCTGGTTGCCCTAATTGAATTAAAGCCTCCTTTATAGAACTTATCTGATTAAATCTCTTTATTAATAACTCATTTAGCTGGCTCGCTATGTTTTGTAATCTTTTCGCGCTTTCCAAGTCGCCATTGAGATAAGTGTTGTAGATGTTTGAACAAAGCTTTGGAGCAACGTTCGCTATCGCGACAACTGCACCAGTCGCACCCATTACTAGTCCGGGGAGAATTATATCCCCTGTACCAACAAGCACGGAGATTCTATCCCCAACTTGGACGATCAAATCAGATATTCTGCCAACGAGTCCGCTTGAATCCTTTATTCCTACAACTTGGCTATAGCCTTCGACGAGCCGTTTAACGACGTTGACGTTGAGGCTGTAACCTGTAAACTTTGGTACGGAATACAAGACGATAGGGAAGTCGGTGGTCTCTAAAATATGCTTATAATGTTCGTAGAGTTCTTCCTCGTTCGGGGTATAGTAGTAAGGCGTGACGATTAAAGCGGCATCTGCTCCAATGTCCTTCGCATCCTTTGTGAGATATATGGTCTCCCGCGTGCTCGGCGCGCCTGTGCCAACAATAACTGGAACCTTCCCATTAACCTCGTCCACTACTACCTCTGCTACCTTTCTGCGCTCTTCCCTAGTCATGTAAACTGCCTCACCATTACTGCCACAGGTGACAAGCCCTGAAACGCCATTATCTAGCCAGAAATGGATCAATCTTCGGAGAGCCTGTTCATCAACTTCCCCGTACTTATTAAAGGGTGTGATGTGAGGTGGCAATATGCCATTTATTTTCAAAGCCAACAATCTCAAAAGGATATGATAACATGTGTGTTATATATTTTTAAGATGTGCCATACTCTTGGGATAGGGGAGGGATGTTCAGAAAGTTGCGTAAGAAGAAGGTTGCAGACTTGGACGCTGCTCCGATAAAGGGCAGCGAAGCCGAGGGGTATGGTAGGACACAGTACACTAAAGCTGAGCAGTATTTGATAGCGGAGTTGTCAAGGGCAGGAATACCATATACTACGCAAAGGCCTTTCTCAAGAAATGGTGAATACACTAAGGCGGGGGGTGTGAAACAATATGTAGCCGATATACTAGTTAAAACCTCTAAGGGTCTGATAAACCTAGAGGTAGAAGGTGAGGGAACAAGTTCAGACAGTGTGAAGAGAGATCGCTATTTTGAAGAGAGAGGCGTAAAGGTTGTGCACATACCGAATGAGGTTGCTGTCAAATATAGTCATGTGATCGTGGACTTGATAAAAGCTTTAGCGTGAAGGGTTCGCGTGCGTGAGCGTTTCGGCCTTCATTATTGTTATTAATTTCTTTTGTTATGGTTGAGTATCTGAACTCCTAAACCATCTTGTTAGAGTGTCATATTCGTTTTCAACTTTCATATGTTCTATGCCTAAAGGCTCAAGCACTTGGCTCATCATACTGTACATGTTGCTTACATAATCTGAGATGTTGATCTCGTCCTTTTTGACTCTGTTTATCGGTTTTACAGAGAACCTCCTTCCTTTATAGTTAAAGGCTTTAACTTTAGCGAAGGTTAAGGTTTGTCTTCTTCTAAGTGTGACCCCTTCGTCAATCAACTGTATCGCGCACTGGTAAGGTTGGGCGTAAACATTGGAGCCGACGATTTCAGATGGCTTTTTATGCAATATCACATTGAACGCCATGTCTTCTACATCAAACTTTCTTTGTAGGAGCAGCCTTTCCTTATTCTTTAAGAGTTCGATGATCCTTTTTCTAGCAATCGGGATATCTTCTAAGGTATCGACCTTTGAAAGTTCAACCGCTGTCTCCTCTAGTACCTTCTTGACAAAATTAGGTGTGCTCGACTTGAAGGCAGTTAACCCCTTCGGGTCCACCTTCCCACTTTCGAATATTCCTAGGTAGGCCTTCTTCGCTGAAGAAAATACACAGACCTTGTACTTTTTATCGACTGCAAGATCGAGCTTTAGTTCCTTTTTGACTCTTTCTATTAAGGTTTGCAGTTGTTTACTTTGCGGGTTTACAAGGAAAAGTGAATCTGTGTCTCCATATACTGGTTTAAGCCCGATTTCTGATGCGTATCTCCAAGCAGTCTTTAATGCGTGTCTGGAGTACGCTGTAATCGACTCCGCGAGTGCAGGGTTTGAAAGCCCTCTTATTCTTATTGTCACACCATAACATATCACCAGGATCATCTTTAGGACATCAGAAATGATCTTCGAGGTTTCTTCACCGTCCTTTGCCCTCTTCTTATAGTACTTAATTCTCAAGTCTTTAAGTGCGCCTATGATCGTTGAATATTTGCCTCTTCTTATGGTACAGACGTGATGTTCCTCCTCTGGGACCTTATTGTCCAAGCACTTTTCATGGCCGCAGTTCACAGTCTCATGGGAGAGATTATAGACGTCTATACAACTTGGGTAAAGAGATTCATAGTCTAGTACATAAGTGTTCAAGAAAACACCCCTTTCCGGCGCCAATACTAGCGCTGCCTTCCCGTACACACCACGTGGGCTCTCACTCCTTGAAAATTCTTCAGGAGTTGGGATTATGTAGCCTTCGCTCTTCAAATTAAGATAGTATAGTGCTTTAATGAAGTAGCTTGGAGGCGCATTTCTAAAGGTTATCGGCGAATTAGTTATCCTCGACAGATAAAGTGCTTCAAGCATCCTTCTCCTGTCGTAGCCGTATCTTGAAGCTATGTCTTCGCTGATTTCAGGTGTTGGTTGTTCTATCACCTCAAAGAATCTTTTGGCAAAGTTGTACTTTACGGGGTCGGTCTCTAATAGTTCACTAAAGGTATCATCAAATAATTCGGTGTTGACGTCTCTAAGCCACGCTTTTTCGCCTATACTTTGACAGCCTACACCAAACCGTATCCCATTATCGAAAGCATACTTTTCAACTGTTTGGACTTCATCTTCCCACACGTGTGAAAACATCCCTCTGACTTTAGAGAGGATTTCTTCTTTAGCTGAAATCTTATAGTATACCTTTTCCAAGTCGGAAAACAATTCCCTTTTGATTTCATTCACTATATCGCACCCTTGCGCTCTAGCATTTTCTAATGCTCCCTCTTCATCTGAAGCATAAAAATATGGATAGTAGTCTTTATCGTCAAGCCATTGCTCGATCTTTCCATCTTCTGATAAATAGAAAAGTCTGACTTTACTTCCTTCGTATTTTGCGTCTAAAAGTGTATACCCAATACCCATTTGTTATCTCTCTCCTCTAACCCCTTTCTCGAACCGGAAAGACATCAACTACAGGTTCACTACTGATGCTTTTACTCATCCCCATTTAGATAAATTTTCCCTATAACGATGCTATCCTTTATTCTTATTTTAGGAAACTCAGAAAGTATATAAATTAAGGTAGACGCTATTAAGTTGTTTCAATTTGACAGAACTCGGAAAACGCATAAGAATGGGTCGAATACTAGACCCAATAACAAAAACCACCATAATCGTACCTATGGAC
>Ga0129301_1000206_pt1 | contig 31249 bp, 27 predicted proteins | sample ConPoolayeHmetaG_FD_94489 | JGI IMG/M metagenome (GOLD analysis project Ga0129301, IMG submission 94489) | Hot spring microbial mat communities from California, USA to study Microbial Dark Matter (Phase II) - Cone Pool mat layer H metaG ...
CGTCCATTCGTGTTTGACCTAACTCCAGAGCCTATCTTCATAACGGGAATGGTGGAAAATCTGAATGAAATGAAAAATATGCTGGAAGGGATTAAAATAACCGAAAAAATTATAGAATAAAGAAAAGGAGGAGCTTTATGAAGGACAAAAAGAGAGATAAGAAGAAAAACTCCATTATTGAGTTTTTTGCCGTAGTGATAATGGTTATTGGGTTCTTTTTACCGACAGCATTCTGGGCCGCTCAGGCATTAGATGAATCTAAAGAGGAAAAAGAAATAACGCTCTGTGCAACAAATCTGCAAAAGATTATGCGAGCGGTCTTTTTGTTTGCCCAAGACCATGACGATTACCTACCTACCGCGCATGACAACTATAAGATCTTCTGGTACGATATGCTCAAACCCTATGTGGAAGATATTGCGATTTTCCGCTGCCCATCTTTAAATTATCCTATCGGTTATGGTTGGAATGTGGCTCTTGGTGATAATAAAAGCAGCGACACCAAAAACTATCTTACCAAACTGACGGAAGTACCTAATCCAGCAAAGACTTTGTTAATAGCTGACTCAGACCAGGCGGCTGCAGGTAATCCGGAAAAAGGACATTATGCCATATCGGCATTTGGGCCCGGTTTTGATGAGTATGGCCTGAATCCAGAAGCGTTTAGGTGCAATTTTGTATCAAAACGGCATAAAGGGGGTGCCAATGTAGCATTTGTAGATGGACATGTGGAATGGATGACCATAGAACAGATTTACCAGAAGAATGGAAACGACATAAACAACCCAGACTATACCATCTGGGATACACGCTGATTCTTTTTTGCATTTTTCCTATGCTTCAATTTCCCACCAAAAGAGAATAATGGAATTCAACAAGAATTACGATCTTTCTTTACCTGAGTGGGGGCCCTATTCCCCGCGTTATGCGGGAGGAGGACTTGTTGTTGATAAAGAAAAAGGATATCTGATGGAATTTCCGGTGGCGGTAGGGTATATCAATTACCCACCCTCCTGCATCAAAGTTTATCCTCCTACCCCAAGTATCAATATTACCGCATGGGCCGCAAACGAAGAGATGGATTACTGGGTTTGGCGTTTTACGATGGACGACATCAATCGAAAACTTTGTTTAGCCAAATATGCCCTGATTGAATTTGTACCAGTGGATAAACATAGCATGGTTGTCTGTGCTTCCTTTTATAAGGAAATTTCTGGAGGGGTTGGTAGATTTACTTTTGACTTACTTTGTGGCCAATTTCCCTTGAAACCAAAGATTGCCATCAATAAAGGAAAAGACGACCTATGGGTAAAGGCCTCTGAGTATTGCGAAATATACTCCCAATACCGGAATTATCTTGACGGTAGAAAACCGATGGTGTTCACTTATGAACCGTCCACATATCTCAGGTATGAGGGAGCAACTAATGGAGAGGCTCTTTACCTAAACTATAAAGACAAAGGAGTTGTTTACTATTTTCGATTGCCCCATACTTTAGGTGATGCTTACTTGGTATTTCGATACGCAACATTCTGGGCCGACGAAACCCAGCATTTTGATATCGAGTTGGACAATCAAAAGATAACCGTTCCTCTTCCAGTTAAAGGAACCTTTTCTCCTGGAAGTTCATTTGACGATTGGCTAACCGCAACTCATTATCTCGGAAAGTTGACAGAAGGTCGCCATAGACTCAAAATTACGGTAAACACCACTTTGCCCAAGCGGCCAGCTCACATCTTGCTTGATGGGTTTGCCATTACCCGAAGTCTTCCTCCTAAAGATTTTTTTAGTCTCATTAAAGAACCTGAGGGCACTCTAAAAGTAATTAAGGATGTTCAGGCCAATTCAATGAGTTTGATCAACAAACGACTGGAAACCGACCAAATTTTTACCTTGTTAGGCAAGGGTGGAATGATAAGTTTAAGGGATATTAAAGGGGATGACATTACCGAAGCGCTGACCAAAATGGGTCCTTACTGGTATGTCCACGGTACATATCCCGGGCAAGGTATTGGCAGATGGTTAGACCTTAATATTTCTGACATCAGCGTTATACCCTTCGAAAAGAAGACAGTGTACGCTGTTGTAATAAGAGGCAACGACCACGCCGGCAATGTAAGAACTGCCAAAAAAATACTTTCTCACGCAGAAGAGATTGTTAAAAAAAGGAGGGATCATTATCAGGATACCAAATACAAAGTGACTAACAAACATTACCAAACAGCGATGGAGCACAATGTGTCCGTTTCTCTAATGGCCGCGACATTTCCCAATATCAGGAAAGGAAAATATGTGAAGTTTTATGCTCCTCTCTCTGTTGACCGTAATTTTTGCTTTTGGGATGTTGGAGCGTTAGCCCTTGGACTTACTGAATATTCACCAAAACTTGCCCTGGAGGCAGCCGCAACTTATTTTACTGACGAAAACGAGGAATCGCTCGCCATTGAACATGGCTCCTACACCCCAACACCTGTATATGCGGTCTGGGAAGCCTATATCAAAACTGGTGATATTGAAATATTAAAATTTTTCTATCCAAGAATTAAACGCCTCTACGGACTACTCTCTGGAAATCACCCTAACTCTTTTTTTGACCCACATAAGTTAAATCTGGTTAACGCTTACCATTACGAATATGAGTCCGCCTCCTGTGATGACTATCCAGTTTCAGGTGCCTGTACTCCTCCTCTAAACCACGACTTTGAATTTCATCCCTGGCGAAGGAATCTCTATCTTCCAAAGAATCCGGTTAAATTTACCAGAGGGATTCAATGGCCTTCTGATGACGTAGGGTGTGCTGGTTTGACATCTCACGTGATAAGGCTGGCCAAGATTTTGCGGCTTTTTGCTTTCTTCTTGGGGTATAAAGAAGACCAAACTTTTTTTGATTCCCAGATTAAAAGGTTCTTTATCACCATGAATAAATATATGTGGGATGACAAAACAGGATATTTTGGCTGGACCAAAGGAAAGAACTACCAAATGATAAGAGACAAGAATGGATTTAATTTCAACATGGGCATTGACGGAGTGATGCCACTGATTACTAAGGAGTGTACTCTTGATCAGGTAAGGAAGATGCTTTATAATCTGAAATCGCCTCGACATTTATGGACACGATGGGGTGTGACAAATGTAGATAAAAGCGCACCTTATTACATAGACGATGGATATTGGAATGGCTCGGTGTGGATGCCTCACCAATGGTTTTTATGGAAAGCGATTCTTGATTACGACCCTGCGTTCGCTAAGAAAATTGCCAGAACTGCAGTAGAATTATGGTTTAGGGAGCATGAAAGATTTCTTTCTCCTTTTGAATATTTTAAACACGGCGAAGGCTGCATTGGCGATTTCAGTAGTATATGTAATGCCTATGTTCTTAAATTTTTTGCTGCTTATTACCAACACGGCAATGTAGTAGCAGGTTATGATACGGTCATCCACAAAGTTCGATATCATCCAAACAAAGATGCTCTTTCTATAACAATAAGTGCACCTTTCGGACCAGAAAGAGGTGGTCTGGTTGCAGTTTTATCACCCAGTAAAGAATACCGGATTGGGTCCAAAATTGTCCGTTCAGACGAAACTGGCGCAATCTCTTTAATGATAAAAACACCTCCGACGCCAGAAACAATAGAGATTATTTCTGCAAGATAGGTTTAACTATTTAAGCAGTAAAAGGTGCTGAGAGTTTATTACGATTTATCTATGAAAATCAAAGCTTACAAAATTGTTCACAATCATATAGAAAAGATTATGCCGCGCTTGGAAAGGCTTCCTACTGGAAGAATACCCTTTTCTTTCCTGTTAATTACCTATGGCCATTTTTACCCGGAGCAAATTTATTGCTGGGACTATTATCACATGGCAATACGTTTTGCTTACGCAGGCAAACCTGACTATCTTAAATATTTGATTGACACACTTCTTTATTACCAGAGCCCTGATGGATTTACACCCAACTGTATCACCGAAAAGAGTGGTCCCATGCATTACTTTCCAAAATTTCATGCGCAACCTTTCCTGATGCAGGGGGCACTGGTGTATCTTTTCCAAACTGGAAATCTGCGTTGGGTGAAAGAGCAGTTTGATAAACTAAAAAAATATCTTGAATACTACTGGTATAATAATCTTACCCATCTTGGTCTCTTCCGGTGGTCTGTTTCCTGGATGAGCGGTATTGACAATGATGTAACCACTTCTTTTTCTCTTCCAGAGACTATCATCACAGCCGATATCAATGCTTGGTTATATCTTGAGTGTCGTTCAGCTACTATTCTGGCCAGCAGGCTGGGCAAAAAAAACGATGAGAAAATCTTCAAAGAAAAAGCTAAGACATTGCACCAGCTGGTAAATGATATTCTCTGGTATGAGGAGATGAGTTCTTATTCCGCTTACAACCTTCTTACCGGTACTCACCACTTCCATTTAGGCAAGGGAACAGAGAGTGAAAGAGTTGGTTATTATGCCTTCCAATCTTGCTCCAACTTAATCCCTCTTTATGCTCAGATGGCTGATCGAAAAAGGGCCATTGATATGATTAAAAAGTATCTGCTACATGAAAAACATTTTTGGAGCCCCTATGGTATTCGCAGTCTATCTAAGTCCAGCCCTTATTATAATAATGCCATCTTTGGTAATCCACCTCGTTTCGGGGAACATCATCGGATGACCAATTCCAACTGGCAGGGTCCAGTCTGGACACTTTTAAACTATTTTATGTTTCACGCCCTTATTCATTATGGATTCAAAAAAGAGGCGGAGGAACTGGTGGACAAAACAATGTTTCTTCTGGCATCCTCCCTTGAGAAGATTGGTTCTTTTACGGAGAATTATGATGCGGAAACCGGTCAGCCGCTTTTTGCCCCTGGTTATGGTTCCTGGAATATCTTGATGGATATGATGTATCAAGAACTGAGAAGCGGTAAATGGATAATGGACCCAATCTTTGAAGAGATCTGAAGTGAATTGAATAAAAAATGACCTTATTCCCCAAAAGAGCCATCCATCTTGATTTCCACACCATGCCGGCCGTCTCTGATGTTGGCCGGGATTTCAAAGCGGAAGAATTTGCTAAAACCCTGAAAAATTCAGGGGTTGATTACATTACTGTCTTCGCTCGTTGTAATATAGGGTTTGCCTACTATCCAACCAGAATTGGAATAGTCCATCCCGGCCTGAAAGTGGACCTTTTAGGTGAAATAGTATCTGCCTGCCATCAGCATCACATACGGGTGGCTGCCTATTTCAATGCTGGGCTTGACCACGAACAGGCTCTCCGGCACCGGGAATGGTGCAAGGTGAATAAAGAAGGCCAGGTATATGAGATGGAGACGATAAAGCAGGAACGCTACAGCCATTTCTTCCGTAGAATGTGTCTGAATACCGGTTACCGGGAATACCTTCTCGGAATGGTGAAAGAAGTGCTGGAATGGTATCCGGTTGATGGCATTTTCCTGGATTGTTTTACCCTTTCTCCCTGTTATGGTGGGGAGTGTTTAGAAGAAATGAAGAAACTGGGTATGGACCCCCTGGACGAAGTTCAGGCTACAGAGTTCTGCTGGATGGTAACCAATCGCTTTCGAGAAGACACCACCAAATTAGTGAAGAAATCACGGAAAGGTATTTATCTTTACTTTAACGGTCTACCCTATCAGGACCAGCCAGACCATATTGAGATAGAGGTTTTGCCCACCGGCGGCTGGGGATACGATTACCTACCCTGGGTTATCCGCTATGCTCGCACCTTGCAAAAGCCTTTCTTTACTGTGACCGGTAGATTTCATGAAAGTTGGGGTGATTTTGGGGGGATAAGACCAGAACATTCTCTCTTTTTTGATTGTTACTATTCTTTGGCAAATACCGGGACCTGCATGGTTGGCGACCATATGCATCCTCGGGGAAAGTTGGAACCTGCAGTTTATGATCTGGTCCGGAACGTTTACATGCGGGTTAAAACTTTAGAACCATGGACTTATGGAGCCAGAGCCCGGGTGGAAATATTAGTTATTGACCCAGATTTGAAGAGATTCCCTGGAGATCCATATTTTGACTCTACTCATCTTGCCGGGGCAGCCAGAATTCTGACGGAACTAAAATATCAATTTAATATCAGTACTGGTGATGAAGATCTTTCCTTTTATCAGGTGGTAATTCTACCAGACAAGGTTCTCATTGATGATAGGTTAAGAGAGAAACTGCAGAAATACTTAGAGAAAGGAGGTTTTATTATCAGTTCCGCCATTTCCGGGCTGGACTCAAAGAAAAAAAAGTTTGCTCTCAAAGAGTACCGGATTGCCTATCAGGGTCCAGAGCCCTATCACTATTCTTTCTTTGAAGCCCTTTCAGAAGTCAGTCAGGATTTACCGAAAATGGTTACTACCATTTACAACCCTGGTATTGCGATGGTACCGAAAAAGGGTAGCAAAGTTTTAGCAAAACTTTATCAACCCTATTTTAACCTTAAGTCCTGGGATGGGTGCCATGAGAATTTATATATCCCCCCGGAAAAAGATTCTGGTCGGCCGGCATTGGTGCGTTGCGGCAACATTTTTCATTTCAGTTTCCCGATTTTCACCAGTTATTATGAACATGCAGTGGTGGCTTACAAAAATCTGGTTAGAAATTGTTTGAGGCTAATACTTCCCAGACCCCTAATTAGGGTAGAGGGACTACCTTCTTTCGGCCAGGTTACGGTTACGCAGAAAGAAAAAGAGACCATGGTTCATATCTTGACCTACCTTCCAGAACTGAGAGGAAAAGAGATGCAGGTTATTGAAGAACCAATCACTGTGAGGGGAATAAAACTGGCTTTAAAAGCCGAAGGACAAAAGATAAAGAAGGTTTATCTTGCTCCTTCGCGAAAACAGCTCAAGTTTGATTGGAAAGAAGACTACGTAAACGTGGAGGTCCCGGAGGTTGAAGGTTATCAGTTAATTGTCTTTGAGTCTTGCTCACCTGAAAGGCTGATTTCTACAGGAGAGAATAAATGAAGAGAAAGATTGTCTTGCTGGCAGGATTTCTTTCGTTCATAGCCATCTGGTGGTTTAGGTATTATGGCTTATGGAAGACGAACCCCTCTGGTTCTAATCAGAAAATAACGATCGAATTCTTAAACTGGGAGAGTACACCAGAGGGTTCAAAATTTCTGAATGATCTGATAAGGCAATTTGAATCAAAAAACCCTGGCATTAAAGTCAAAAATGTAGTGATTACCAAAGACTACAATAGAGTTCTTCTGACCAGATTTGCTAGTGGCTCCCCACCGGATATCTTTGAAATCCAGGCGGAGATAATCCACCCTTTTTTGAAGAAAAATCTCCTATTAAATCTTTCACCCCTGGTCAAAAAAAGTAAGGTATTGAAGGAGAAAGATTTTTTCCCACTCTCTCTGATAAACTTTCGATATGATGGTAAAAACTTTCGTCAGGGCGACCTCTATGGTTTTCCGAAAGATTGGGGCACCGGGGTACTTATTTACAACAAGGACCTATTTGACAAAGAAGGCCTATCCTACCCTGACGGTTCCTGGGGAGAAGAAGAGTATTTAGAAGCAGCCATTAGACTAACCAAAAGAGACCATTCTGGCAGATTAATCCAGGTCGGAATTGAAAGACCTGTCCATCCATTTTATACGCTTTTGCAGAAAGGCGGAAGAATCTGGAGCCAAGATTACAAAGAGTGCCTCCTGAACAGCCAGGCGGCAAGAGAGGCCTTTCAGTTTGATTATGATTTAAAAGAAAAGTATCGAGTGGCGCTACGTGAGCAAGAGATTAAAGAAGGTTTAACAGAAAGTTTTGGTTTCAAAGCAGGTAAGGCCGGGATGAGCCTGGCTTGGAGATATGAACTACCGGATATGATAAAGCACATAAAGTATTTCCGATGGGACGTGGCTCCCTTACCTGTGATTGGAGAAAAGAGGGTTCAACTGATGCACGGACCTTCTGGGTGGGCTATCTCGGCAAAGACCAAATACCCTGAAGCCGCCTTCAAATTTTTGGAATTTTTGGCTGGTAAAGAAGGCCAGATAGAGACCGCAAAACTGGGTTGGAATATTCCTTCCAACCGAGAGATTGCTTATTCCCATTTCTTTTTGAAAAACTTGAGAAGAGAAGACTCCGAAAGGATAAATAGGGTTTTTCTTGATGCTATAGACTATCTTGACCCTTCGCTTTTAAATCCCTACTTACCGCTATCCAGGTTTTACGATATTCTAAACTCAGAACTTGACCCTGAAGTAATCACCAGAAAATATGGAAGAAAGGTCGCACCAGCACTGGAGAGAGCAGTGGAAAGGATAAATAAAGAGATTGAGGAGAATCTGGAGGAAAATCTATGAAAGAATACAAACTGCCTAACGGTGAATTTCAGAGGCGCTGGCAAAAGGTTCAGGAACGAATGCACCAAGCCGAGTTGGACGTGCTACTCGTCCACTCAAACGAGGCTGACTTTGCCAATGTGCGGTATCTTTCTGACTACTGGCCTATCTTTGAATCGGCAGGTGTCCTGATTCCTGCGGAAGGAGAAGCGGCTCTGCTTATCGGCCCAGAAAGCGAAACCTTTGCCAGAGACCGCAGCCGGATTAAAAAGATTTACAAGATGATAGAATACCGGGAAAGCGCAGAGCCTGATTACCCGACCATCAAGGTTGATACTTTTGAAGGTATCTTCCGGAAGATGTTCGGAAATAAAAAGATTAGGAAGGTTGGCCTGGAAGGTTACCAAATCTTTCCCTTACCAATTTACGAAAGTTTAAAAAAAGCCTTGCCATCAGCCGAAATAGTCAAAAGTAACCTTGTCTCGGATTTAAGGATTATTAAAAGTCCTGCAGAACTGGCCATGCTACAGGAATCCTTCCGCATTTCCGAAATCGCCCTGGAGAACACCATCAAGCAGATCAACCCGGATATGACCGAACTGGAAGTGGTGGGCATTATTGAAAAAGAACTCTACACCAATGGCGCCGAATATGAAGCTCATCCTCAGTATGTCCTTGCTGGAAAGAATTCTACGCACGCTATCGGAAGGCCAGGTTATCAAAAGTTGGGCAAAGGTAGGCTGGTACAACTGAATATTGGTGGCCGAATTGCCGGTTATTCTGGCAGTGTTGGCCGACCCCTGTGCTTTGGTAAGATGCCCAAAAGGATGCGCCAACTTGTCCAGGCAGGTTTAGACTTACACCAAAAGACTATGGAATGGATGAAACCTGGTATTATTGCTAAAGAGATTGCTGAAAAGTTCTTCCGTTATGCCCAAAAGATAGGGGTGGCAAAAAATCTCCTCTATGGTCCCTGCCACGGCTTAGGTTTGATAGAGGTGGAACGTCCCTGGATGGAATCTCATTCCGACTACCCTCTCCAAGAAAATATGACCTTTCAGGTTGATACCTTCCTTTATACCCAAGAATTTGGTCTGCGTTGGGAGGATGGCGTTTCGGTCACCAAAGATGGTATACAATCTTTTTCCAATAAATTACAGGAGATTATAGAACTATAGCTATATGGAAAGATTGGTAAGAGTAGTGGTTGGCATTGACGTAGAGACCGATGTAGGTAGTTGGACACCTTACTACCGGGGAGTGGAAGAAGGTCTCCCTAAGCTTCTGGAAATCTTTGCCCGTCAAAAGGTAAAGGCTACTTTTTTCTTTACCGGAGAGGCAGCGGCAAGATTTCCAGAGAAAAGCAGAGAAGTTATCAAAGCGGGCCACGAGGTCGGTTGCCACTCCCTTTACCACGAGACAGTGGGTGACCAACTCTTTCCTATCCCAGGGATAAAACCTCTTCTGCCGGAAGAGGTGCCCTTGAGATTGAAAAGAGCTACCGAAATGGTAGCAGAAGCAGCAGGGACCAGACCGGTCTCTTTCCGGGCACCCAGGCTCTGGGGTAGTACTGTAATGGTTAATGCGCTGGAAGACCTCGGTTATGTCGTAGACGCCACCTATCCCCTCTACTACTACCGAAAAAGGCTCTTCCCCTACCACCCCAGCCGAAAAAACTGGCTGGAGGAAGGCGAAAGTCGTCTTCTGGAAATACCGGTCTTTGCTGACATCACCCAAGAAAGTACCGATCCTTACGGAAGAGATTTGGATCAGTGGCCGGTTTTTCGGACGAAAGGAGCGGCAGCGCTATTGAAGATGGTCAACAACTTTTTGGGTTATCTGAAAACCCTGGATAACGAAAAATTGAAAGGTAAGATTCCGGTGCTCTGTTTCTACTTCCATCCCTGGGAGTTCATTTCCCTCCCTAAAAGATATCATTACGGTGAAGGGACCGTCTTGCCTGACCCTTTTACTATCAAGGATTGCGGAAAAAAGGCTTGTTATGAACTGGAGGATTTTATCCTGCGTCTTAAAAGGGGATATCGGGTAAACTTTTTGAGCGCCAAAGAACTGGCAGAAAAGTATAAGAAATGATGAAGAATTTAAGATATGGGTTCTCAGGGAATACTGGTTGCTTCCTCCAGCCAGGCAAGATAGGGCTGGTAACCAGCAGTAATGGGTAGGGCAATAATCTCAGGGGTTTGATAGGAATGGAGTTTTTTAACCAAAGCAGCAACCTTTTGAAAATTACTTTCTCTGGTCTTTACTAACAACAAAACCTCCCGGCTGGTCTCAACCTTTCCCTTCCACCAGAAAAAAGAGTCTATTCCCTTAACCAGATTGATGCAGCCAGCCAATCTTTGAAAAAGGAGTGCCTCCTTAATTCTTAAAGCCTCCTTCTGCGAGGAAGCAGAGATTAACACAACGATATACCCGGTCTTTTTCATTCAATGTTTAGAAAATAGGAGGAGAAATAGGGTTAAAACCAAACTCAAAATCAGAGAAGTGGTTAGCGGAAAGAAAAAGTGGAAATTGCCGCGGTGGTAAGAAAAATCTCCAGGGAGTCTCCCCAGAGGAACTTTATAATTGAGAAGAAGGCCAATGAAAATGAGTGATATTCCAACTGCGATCAATAACCTTGCCATCGTCTGTAGATTCCTTGGAAGGAAGATAATTTATTTTATTTCTAAAGTTTCACCTGGATGGAATCCAAAGCGGTGCGAAACCCAGTTTCATAGCCGGCGAAATCTCTGACTGGAGCCTGACAGATAACCTGAATAATCTCCCCTTTTCTGATAAAATAGGTTTCTATAGATTTAAAACTTTCTGTCTCCAGCACCAGTTCCACTGCGTCCAAGCTGGAAATCTTTCGTTCTCTTCTACTTAAGACCCTGGTTTTTGGAAAATCTTCCGCTTCCTGTAAAAGCCGCACCTCTTCCTCTTCTGTCATGGAAAATACCTTCGGCGCAATCTTTGCCAGTCCTTTTCCCATACTGAACCAAAGGGATTCAATCTTTTCCAACTGTTGGAGTGATTCATCAACGTATTGAGTAAGGGGCTTACCGCCGGAAGGAAAGTCATAAACAGAGATAAAGACCTCATCATTATCCGAAGATTCAAAAAAGTATCGGCCATTTTTAACCATTTTGAAACCGCCTGCCAGTTCGGGTTCACCCTGTTTCCATCCCTTAGGCGGCTGGATAGAAAAATCCAACTCTTTGATAGCAAATCGGCTCCTACCACAACCGGAGAGAACGGCTAACGAAAAAGAGAGGAGAAGAATTACACACCTTAGAAAAAGTTTGCTCATCTTTTTCTCTTTCGCACCTGAAAAACTATTCTCCAAACAGAGAAATAAATTTTGTGGTTGTTTCTTTCAAAGAGTTAAAAGTTTTCGGCCAGGACCTCGTAGAATCCCTGGGGGTGCCTACATGCCGGACATTCCTTTGGCGCCTCGGTCCCCTCAAAGATATAACCGCAGTTGCGACAGTGCCACTTCACCACCTTTGGTTTTTGGAAAACCTCGTTCTTTTCTACGTTTTCAATCAATTTTCGGTATCGTTGCTCGTGGAATTTCTCCACCTTCGCTATCTGGTCAAACGAATTGGCTATTTCCGGAAACCCTTCCTCTCTGGCTACCCGGGCGAAATCGGAATAAAGGGTTGTCCACTCCAAATTTTCACCGTCAGCCGCGGCTTCTAAGTTTTGCCGGGTGTTGCCGATGACGCCTGCTGGGTAGCCTGCGGTAATCGTTACCTCTCCGCCCTCAAGATACTTGAAGAAGACCTTGGCATGTTCTTTTTCATTATCAGCCGTTTCCAGGAAGATCCCAGAGATCTGTTCGTATCCTTCTTTCCGCGCTACACTGGCAAAGTAAGTATACCTATTCCTCGCCTGAGACTCTCCGGCAAAAGATTTCAAAAGATTCTTTTCTGTTTCCGTTCCCCTCACTGATTTAGTCATCTTCCCTCCTGATAATCTCTTTGGACGCAAACCTGGCATATCATAGCATAAAATCTGACCAGGTTGCAAATTTCCTTAACCCTATCCTTTGCGAAAATTTTGCGTTAAATTCTGCTGGAGAGTATAATATTTTAGTTTATGAAAAGAGTCTTCAGTGGAATGCGGCCTACCGGTAAATTACATCTGGGCCATTTAGCCGGAGCGCTCTTTAACTGGGTTCAACTCCAGGACAAATATGAGTGCTTCTATGAGGTGGCTGACCTCCATGCCCTGACGACGGAATTCCAGAACCCCTCCGGCATCAAAGAAAGTATTGACGAGATGCTCCTTGATTTCTTCGCCTTCGGGATTGACCCCAAAAAAGCGACTGTTTTTATCCAGTCCAAGGTCCCGGAGATTGCGGAATTGCATCTTTTGTTATCCATGGTCACGCCCCTGGGCTGGTTGGAGCGGTGCCCGACGTATAAGGAGCAACTTTCCCAGTTGTCAGACCGTGAGGTTACCAATTATGGGTTCCTGGGGTATCCGGTCCTTCAGACAGCAGATATCATCTCCTTTAAGGCTGAGGGTGTGCCGGTGGGCGAGGACCAGATTCCTCACCTGGAACTGGCTCGGGAGATCGTCCGACGCTTCAACCATCTTTATGGCTATCTCTTTCCGGAGCCAGAGGTCATTCTAACACCGACGCCAAAAGTGATGGGAACAGATGGTCGCAAAATGAGTAAGTCTTATGGAAACGCAATATATCTCTCTGACTCTCCAGAGGAGATAAGAAAAAAAGTAGCAGTAATGTTTACCGACCCTCTCCGGCCCTACCGGAGCAACCCTGGCCATCCGGATAACTGTCCAGTCTTTGGCATCCATTTGATATACAACCAAGGAGACACTCAAAAGATTAAAGAGGAGTGTCAGTCAGCAGCACTTGGTTGCACGGAGTGTAAAAAAAGTCTTGCCGAAATTTTGATCAGTTATCTGGCGCCTTATCAGAATGAACGCATCCATCTGAAGCGGAACTATGGAGAAATTGTTCGCCTTGTGGAGAAAGGCAACGAAAAGGGCCGTGAGATAACCAGCAGCGTCCTTTCGGAAGCGAAGCGAAGTATGGGACTGTATGGATATTGAAAATTTGGTAAGGCCAGAAATAAAAAAAATCTCACCTTATCGACCGGGCAAGCCACTGGGAACGGTTCTGAAGGAGAAAGGGATAGAGCGAGCATTTAAACTGGCTTCTAATGAAAATCCCTTAGGACCCTCACCTCTGGGTATTAAAGCTGCTAAAGAAGCGCTTCGGGAGGTCAACCGGTATCCTGAGGGCAGTGGCCAGCATTTACGCCAGAAACTGGCAGAATTTTATGGTGTGAAATTAGAAGAGGTCATCCTGGGCAGTGGAAGTAGTGAAATACTTTCGCTTTCCCTGCTCACATTCCTGAAAACGGGTGAAGAAGTGATTATTCCGGAACTAACCTTTTTGATATACCAAATCCTTATTCTGATGTGCGGCGGTATTCCGGTTAAAGTACCGCTCAAAGATGACTTTGGCTACAACCCGGAGGCAATATTAGATGCGGTCTCTTCAAAAACAAGGTTTCTCTTTTTGGGAAGTCCCAATAACCCTACCGGCACGATTATTAAAAAAGATGAATTACACGTTCTATTTTCCAAATTACCGGAAACGGTTATCGTGGTTATAGATGAGGCTTATGCCGAATACGTGGAAAGCGAAGATTACATAAGTGGTCTTACCTTCTTTCGGAAGAGACCTTTGATAGTAACCCGCACTTTCTCCAAGATCTACGGATTGGCAGGTCTGCGTATCGGTTACGGCATCGCCGATAAAAGCATAATTGCGGAAATGAATAGAATCAGACCACCATTTAATACTACTGGACCCGCGCAAGCAGCTGCGGCGGCGGCTCTTGACGATCGGGAATTTATAGAGCGTAGTCTGGAAAACAATCGCCTGGGTAAAGAATATCTCTACCGGAATCTTTCGGAACTTTCCCTCTCCTTTGTTCCTACCCAGGCCAATTTTATTCTGATTGACCTGGGTGGCAGGGCACCAGAAGTCTGCGCTCAATTAGAAGAGAGCGGTATCATTGTAAGGCCGGTTGACAATCCGGGACTTCAAGAACGTTACATCCGCCTTACGATAGGAACTCCAGAAGAAAATGAGCTCTTCATCCACGCTCTGCGCCGAATCCTCAAAGGATAAATATGTCCGAAACATTTTTGGAATTCACCTGGTTTGACCTTCTTGATATCACTCTTCTCTCTATCCTCTTTTATTACCTTTTTCTCATCATTCGGGGGACCAAAGGTGTTCAGCTATTAAAAGGTTTGATCATCGTCTTCTTGGCTACCTTTTTAGCGCGGCTCCTGGGTTTTCGTACCCTCAATTGGTTTCTGGAAAAGGTTCTGGCCTTTGGTGCTCTTGCCATCTTAATTATCTTTCAGCCAGAATTCAGAAACGCCCTGGTAAGGCTTGGGGAAGGTGGCTTTTTCAGCGGGAAAGAGGGGCTGAGCAAAGAGAAGATAGACCAGATCATCCAGGCAGCATTCAAACTGGCAAAAGAACGGCACGGTGCATTGATCGCCCTTGAGGTTAAAGTTGGGCTTGGCGATTATCTTGCCACCGGAAAGACGCTTGACGCAGAAATAAGCAAGGAACTGCTGATTACCCTCTTCAACCCTGGAAGCCTTTTACACGATGGTGCGGTCATCATCTCCCGGAATAAAATCTCTGGTGCAGGTTGTATCCTTCCCCTCTCAGAAAGACCTAACTTTGACCCCAGACTTGGTACCAGGCACCGGGCTGCCCTGGGGCTTTCAGAACAGACCGATAGTCTGGTCCTGGTGGTCTCTGAAGAGAAAGGGTCTGTTGGCCTGGCCAGAAACGGAATCCTTTATCCTGACCTTTCGCCCGAGCGTCTCTCAGAGATTATCGGCAATACATTTGGTATTATCAAAAAGAGTGAAGATGAACAAAAAACGGATAAAAAGGTTGATAAAGAATAATCTGGAACTTAAAATTCTGGCCCTGGTGGTGGCTATCTTTGTCTGGCTCTATGTTTACCACATTGAGGTCCACTTGCCACAATTCAGAAATATTTCCACCAGCCAGAGAATAAGATAGACTTACAGGAAGCGGGAAAACCCAGTGGGGGTGAAGGATATGAAATTAGGAATCAATGTTGACCATGTCGCTACGCTGAGACAGCAAAGACGAGGTAAAGAGCCTGACCCGGTAGTGGCAGCTCTAATTGCAGAGGAGGCTGGTGCCGATAGCATCGTCTGTCATCTCCGGGAGGACCGGCGGCATATTCAGGACCAGGACGTCACTATTTTAAGAAAGAAGATAAAGACAAAATTGAATCTGGAAATGGCTACCAGTCCCGAAATAATTACCGTTGCTCTCAAAGAAAAGCCTGACTGGGTTACCTTAGTTCCGGAAAGGAGAGCAGAACTGACTACCGAGGGGGGGCTGGAGGTAGTCGGACAGATGGGCTATTTAAGAGGCGTGGTAGATACTTTTAAGAAAGCCGGCATTCCGGTCAGCCTCTTTATAGACGCTGAGCCATCACAGATAAAAGCCTCTGGAGAACTTGGCGTCTGGGCAGTAGAACTGCACACTGGAAGATACGCTGATGCCCAAAATGAAGAGATAAAAAAATCTGAACTGAGAAAGATTATCCAGGGAGCCAAACTGGCAAAAGGATTGGGGTTAAAGGTTGCCGCTGGCCATGGCCTTGACTATCAAAATGTCGTGCCCATTGCCCGGATACCGGAGATTGAGGAATTAAATATCGGCTACGCTATTGTTAGCCGGGCGCTCTTTATCGGCTTGGAAGCAGCGGTCAAAGAAATGTTAAAATTAATCCGATAGTCCCATTTTAAGGAGATCTATTATGAATGGGGAACGCTTTCCGGGAATGGAAGGGTTGGAAACAGATAAACGTCCTCCATTGGAACGTTTTACGCGAGACCTAACCGCGCTGGCACGGGCCGATAAATTAGACCCGGTGATTGGACGCGACCAGGAAATTCGCCGGGTAATCCAGGTGCTCTCGCGGCGCACCAAAAATAATCCGGTGCTGATCGGCGAAGCCGGTGTGGGTAAGACCGCCATCGTAGAGGGACTAGCCCAGAGGGTTGCTTCTGGAGATGTGCCGGAAACGCTTAAAAATAAAAGCGTTTTAAGTTTGGATGTAGGTGCGTTGGTAGCGGGCAGTGTCTTTCGTGGTCAGTTTGAAGAAAGGGTTAAGTCACTTCTGAAAGATATAGAAAAGCAACAGGGAAAGATTATTCTTTTCATAGACGAACTTCACACGCTGGTTGGCGCCGGCGCTGCGGAAGGGGCTGTTGATGCCTCCAACCTTCTTAAACCAGCGCTGGCGCGGGGAGAGTTGAGGGCAATCGGTGCTACCACATTGAATGAATACCGCAAATACATAGAGAAAGACCGGGCGCTGGAACGGCGTTTCCAGCCGATTTACGTGAAAGAACCTTCGGTCAACGACACCATCTCTATCTTACGAGGCCTCCGGGAAAAATATGAGGTGCACCACGGAGTAAAGATAAAAGATTCAGCACTGGTTGCTGCTGCCAACCTTTCCAACCGTTATATCACAGACCGTTTTCTGCCTGACAAAGCCATTGACTTGATTGATGAAGCTGCCAGCCGCCTGCGTATGGAAATAGATAGTATGCCTGCCCCGTTAGATGAAGTAGAACGAAAAATCAGACAGCTGGAAGTGGAGCGACAGGCATTAAAGAAAGAGGCTGAAGGGGTATCTAAAACCAGACTGAATTTGATTGAAACTGAATTAAAAAAACTGCAGTCCGAAAAGGAAAGAATTCAAAAGCACTGGGAGAAAGAAAAGGAGATCATTCAGAAGATAAGGCACCTGCGTGCGGAGGTAGAGAAAGGAAGGATTGACGCCGAACGTGCGGTAAGAGAGGGCAATCTGGAGAAAGCGGCCGAACTTAAATATGGAAAACTACCGGAATTGAACAAACAACTTGAGAAAGCCAGTAGTGAACTGGCGGAGGTCCAGAAAGATATGCGGCTCTTAAAAGAAGATGTGGACGAAGAAGAGATTGCCGAGGTCGTTTCTCACTGGACAGGAATCCCGCTCTCCAAAATGATGGAGACAGAAACCGAAAAACTCCTCCATATGGAAGAGCGAATTCACCGAAGATTGGTTGACCAGGACGAAGCGGTTGCCTCTGTCTCTGATGCTATCCGGCGTAGCCGTTCTGGGCTTTCCGACCCGAATCGTCCGCTGGGCTCCTTCATCTTTCTTGGTCCCACCGGTGTGGGTAAAACAGAACTGGCACGAAGCCTGGCAGAATTTCTGTTTGACAGCGAAAAAGCACTGGTGCGTCTTGATATGTCTGAGTATATGGAACGGCACACTGTCAGTCGGCTCATCGGTGCTCCACCAGGTTATGTTGGCTATGAGGAAGGAGGGCAGTTAACCGAAATAATTCGACGCCGTCCCTATTCTGTAATCCTTCTTGACGAAATAGAAAAGGCGCATCAGGATGTGTTCAATATCCTCTTACAAATTCTTGACGCGGGAAGGCTCACAGATGGACAGGGAAGGGTGGTGGACTTTCGTAACAGTATCTTGATTATGACCAGCAACCTCGGTGGAGAATACATTCAGGAGGTGGGTGGCGTAGAAGAAAAAGCCCGTAATCTGGTGCTGGAAAAGTTGCGCCGCACCTTCCGACCAGAATTTCTCAATAGAATAGACGAAATAATTCTCTTCCACCCATTGGGACAGAAGGAGATTAAGGCAATCATTGACCTGCAATTGGAGTATCTTAGGGAGCGCCTTTCAGAAAAACAGATTGAAATAGAGGTAACTGCTCAGGCAAAAGATTATCTTGCCCGAAAGGGCTATGACCCTGTTTTTGGTGCCCGGCCCATTAAGAGACTTATCCAGCGGGAAATAGAAAACGTCCTTGCCCGAAAACTTATTTCCGGTGAGATTAAAAAGGGCGAAAAGATAACGATAGACTCTGATAGCAATAAAATAATCTTTACCTAACGTTAGAAATGCTCTAAGCCTTTATCCAAAGAAATATGGAGCTGAAAGATAAGATGGCAGTGGTAACTGGGGCCGCACAAGGTCTGGGTGAACACCTCTCAGAACGGCTGGTAAAAGAAGGCGCCATTGTCAACCTTTGGGACGTAAGCGAAAAGGTGAAGAACACAGCAGAAAGGATTGCCCAAGCCTTTCCCGGGAAAGCCTTCGGGAAGGTGGTTGATGTTACTAATGAAACCCAGGTAGAAGAGGCAGTACAAGAGATCAAAAGAAGATGGGGAAGGCTAGAGATAATGGTTGCCAATGCCGGAATTGTAATCGCCCACGAAATTACCGAATTTCCTCTCAGTGATTGGCAGAAGATTATTGCGGTAAACCTCACCGGGTACTTTATCTGTGCCCGAGCAGCGGCGCGTATAATGAAGGAACAGAAATCCGGTGTGATTATCCAAATAAATTCCAAAAGCGGGAAAAAAGGAAGTTATAAAAATAGTGGTTACGCAGCCAGTAAATTTGGTGGCATCGGCCTTACTCAGAGTATCGCCCTGGACCTGGCTCCTTACGGAGTAAGGGTCAATGCGGTCTGTCCAGGAAACCTTTTAGATTCTCCCCTGTGGCAGGAGAGCCTTTACGACCAGTATGCGAAGAAGTGGGGCATCTCAAAGGAGGAAGTGCGCAAAAAATATATAGAACAGGTTCCATTAGGACGGGGCTGTACTTACGAAGATGTGGCCAACGTAGTGGTCTTCTTAGCAAGCGAAAAATCATCTTACATGACTGGCCAGGCGATCAATGTCACTGGTGGTCAGGAGATGCGGTAAGTAATCTTGCGGAGGAAGATAAGATGAAGATTACGGAAAGGGGGCTAAAAAGACTAAACCAGGAATTTGATGGTTATCTGGAAGGGAAAGCGGTTGAGGAGTTTTTCCAAGAGTTTGATATCAAATTTGCTGCCGGACACTGGTGTGCTGGAGACTTTTTAGACCGCTTTGCTGTTGGAGGATACCATCCTCACTTAAAGTCTGACATCATAAGTCAATTGGAACGGGTGGCTGCTGCCGGCATCCAGGGTGTGGAATTTCACGAAAATCTCTTCACTGATAAAAAACGCCAAAGAGATGACCAGCGCATACGAGAAGTAAAGAATGCCTTGAAAAGGTTGGGATTAACTCCCACCAATATGAATATTAATCTCTGGACCGACCCTTATTGGAAGTTTGGAGGTTTGACCAATCCAGACAAAGGTATTCGGAAAGAAGCGGTTGCGGTAGCGCTCCAGGGTGCCGAAATAGCCAAAGAGTTAGGATGTTCTTCTGTCTCTCTCTGGCCCGGTGCAGATGGTTGGGACTATAACTTTGAGGCAAACTATGGGGTACTCATTAAGTACTTTATAGAAGGTTGCTGTAAAATAAATATGAAGGCGAAAAGGCTGGGGCTCCGTTTTGGTATTGAAGCCAAGATGAAAGAACCCAGAGAAGGACATATGGTTGTACCCACTACCCACTGCGCCATCCTGATGGCAAAAAAAGTTAATGAAATCTGTGGTGGTACCAATATGGGTGTGACGGTGGATTATGGCCACGAAATGATGAATGGCATTGAACCTGCCTTCAGTCTCTACCTGGCAAAAGAGTTCGGTGTTCCGGTAGTCAACTTTCACATTAATGCCGCTAAGTGGCGATCAAATGATGAGGATCGAGTAGCTGGCACCTCAAATCTATGGGAACTGGTTGATTTTTGCTATGCGGCTCTGGATACTGGCTATTCTGGCTGGTTTGGAGAGGACCAATTTACCTATCGGATGGATCCGGTGAAGGCGATGTCCCTGTCGCGAGAGTTCTTCGCTAACATAATGAAGAAGGCCCTCCTTATTTGGAAGAAGAGAGCAAACCTCTCTGCTGCCCAGCAGACTGGTGATGCAGGTAGAACGCTTGAGGTGGTAAAGAAGATTCTCTTCTAAAAGAGAGATGGCAACTCCAAAAAGGTACAGCCTGGGTCTTGATTTCGGAACAAACTCTGTGCGGGCGCTCATCATTAACCTTTCCGAAGGCAAAGAGGTGGCCAGTTCCATCTGGAATTACCGGCGGGGGAAAGAAGGTATCATTACCTTGCCTGACAACCCCCACCTGGCGCGTCAGCATCCAGCGGATTACATTGAAGGGACAATGGAATCTGTCAGGAGAGTGTTAAGATTAGCAAAGAAGAATGAGCCCGCCTTCTCTGCGCAGAATATCATTGGAATCGGAGTGGATACTACCGGAAGCACCCCTATACCAGTTGACGCTGCTGGCCAGCCGCTGGCTTTTGACAAAAGGTTCCATCAGAACCCTAATGCCCTTGCCTGGCTCTGGAAAGACCATACTTCTGCAGAAGAAGCGGAAGAGATTACCGAAAAGGCACAAAAAACCCACCCAGAGTATTTGAAGCGCTGTGGAGGTCGTTATTCCTCAGAATGGTTCTTTGCCAAGATTCTCCACCTTGCTCGCACCGACCCAGAGGTTTATAAAGCTAGCGTCAGCTTCGTAGAACTTGCCGATTTTATCCCGGCTCTTCTTACCGGCAATCTGGTCCCTCATAGAATCTTGCGTAGCATATGTGCTGCTGGCCATAAAGCCCTTTATTGCCGCAGATGGAACGGCCTGCCCTCAGAAGAATTTCTCGCTTCCCTTGACCCTCAGTTAAAAGGATTAAGGAAACGTCTTTATGAAAAGGCGTATCCTGCTGGTAAAAGGGCAGGTGGCCTCTGTAAAGAATGGGCAAAGAGGTTGGGTTTAAAAGAAGGGATTGCGGTAAGTGTGGGTGCCTTTGATGCTCATATTGGAGCAGTAGGAGCAGGCATAAAAGAGAGCGGATTGGTAAAGGTGATCGGAACCTCCACCTGCGATATGATGGTCTTTCCAATGGCAGAGGAGTCAAGATTGGAAGAGATTGAGGGTATGTGTGGTCTGGCAGAAAGTTCCATTATCCCCGGTTTAATAGGGTTAGAAGCCGGACAGTCTGCGGTAGGGGACATCTTTGCCTGGTTTGTCAAAAATTTGGTGCCGGAAAGATACGTACGGGCCGCACGCAGATACAAAATAGCGCTCCAGACTTACCTCAGTAAAAAAGCCTCGCTTCTCCAACCCGGTGAGGCTGGACTTTTAGCCCTTGACTGGAATAACGGTAATCGTTCCCTTCTTGGGGACCAGAAGCTCACCGGACTATTGGTTGGGCAGACGCTGGCTACCAAACCAGAAGAGGTTTACCGAGCACTGATTGAAGCCACCGGATTTGGTGCTCGGATAATCATTGACCGAATTGAGGAGTCAGGAGAAAAGATCTCTGAGATTATCACCTGTGGAGGTATTCCTAAAAAGAACCCGCTCTTGATGCAGATTTACTGCGACATCTTCAATCGCCCCATCAGGATTGCTGCTTCTGACCAGACCTGTGCCCTGGGCGCGGCTCTTTTTGGCGCAGTGGCTGCCGGTAAAAGAGCTGGCGGTTTCGCCGCCATCTCCGAAGGCCAAGAGATCTTTTGTCGGTACGAAAAAGATGAGTATCGTCCCAACCCGAATTGTGCCGCTATTTATCAGAAATTATACCGACTTTACCGGCAGTTGCACGACGCCTTTGGAAGGCCAGAAGGCTCCCTCTTTTCCATAATGAAGGAACTTTTGAACCGTGACTAAACTAAACAATTTAAAAAAAGAGGTGCTGAAAGCAAATATTCTTCTCTGGGAGTGGGGATTGGTGGTGGGAACTCAGGGAAATGTCAGCGGGTATGACCCAGCAAGTAATCTGGTGGTAATAAAACCCAGCGGTCTCCCCTACTCTGCCTTGAAAATAGAGGATTTGGTTACGATTAACTTAGAGGGAAAGGTGGTAGAAGGCAAAAGGAAACCTTCCGTTGATTGGCCACATCACATCTATATTTATAAAAAGATTTTTGGTATCACTGGAATTGCTCACACACATTCTCCTTTTGCCACCGCTTTTGCCACCGCTGGTCTTCCTATTAAGTGCTTGACCACTGGTCAGGCAGATATCTTTGGAGGAGAAATTCCCATTACCCCTTATGTAGATAATAAGGAAGACTATATTGGGCAAGCCATCGTGAAGGGATATCGTTCGCACTGTCCGGCTGTCCTTCTGCAACAGCATGGTCTATTTACTTTTGGTGAAGGCCCTTACCAGGCAGTGCTCTCAGCCAGATTTACGGAGTATTTTGCTCAGATTAATCTCTTTGCTATTCTTCTGGCAAAGACCTTCCATAAGAACCTTATGCCCCTATCACAAGAAGAGATAAAAAAGTGGTATGAAAGGTATCACGGAGGCGGTTATGGGCAATAGGGTTCAAATGAGATATCAAACCCGCAAAAACTATAATGAACGGTCAGATAATTTCTTAAGAGCCGTAGAATTCTGTCATCCAAAATGGATACCAGCCAATATCGGTATTCTGCCAGCCACCTGGTACCATTACGGAGAAGAACTGGAAAAGATTGTTCTAGAACATCCCCGACTCTTTCCCGACTATAAAAAAGGTGATTTTCAAAATCTGAAGCCATGCTGGGCATATCAAAAAGGTCGGCACAAAGATATTTGGGGGGTAACGTGGGAGAATATTGCGGAGGGTTTTGACTCTGCCCCAGTGGAAGAAGAGGCGCCCCTAAAAGAGTGGGAGCCACTGGAGAAGTTCACACCCCCTGACCCACTAAGCACCGACTGGTTCTGGCCAGAGGAAAAGATTGACTGGGAGACTCGCCGAAAAGAATTAGACGAGGCAAAAGCCAAAGGGAATATTGCGCAGTGTGGTTTACCCCACGGGTTTATCTATATGTGGCATTATTATCTGCGGGGGTTTTCCAATTTTATGATGGATGTTGCCACTCATGAACCCCGTCTACAAAAGATTACAGAAATGATCTTAGATTACGACCTAAAATTGGTGAAAAAGTGGCTGGAGATTGGTGTTGAACTTATCTATTTTGGGGACGACTTAGGTCTGCAACGGTCTCTGCCAATCAGCCCTGATGATTGGCGATGGTTGATAAAACCCAGTTATCAAAAAGTCCTGAATTTGTGCCAGCAGGCAGGAGTACTGACCTATCTTCATTCTGATGGTCACATCTTAGAGGTCATAGATGACCTGATAGAATGTGGTCTCAACATCATCAATCCTCAGTTTCGGGCTAACGGGTTGAATGGTTTGGCGCAGTTTAAAGGGAAAATATGTATCCATCTAGGAATGGATAGACAATTGTTTCCTTTCGCCACGCCAGGGCAATTGTGGGAACATTTCCAACAATCCCTGGAGGCTCTCTATCTGCCTGAAGGTGGGTTGATGTTCCATGTGGAGATTGGACCAGATGTCCCTCTTTTAAACGTGGAGACAATCTTTAATATTCTGGAAGAGTTAGCCGGCCCCTGGCACGGCTAAAAAGAAGGTTGAAAATGGAAAAAGTCAAAGTAGGGATTGTAGGTGGAGCTGGTTATACAGGCGCTGAATTGCTAAGATTGCTGGTCAATCACCCCGGCGTGAAGATAACGATGGTTACCTCAGAAACTCTTTCCGGCAAAAAATTGTGTGAGGAATACCTGAACCTTAAAGGCAAGACTGAGCTTATATTTGAACCGTATGAAAAAGAAGAGGTGACCAAAAGATGTGAGTTTGTTTTTCTGGCAAAACCACATCCGAACTCTTTTAAGCTGGTGCAGGAACTTTTTGGTAAGGTGCGGATTATTGACCTTTCTCCTGATTTCCGATTTTCCGATGGAGAAGAGTTTAAACGTCTCTATCAGACTCCTCACCTTGCTCCAGAGTTTCTAAAGAAGAGCGTCTATGGATTAAGCGAAATCTTTAGCCAAAAGATTAGAGAAGCAAACCTGGTTGCCAATCCCGGTTGTTATCCTACAGGCATTATCCTGGCGGTCTTTCCGCTGGTGCAGGCGGAGATTGTGACCGAAGAGATAAATGTCAGTTCCATCTCCGGTTTTTCTGGTGCAGGCCGTACCCCCTCTCCTAACAATCTGGCTTATTTTGTGGTGGACAACATCCGCCCTTATCGCATCGGTAACCATCCCCACGGCGCTGAAGTGGAGCAGATTCTCAGAAGAGCGACTGGCAAAGGAGTAAAGGTAAATTTTGTGCCGCAGGTTGCTGGATTTGAAAGGGGTATATTGAACGTCATCTTCCTTCATTTAAAAACCAACGTTGGTGAGGAAGAACTCTTCTCTCTTTATCAAAAGACCTATCAGAACGCTCCTTTTTTGCGCGTCTATTGCGCTGGCACGTTTCCGGAAATTAAAAATGTGGTAATGACCAATTATTGTGACCTGGGTTTCAAAAGAATGAACGACCGTGTCCTTCTGATAATTTCCTCTTTGGATAATCTGGTTAAGGGCGCTGCCGGTCAAGCAATCCAGAATTTAAATATTATGGTGGGCTTTCCAGAAGAGACGGGATTAGTATAAACTTAAAAGATTATGAAGATTACCGCCCAAACCAAGGTAGTTGCCCTCTTTGGCTATCCAGTAACACATACCCTTTCGCCTCTATTTCAAAATGCAGCCTTTAGGGCTGCCGGTGTTGATGCGGTTTACCTCGTCTTTGAAATTCCCCCACTTCTCCTAAAAGACGCCATTAAGGCAGTGAAAGATTTAAATTTCCTCGGAGCCAATCTCACCATTCCTCACAAAGAAACAGCCCTTCTTTTTCTGGATGAAGTATCAGAAACAGCATCCCGGATTGGTTCGGTTAACACGCTTGTCAACCATTCTGGAATACTGAAGGGAGAGACGACCGATGGTCCGGGGTTTTTGCTCTCTTTAAAAGAGAAGGGAATTAACCCAAAGTTAAAAAAGGTTTTACTGGTTGGTGCCGGTGGTGCAGCCAGAGCGGTCGCCTTTGCTCTTGTTAAAGCAGGTGCCTCCGTAACTATTACCAACAGGACCGCGGAAAGGGGCGAAAAACTTGTCTCTGACTTAAAGAGATACTATCCCCAGACGGAAGCGGAATTTGTTCCTTTTTCGGAAAAAACCACTTTCTTGAAACGAAAAGATTATGACATTTTAATCAATGCTACTTCCGTGGGCTTAAAAAAGGGTGAAACCCTTTTCCGGAGCAGCGACCTACCAGAAAAGATTGTCGTTTGCGACCTAATCTACCATCGGAAGACAGAACTCCTTGCTGCCGCAGAAAAACGTGGCTTAACCACCATTAGCGGATTGGGCATGCTGGTCTATCAAGGTGCTCTTTCCTTTCGCCTCTGGACCGGTAAGCCTGCTCCTTTAAAAATTATGTTTTCTGCTCTCAAAAACCAATTGAGATCTAAAGCATATCTTTTATAGTTTAATGTTTTAAAATCTCCTGGTCATCCCTGATGGAAAAAGGCTGCAGCCGCAAGAATGGTTAAATGAGGCAAAAAGACAGCGACCTCCGGAGATAGATAGCCCTCCTTTCCCAGCGCCAGAGAGAAAGAGAAGAACCAGTAAGTAAAGATTGCCAGCAAAAAACCGAAGGTGATAAGAATAGGTCTGGCAAATCTCCGGCTGAAGAGAAGCGGAAAGGCAAGAAAGATAACAAAAGTATTGAGCAACGGATAACTGAAGTGACTTAGCGCCGTGGTCTTTACTGCCGGGGGCATCATTCCTGCAGCAGAAAGTTTCTTTAAATAGTCAGATAATTGCCGCCAACTGAGGGTTTCTGTCGGCCTTAAGTAACCAGCAACCTCTTGAGGGCTAAAGCCTAAGTTGACCATCCGTGTCTGAAAAGAGTCTTCTTCAATAACCTGACCGTCAGGAGAAAAACTAACTCTTCTACCCGACTTCATTAACCAGTTGGTGTCCTCCAATATCCTTCCCTTCTCAGCCTGGTATACTTCTTTCAAACTTCCCTCTTTCTGAAAAAGGAGTATGTTTAAATGATGAAAGGTGGCTTCTTGGGTAACAAAATTGTCTGCGTAAAGAAAAAAGCCAGGTAGCACAAGGGTTGGACCAGTAATCTGTGGCTGGGGTTTTATTTTTCCATAGGAAATCGGTACCAGCGTTTCATTCACAAAGAAGCAGGCTGCTCCAATAAAGATGCTTATCCAAAAATAAGGGCTTAAAAACCTTACTGGATTTAAACCCGAACCTTCCAGAGCCAGGGTCTCTTTATATTTACCCATCAAACCCAATCCAATCAGAACCGCGATGAGCACAGCCAGAGGCGAAAATTGAACGAAGATGACCGGAACCATCCAGAGGAAAGAACGGAATATCTCAAAAAGGGTATAGCCAGAGTGAAGATAATCACCTAAGTCATCCACCACCACTTCTACCAGTCCGATGATTATCAGCCCTACAGCAGAAAGCGAGTAAATCTTTACAAACTCCAGCGTAAGATATCTATCCAACCTCTTCATCTCAACTTTGGAAAGAAGGAAAGAGCAAGAAAGAGAATCATTATATCCGGCAGAAAGAATAGGCCGGAAAGATGGGGGGCGGACCTGGCTAATGCCTCCAGACCTGAGAGAAAGAAGTAATAACTTAGCACCAGACCGCAGGAAGCCAGGATGCCCCAGAGACTTCGTGGTAGAGCGACGCCCAATGGTAAACCGATGAGTAGAAAGAGAAAAGGTGCGGGCGCAAATGAAAGGCGACGCATCTGTTCCGCTTTTGCTTCTCTAGTCCCTAAATTGAGCAAGTGGAGAACATCCATTTCATAAATTTTGGGTGCTGGCAGTTGTGTCTTTCTTTCGCTTTGAGGCAATGGAAAAAGGTACTTACGAAAAGTCAATTTTTGATAGGTCTCTACCCTGCGGGGTTGATATGTCTGCATAATGCCATTTTCAAACTGGACGTAAACTTTGCCCTGATAAATTAGTCCTTTTATCTTTTCCGCGGATATGGTCCGAACTATCTCCCCTTCCCTCTGATAGAGGAGGACTTTTTCTTTGCTCTCCTTGTCAGGAATAAAGATAACGGTTCCGGGAAATTCAGTTACCACCGTCCCGGGTCGAAAAAGATTGGTTACCGAAAGGACTTTTGCATCAATGGTCAAAACCCGTTTTTGGTAAAGTCCGTAGGGCTGCAGAAAGGACAGGAAAACGAGATTAACCAACGAAAGAAAAAAACCCAGAGTTAAAAGGGGAATAAGAACCTTCTCCAAGGGTATGCCCAGACTTTTGATGGCAAGAATTTCCCTATCCTGACTGAACCGTCCAAAAGTAAGCGTGGAGGCGATTAAAGTCGAAAGTGCCAGCCCATAAGGCAAGAGCGAAAGCAAGACAAGGAACCAGTAGCGGAGAAGGATACTTGTAGCCAAGAAGTTTTTGACCAGAAGGTCCACAAATTGGAAAAGGCTCCCCAGAGATAGAAGAAAGAGCACAAAGATAAAAGAGACCAAAAAGGAGGGCCAAAATTCTTCAATAATATATCTGCTTATCCGCTTCATTTCAATCGGTAGTCTTTCAGATTTATTTTAGCATAATCGGAAACTTTGTCTCACCATTTTCTTGACATAGACCACTATTTGTATTACTATTTTTGAAAAAATAATATGGTCTCTAAAAGAGAGGGTGTGGTTCGTTTTGGAATTTCCCTCCCTGGCGAACTGCAGAAGCGTTTTGACCGGCTAATCAAGGAAAAGGGGTACGCCAACCGCTCCGAGGCTCTTCGGGATCTGATGAGAGAAATGCTGGTCAGAAAAGAATGGGAAAGAGCAGACCAAGAGGTAGCCGGAACCATCACCCTGGTTTACAACCACCACCAGCGAGAACTGGTGAGCCGCCTCACGGAAATTCAACATAACTACCATCAGATTATCATCTCCGGGCAGCATGTCCACCTGGACCATGACAACTGCCTGGAGGTGGTGATTATGAAAGGGAGGGCTTCCCAAGTCTTGAGCCTGGGGCAAAGATTACGGGCGGTTAAGGGCGTCAAGTTTGGAGAAGTGACGATGGCTTCTACTGGCCGTACCCTGAAATGAAAAAGGAGTAATCTTTTTCTCTTTTTACTTTTTCGTCTTAACCTTTTCTTTCAGTTTTCCGTAATCATTAAAACTCTTTGAAACAAGACTTAATTCTTCTATAAACGCCCCAATCTCTTCTTCGAAGATAACCTCTTTCAATCCTTCCACATCTTTTATTTCACCCTCTTTTATCGCCGAAATGATTTTGTCTAATTTTTGAACCCGGAGGTCATCCGGATGTAACCGCCTGGTCAAGGCAAAAAGTTCCATAGCGCTCTGGTATGCTTCGTCAATCTTGTTCTGAAGAAAATTACTCAGGGTAATAAAATAGAGGCAGTGCAATTTCAACTCCTGGTTCTTGGTGGTGTTGCTGATCTTTTGAAAAGCAGAGACGACATCCTCATACGTGGGACTTGCATTATCACCCCCTTGAGTTTTAAGAAACATCTTGGAAGCCTCAACAAATTCCTGGGTAACTCCAGGAATGGTTCGGAAATTATCAATGGTCAAAAGGTCTAAATTTACCTCCTTTTGAGAGTTATTTTCAACCTCCGCACCTTCCAGGGGATTTAGCGGGATTAATCGGCCAGACCAGAGAGAAACAAAGATGATCCCTCCTGCTAAAAAGGTTATGAACAGAAAAACTTTCCAAACCCTTTTCGCTCTTTTTTTTCTCTCTTCCATCATCCCTCCTTTTTTCATATAATAATACTATCCATTTTTGGAATATGTCAATTAACTCACCTCCTTTCTCTTTGGGGTTTTGCTTTTTGAATTTGATAAATGTTATTATATACAACGAACAGGGAAAAGAGAACAAAAAACTGGGTGAAGAAGAGAGAATATGCAGTTAGACCGGGAATTAACAGCTATACTGGAGTACTTAGAACGAGAACGCGGCTTGGATCGTCAGTCTATCCTGGCGGCGATTGAGGGAGGATTATTATCTGTCTATCGCAAAAAGATGAAGCTTGATAAGAATGTTGAACTCCATATTGACCCAACCACCACAGAAGTTTACATAATTGATGCCGCAGGTAACAGAATGCCAGCCCCGGCTCTCCCTATGGGTAGAATTGCTGCCGCCAGTGCCAGACAGATGATTATGCAAAGAATAAGAGAGGCGGAGAAAGCGCAACTTTACGAAGAATATAAACAGAAAGAGGGAACGGTTGTCTTTGGCCTTGTGGACCATTATGAAAAAGGTAATTTAATTGTAAATTTAGGAAGGATAGAAGGGTTTTTCCCGGCTTCAAAATTGACCCGGGCGGAACGTCATCGGAGACGAGGATCCGCGGTCCGAGGAGTAATAGAAGAGGTTATCAAGGAACCGCAAGGGGTGAAAATTATTCTCTCCGCTCTTCATCCTCAACTGGTGGCTGAACTATTCTCTCAGGAAATTCCGGAAATAAGGGACCATCTTGTAGAGATAAAGAAGATCGCCCGCGTGCCCGGTGAAGCTTCTAAGGTCGCTGTCAGTTCCAATGACAGCAGAATTGATCCGATAGGAACCTGCATCGGCGTCCGCGGAACAAGAATCAGAGCGATAATGAAGGAATTGGGCGGAGAAAGGGTTGATGTGATCCGCTGGCAGGAAGACCCCGCAGAACTGATTGCCGCCACGCTGGCGCCGGCAAAAGTCCTTAAGGTAGAGATTGACCGACATAAAAAATCTAGCCTGGTAATCGTTTCTGACGATCAGCGAGCGATTGCTATCGGAAAGAATGGTATCAATGTTAAACTGGCATCACAGTTATCTGGTTTTGAGGTTACCATAAAGAGCGAAAGCGAAATAAAAGCCGAGCAACTACCGGCAATTGCCTCTCTTCCCGGAGTTGATGAAGAACTGGCAAAAAGGTTAAAGGATGCTGGATTCTCTTCGCTTAAGGATATTGCAGAGGCATCGGAAGAAATCCTTATCAAAATAGAGGGAGTAGACAGTGAAAAAGCAAAGGAATTGATAGCGAATGCACGCCTGGCTATTCTTTCCTGAAAAAGTTCTCAAGGTGCCTATTTCCTAAGAATAAAATAGATGAAAAAGGATGATATCCGTCCCAGGCCACCGATTGTAACCCTGATGGGCCATGTGGACCACGGCAAAACATCTCTGCTTGACGCCATCAGAAAGAGTAATATTGCAGGAAAAGAATATGGCCAGATTACGCAACACATTGGGGCTTATACTGTAGAAACAGAGGGAAGAAAGGTTACCTTTTTGGATACCCCGGGACACGAGGCTTTCACGGCAATGCGCGCTCGGGGTGCACAGGTAACCGATATTGTCGTCCTGGTTGTAGCGGTAAATGAAGGTATAATGCCCCAAACGGTGGAAGCTATCCAGCACTGTAATGCTGCTAAGGTTCCGATCATTGTGGCACTGAATAAAATTGACAAAGGTAGAGAGAATGTTTATCGGGTAAAATCGCAACTGGCACAATACAACCTTTTGGCTGAGGATCTAGGGGGCCAGACGCTGATGGTAGAAACCGCGGCCACCCAAGGTATCGGTATCAAGGACCTTCTGGAAAGCATTCTCCTTCAAGCGGAGATGCTGGAACTGAAAGCCGACTACGGAGCGCCGGCAGAAGGGGTGGTGATTGAAACCAAACTTGACCGGGGGACTGGACCAAACATAACCCTGATTCTGCAAAACGGAACCCTCAAGATGCGTCAGCCATTTCTGGTTGGTTCTACTTACGGAAAAGTCAAAGCAATATTTGACGATCAGGGCAGAAACCTTTCGGAATTGACACCAGGACTGGCTGCCCGAGTGGTGGGTGCTACGGAACTTCCGGCAGTAGGCGCCAGATTTATCGCGATGGATTCCGAAAAAGAAGCCAGAGAGGTGGTAGAGAAGAGCCGGAGCCGCCAAACAACAAAAGGAACCCCCAGCATTACTCTGGAGGAGTTTTACAAAAAACTTCAGGACTCACAGGTACGAGAACTGGATATTATTTTGAAAGCCGATGCGGCTGGTAC
>Ga0129301_1000207_pt1 | contig 31219 bp, 31 predicted proteins | sample ConPoolayeHmetaG_FD_94489 | JGI IMG/M metagenome (GOLD analysis project Ga0129301, IMG submission 94489) | Hot spring microbial mat communities from California, USA to study Microbial Dark Matter (Phase II) - Cone Pool mat layer H metaG ...
GCCCCGGCTGATGCAGCGTCGATCACCGTGGCCGTGGCCAGGAGCGCTAGGGGAGCCATGGACAGTCTCACCGAAATCCCCGCGCCCTCAGCGCTGTTTGCGCTTTAAGATGTCTTCCCAGGTTCGTTTCCCGCCCACCTCACACAAGGTTTATTGGCACAAAGGCCAGGACCGGCTCGGCGAGTCCGAGACGAGCGCGTACTATGCAGGTGTCACGCAGAGACCCTCCGCCTCATGCCAGGGCGAAAACAGCTATCCGGAAGCGAAGACAGGACAGTACGTGACGTTCACGTACGACAATCCCAGCACCAACGGGGGAAGGTGACTGCCACCGCATACGGATACGGCTTTTACGTTGCCGAAGAGGGAGGTTCCGATGACGCAACCAGCAGCCCGAAAGTGGGATTCGGACTTCAGAGATCGATGGCTGTCTGGACAGGGATCAAGATCGTGGCCTTGCGGTTGGGTGCAGGGCCGCCAAGCTTATGGCTTGTGGAGCTTATGGCTTGTGGCGGCGTTTGTTATTCTGTCGGTCGGTGTCTTTGGCCTGATGGTAGCAGCGGCAGGGGTTATGGTGCTAAGGGATCATCGGATCAGCACATACCTTCTGGAGGGCGGCTAGGTGTTTCGCCGCTGAGCGCGACCTGTGTAGCGCTGAGTGCTCTGAGCGCCGTCCTGTTCGCCCTTTCCTTCTGCTCCGGGTTTCGCATAAGCTCGCAGCCCGCCCCTAGATAAGGGTTGGCCTGTAATTCGGGATGCGTTCATTTCTTCCGAAGGGAATTGGCGACGGCTACTCGTGAAATTGAAGGTGGAGGCAGACGACGGCGATGTCTCGTCAGTTGATGATAGGAAGGATCATGATCCTAGTTCCCTCCGGCCTGTACACATCCAGTTGTACCAGTTGGATGGTGTAGGATCATGTCTGGGCATTCTTGATCAACCCCATGAAGAATATGGCGCCCGACTGGTTGTCCCTGATGACGAACAAGAATGGTCGGTCCACCTCATCCGGAACTGCGCCTTGGGCCCGGCACTCAGGGTTTGGACAACGATAGTTCTTGCAGCAGCCTCTGTCCCTTTCTCGTTCACTTCAACCACAGCTCTGTGATCCACGAAATCAATCCGGGTCTGGATATCGCTCATCCCCCCAAGGTCTGCCGGCGGGTCGAGGGCGATGTATCATGGTGTTGGGTTCTTGTAGACCTCTGCATAACTCCAAAGAATCAGTTTCTCCTCCGACCAACGATTTCCTGATAACCTTCCAAGACAGGGCAGAACCCGTCCTGGAGGTGAGATTGTTCGTGTCTACCATCCCATTACACATTACCCCTGGGTCACGAGCCACAACACAACTGGGATGGTGGCAATGCTCACCGCCGTGCCGACGAAGACCGTGGCGCCGACGAGCTCCGGGTTGCAGCGGTACTTCTGCGAAAGCATGAAGCTTGCAACGGCCGGCGGCATGGATGACTGAAGGATGACGACCCCACGGGCAACGCCCCTTATGCCGAGGATCGCTGCCGACGTTGTACCGAGGACTAGGCCCAAGCCGATCCGCATCGAGGCCGACAGGAGGGCGGATGGGAGGTGGCTCTTCGGGTCGATGCTTGCCAGGCTCATCCCAAGCGATATAAGGAAGAGGGGTATCGCTGCCTGGCCCAAGGTGTTTATGGCCCGCAGCATGATGACGGGTAGCCTTACCCCGAGGGCGCCCACCGCTACGCCTGCCACCGCGGCATAGACAAGCGGGAGCCTTAACACCTCCAACCAGGGCCGGCCCGAGTCCGGCGAACGCCTTGCAGCAATGAAGATGCCTAGTGTGTAGTTGAAGACGGCGGACGTTACGAAGAAGGCGACGACCGGCCCCATCGCCTCCTCCCCGAAGGCAAAAAGCACTATCGGGATGCCCAGGTTCCCGGCGTTCATCAGCATGACGGGCAGGGTTCTAGCATCCAAGTCGCCCAGGCCCGCCGCCGCGAAGGCCGCCCGGGAGAGGGCAAGACAGCCCAGCATCACGATGGCTGCCGAGATCGCAACGGGGAGAAGCGAGCCCGCCGTATAGTCGCTTGAGGAGAGTGAGGTGAAAATCAGGCAGGGGGATGCAAGGTAGAGGGCGGTCTCGATGATGGGGTCTAAGTCAAGCCTCTTTTTCTTCTGGAAGAGGTATGCCAGGCCCAGTATGACGAAGGTGGGGAAGACGGTGTCTGGTACGCCCAACCTGCCTCACGCGCGTCCAGCACGTGGGTCTCATTACTCTTTCCACCGGCACCCACAACGGGCGTGGGATTTGGATCAGGAAGCGATCCGGCCGTGGAAGTTCGCCTTTTGCCCCCGACCAGAAGCCCGGCCTTGGTTTGCACGGCGATCGATGCCAGTTCAGAAGCTCGGGTTTCGGAGTTGCCGCGGCTTTGGGGGTTGGTTCGATCCTCCCGCCTGGCATCCAGGGTAATACATTTCATTCCCTGCACTTGACCGGTCCAAGGTGGGCTTTTGACCCCGCGTGACCGCATCTGGATTGCGCTCGAGAAAGGAGAACCGGACAGAGTACCCATGTTCGAGTTCGAGGTTCAGATAGCCGAGAAGATAATCGGGAAGAGCCCGGTCAGCCCGGAGGAGGCAATCCGGCTGAAGGAGAAGGGCAAGGAGAAGGAGGTGAAGGAACGGAACTTCGAGTACAAGGTCAAGCTGTGGAAGAAGCTCGGCTACGACATGATCTCCGTTCCACGCGATCTTTTGCCCTTGGCCAAGCAGATTGCTCCCGAGCTTGCCTATCTAGGCGGTTGCGGACACGTGTCGCCCATGCCCGGGAGCATGGGGGATATCGAGACGATCAGGCGGTTCTACTTCGACAAGGTGAACCTGAGGAAGCAGTGCAGGGAGATGGCGCTCAAAGCCATAGAGGGCGCGAAGGCCGAGGTCGAGGCGGGATTCGAGATCATCAGGGGCGGCCTGGACGACATGGCCGGGAAGGAGGGTCCCTACCTCGCTCCGAGGTTCTATGACGAGTTCATCTTTCCGAATCTGGCGAGGCTGGCGCGCGCAATTCACCGGATGGGCGCAAAGCTCCTCGTGCACAGCGACGGCGACCTTCGGCCCATCCTCGATGGCTTGGTTGGATCGGGCATCGATGCTCTGCACTCCATCGACCCTTCATCGAACATGGACATCCTGGAGGTCAAGGAGAAGTACGGGGACAGGATATGCATCCTGGGAAACGTCGACTGCGCGTGGACCCTGACCTGGGAAAGCGTTGACAGAGTGATCGAGGAGACTAAGGCCGCCATCGCCCGCGCCGCCCCCGGCGGGGGCTACGTGCTTTCCAGCAGCAACGTGATTCATGCTTCCGTCCCGGTCGAGAACGCGCTGGCGATGGTCGAGACGGGGCACAAGTTCGGGAGGTACATCTGAAGGGTGATGGATATGGATGAGCTCGCACGCGCCATCGTCGAGTTCGATGAGAAGAAGGCGAAGGCTTTGGCCAAGAGGGCGCTGAAGGCTCCGGACGGCTTTGCCGCAGTGGTCGAGTCGATCCGGGCGGGAATGGAGGAGGTCGGGAGGCTGTATGAGAACAAGGAGTACTTCCTCTCCGACCTCATAATGGCGGCAGCCCTGGCCCAGGACCTCTTCGAGATAGCTAAGCCCTACCTGGCCGAGAGAGCACGGCCAGCGAAGGGGCGGATCGTGGTCGGGACGGTGCAGGGAAGCGTCCACGGCATGGGGAAGAGCATCCTGATATCCATACTGACCTCGGCGGGGTACGAGGTGCACGATCTCGGCGTCGACGTACCTCCCGAGAAGTTTGTGGAGAAGGTCAGGGAAGTAAAGCCCCAAGTCCTTGCCCTGTCCGTCGGCCTGACGCAGGCCCTGCCCAGCGTAAGGAAGGTCGTGGAGGCGCTGAAGGCGGCCGGGCTGAGGGACCAGGTCAAGATCATCCTGGGGGGGAACGCTGCAAATGAAGAGAGGGCAGCCGAGGCGGGGGTCGATGCCTATGGGGCTTCGGCGATCGCGGGCTTGAAGATCATCGACTCGTGGGTGAAATAGCGAGTGCGCTCGGATTCTGCCAGGTAATGGTTATCAGCGGCGGTCTTCATTTGGGCGATCGTATGGCCCGGATTCCAAGGCCCGAGCACCCCAGGCCGTCCCTATACAGACGGCCTTGGCTGTGCCTTAACGGGACGTGGAAGTTCGCCGTTGACCTTGATGGGACGGGGGAGGCCAGGGGCTGGGCCAGGGAACCCGAGCTCGACTTGGAGATCCTCGTTCCCTTCCCGCCCGAGAGCCGGCTGAGCGGACTCGGGTTAACCGACTTCATGCCCGTCGTCTGGTATTCCAGGTCATTCCGCCTGCCAAAAGCGATGGCGGGAAAACGGATCCTGCTGCACTTCGGGGCCGTGGACTACGAGGCAAGGGTCTGGCTGAACGGACACTACTTGGGTGAGCACAGGGGAGGGTACACGCCTTTCACGTTCGAGATCACGGGCAAGGTGTCCGGGGGTCATAACTGGCTCGTCCTCCAGGCTCGTGACGATAACAGGTCAGGGCTTCAACCGAGCGGGAAGCAGTCGGCAAGGCGGGAGTCCTATGGCTGCATGTACAGCCGGGTCACCGGCATCTGGCAGACGGTCTGGCTTGAGGCCGTCGGTCCTGCCTTCATAGAGACGGTCAGCGTGGGGACCGCCAAGCAGGGCTGTCGCACGTGGGTAGTGGCAAAGCTGAGCGGCTCGCCGGAGGGGGTCGTGGAGGCATTCGTCTACAAAGATGGGGCCATGGTGGCCTGCGGGGGCAGCCCGGCATCCTCTGAAGTCAGGATCCCCTTGGATCTGGGGACCCCGAAGCTGTGGAGTCCAGACGATCCCAATCTCTACGACCTTGAGCTGGTCGTAAGAAGCGGCGGGCGCGTGCTGGACCGGGTGAGGAGTTACTTCGGCATCAGGTCGGTCGAGATCCAGGGTGACCGTTTCCTTCTGAACGGGAAGCGGATCTTCCAGAGGCTGGTCTTAGATCAAGGATACTATCCAGGCGGCATCTACACGGCGCCGAGCGATGGGGACCTGAGGCGCGATATCGAGATCTCAAAGGAGATGGGATTCAACGGCGCAAGGCTCCACCAGAAGGTCTTTGAACCCCGGTTTCTTTACTGGGCGGACAGGCTGGGCTATATGGTGTGGGGGGAGTTCCCAAGCTGGGGGATAGACCCCTCCAGGCCGCAGGCGTGCGAGAATTTCATCTCCGAGTGGGTCGAGGTGCTCAGACGGGACATCAACCATCCATGCATAATAGGATGGTGCCCCTTCAACGAGACGGATCCCAACCAAGACAGCTGGGTCGTGCGAACGGTATACGGGATCACGAAGATGGTCGACCCGGAGCGGCCGGTCATCGACACGAGTGGCTACACGCACGTCGCAACTGACGTTTACGACTGCCACGACTACGACCAGAACCCGCAGACCTTCAGGGCCAGACATTTGAGCATCCTTGAGAGGGGCGAACCTTACCGCAACCGTCCCGGCCGGGACGCCCCATATTCCGGGCAGCCGGTCATGGTGAGCGAGTTCGGAGGGACCTGGTGGAACCCCGGGCAGACTGGAACAAAGGCCTGGGGGTACGGGGAAAGGCCGAAATCGGAGGCAGAGTTCCTGGAAAGGTACGAAGCGCTGACCGGGGCGCTCCTTGCCAATCCGAAGATAGTTGGCTTCTGCTACACGCAGCTATACGACGTAGAGCAGGAGGTGAACGGGCTTCTTACCTACGACCGGAAGCCCAAGTTTGATCCCGCCAGGATTCGCGCCATCAACACGCGCAGGGCAGCCTACGAGGAGCGATGAAAGCATGGCGAGCATGAGACCCGGCGGCCTGGCGCAAGCGGTGAAGATAACTGGCGCCACCGGGCGCCACTTGCCAGAGATCACCTCGATCTACAACGAGGCGATCCTCAACACGACGGCCACCTTCGACTTCGAACCCAAGACCATGGAGGAGCAGAGGAGGTGGATGGAGGAGCATGACGATCGGCATCCCATCATCGTTGCCATCTTGGGCGACAGCGTGGTGGGCTGGGGTTCATTGTCAAGGTTCAGCGATCGATGCGGCTATCAGGCTACTGTCGAGGACTCCGTATACGTGCGCAGGGAGTTCAGGGGAAAGGGCATAGGCACCATGATCCTGCGCAAACTCGTGGATGAAGCGAGAAGGGCCGGACACCATGCGATCATTGCCCGCCTGGACGCAGCAAACCACGTCAGCATCGCACTCCACAGGAAAATGGGTTTTCAAGAGGTGGGACGCCTCAAGGAGGTAGGGTTCAAGTTCGGGCGATGGTTGGATGTCGTGGTGATGGAGAACCTGCTGCATGAGAAATAAATCTGTGCGCACAGCAGCGATCTGACGGGTGAAGCGTATGAGCGGCGTCGGCGACGAATTCCACCTTCAGACGAAGTATCGGAGAGGCGAGTTGCCGAGGGGCGAGCTGGATTGGGCAGGGAAGCCGGAAACGTACAAGAGCTATCCTGATCGCCCGAAGGTCAAGCTTCCCAGCCCCTCGATCGAGGGTGGACCGTCGATATGGACGGTCATTTCAAAGCGCAGAAGCGTGAGGAACTTCTTGCCGGAACAGCTCTCGATCGGGGATCTCTCGCAGCTTCTCTGGGCATGCCAAGGCGTAACCCGTCGGGGCCGGGGGTATGAGCTTAGGGCCGCCCCGTCAGCCGGGGCTCTTTACCCGGTCGAGACGTATCTCATCGCCAACGCGGTCGCGGGGGTCGAGAGGGGCGTCTACCATTACTTGGTGTTGGGTCACGAGCTTGAGCAGCTGAGGAAGGGGGACTTCCGTACCCAGGCCTGCCGGGCCGCGCTTGACCAGGAGATGGCCTACCGTGCGCCGGTCGTCTTCGTATGGACCGGCGTCTTCGGGAGGTCGAAGTGGAAGTACGGGCAGAGGGCCTATCGCTACGTCTACCTTGACGCCGGGCACATTGCGCAGAACCTTGCCTTGGCGGCTGTTGCCCTGGGGCTGGGCAGCTGCCAGATCGGGGCGCTCTACGACGACGAGGTCAACGCGCTGATCGGCGTTGATGGCGTCGAGGAGAGCGTGCTCTATATGAGCGTCGTGGGCCGGCCATCCTGAGGGCATGCTAAGCTTCCCGGTCCCGGGCGCAGCTTTGGGCCGTGCGACTCGATTCCTTTTTCAACCCCCCTATGCGCGCGAAGCTTGACGATGGGCTCCTATCCCATGGAGAAGCGGCATCTGGAGGCCCCGGTTCCACGCATCACCATACCGATGCTCGACAGATGTCCCGAACCAGCGGCGCCGTTGAGCAGCGCCAATCGGGGGAGGATGGCGGCGATACCGTTCCTGGTCAACTTCATGGACGGGACGCTTAGCCCCGACCGCGCGCGGTTCTGGCTTGCGTACGACGCACGTGGAATCGAGATCACCGGGAAGCTGTATAGGCCTAACCACGGGAGGGACGACGTTGTCGAGAGTCAGGCCAAGCACGAGCAGCTCCAGCTGTTGCTTAGCCCCCGTAGGGGCCGGTGGTATCGGATAAGGATGTGCCCTGCCGGAGTGATGGCGATCGACGGAGGAGGGGGCGCGCCTGCTCAGTGGTGGGGCGGCGAGGGCAGGCTCACCCAGGTCTTCGATACGGACGGATGGAGTTTTGCGGCCTACATACCGTTCAGTCTCCTCGGCGTCAGGTCCCCCAAGCCCGGGGGCGTATGGCGCTTCAACATCTTCCGGCATGAGTACAAGCGCCAGGAGGACAACTCCTCATGGTCGGTCATGTACCTGGGAAGAACGGACATTCCGAAGCGGTATGGCGAGGTGGTATTCGGGGCGGATGGGGTTTCCGGCGGCCTGGCAGGGGCCCGGCTTCTTCCGCGCAGAATCCGTGCTTCCTTCGTGTTGTTCAACGGGCAGGGGAAATGTCGAGTTGCGACCGTTGAGGCGGTGCAGAACTCGGCGACGGTCGGCCGCGCGCGGTTCACCGTTCCGCCGGGGAGAACTAGCCTCCGCGCTAACTTCGACCTACCCGAGGCAGGCGTGGCTCTCGTTGTCGTTAGATCGTCAGGCGTAGAGATAGCGAGGTTTCCTCTCAGCGACGGGTGCATGGCACTCGGGCAAAGGGTCGCTCGTTTGCAAAGCGCCCTCCGGGTGACGGCCGAATCCGGCTTGGGCCTCCTCAGAAAGGAGGCCGAGAGCATGGAACGTGGCCTTGCAAAAGTGCGCGAAGCGATGAGTCGGTGGCGCCAGACCGCTCGAGCATGGCATCGCCTGGAAGCTGAACTTGAACGGCTCGAGCTCCGGGCAAGCATCCTCCACCATCGCTCGCAGCTGCCCGACCCCGGAGCGACGGCGGCTGTGCTGTCGACACATACCCTGGTCAAGATCTTTCCCGGCAGGCCCCTCCCAGACGGCCTTTCTAGGCAGGTGAAGTTACAGGCTCCGAGGAGGGGCTGCGACTCGGCCCAGCTGGTCGTCATGGCGTTCGATCATGCGCTCGCCGGGTGTACCGTTGATGCAGGGCCGCTCAGCGCGCCGCGTGGGGCGCAGCTTGGGCGCGATGCGATCGAGGTGTGGAGGGTCGGGAGCGTGGTGACCAGGCGACCCAGATACGTCGCTGAGTACGTTGGAGCTCATCCGGACCCGCTTCTGCCCGCTCAGCCCTTCACGGTCGCTAAGGGGCATTTCGAGGTCCTGTGGGTCACCGCGACGGTCCCAAAGAACGCCCGACCGGGCAGGTACCGCGGCTGCTTCCTGATCAAACCTTCCGGCTGCGCTCCGCTGCGAATCCCGGTTTCGCTGAGGGTCTGGGGCTTCGAGCTGCCGGTGAGAACCACCTTGAGGACGGCATTCCCCATGTTCGAGAGGGAGATAGAGGCCTTCTACAGGAGGCCGCTCACCAGAGAGCAGCGCTGGCTGTACTACGACTTCCTGCTGCGCAGGCGCATCAGCCCGTCCTGCCAGTACGAGGATGAGCCGCGGCCCAGGATCGAGGATGTCGGCAGGGCGATGGGAGGCGGGGCAAATGTGGTATCGATGGGATACCTGCAGGAGGAAAGGCTTGCACAGTGGATCGAGAGCCTCCGGCCGACGGTGGAGTTCCTCAGGGAAAAAGGCTGGCTACGGTGGGCGTACGTCTACGGCTTTGATGAGGTGACCCCAGACCGCTATGAGCAGCTCAGGGAGGCTTACGCGGCCGTAAAGGCGGCATACCCCGACCTCAAAAGGGCCTGCACGATCGGGCCATCGCATGAGCTGCCGCGGATCTTCGGCACCGTGGACATCTGGGTGCCGCAGACCGATCGTTTCGAAGCGATCTACAAGGAGAGGCAGGCGGAAGGCGAAGAGCTCTGGTGGTATGTGAGCATGTGGCCGCGCCATCCCTTCGCGAACCTCTTCGTGGATTATCCGGCGCTGGACCACAGGATCCTGTTCTGGCAGACCTGGAAGTACGGCGTGACGGGCTTCCTGTACTACTGCATCAACCTTTGGTCGAGCAACTGCGTCGGCGAGCCCAGCCTCGAAAGGGAGACCGCGAGTCTGCCCGACCCGACTGCCCGCCGGGCCATCGACCGCGGCGGGAGGTGGCCCCAAGTTCCGTGGAACACCTACACCGGGCCGACGGCCACGAATGGGGACGGCCAACTGATCTACCCGGGTCTGGACGGAGGTCCCCTCAGCTCAGTGAGGCTCGAATGCGTTCGCCACGGGATAGAGGACTACGAGATGCTTGCGAGGCTTCGGCAGGAGGTCGATCGCCTTTCTTTCTGTAGCGCGCCGGAGGTCGTCCGGATGCTGAAGCAGGCAAGGGGACTGCTACGGATCCCGGCCCGGCTGTGCCGCGATCTGACCCACTTCTCGCAGGACCCCAGGTTGTTGCTGCGGACGCGGCAAAGGATCGGCAGCCTGACCGAGAGGATGGCCTCCGTCCAAGTCTGAGTGAGACGCCGGCTTGGAATCACTCCAACTTGTCGAATCCCGGATGAGCCTGCCTTTGGGCATCATTTAAGAAACGCAAACGGGCAATGGCAGGCAGGTGAGTTCTGGTGAGAAAGGAGGACAAGGCGAAGGCCGAGAAGCTGCTTAGGGATTTCAAGGGAGATAACTATGCCTTCGGCGACGGCGCCCTCAAACGAGTGGGACCCTACGCAGCGAGGCTCGGCAACAAGATCGCGATCGTGGTCGACACCTACCTGAAGGGCAGCGACCCGATGAGGCAGGTTGAGGCGTCATTGAAGTCCGCAGGCGTCAAGGTGGTTGACTCCTTTGACGGGGCCCGGGCGAATGCGCCGAGGGAGGACCTCTACCGTCTGGCGTACCAGGTCACGCGTGCCAACCCCGACGGGGTCGTGGTCGTCGGCGGAGGAAGCACGATCGATGCTGCCAAGGCGTGTCTCGTCCTCAAGCTCTACGGCGGGCTCATAGACGACTACTTTGGGACAGGAAAGGTCACGGAGAAGTCGGGCGGGCAGCAGATCCCACTCGTGGCGGTTCAGACCGCGAGCAGCTCGGGGGCACACCTCACGAAGTACTCCAACATCACCGATGTTGTATCGGGCCAGAAGAAGCTCATTGTCGACGACTCGATCGTTCCGAGGGCATCCGTCTACCAGTACGACGTCAGCCGGACGATGCCTCCCGGCTTCACGAAGGACGGTGCACTTGACGGGATATCGCATTGCTGGGAGGTCTGGATGGGCGCGACCGGCAAGCCCAACTACGGCCTGATCAGCGAAGTCGCCCAGCTCGGCATCAAGCTGGTCCTAGAGAACCTGCCTGCTGCCCTGAAGAACGGCAACGATCTGGAGGCCCGGTACGCGCTTGGCCTTGCGACCGATCTCGGCGGCTACAGCATAATGTTGGGCGGGACGAGCGGGCCCCATCTGGGAAGCTTCTCGCTCGTTGACGTGCTGTCCCACGGCAGGGCATGCGCGGTTCTGAACCCGTACTACACCGTGCTGTTTGCCCCTGCAATAGGCGATCAGCTGAGAAAGGTCGCAGCCATATACGAGGCGGCTGGCCTCATCAAGGGCAGCGCCAGGCTTTCTGGCCGGGATCTGGCGATTGCGGTCGCGAAGGGCATGATCGCGTTCTGCAGGAGCATCGACTTCCCGACCACGCTGAAGGAAGCTGGGGCAACCGAGTCCCACATCGAGCGCATGCTGGAGGCAGCCAAGGACCCGCAACTGAAGATGAAGCTGCAGAACATGCCGACGCCCATGGGGCCGGAGGACGTCGACAGGCTCATGAGGCCGACGCTCCAGGCCGCGTTCACAGGGGATCTTAGCCTCATACCCTAGGGTGCGGCTTTGGCCCCTTTTTGGCACGCGACCGCCCATCGTTTTGTTGGTTAGCTTGCGCCTTGCCGGACGTAGCCCTGCCGGACGTAGATCCCAAAGGCGCTTGGAGCGGTACATGCACGAATTCAGGCTGGGAAGGGTGGGGGGATTGTGTTTGGGGGGATTGTGGAAGAAATAGTGCGCCCTTCCCAGCCTGTTGGGCCACAGTCGGCGCAAAACGATTGATAAGTGTTTCTACTCTGGGGCGGGCAGGAGGCGCCCATCGAACCCGGCATCGGACGACCTGCGGGGTCACTCGGCGATCAGGTCGTGCCTGAACGGGCCTCCTAGGCGTACTTGCCGTAGCGCCTAGCGGCTTGGACCATGGCCCGGTAGTTCTCGGGCTTGACTGCTGGGTGGATGCTGTTGCTTGAGGAGAGGATGTATCCCCCTCCGGGGCCGGCCCTCGCGACGGTCTCCCTGACCGAGTCTGCGACGTCCCTCGGGAAGCGCCACGAGAGGAGTTCGCCGCAGTCGATGTTGCCGATGAGGCATATTCGGTCGCCGTACCTCTCCTTAACCTCGCCGATGTCCATCCCCGCTGCCGGTTCGAGTGGGTCGATTGCCGTTATCCCAGCGTTGACTAGCTGCTCGAAGATGGGCCAGATGTTGCCGTCCGTGTGCTTGATGTAAGGGATCCCCCTTCTGCGTGCGACGGCCACCGTTTCCCTGAGGTACGGCAGCACGAACTTCTCGAAGTGGGCGACCGACATCAGCGGGCCGTTCCGGTTGCAGTAGTCGTCACCCGTGAGCACCACGTCCGCACCAAGGTCGATCGCCCGGGCAATGACCTTCTTCTTGTAGTCGGTTACGATGCGGGCAAGGCGGCGGGCAAGCCTGGGATTGCGGTAGTAGTCCAGCAAAAGTCTCCTCATCCCCCTCAGGTAGTGGGAGAACTCAAAGCCCTCGTGGCAGGCGAAGACCACGGCCCTCGTTCCCTTGAATCGCTTGACCGCCCGCTCCAGGGACTGGAGTCGATGCTCGGCATCTGGATCGGGAGGGCTGTACGTGTCGAGATCTTCAGGAAGCTTTATGGGTCCTCCGCTCGGATATGCAAGCCCGCTTGGCTCGATCCTCCACAGTATCCCCCACTCGTCCCGGTAGGTTGCGGGATCGATCACCTGGACCCTTCGGACATCCTCAAAGACGCTGATCCCGTCGAGGCCCTCGCTTTCGTAGAAATCCTCCTTCGACACGGACCCCGCGAGGGCTGCTATCACGGGCTCGTTTATGATGAGCTCCCAGATGGGGATCCGATCAGGTTCTCGAAGGTCAAGGGCGGTGAGCATTCTCCCCAAACCGTTCATGGGTGAGCGTGCAGGCAGACGGTTGATATCTTTTGCCACGCAGTCCGGACGGGAAACTCGTACCACTCTGACCTAGCCACGTGCATTCCGACTGGACCCGGTTTAGGGCGGCCGGGCATCTACCAGGCCAGTGGGCCCTCGGCCGAAATCACGCCCCTGGGCGCGATCTCGTTGGAGGTCTTGGGCATCGGCCGCCTGCTGGCGATCTCTGTCCTGAGTTCTGCTATCTGTCTTCTGAGCTCGCGGACCTCCGCCTCCAACTCGGCGACGCGCTTCTGGAGGCGGATCCTGTCGGTCTCGCAGACGTAGAGGAGCCTTTCGTAGTCTGGTTCGCGTCCGGAGGCCAAGTTGCTCTTCGCGTGCTCCATCACTATACATAGCTGCGGCATCATAGATTAACCTATCGGCCGCGGGGTGCAGCCAGGCATGATGTGCGTGTACAAGGCGTTGAAAGGCTCGGTGGCATCCGCAAGGTGGATCGCCCCCCGTCCTCGGACTCACGCATCACGTATTTACAAGGCCGTCACTTTAGGCTCTAAAGGAGGTAGACCCGGTGTTTGAGCTGATCATCACGACGTGTCCTAGCCACAAGGCAGGCAGGAGGATAGCCCGGGCCCTCGTCTCCGCCAAGGCAGCGGCTTGCGTCAATATGCTCGGGACCATCGCGAGCTTCTACCGCTGGGAGGGAAGGATGAACGAGGACCGTGAGGTGCTCTTGATCGCCAAGACCAGCAGCGACCGCCGATCGGAGGCGCAGCGCATAATACTGGAGAACCATCCCTACAAGCTCCCAGAGGTAATTGTCCTGCCGGTGGTGGCGGGCAGCGACGCGTACCTGCGGTGGTTGGCGCAGGAGACCCAGCCGGCTTAAGCAGTGGTCGGACGCCTTGGGGTTGGGGGAAGGCGTCCCTTCTGGGAAATAATCCTTATCTGGAAGGGCTGATTGACGGGACGGGAGGTCCTGTATGAGGAGAAGTCCGGTAGGAAGGCACGCCCGGCGAGGGAAGGTCGTCCCCGTTCAGATAGGCTCACGCCTCGAGCTTCTCGTCGACGGCTGGCTCATCGACCGCATGCGCGGCGTTGAGCTGAGGCTGAACCGCCCCATCGCGCAGGAGGTCGTCATGGTCTTCGACAAGCCCTGGGAGGGCAACACGAGCGCCTATGTCACGGTCTTTCGCGACGGCCCGATCTTCCGCATGTACTACCGGGGCTGTCATTACGACTGGGATACGAAGAACATCGCGCACTCGGTCACCTGTTACGCGGAGAGCGAAGATGGCATCCACTGGAGAAGGCCCGAGCTGGGCATCTTCGATTTCAACGGCTCCAAGCGCAACAACATCGTGTGGATGGGGCTAGGGAACCACAACTTCACCCCCTTCAAGGATGCCAACCCCGACTGCGGACCGAATGAGAGGTACAAGGCCGTGGCGAGCGCGGAGAAGGGCCTTCTGGCTTTCCGGTCGGCTGACGGGATCCACTGGGAGATGATCCAGGATGACCCGGTGATCACCGAGGGGGCCTTCGACTCGCAGAACCTCGCATTCTGGGATTCCCTAGCGGGAAGGTACGTGGAGTACCACAGGGGCTGGCGGGACGGCGTCCGGGAGATCATGACCTCGACCTCTCAGGATTTCATCAACTGGACCAAGCCCCGGTATCTGGACTTCGGGGCTCTGCCGCGCGAACAGCTCTACACCAACGCGATCGTGCCTTACTTCCGTGCCCCCCACATCTACCTTGGCTTCCCCAAGCGGTTCCTGCCGGAAAGGAAGAAGGTGGCGGAGCATCCCCTGCCGGGGCTTTCGGACGGCGTCTTCATGTCAAGCAGGGACGGCCTTCATTGGAACCGATGGCTTGAGGCGTTCATCAGGCCCGGGCCGCAGAGGGAACGATGGTGGGAGAGGAACAACATGACGGCCTGGGGGATCCTGGTCACGAAGGCCTCGATTGCGGGCATGCCCGACGAACTCTCCTTGTACTGCAACGAGGGCTACTACACCGAAGGCTGTCGCCTGCGCCGGCACACCCTGAGGGTGGATGGCTTCGTGTCAGCCCACGCCCCGTATTCCGGTGGGGAGCTCGTCACGCGGCCGTTCTTGTTCGAGGGTAGCAAACTCGTCCTGAACTACTCGACGTCCGCTGCGGGCAGCATCCGGGTTGAGGTGGCGGACGAGAGGGGCAGGCCAATCCCCGGGTTTGAGAGGGAAAGCTGCGAGGAGATTTACGGGGACGAGGTGGAGCATGCCGTCGAATGGGCTCCGGGCCGGGACCTTGGGTCTCTGGCGGGGAGGCCCGTGAGGCTGCGCTTCGAGCTGAAGGACGCGGATCTGTACTCGCTGCGCTTCTGCGAGTAGGGCCGACACCCTCATCGAATGTCCCAACGGGCGATCCGGGGTTGCCCCGAAAACGAGGGGTCAGAGGTCGCGCTTCACGGTGACCCGGATGATCCGGATGCAGTAGTGTGCGTCGTGGCGCATGTTCTCGATGTCGCGCTCGTCTATGTTCATCTGGCTCCCCGCCATGATGGTCACCTTCCTCGATTCGGGGAGCTCGAAGACGGCGCAGCTCATCCCGGCGTCCCGGTACGCCTCATCAAGGCCCTTCTTCCAGGGCTCTATGCGCATGTGTTCCCCCAAAAGGTTATCGATCCTCATCTTGACCCCCGACCGCGGGTACTTCCATTCCATCGGCTCGGCCCACAGAATGACGAAGCCCGGCGGGCAGCATGCACTGCCTATCACCGTCACGCCGACGATCGGCTCCTCCTCAACCACGGTTATTGCTCCATAGGGCGGCACATCGAGCTCGACCCCGTCCATGTTGAACTCCGCTCCGACGTAGGGGTCCGTTCGGCCCAGTTCCACCCGGACGTTGGGATAGTTGAACGGCGCCCAGTACTCGCGGACCACCGGGCGGTACTCGATCACCTTCTGGGGCTCGCCGCTCTTGGCAAGCCGGACGACCTCCTGCTCAAGTTCGGAGAACTCGGTCGGGTGCTCTGAGCGCCAAGGGTTCTTCACCTGCGCGCGTTGGATGACCATTGCCTGCACCGGCATGAGCGTCGAAATGGCGCTGAAAACGTTTACGCCTGATTCGTCGGTCATGTCGAGGGCCACCTTCCGGGCTGAGGCCGCGGGAGCTATGAATCCCGATGCGTCTCCCCTGATCACGACGAACTCAGTCTCACCTGCTATGGGCAGGGATTCCCTCAATTCAATGCCCTCGCGTCACTTCTCGGCTCCCCTCAGAAGGAAACGGGGGGAGCGCAATCAGGCCCCATAGTGTTTGTGCGAGGAACGGGGCAGCACAAACCTGTCTGCGGGCCTGCGCAGGGCCTGGGCGAAGCTGGGCGCCCCGAAAGATGGACCTTTTAACAGGGGCCGAAATCACCTGTGCGGACATTGCGTGGGGCTCAGGTCAGGGCCGGGGCGGGGGTCCTCGCGAGCTCCCTGGCAGCCCGCTTCTCTATCCTCGCAAGCTCCATCGCCGTATCCCGGTCTATGACCTTCGCAGGGGGATAGTTCTCCTTGAGCAAGCTGTCCAAGAGGGTGGCGGAAGCGTCGAGCACATCAGAATGTCCCCTCCTCACCCAGCTTGCCCAGTCGTTCCTGTTGAAGAGGCGCGGGTACCACGTCTGTGAGCGCAGGTTCCGCAGGGTATGCGGCTGCCTCAGGAAGCTGCCGCCGACTCCCACCTTCTCCATGACCTCAAGGGCGATCGACTCCTCATCGACCTGCATGCCGCTGAACAGCCTGTTGGCGTAGCCGAGCCACTCGTCGTCTATCACGAGCTGGTTGAAGCTCGCACCCTGATCGGCACCCACTATCCCTTGGTGCCCGATTCCCTCCGCCCCCGCCGCAATTGCCAAGCCCACCCCCATGGCTTTCTCGAAGCCGCACTGGAAATCCGGGATGTTGGAGTCGGACAATACGACGTTTGCGTTGCATGAAAGGCCAAGCTCCCTTGCCACCTGGATCCCGGCCAGCGAAGAGAGTATGTTCTCCGGCGCCCCGAACGAGCAGAGCAGCGTCCTCTGGTCCAGCACGTGCACCGAGGTGGAAAAGCTGGCCGGCGCCTCCGGATCGATGAGGTTGACGAGCACTATTCCGGCCAAGGTCTCGGCAGTGTGCAGGGTTACCCCTGCCGCGGGGGTGATCGGGCTTGTGCCGCCGAGCAGGGTCATCGAGCCCGAGGCCGATATGGGCAGGCCATGCCGGGCCATCTCGAACATGATCTCCAGCGCGTGGTGGGAGAGCTGCAGCGGGCTGGTCGGCTCGGCACCGTAGCCCACCATCTTCCTCTTCCTGAGCTCCTCTTCCCCTCCGGCCACAGCCTTCGCCATCTCGATGATGTACCTGGATGAGGCGTGGGTGTAAATCCATGCGTAGCCCGGCTTGCGCGAGTAGGTGAACACGAGCTTGTATCCTCTCACGTCGGCCACCTGAAGCGGAACGTCGCTGGGAACCACGAAGGGCGATACGAGCCCGATGTTCTGCAGCGCGTTGCCGAGGGCGATCGACCTGATGCAGTCCTCGGTCGTTCCGGGTCGTCTGGACATCGTCTTGTAGTCCACCAGATGCCTCTCCAGGCACATGACTGCCTTCAGACTGCCGTCCCCGAACCTTGCTTCGTTCCCCTCGGCGGAGCTGACGGCGTACTCCTTCGGCACTTTGGAGAGGCACTCTAGGACCAGTTCCCGCGGGATGCGGGCAACCTCCGTCTTGCGGTCGACCGATGCCCCGTGTTCCTCAAGCAATGCGAGGGCCCGCGGGTGCCTGAAGGCGAAACCCACCTTCTCGAGTAGGTCGAGCGCGGCCTGCTTGATCATCTGGACGCGATCCTTCGGCAGAAGTTCGAGCCTGCGGTTGAACGACCCGAATGGCATGTTGGGCCGTTTTCGAGCACGCCTCTTAAGTGAGTGCTTGCTGTCGCTCTCCGAGGGCAGTAGGTGGCAGTCCGCGTTTCCGGCTACATCCGCTGGATACGTTTGAGCATCTTCCGGGCCTTGCTGGCCACGACCCCCTCATCGCTGTGCGTCTGCCGCTCGACGAAGTCCCGCACGCGCGGGGCGACGGCCTCGATGCCGAGGAAGTACTCCATCGCCTCGACTATGTAGCCGAGTCGGTTGCCCGGGAAGAACCTGGTGGAGCCCAGCAGCGCGTCAAGGATCGCGGGGGCCTTGTCGGGGTTTGCCTTAGCGATCTTGCCTAACGCCCGCACGGAGTGTCCCTGGAGTACTATGCTCTCATCCCCAAGGTTCCTTGCGATCCTTTCGATGGCCGGCACGATCTTGCGGTCCCGGTCCACGGGTGCGAGATTGCCAAGCGTGCACACGGCCTCCCAGCGAACCACCTTGTCGCGGGAATCGAGGTTGGCCAGGAACAGCTCGGCGTACGGGTACAGGAGCTCCGGGGAATCCTCTGAGAGAAGCGAGACGACCTCCGCGCAACCGTTCCGGACCCTGGCTGCATCCGATCCCAATCCCTCAATCAGCACCGGGATGTAGGCCTTGGGGTCCTTGGACACGAAAAGCCCATAGACGTCCTTGGGCCGTGTGCCGTCGTCCCATTTCCCTGCAAGGATCTCACGTATGTCCTCGTGTGCCAATGTGTGCTCCTCGCCGCCTGGACGGTCCGGTGCGGGCTCATAAAGGTTTGGTGTCATCGATCTCGGTGCCTGTCGGGGGCCATGTTCGCCTCCCGAGAGGGGCTACCTCAGCCTGACGCCGTAGCGGCCGTGGAACTTGTCGCGGGGCTTCAGGACTATGAGCCCCTGCCCGTTGTTGAAGGCGTTGGTGTTGCAGGTCATGGGCTCTATTGCGATGCAATTCCGGTTCTCGCCGGGCGGGGTGAAGATGACAAGGTAGTTGTACGCGGCATCCTGCCAGACCTCCAGCACCACGTCCAGCTCCGGGTTCGTTAGCTCTGTCACGGACAGCCCCCTCCTTCTCTTAAGGCCGGTGAAGACGTCATCAAGGGTCATCGACCCGATCCTCCTCTCCTGTAGGAAGTCGAACTGGGTGCCCTTAACGGGGAGGACGTCGCCGGTCGGTATGAGCCGGGCGTTCATCTTCACCCGGTGCTTGGCAGGAACCTTGAGCCCCCAGTTGTCAACGTCGGACCTTCCGTCGAATCTGAAGTAAGGGTGCCAACCATCCCCGAAGGGGAGGGGCTCTTCTCCGATGTTCTCCGCCGCCGTTTCGACGGTGAAGCCGTCGTCATTCAGGATGTGCTTGACGGCCACATGCAGGCCGAAGGGGTATCCGTCGAACTTGCCGGTGAAATCATAGTCCAGCGTGACGGATCCTTCATCCCTCCCCTCCTCCGATCCAACCAGACGCATCACCTCCTTGCTGAGGAGCCCATGTATCGCATGGTTCTGCGAGGGGAAGTTTATCGGCAGGCTGTACGTCCTACCGCCAAACGCGTACCTCCCGTCTTCTATCCTGTTCGGAAAGGGGATCATCTTGATCCCCCTTGACCATCGGCCCTCCTCCAGGTCCTCGGGCGTTTGGTAGCCAAGCATTACTGAGAATGGCGGGGAGTCGGAGTCCTTTGCCTTGAGGACCAGTTCCCTCGTATTCGCCCCCACATCGACGATCGATGCGGACTCTCTGGTCGTTGCGTTCGTGATGACGTACTCGGTGTGCTTGCCGAACGGCCTCTTGTCGATCTTGAACATGTATCTTGCTCGCCGTTCAGCCTAAAGCGTTTTGCCCTCTGTCAGGCCTGCCTAGCAAATCCGCCCGCGGACCGGTCGGTAAACCGACAGGTTTATCAGCGAGTTTACCCAACCGTCTCCAGGTGGTACCCTGTCCGTAGTGAGCGTGAAGGTGCCCTCCTGGGTAAGGGAGAAGATGAAGGCCTACTCCGATCGTGTCGATTGGCCGGAGGAGATCAGGAGGATGTTGATCTCCAGAATCGAGGAGCTCGAGAGAGCGAAGGCAGTCGAAGAGGCCACGAGGCTTCTCGATTCGGTGCCCCCGGCCCCCAAGGGAACGGCAAGGAAGTTGGTGAGCGAAGATCGTGATAGCCATTGATGCATCAGTCTTGGCAAAGTTCCTCCTGAAGGAGGAGGGGTGGCTGGAGGTAGCTGAACATCTGAAGGCCGGGGTCGTGTCAATCGATCAGATTGCGAAGGAGGCTGCCAGCGCCGTGCTGAAGAGGCACAGGGCGGGTGGCACATCTCAGGAACAAGTTAAAGTCATGCTCAAAGCTTTGAAAGGTTTGCTTGCAGGGGCCATCAAGATGGAAGGGGAGCTCGCCTACTTGGATGAAGCGATCGCAATATCCCTCAGGCGAAACGCAAACATCTATGACTCGCTTTACATAGCGTTGGCAAAGAGATTGGGGTTGCGGCTGCTTACGTCGGACGAGAGGCAAGCGCGCGTCGCTGCCAGCGAGGGGGTCGCCACCGTAGTTATCTGACATCTGGCGAACGAACATCGTGGTGGCGATTTGTTCCTGAAGATCCTCTACAGATGGTGAATCCTGTGGCTGTTCCGCGTATGAGGCTGATTCGTGTCGGCGACCCAACGGACTGGCAGTTCGTGAACGGCACGTGGCAAGACGGCCCGGATGGCTCCCTTCAGGTGCCGGAGTCGCTTGTCCGGCGTGACGGGCCCGCGATGCAGGGACACCATTACGCGTTCCTCAGGACCATGGTCTTGGGGGATTTCCGGGCTCGTTTCCAGTTCAGGCTCACGCCGCATTCCGACGCAGGCATCATACTCAGGGCGCAGGATCCGACCCACTTCCATCTCCTGCATTTCCCCAACTGCGGGCAGGCGAGCCGGGCCCAGAACTTCTGGGCGGCCTTTTCCCGCATGGGGTCGGACGGCTACCTTCGGTCGGTGAACCTGGAGCTGGTGCGCCGCGTCCCGAGCACTCCATTCGGATGGCTGGATGCGGAGGTGGAGGTCACGGGCCGTCGCCTGGCCGTCCGGTTGCAGGACACGGGCCTCTTCCGGGCCTCGGACCCCTCGATGCCCAGACGCGGAAGAATGGGCCTCTACCTGTTTGGCGGCGCCGGGATCCGTGGACTTGGAATCGACGGCAGGCCATCTTTATCGCAGCGCTGGAACGGCCGTCGCCTGCCCCGGAGGAACTGGTTCCACCCTCGTCCGCATCCACAGCAACGCATCTGGCAGGCTCCGGCGCAACTGGTCAGGCTCCCCTCTGGGGGTCTTATCCTGAGCTATGATGTGAGGCGCGATTCCGTGTCCAAGGAGATCGGCCCGCTTCTTGTGCGCTCTACGGACGGAGGCAGGCACTGGTCTGAGCCACGTCTCCTGGAGGTCAAGGGCATCGAAGGATGGCAGAGCGCGGTCATCCATGCCTTTCCTGACGACCAGCTGCGACTTATCATAGGGAGGGACGGCCGATACATGCTCGCAGATACCCCTGATGAGGGTCTTACATGGTCCCGGCCTCGGCCCATGGGGATCCAGCCCTCCCCGCCCGGGATCAAGGTGCTGCACCTGGGGCCCCAGGCTTTGCTAAACCTTGCCGACGGTTCGCTTCTCATGTTCGCCTACGGAGGCCACTCTTCCACCGTTGCGGACTCATCGATTTTCACCTGGGGTTCTCACCACTGTCAGGCCTTCTGTTGCAGATCCGCCGACGGCGGCATGACTTGGTCGCCATGGGTCAACATCGACGGCACGGTTGACGGCTCGGGCCAGAGGGTGGCCGGCAATCTGGACCTGACCGAGGTATCGGCCGTGCAGACGGGCGACGGACGCATCCTGGCCCTGGCTAGGCCGATTTACTCCCCATGGATGTGGGAGACCTGGTCGTCGGATGGGGGGCTGACTTGGACGCCCTGCATGCGGGGGCCCTTTCCAGGCTATGCTGCCCCCAACATCGCCCGGACCAGATCCGGAGCGATCGTCGTGGCACACCGGCTGCCCGAGTGCACCATCCACGTGAGCCTGGACGATGGCCGCAGCTGGGATGGGGGGACCATGATAGACTCGGCCATCTGGGTCATGGGGAGCATGGTGGAGGTGGAGCCGAACACGATCCTCTACGTCTACTGGGATTCCTTCGAAAGCCTGATGCGGGCTCAGTTCATCCGCATCACCAAAGCCGGCCCCGTTCCCGCAGGAAGGAATAGATGAGATGGCAGCTGTCCGGGATGCGCTCTGGCTGTGGGGGACTCGGGCCAACGCGCTTCAAGGCTACGGGTTCCCAACCTCCCGGATGACCGTTGCACAGGGGCTGGGCGAGCTTGGACTGGATCAGGCCATGATGTGCGGCCTGCTGCCTCCCAGCGAGGACGAGTACCTGCCGGTGCATCGGTGCCGCAGAATCCTCTGGGAGATGAGCTTTGAAGAAGGCTTCGGGTTTGAAAGGCCGCTTGAGCGCATCGCCAGGCTGCACCGGGCCCATCCCAATGTGGTCGGGATCTTGCTGGATGACTTCAGCACGACGGAGATCAGGAAGGGGGCTCAGCCTGAGCTGCTGGCCCGCATGCGGCGATGCATGCTTGGCTCGATGCAGCTATGGCTCGTTGTCTACTCCATGAGCCTGGACATTCCCAACCTCAGGCAATATCTGCGCCACGCGGACGGGGTCAGCTTCTGGGTCTGGGATCGGCGGGAGCTTGAGCAGCTGCCGCAGTCTGTGGGTCGCTGCAACCAGATCAGTGCCGGCAAGCCGCTGATTCTGGGCCTCTACCTCTACGACTTCTCTGGCAATCGGCCGCTGTCCTTGGGGGAGATGGAGAAGCAGGTCCTCGCGGGAGTGGATCTGCTGCGAAGGGGTGAATGCGTTGGCCTGTGCTTCCTTGGCTCGTCGATCATGGATGTCGGGCTGGAAACGGTTGAGTGGACGAAGAAGTGGGTCAAGGCGCATGGGGCAGAGGAAATCTGAACACGTCCCATCTGCCGTCGTGCCTGGGGATGGCAACAGCCAAGGTGCACGAAAGCCGGTCTCTGTGAGGACTAGCTGAGTACCTTCTGCAGAGTCTTGAGTGCGCGCTTTTCAACCTCGTACAATTGAAGGACGCTGCTCTGCACATCTAGGAGGAACGAGGGGCCTGCTTCAGATCCGACACGATCTGGTCCTGCATGGAGTCAAGCTCCCGGTTGAGCCTAGCCAACCGGTCGGTAGCACCCGGCTCCTACGCCAAGAACACCCGATCTTTCTCCCAAAGGATCTCGCGGGCCCTGCGCAGTCCCGGACAGCCATCAGGAAGCATTGACTCGGCGATCCTGCTCCAGATGCGAGCCGACTCCTTGTACTTTGCGATGGCATCACCCAGGCCCGGCTTGCCCAACACGTGCCTCACTTCAGCCAGGAATCGTGCAAACATCGGCCGAAAGGAACTGCCGCCCGTATTCCCGTTTCTATTTGGATGAACCCGTTCATGAGGACCATCCAGAGATCCTTGCCTGGGAACATCCTGGGCCATTTCGGGATAAGCTATGCCCACCTCTGGATGCCGGGCAGCCCCAAGTTGCTGATGGGGGATTCAGCATCCCCTTCACACACTTGCCAAGCGCCTCGCGGACGATCTCCGGCGTGACCTCAAGCTTCTGCGGGAGCCGAATGTCGAAGAGGGCATGCTGGGGTGGCCAGGGTGGGAACTCGGATGCCCTCGCGCGCTTGAGCTCTTCGACCGTGACGGTCAGGCCCCGCCTGGCCCGGTCGGAGATGTAGACCGTATGGGCATCCTCGTCCACCCCGTAGACGACCATGGCGTGCTGTCCGAAGTGGGCATCCTCGGGCACGCCCTTGTATGGCAGGTAGGCCATGTCGGCGTAGATGACCGTGGGAAGTCCCTGCGCCAGACGACCCATGAGCATGGCATGGCCGCTCTTGGGGCTCGTCGTTCTCCGAGCCCGGATGCTTGCTTCCCGTTCTTCTGCCAATGTTCTCGATGAAGGAGCGCCCCCCTCCTCGTCCGCTCACGAGCGGCGCGGGCATGGGTTTCATGTGCCACTAGATGAAGCCGATGCCTCCTGCCAGCCCGAAAAGCATCTCCTCTGACACCGGAAGGTCGTGGTAGGCAAAGATCTTCTTCACGGCGCTGGTTTCGCAGTGATGGCCTCCAAACAGGCCGAAGCCCGCCACGACACGGCGTTCACCCATGCTCTCTCACCTACCCAAGCCTTCCTCCGGCGACGGGGCTCCCGATCTGGATTCGTATGGCCCGTGGACGGACTTTACCTGGTAAGTCTCCGCGGAGTCGTCCAGGACGATGACCCAGTAGCGGTCGCCGCCCGGCTCCACGCGGACCAATATGTGTCCCTGGTCGCTCTTGAGTTTCTCGATGTTTGGGCCGATGACTATCCTGGTCTCCTGCTTCATGTTGGTCGCGAATATGTCCCGCGGGCCGGGGTAGAGCCGCGTGGACAACATCCGCCATAGAACGCTTGGCGCGGGATGGCTGGCGGACCAGACTTGAAGGATGTGGACGCGTGGGCGGAGGGAGGAGATCATGTTGGCGTTCTGGGCGGTCAGGTCGCCGTGGTGGGTGGCGACGCTGACGTCGACCGGTCCGACCACCTGGCCGACCGGTGTCTCGACATCGTGGAACGGGGGCGCAACCCCTTCTTTTGCCACGCCGATCAGGTCGCCGCCGCAGAAGTAGGTGAACCGGCCGTACCTCATTCTGAGCGCGATGCTGCACATGTTCTGGGTTGGGATGTCGCTCGGGTCGAGGCCCTCGAGGGGAGGGAAGAGGCATCTGGTGCTCGTGCCCACGCCTGTCCAGATCTCTCCGTTGGCCGCGATGTTGCGGATCTCGAAGCTTGGATACCGGCGGGGCTTGCGCAGCGGCACGATCTGGTCCTTGACCCCAGGACGGAACCTCTCGACCTCAAGGCGGCCGCGGGCTCGGCAGTATTCGAGGAAGGCCCGGTAGTTCTGGACTCTCGGGTCATCAAGCGGCATGGGGTAGTTGTAGTCAGGCCAGCCCGGGTCGATTATCCTCCTAATGGGGATGGACTCGCCGACCTCGGTGATGCCCGTGAGCCTGAATCGGCCTGATCTGGACAGCCTCTGATCTTCCCAGACCTCGCCTAAATGGTCGGCATGGAAGTGAGTGACGATCACGTAGTCAAGGACAACCCTTCTGAAACTGGAGAGCATGTGGCGAACGTATCTGGATATCCATTCGCCGGGCGTCCGCGAACCGTCCGGCCTAGGCTGTGTGTGGCGCGGGTTGCCGGGGCGGAGGTTCCCTGCGTCGATGAGCAGCGAGGTCCCGTCCGGCATGATCCAGAGCCCGGAATCTCCCCGGCCCGTGTTGATGTGGTGGATGTCCAGACCGCCAGGCGACCAGGAGCTTACCACCTCGCCCGCCGTCTGTGGGCTGCTCATGGGTCGGCCGGATTGGCCGCATGCATAAAGGTTTCCAGTCGGGCACTCGCTGGGCAAAGCCTCTCCCTTGTCAATCGCTCGACTGATCGGCGCGGCATGCGATCGCGCGGCGGGCTGGACGGAGAAGGAGATTCGTGAAGCAGTTCCGTCGGACGGGGGGATCAGATGCGCCTGGAGAGGCGAACCGTCGGCACCTCGGCGTAGAGCTTCCTTTTCACCATAAGCCCCCAGAGGACCGCCCCGCATAGCATCCCGGTTCCCGCCACGACGAACCATTCGATGACGTAGCACCACACGAGCGCCGCGTTCTTGGCCGAGATCGCCTGGGCGGAAGCGTCACCCAGTCGCAGCAGCGCAGCGTCGATGGCAGCCATCGCTTCGTCGTACATCCCCGATGCGTAGAGCGGCAAAACCTCGGATTTCAGCTCGGCGGCGTCCCTGAGGCTCCTCTCGGCCCTGTCGATTCTGGCCCCGAACTTGTCGGCGAACTCCACCACCGATACGGTGTAGCGCCTCAGGGCCTCGAAGTTCTGGAAGCGTCTCCTTACGGCCTGTGCGATTGCGAGATCGTCCGGGATCGGCACCCCCGCGGGGTAGTAGATCATCCTAGCCATGACCGCGACGGCATGGGGCCACCTGTAATACTGGACGGCGCCGTTGCCTCCCCAGTCGAACAGCCAGGCCATCGACCTTCCGCGGCCGAAGTCCCAGTACACGAGGCAGGGGCTGCCCTCCGGGTATCGGCTCATGGCCCCGACGGTGGTGGCGCCAACCTTGGCGTCGACCCGGTTGTAGGAGAAGAACCACACGTCCCTCCAGTTGATGCCTGCGACCAGCGGGTGGTCCGGGATCTTGGGGACGAGGTTGTACTGGTAGGTGGTGCCCCAGAACTTGCGGTCCGTGTGGCATTCCACCGGCAGAAGCGATCCGATGGGCGTCTCACCCCAGTTGGGATTGGGGTAGGACCCGAACTCCACGCCGCCGAAGGATGCTGGGTCATCGGCCATCAGGAATCCCTGTCCCTCCCGCTCGACGCCGAGGACGACCCATCTAAGGAAGTCAGCCGGCAGCGTGTCGGCCTGGACGGCTGTGATCACCACAACATCGTACCCGCTCCAGAGGCTCGAGGGCGTCCTGGGCAGGTACTGCCTGATCGCGCGCCTTAGGTCTTCCGGTCTGCTCAGGGTGGACTCTGCCAACACCGGGGTGACGGCGATCAGGGGGTCTTGGATCATGAGGGGCTGCGCCTCGCCTGCCTCCATGTATGTGTCGCCGATGAAGAGCACGCGGATCCGCCCGCTTGCCGGGTCGACGCGCATCCCCTCTCTACACAAACAGGGCGGCGTGATGGCGGCCAGGATCGCAACGGCGCAGAGGAATATGGGCTTGCGCACAGCTTCTTGGTGTTTCGCCCCATGATAAGAATCGTACGATCTGCGGCCTGGCAGCACTCCCGGGACAGTCCCGTCGCCGGAAAAGGTTGCTGGGCGGGATGTGTCGGAAGCTTCCGGATGCGATCCGGCGATGCGCTTCGGAAAGGGTGCCCTTCACGTCTAGGATATGCCTGGGCAGGACTTGCGAAAGAGATATCTGGAGGCACGGCCCCGCGATGTAACGTCCCGGGGGCGTTACCGCAGGGAAGTTGTCATCGCTGATCGGCTTCCTTGTCGCCGTGGCTCTCCTAGCGCAGGCTGAGGCGCGGACCGGCCCCGGTTCCGGGAGGGTGAGGATCCTGTTCGTTGGCGAGGTGGCCTCGGGAAACCTGCACGTCGAGTGACGGGGGAGTAGAAACATGGCATACAGGAAGAAGAGTTGGCGGGAAAAGCTCCGGGACAGCGGGAAGATGCCAAAGGTGTTGGAATTTGACCCCAGCTTCCCCTGCGGAAGGGCGCTCCAGAAGAGGGGTGCCAAGCCCGGCGACTTGGTCGTTCTCGCCCCTCCCTCGGAGGTGGACGCGGTCATGCGATCCGTTCCCAAGGGCAGGCTGATCACACTCGATGGGATATGCGAAAGGCTGTCACAGAAACACGGAACGAGGTTCTGTTGTACGCTGACCACCGGGATATTCGTCATGATCGCGGCGAACGCGGCTGAGGAAGCCCGGGCAGAGGGCAGAAAAGACATCACCCCGTACTGGCGCACGCTCAAGGTGGGCGGGATTCTGAACGACAAGTACCCGGGCGGCGCGGAGGCACACAAGCGCCTGCTCGAAGCAGAGGGATTCACGGTTGCCAGAAAGGGATCGAGGTACTGCGTTGAAAACTACCGCAAATTCCTTGCCTGACGCGGCTACGCCCTGGAGGTTGGCCGTGAGGCAGGCAAACGGCGCTCGGGTCGTGCCCCGGGCTTGAGAAGCGTCTTCCTGAGCCGATGCTGGCACGGATGGAATCTGCTCAAAGAAGGGCGGGTTTGGGTGACGGCTCCGGATTCGCGCTAGGAGGTGGGCCTCCGAGTGGCCTCGGTGCGGCCGGGAGGATTCCCCAGACGCACGCAGTCATAAGCGGGCGGCGGCAAATGGGGCAGGCATCACCATGAAGGTGGGATGCATTCCAATCTGTTTCCTCGGCGAGCTCAGCGAGGAAAAGCGTCCGGTGGAAAGCCGGGTCCAAATGGCGGCCAAGGTCGGCCTGGACGGCGTCGAGGTCTACAAGCCGTTCGTTCGTCCACCGACTGAGGCGAGGTTGAGAGAGCTTGTGAGATTGATTGAACGTGCCGGGCTGGAGGTCTCGATGTTCACAAACTATGCCAACTTCGTATCCGGCAATATCAAGAGGGAGATCGCGTCGGTGAAGCGGGATGTGGACTGGGCGGTGGTCTGCGGCGCACAAGCGGTGCTCCTTACCGCTGGTGGTCCCCTTGGCCCCTTGAGCGCGGAGGAGGGAGCCCGTCGCGCCGCGGAGGGCCTACGGTCATGCTTGGACTACGCTGAGAGGCGCGGCGTGCAGCTGGCCCTCGAGGATCATCCGCCTTTCGGGAGTCGCATCGAGGAGTTCCTTGACATCCTTAAGCTTGTGGGCGACCCGCGGCTTAAGGTGAACCTGGATACGTCCAATCCCTTGCCCGTCGGTGATGACCCCGTCAGGCTGACAAGGGCGGTCGCGGACCGGGTGGTCCATGTGCACGTCAGCGACTTGTCCTCGGGCATGGAGCATGTGCCCTCCGGCGAGGGAATCGTGGATCTTCCCGCCATCTTCGCGATTTTTAAGGGGCACGGCTACGACGGCTGGCTTTCCTCCGAGACCGGAGGTCCGCCGGTCCTGGAGTCCATCGTTCGATCGACGGCCAACATCCGCAGGCTTTGGCGCGAGGCGGCCGCGTCGAGCCAACGGGGGCGAGGGGAACACAAATAATAGAAGTGCCCACGACCGCCCGGAGGAGATGTAACATGGGCAGCAATGTTTCTACCTCCGAAGAGGATCGGATCAGGCGGATGAAGTGGTGGCACGAGGCCAAGTTCGGCATGTTCATCCACTGGGGGCTGTACAGCATAATCGGCAGGCATGAGTGGGCCATGGAGAACGAGGCAATTCCCGTTGCGGAGTACGAGAAGCTCACGAAGCGGTTCAAGCCCAAGCCCCATCCTGCCCGAGATTGGGCGCGCCTGGCCAAGCGGGCTGGGATGAGGTACATGGTGATGACCACGAAGCACCACGAGGGCTTCTGCCTTTTTGACACCGAGCACACGGATTACTGTGCACCGAAGGCCTGCGGCCGGGATCTCGTCGCAGAGTTCGTCGACGCGGCCAGGTCCGAGGGCCTTCGCTTCGGGTTCTACTACTCCTTGATGGACTGGCACCACCCGGACGGGGCAAGGTGTGCGGAGGACGAGGATGCACGAAAGAGGTTCGTCAAGTACATCCACGGCCAGGTCCGGGAGCTGATGACCAACTACGGCAAGGTCGATATCCTGTGGTACGACGTCCCCTGGCCCCTGACGCCCGAGGGCTGGGAATCCGTCAAGATGAACAGCATGGTCAGAGAGCTCCAACCCGATATCATAATCAACAACCGTTCGGGGCTCCCTGAGGACTTCAGCACCCCCGAGCAGCACGTCAGGGGCGAGCCCGAGGGGAGGGCCTGGGAGGCATGCATGACAATGAACGCGAGCTGGGGGTACCACAAGGCGGACGACAACTGGAAGTCCCCCAAGCAGATCCTCGGGTATCTCATCACCTGTGCCCGCGACGGCGGCAACTATCTCCTCAACATTGGGCCCAAGGCCGACGGATCGGTGCCCCAAGAGTCGGTTCGGATCCTCAGCGCGGTCGGCAGGTGGATGAAGAGGTACGGGCACACCATCTACGGTGCCGAGCCGTGCGGAGTGAAGAGGTCCAGCTTTGCCAACTTCACGCGCAAGGGGAAGACTCTGTACGTGCACCTCCACTCCTGGCCGGGGCCGGAGTGCGGGATAGGTGGGCTGCGCACCAAGGTTGTCTCGGCCAAGCTGCTGCCGAGGAAAAGCCGGGTTGAGTTCGTGCAGAACGACTTCGGCCTTCGGCTCATTGGCCTGCCGGCGGAGCCACCGGACGACCCGATATCGGTGATCGCGCTCGAGTGCGAATCAATCCCCGCCCAGGACATGATGTTCGTGCGAACGAATATGCCGCGCGGGAAGCCCTGAGACGCGCTACTGGCCTCCCTTCAAGACGGCTTGCACTCACCTGTAGTGCGCTATGTGGACGACGCGCTCCATGTCCTTGGTCTTCTCGGCGAGCTTGGCGTCGCCCGTGTAGAGCTTGGCGTCCATGCACTCCGCCATCGCAACGTAGGCCGAATCGTATATCGTGATTCCCCTCTCGAACGCAATCTCGACCGCCCTCCGCCACATCTCGTCGTTCAGGGGCATCGTTGGGAACTGCATGTCACGGAGGCTCTGCACGGCCTCCTCAACGTCCAATGTGCCGAAATCGGGATTGTATCGGAGCGAGTTGGCGACCTCGAATATCATTATCTCCGGCACAAACGGCGTGGCCGTTCCCTGGCGGATTCGCTGTCTCAGCAGGAGGGCCTCCTCGGTGAATTCCTCCCGGTTGAACCATTTTACGACCACCGAGGCATCGACTACGATCTTCTCGAGTCCCTCCATCTCCGTATCTCCTCGGCTCCGGACCATGCTCCGGATGTCCTCTCCCTTATGCGGTCCTGCACTGCCATGGCAACGTCGAGGCGGCTCAGATCGATGCTAAGGCTTCTTTGGATGGAGTCCTCCATATCGAGCCTCCGCTCGATGGCCCGCCTTATGAACTCTGACCAGTTAATATCAGCAAGCAGGTCCATTCTCCTCTTGAGCTTCTCATCCACCCTGACCGTTATGATGGCCATGCAAGTACGTGTATATATTACCCGGATTAAAATGTAATGCTTGATATATACACACGCGGTTCTTCGAATTCCCCACTGCCACCGTTCGGAGCAAACGGCCCTCGCCGCTCCTCCACGCAATCTCCGGACGCCTCTGGGCTTTGCGGGATCTCCTCCAACTTCCAGGGATGTCTCATCCTCAAACAACACTTATTTGCCTGCGCGGTGTCCTGGTTGCACGGAGCGGTACGTTCCCTGGCGCAGGATAAGCTCCTGGCGCTGTCTGGGCTGTGGGCTGTGCTGCGGCAGGTACAGGGCGCAGCTGAGGACCATCGAATACGCGCGCCTGCTCGAGAGGTTCGGCTCATGGTGCATCGACCTGTCCACGGTCGGCCGACCGTCCCTGCGAAGGATCGCCGGCCGCTGCATCTTCCAAGACGTTTCGGGGGGATGCGGCCTTCAGCCGCTGGGGATGAAGCCCGCGGCGTGCAAGCTCTGGCCGTTCTTGGTGTACGGCCGGGGCCGAGCCTCGAAGAGGAGGCCGGACGCATTGCTGGAGCACCGCGGGGAGCGCTACTACGTCTACGTCAACATTTGGTGCAGCGGCGTGAACGCGGGGGACCCGAGGGAATTGGAGCCCACGGTTAGAGAGGTCGCGGAGATCTGGAGCCGGCCCTCGAGGGGCCAGGTTTACTCGACATTCAGGCCGTCTGGTTCAGGGGCGATCCCTGCCGGGATCCGGGGGCGTAGGTCTCCTGGGGATGAGCGTCTTGTCCGGGAAACGTTTCCTGACGTGCGAGGTCGTGGTGTTCCTGACCCGCTACGCCGAGCGGGACGCGGAGCGCTGGATGTGGGCGGACTACTACAAGTACAGGATCCCTCTGGAGTAGCCATGGATCTTCGGAAGGCCGAAGGAAGCCTGGAAGGAATGCTTCC
>Ga0129301_1000208_pt1 | contig 31195 bp, 31 predicted proteins | sample ConPoolayeHmetaG_FD_94489 | JGI IMG/M metagenome (GOLD analysis project Ga0129301, IMG submission 94489) | Hot spring microbial mat communities from California, USA to study Microbial Dark Matter (Phase II) - Cone Pool mat layer H metaG ...
CCACTACAACCCCATCTCTTATGATATCGAAGCGACCGTTACAGGTCACAATATACTTTGCCTTGAAGAGACTTCGAACCATCCTCCTACTCATAGGTGCGGCATCGATTAAACCTTTGGAGGCCAACGACAGCAGGTCAACGATACGCTATACCATATATAGGAAATTCTTTTATATTTCCAGCATTAGATGGCCAATGGGCAAGTTTGACGAAGAAAAGAAAGAGCCGAGGGCGGGGAAAGGGCGGTAAAGGAAGATCTGAGCAGGTGCAGTGCTCGAACTGTGGGGCGATGGTGCCACGTGACAAGGCTAAGAAGGACACAAGGAGGATCAGTTTTATGGACGCGGCGCTAGCAAAGGAACTGAGGGCTTCAGGAACATACATTCCAAGCGAGAGAAGCACCAGATACTACTGTATATCTTGCGCAGTTCACTTCGGTGTAGCCAAGGTCAGAGCCAAAGATGAGAGGAAACTGAAGTAGACGATTACACTATTTCTTCAACTTCTGCATTATGACGAGAGAACGTTGTAGGAATGTGAAGACGGCAAGAGCGCAGACTAAGATAATACCATAGTATGTGTAGCCTACTATGCTTGAGAGAGAGAGCACGATGATCCTTTCAGCCCTTTCACCTATTCCGAAACCCTTAAGGTCCACACCTAAGGCATCACCCTTAGCCCTAAGATAGCTTACAAGAATGGAGAAGCTGACCAAAACGAATATTATGTCAGAGGAAGCCCAGCCGCCGACCAAGAGGCCGAAGCAGACAAGAACTTCCCCGAGGCGATCGGTTGTGGAATCAATAAAGTTCCCCAGCTTGCTGATTTCCCCCATCGACCTCGCTACAGCGCCATCGACGACGTCCATGAACCCTGAAAGGAGGAAGAAGACGCCGCCGAGCAAACCTCCCACATAGTCGTTGCGGAAATAGAAGGACATCGAAGCCATCGAAAACAGCAGCCCAACCAAGGTCCAGAACCAAGCTGGAGCCCCAAGCCTAGAAAAAAATGAACCGATCTCTTCAATCAGAGGACCGCAGATTCCCCGGATCCTGTTTAGAACCATCACTATCCGCATAACTTATATTATGAGATTTAATAACACTTTAGGATGGAGTGACGGAGCATGGGCAGAGTCGGCAAAGGGGCGGACTGCTCGGTTGAAGGATGCAAGAACCCAGCTGAAAGATCCTTGAGCTTTGAGCAGATTTCAAAGAGCAGCCTTAAAGTCAACACGACATCGAGGAGGGCCTACCTCTGCCATGAACACTATAAACAGTGGAAGAAGGAGACGAAGAAAGACAGAGACATCGAACGAACCCTCTTTTCTAGGTGAAAGGCAAGTTGAGAATACTACAGTTGCATTCGAACTTCATCGAATACAGGCTTGTGAAAGAGGAGATCTCTTCAGCTGAGCAGAGTAAAGAGAGAGAGTTCAGACTAGAGGAGATAGTTGTCCTCTTCACGTCAGTTGAGAAGGGAGATGACGAGAGAACAGCCGAATCCGCGATAGACGAGGTGAAGGCTTCCTTAGCAAACCTTAAAGTGAACAAGATCGTCATCTATCCATTCGCCCACCTCAGCTCAAACCTCGCAAGCCCATACGATGCCCTAAACGTCCTCAAGAAGATGGAATCATATGCGAGAGAAGTAGGCATCGAAACCTACCGTGCACCCTTCGGATGGAACAAACAGTTTACGATCTCCATAAAAGGTCATCCCCTAGCAGAACAGCTGAGAGTCATATCGAAGGAGGAAAAGGCTGAAGAGCCTGTTTCAAAGGCTCTAAAGGCTGAGGAGAAGATAAAGTCTTACTGGAACATAATCACGCCAGACGGAGAGCTGGTTCCAGTCGAAAAATACGATTTCACAGGACACGAAGCCTTAGAGAAGCTTGCTCACTACGAAATCTCCAAGGTGAGGGCTGCCAAAGGAGTCCCACCTCATGTAGCCCTCATGCAGAGGCTTGAAATCGCAGACTACGAGCCCGCAAGCGACCAGGGAAACCTCAGATGGTATCCAAAAGGTCGGCTGATCAAGTCCCTGATAGAAGAGCTTGTCACCCGAACGGTGACCAAATATGGCGCAATGGAGGTAGAGACACCCATCATGTACGACTTCCAACATCCCAGCCTCTTCGACTACCTAAACCGGTTCCCAGCCCGCCAATATGTAATAAGATCCGATGACAAAGAATTCTTTCTAAGGTTCAGCGCATGCTTCGGCCAATTCCTCATGGCTCACGACACACAACTATCCTACAGGCAGCTGCCGATCAGACTATACGAGCTCACCCGATACAGTTTCAGAAGAGAAAAAAGCGGCGAGTTGGCGGGCTTAAGGAGACTAAGGGCGTTCACGATGCCCGACTGCCACGCGATATGCGCGGACCTAGACCAGGCGAAGGAAGAATTCGTCAAAAGGTTCAAGCTCAGCATGGGCATCCTCGAAAGCCTCAACCTTTCAAGAGACGACTACGAGCTCGCGGTAAGGTTTACAAGAGACTTCTATGAAAAGAACAGGGAATTCATCGTCTCCCTCTTGAAGACATTTGGAAAGCCCGCGTTGGCCGAAATGTGGGATGAGAGATTCTTCTACTTTGTATTGAAGTGGGAGTTCAACTTCGTCGACAGCTCAGACAAGGCTTCAGCCCTTTCAACAGACCAGATCGACATAGAAAACGCCCACCGATACAACATAACATTCGTCGACGAAAATGGTGAAAGACGCCACCCTCTGATACTACATAATTCCCCAAGCGGCGCGATCGAGAGAGACGTATACGCGATGCTTGAGAAAGCGTACATGGACCAGAAAAGGGGAAAGGCGCCTAAGCTCCCGTTCTGGCTTTCGCCAACGCAAATAAGGATAATACCTGTCACAGAATCATTCTATGATTATTCACAGAAGGTTGCGGAAGAGCTCGAAGGCAAGATGCTCAGGGTGGACGTAGACGATAGACCGATCACGATGACCAAGAAGGTTAGAGACGCCGAGATGGAATGGATTCCATACATCCTCGTGATCGGCGAAAGAGAGAAGGAGACAGGCATCCTGACGGTGCGGACAAGAGGCGTGCAAAAGACAGAGAAGCTGAGACAGATGAGAATAGACGATCTCCTGCAGGAGGTCGAACCCCTAACCAGAGACAAGCCTTTCAAGAACCTCTCCCTACCAAAGCTTCTCTCAAAAAGGCCAAAGTTCTTCGGCTAGCAGCCTATGCAAGATCCCGCTTAAAGGCGAAGATTCCCAGAAGATCTCAGCGAAAAGGCTTCCACCCATACACCATATGCTTTGATATGAGCAATGCTACGTGGCTATCGTGTTACCCCAAATTGTCCGTAACGCTTATAGGAATATTCCACTTACACTACTATGTGGAAAAAATGACCGAGGTCAAGAGTATCAAGATAAGCAAGGAAACATACCTAAAGCTTTCCGAGGTCGCAGGAGAGCTTCAAATGAAATTAAAGCGCCCTGTTTCCCTAGACGAAGCCATGCGGCACCTGCTTCGTTTAAGGGAGAAAAGGAGGGGTGCAAAGATAACAGATATGGCTGGCTCATGGAGCATGTCCGATGAAGAGTGGAACGAGATAAACTCTTCACTTCAGGAGAAGTGGAAGAAATGGAGGTTGCCCAAAACCGACTCATAATGGACACAGACATACTGGTAGATGTATTGAGGAATGTAGAGAAAACCGTCAGGTTTGTGGAAGAATTGGAAAGTAAGGGATGCATGATTTCCACAACAGTTGTCAATGTCTTCGAACTATATTATGGCGCATATAAATCAAGTAAGCGTCTGGAAAACTTGGCTGCTGTTAGAAAGTTGGTGGAGAAAATGACCATCCTAAAAATGGGAATAAGATCAGCGGAAGAAGCAGGAAACATAAATGCTGAACTAGAAGCTGAAGGCGAACCAATAGATATAAGAGATATCATTATAAGCGCAATAGCCATAACAAAGGAACATACATTAGTGACAAGAAATATAAGACATTTGAAGAGAATCAAGAAACTTAACCTTATGGCAGCTCCTTAAAGGGACTAGAATAGTATTCTTTAAGGCACATGATAAGACTAGAAAGTTTTTGGACAACCGCAAAAATAATCGATGACATCGACTACAATCAAATTTCAAGCGTTTCAATGAATATTGTGAATGGAAGTAACTTTAATCTTACGATGCCGCCCTCTTCTTTGACAGCACAACTTCTCTCGACACCTTCCCGTAACATTTGCGCTCAGCTTCGAATAGGACAACCCCTCCACCTTGAAGCCTTAGTGTAGCCTCGTTGAACAGACATATGCGAAAAGCTCGGCTATAAGCTTGGCCGCCAGAACACATGTGATTCCGTTGTCGTAGACAGGACTGACTTCGACGACGTCGAAGCCGACCATTTCGTTTCCATTCATTCCTGAAAGAACCTCCAAGAAGTCCTTCGGCGAGAGACCGCAGGGCTCAGGATTACCTGTTCCCGGCGCATAGGCAGGATCAAAGAAGTCCACGTCGATCGAGAAATAGACCCTCTTGTAGTCTCTAAACAGCCTGTTTCCAAGAACTATCCCCACATCGAAATCCTTTGCCTCCACAATATTCAAGCCATTTTCTCTCACATAAGCCCACTCTTGTCCACATGCAGCCCTCGACCCAATGTGAAGGAAGCGTTCTCTGCCCAGCTTTTCCAAGAGTCTTCTGAAGAAGGTTGCGTGAGTGAATCTTGATCCATCGAATTCTTCACGCAAATCTAGGTGTGCGTCAAAGATCGCGACGCCGACGTCAGCCGGCAAGGCTAGAATCGAGCCATAAGATATAGAATGCTCACCCCCGATCATGCAGGCTGGAATGCGGTCTTCCAGCAACTCCCTCCACAACTTTGAGACCCGTTCAGCGGTCGCCAAGGGATCGTTGACAACCGCCATATCGCCTAGGTCTTGAATGAACTCCTTCTCCAAGTCTACTTCGAAGAGCTTGGAGTAGACCTCTATGTTGTTGAAGGCGGCTCTGATAGCTTGGGGGGCAAACCTTGAGCCAGCCCTGAAGGAGCTTGTTGAATCGTATGGGACGCCGAAGACCCTGGCAGAAGGCGCTGTCTTCTTCGATGGACTGATGATCTTTCCAGCATCTTGAAGGTATAGGTCCTTGTAGCTCATCTGTCACCATCCGAGTATGTGAGCGCTTGAAGTTAAGTCTTATGCGCCCTTATCTTCTGTCACGACCAGAAGAAGTCTTCAAGTTTCGTGGCTGTTATGACTTCGTCGAAGTCGTATCCTAGAGCGTCCAGAAGCTGCTCAAACGTACTTCTCATGTACTCGATGTACTTGTTGGCGTCTATCTCCTCAGGCTTCGCAAGCGATGTAGGCTTCACACCCTCAGGTGTGACCGTCTTAACAAAGGATATGATGTCACCACCCTTCACCTTCTTGCCGCTTCTCTCCAACTGCTTCGCAGCCTTCACGTGCTGTGGTGTTGTGTCAACGTATTCGCTTAAGCCCTTACTTATCATAACATTGAATGAAAGGTCTTCAAGCGGTATCTTCTTCTTCCTCAGGTTTTCAGTAATGTTTCTTAGATACTTCTTAACCTCTTCTCTTGCAGCTTCGAATTCAGACTGGGAATTGACCTTGCTCAGTATCCCCACAACATCATAGAACGCGTCCTTGATGACCTTCGGAGTATTACTCTTCTTCCCCGTGAAACCCTTCAGGATAAAGTTGCCGTTCGGTAAGACACCCAGATAGTTCTTCTTTCTCTTGCTGAAGGCAACATACTTGTAAACCTTGTCCAAGTCCAACTCTATGCCAAGATCCTCTTCAGCCCAGTCGATCATCTTCTGGATCTCCTCCGCTGACGCCCCCGAGATGAAGAGGGAGTCGGTGTCACCATACACCACCTTGATCCCCCTCTGCCGACATTCGTCGACGGTCCTCGTGATCAGATATCTTCCAACCGCCGCCGTAGACTCTGCGACAGGAGGACAATATAGTGGAAAGGCTTCGGTGCCGAAGACTCCATAGCTGGCATTAAGTATCACCTTCAAAACCTGAGAGATGGTGTTGAATAGGACAGCTTCATCAGATTCCGGCGGGTACTTTTTGGTGAGAGGCTTATAGAGCTTAACCCTCAGATCCCTGAGTGAACCTATCAGCAGAGACGTCATGCCACGTCTTTTCTTGCAGACCCAATGTGGAGTGTCTGGGATGATGTTACTCTTACATTCCTGATGGCCGCAGAGGATCGTCTCATATGATAGATTATATACCTTTATTATGCTCGGATACAGGCTGGCAAAGTCCAAGACAGCCACATTAAAGTGGACGCCTTCCTCAGGCTCTAGGACATAGGCACCTCGATACTTTTTCCCCTTCGTTATCGCAGTAGAAGATATGATTCCTCGCTCAGAAACCTCCTGGCTTAGTGGTATCAACGCATTAATTCTTCTATGCTCGAAGTACATGAGGCTCCGTATCCAATTGGAAACACCGAGCCTGCCTAGATCCTCAAACGGCATCTTTGCAATTCGCGCAATTACTGTCAGAAGCCGAATTACAAGGTCATTGCTGTAGCTCGTCAACATAAAGGTTATCCTACAATCGTTGAAGCAATACTTGGCCAAGTCCATGAGCGGAAGGTCGCTTATGTTGCCTTCAAATTCTATCTTGGATTCATTTATCAAGGCTTCACAGACCGAGTTAAGTGTATTCTCAACATACTTGGAATCGAACACGTAAACCTTCAAGGCATGGTTCGAGAAGAACTTGTAGAGGTCGATGTGCACACCATGCTTTATCCAAGCCTGATCCCTCCCCAAACTTATGGGGATGGCGTCGTCTGGAAACCCCAAGTTTCTCGCCCTATGATAGAGATAGTTCAGATCGAATTCGTCACCATTATATGTTATTATGAAGGGGTAATCGAGCATATTAAGAAAGACAGCTTCGAGAAGCGCTTTTTCGTCGTCATAGAACGATATTTCTGCATCATCCACCTTTGTCTCTCCTAAAGGCACATCCTTGCGGCTTACGAGAAAGACCTTTCTTCTACCATCACTGCCATACATGGCGACAGCGATCACCATATGTTCCGCTTCAGAAGGTGAAGGAATATGAGATTCCTCCGGCGAAGCCACCTCAATATCAAGTGATGCCCTCTTGATCTTTGGCAGAGGTTGAGTTAGAAGGCTCGACCATGTCTCGACATATGGGACGAAGGCTTCGTCGGTCGACGCCATCAACGACTTAAGCTCTTCGCGGATACTCTTGTCAGCCTCAAAAGTGACAGGGACAGGCCTGTCATCTTCGATCCTGAAGAAGGTTCCAGGCGTATACTGGAAATCGTAGATGTAGTTCTCATAGTATTTTATGTCAGCTTCATAGCATGCCAAGACATTTCTTATGCTCTGGGCACCCTTCCCCCCTCCAATCGAAAGCGGGTTTGTGACAACAATCTTCTTGACCTTTATCGGCTTCGAAGTGAACATATCATTCTTGACTACATCACTGATTTCGACGACATCAGGCCTAGACCTGATTTCAGCCAACATGCTATCGTCTGCTTTTGTAAAACAGTATGGCCTGTGGCCGGTGTTATCCTTCCAGATGAAACTTCTCTCCAACTTTGGAGAATAGAACATAAGGTAGGCCTTCTTTTCGTCTCCATAGTAGCCAGCTGACACAAGCAGACATTCATCCAACGAACTAGTATGTGCGGTAAGTGATGCTATCCTCTCCTTCAACTGTTCAGACGGCAAAGGCCTTCATATACGTTCTAGATGCCCTTTTGATAAATGTTTTCGAAAAGACTTAAATCCGCTCACAGGCCAGTCCTTTAAGATGAACGCAAAGAGCAGAATTGTTTCGCCGATGCCACTAACATTTCTTATCATCGGCGTAGCCTTCCTAGTCCTCCCACTGCTCGACATCTCCCCTTATGAAATGGCCGTCGTAGGTGTAGTAGACCTTTTAGCGCTCCTTCCAATCTGCTTCCGCCGCCTAAGACGCTATGAGCCCCTAGTCAAATTCAGCGTGCCAATATTCAACATCGTAGTCTTCTCATATCAGGCATACGCAGCCCTCACATTCTCCAGTGTCGGATATTCAGTGAACGTCTTAGCCACAGCCACCTTCAGCGCAGCACTAGCAGCCGCCTCCGCCATCACACTACTGTTCTTCTCAAAGAGTTGAGCTCATCTACACCGACATCTTCCACGACAAAATCGAGAATGTGCAGTGGCTTCTCACATAATGAAGCCACCAGATTCGCCCATCACACTGCTTCTCCAACTAGGTTCATGCCATTAAAAGGTTGTGGACCAAAACTCCTAAACCGTTGTCGATCAATTGACCACGTTCTTAAGTGAACTTAAGGCAGCACTTGGCCTTACAAGATCCACGACTATATCAATATAAACATTTGACGGACATATCCTAGGGTGCAGTTTGATGATTCCAATAAACAGACCTATTATCGAAAAAGAAGAGAAGAGGGCAGTTCAAGAGGTACTTGACAGCCTATATCTCACTGACTCAACATTGGAAGGGGGAAAGTTTGTGAGAGAATTTGAACGGCTTTTCGCCGAACGTGTTGGAGTAAAGCATGCAGTAGCCGTCAATTCGGGTACATCAGCGCTCCTGGCAGCCCTCCTCTCCCTGAAGACAGGAGAAGGCGACGAAACCATAACTTCTGGCTTCACCTTTTCTTCGACAGCCACCACAAGCATATTCGTAGGCGCAAGTGTGAGGTTCGCGGACATAGACCTCAGAACATACTGCATGTCTCCAGAGGACCTAGAGAGAAAGATGTCGGAGAAGACGAAGGTGATAATCCCAGTCCACCTTTACGGCCACCCTTCACAAATGGATAGGATAGTGGAAATCGCTGGAAGATTCGGCTCCCACATTGTAGAGGATGCAGCCCAATCTCTAGGATCCGAATATCGTGGAAAAGCCACCGGTAGCATAGGCGACATTGGATGCTTCAGCCTATACGCTACAAAGGTCATAACATGCGGTGAAGGTGGAATGCTGACAACAGACGATGACGAGCTCGCCTACAAGCTGAGGATGGTGAGATCACATGGCCAAACCAAAGGATATGATGCAGAAATATTGGGCCTCAACCTCAGAATGCCACAGATAGAGGCCGCCATAGGGATAGAACAGATCAAGAAGCTTGACAGATTCATAAGCCAGAGGAGAGAGAATGCGAGATTCTATAACGAAGAGCTGTCAAGATCCGAGAAAGTGGTCACGCCAGTGGAGATGAGTTATGCGAAGACCAACTGGAGCATATATACTGTGCTCGTCAAAGAAAAAAGAGACGAGATCGTAGCATATTTGAGAGAGAACGGGGTTGGCGCCTCAGTGTACTATCCAACCCCCTTAAACAGACTGCCATTGTTCAGCAGGCAGGATGACATCAAGCTACCAAACTGCGAGAAGGCTGCAGACCACGTACTTTCCTTGCCTGTTCACCCTGCATTAACCGAAGAGGACAGAAGAAAGGTGTGTGACACATTCAAGCAGGCTTTGAGGAAATTCTTATAAGCGCACGATCATAGGATATGGCTGGCATGAGTGGACAATCTTCTGAAGTCTATTATGAGTGTGTAAGATGTGGTACGACGATATCTTCAAGCGAGCTCTCTAAGCTGCTCGAAATCAAGTGCATATGCGGCTACAGAATACTGAAGAAGAAAAGACCTCAAGTAGTAAAGATCTCTAAAGCCGTCTGATTCTCCTCGACAATTTTTATTAGAAGGGGCTCGAGAGGTATAGCGAGAGCAGTTTGGAAAAGAATGTGACAGACAAAGTCATGGCCTTGGCGAAGAGAAGAGGCTTCTTCTGGCAAGCCTACGAGCCATATGGGGGAGTTGGCGGATTCTATGTTCTAGGAGACCTAGGAGTCAAGCTGAAAGAAAAAATCGTCAACCTATGGAGAGACATATTTTTGAAACCATACGGCTTCATAGAGATAGAGTCTCCTACAATAGCACCATACGCCGTATTCGAAGCCTCAGGCCACGTCAGCTCATTCAAGGATGCGATGGCCGAATGCAGAAAATGTGACAACAAATATCGGGCAGACCATCTGCTTGCAGAACAGGGGATCAACGTGCCAGAATCGACGAAACCAGACGAGCTCGAGAGGCTTCTAAACCAGAACAGAATAAGATGCCTCGAATGTGGACAGAGCAGCTGGAAGGTGAGCGAGTTCGTGACGATGTTTCAGACAAACATAGGCCCCTACAAGGAAAACATCGGTTTCCTAAGGCCTGAAACAGCCCAAGGCATGTTCGTCGAATTCAAACAGATATATGAGAGCAATAGGGCAAAGATGCCTGTTGGAATCGCACAGATAGGAAAGGCCTACAGAAACGAGATATCTCCCAGACAGGGGCTCATAAGATTAAGAGAGTTCTCTCAAATCGAGCTAGAATTCTTCTTCAACCCCCTCGAAGGCCAATGCCAGCACCTTGAAGAAGTCGAGGAAGTAAAGATGAACATATTAGACGAATCCAAGGTCATGCAAGGAGACGACACACCTCACAGAGTTTCTGCCAGAGAAGCAGCCCAAAAAGGCCTCGTCAAACAACCTTGGCTCGCATTCTTCATGGCCCTATCACAAAAGTTCATGAGCGAAGTCGGCGTGAAGCCTGAAGCCCAAAGATTCAAGGCTAAACTGGAAGGTGAGAGAGCACACTATTCAGTTCAAACCTATGATCAAGAAGTCCTCCTGGAAAAATATGGATGGATAGAGGTCGCAGGACACGCCTACAGACAAGACTACGACCTCAAATCTCACACTTCAAAGGGTTTGACAGACATGCATGTCATACAAGAACTGAGTACACCAATGAAGGTCAAGACAGCATTCGCCTACCTCGACGCCTCAAAAATAAAAAGTGACTTCAAGGAGAAGGCTTCCGAGATCTTTAAGAAAACTTCAAAGATCGACTCAAAGACATTGGCGCAAACACTTCAGAGAGAGGGCAAGGTCGATCTGGACGATGTAGTCCTTGGAAAAGAATACTTCACGTTCAAAGAAGTTGAAGAGGTCGTCTCCTCCACGAGATATATTCCACACGTCGTCGAACCCAGCTTCGGCATAGAAAGAATAATCATTTCAATCCTAGAGCACTCGTATATCGAAAAAGAAGACAGAGTAGTGCTCTCATTAAGCGAAGAGATAGCGCCTTACAGGTACGCCGTCTTCCCATTGGTGAAGAAGGATGGGCTCGACAAGAAGGCGACCGAAATATATAACATGATCAAGGCCAAGGGGTGCACCGCGATATATGACGACGACGGCTCAATAGGCAGAAGATATGCCAGAGTGGACGAGGTAGGGGTTCCGAAGGCCATAACAATCGACTACCAGACGCTTGAAGACGACACCGTGACAGTGAGAGACAGAGACACGTGGCAGCAGGTGAGAGTAAAAATTCAAGATCTGATAAGAGACATCAGATAAGCTCTCAGACAGCCGCCGCAGATATCCATGAGCACTGGACTATAGGAAACCAGTTGCCAGATCACGGCTCTACAAATCAGCTAAAGTGATCTCTTCCTCTGTCATGGTGGCTGCTGAAGCTTCAACTTCTCTAACCTAACCAGGTTCAAGGCAATGTCGCTTTCTTTTGGGATCGTGGTTACTGCGAGCACCATACACTCCTTCTTCGCGATTTCGATGGCTAACGGGTCAACCTCCTTGGGGCCATGTAAGACAACCATCCTCGGCTTTATCTGTGAAACCCTTATCGCGACTATGGGAGAGCGGCCAATACCTACTTTCGTGAAGACCAAGACTCGTTCAGAGTTGTAGCCGAATATCTTTATGAAGTCAAGCCCAGACATCGTGAGAATGGTCTTGATGCTGTCCAAGACCGTGTAGCCATAGATAGGGTTGCCTAGGCAGGCTTCGCCAGCGAGTACTTTGGCGTCTAAAGCGTCGACAATCTGTTGAGCACTTATGGGATGCTCGTATTCACCAATCGATAGTATCGCTGATTCGCTTACTGGAACATCCAGTCTCCCAAGGATCTTGTTCGCCTTCTGATCTATTTCAACCAAGGCTTTAACATATTTCTTCACGAACATGGTCCCAGGAGAACTTCTCTTGCCGCTTTCGTAGTCGCTCAGGACCGCAGGTGAAATGGTAAGCTGTCTCGCAAGATCCACCTGCTTCACATTCAGCCTTTCACGCCACGACTTCAGCGCTAGGCCAACGTTGTCGCTTAACACTATATCTCCCACGATCTTCTTGAGAATCTCGTCATATTGGAGGGACATACACGCATTTTACCGAGCAACCGTTTAAAAACCTTTAAGACGCCCTCAGACTACCTCGCTATCAGCTGAGGCCTACCACCGAAAAAGGTCTTCGTTTCTCCCATCGCTTGAAAGTCTGAGGCAGAAATTTTAACTACAGAAGGCATGTTCGCCGCCACCTTCCCGATTACAAGACAATGCCTAGGGGGAAGAGTTCTCACAAGAGATTTGACCGTTTCTACGTCAACAGTCGAAGCCCTAGAAACCAATTCTAGGTCATTGGAGTTTACGAAGTTGTAGAGGAATATGTTGTCTGCCTGCCTGTAGATTCCTTGAGGTATGGCATCAGGCTGGTTTGTTATGAACGTCGTAAATATTCCATAATGGCGCATTCTCGTTACCATATCATCCCAGTATGTGTCTCTAAGGTAGAGATGTGCTTCTTCGGCGAAGAGAAAGGTTGGCGGAATCTTGGCGGATTCGAGGAGGTCACAGAGCTTATTCAATAGCGCTTCAACGACAATCCTCCTCGTAAGAGAGGAGATATTACCCAACTGTACTATGAGGGCCACGCCATCTTCATGTCTAGAATATAGCTTCTCAATTTCAAAAGCGCGTCCAACATCGTCCGTGAACAGCCTTGAAGACAGCAGCGAATAGTATCTTGTATATAGTGCGTCTCTGACAAATTCATTACATTTCCAGTTCAAGATGGCTTCTCCTAGATCCTTCATCGTCAGGCAGCCTTTCGATTCAAGGGAGTCTATGATTCGAATAAACTCTCTCAAGCTTACGCCTGGAGTGTCCAAGGTGTTCTGTAGAATGTTCACCAACGTCCTCTTTCCTATATAGCTTGTTGAGAAAAGGAGATTTCCCCCCGGCCTCATACAGGACACCTTCTCCACTATTTCACTCGGTCTCCCATCAGTTCTCTTAGCTATACCACCGTATTCGTTGTTTATGTCGAAGACGACAACATAAGCGCCGCTTTCTACAAGCTTTGAGACGAGAATCTTGGAAAGATGTGATTTACCTGACTCCTTCTTTCCAGTGATTATGTTAAGTTGGCCGTCCAAGTTGTTCAGGCTAATGTGATATGGTTCTCCACTCGACGTTTCCCCAATCGATATGCTAAGATCACATCTGTCCAGTATCCTAGAATGGAGATCGGTTATCTTCGTACGTTTCACCTTGGACGCCGTTCTAGACGGCAACCAAGTGGAGGTTGGAATGAATCTCCCATCCTCGAATGCCCCACGTATTTTGCATTTGAGGAAACGCATATCCATAAGCATGTACGAGAGCGCCCCAATCTGCATTGGATCATTCTCAATCGATGGAGCCGAAGACCTGATGACCTCATCTCTTACAATATCGTTTAGGAAACTTGAGGAGTCCAGATACGTCTCATCGTAGACTTGCACAACCATCTCCCTCTTGACAGCAGAATCTTCTATAACCAAGTATTCTCCCTTCCTAACTTCTTCGCTTGGCAGCGCAAGTATTAGGATTTCATCATCCTTCTTGGAGACGATTCTCATAAGTGTCCTGAACCTCCTTCAAGCCTGAGGCCCCCGAGGAGAACCTTTCTCAGCCTCGTGGTGGGAACCTGCACCATGTTGAAAGAGCGAGTCAACGCACTCTTGACCGAAACCTGCTCGATCTCGTTGAACACGGAAATGTTGTGGGCCATCATCAGAGACTCTGGGTACCCGTGACGGAAGCCATCATTAAACAGGATCTTCCCAAGAACAATGTCAACATCCAGCACTAGCTCGTATGGAACATCTATCCGGAACGCGTATCCATGTTTCTTGAATTTTACGACAAAGATGTGCCCTTCAAGTTTAGTCAGCAGGCTGTCAACAATATGGTGGACGTCAACCTTCACCGGCGCATAGTTCAACAGTTCCAGATGATTTGAAACCTTCTTGATGAACTTCAGCCTACTGGTCTTTGAGATGCCGACGAGCGTGTTGCCTTTCTCATTTGACTTCTTCAATATTTCGTTGAGTCTAAGGCCTTCGACTTCGAAGACGGAAGACCTTAGAGAACCATCACATAAGATTATGCTATTGCTCATGGCCTCAGACAGATGTCTCAAGATCTCCCTTTCAACAATTGTCCTGACAAGGTTCTTCGCGTAATCATGCTCCAACGTGACAAGCCTAACGATCTTCTCCCTCAGAGGGTTGTCGCGGTAAATCTGCCTTATCGCCTCTTCGTCAACATAAACAACATATGGGCCATAGATGTGATATGTCTTCGGCCTGGCCCTACAGAAGATCGAGACAGCCGATTTTACAGAATAGATTGAGCCTTCCTCAGTTTCACCGACTGCAATACATGAGGAATCAACACTCGCAACCTCACATGGTTCTTCGAAGGGATCAAATGGCTCCACGTTAAGTGGAATAGGCGATGTTGAAAGGGAGACTATAGGCTTCAACTCACCCCCCTCCCTGTCGTTGAATATCACCTTCTTCCCAAACGCCTTCCTGACGTCGAAGAAGTTGGTGAATATCTCGTCAAATATGCCGTCTTCCCTCGTATCTTCTAGAGGAAGATTTATTTTGTTGTTCATGTTGAACAACATAGGTGGGCAAGGAAAGGATATAAATGTTGTGCAAGTTGAGCAACAACAATAGAGGAGGGTAAAATGAACAACCTCGTCAGGATAAAATTGAAGAGGGGAAGCTGGGAGATAGAGCTTGAATGCGACGAAGAAAAGGTTACAGAGGTCGTCTCTAAGGTGCTGGCTGGCTTCGACACAAATCTTTCAAGCTCGAGAGCCTTAGAGGTAAAGGATTCAGGCGGCGTCACGTGCAGAGGCCTACTTGATAGGATGTGGAGGGAAGGATGGTTCATGGTGTCCAAAAGGCTTTCCGACGTCGACGAGGAGCTCGCACGTCGAGGATACCATTATGACAGATCAGCGATCTCCCACGCTCTAACAGACCTTGTTAGAGAAGGTGTGCTGACAAGAGAAGGTGAGCCTAGAAACTATCACTATGTTCAAAAGAAGCCGCCTATATGAGCTGCTGACATCAAGGCTTGATGTGAAAGCAGGACTACATCTTCGACTTCTTCTTGAGCTGCTGTCTCAGCCACTCTATCCCCAGAGTAGTTATCTTATGTGCTACACCCTTCTCTGTGGATTCTCTCTCAACGTGGTTTGCCTTCACAAGTTCACTGAGCCTTGAGCTTATGCTCTTCGAGTTCAACCCTGTACTAGATTGAATCTCCTGCAAGGAAAGAGTTGACGTTGGCCTCCTATTCAGCAGCTGCTCTATCCTTGCTGCAACGAGCTGTAAAGCTATCATCTCCTTATCGCTCAGGTCTGTAGACCATATTCTTGCACCTTCAGGAGTTATCCTTATGAAGTTAGAGAACGAGAGCATAAGATCGTTCAGGGTAAAGTTCACGGAAATCTTCTGTGCAAGGTCATATTGAGGCAGCTGCTGCAAGATGAACTGGTTAAATAGGCGTACAACCTCCTCAGGCGTACCTGAAAACTCTGTCCTAAGCAGCCCAAAAGTGATCGTCACATTGATCTTATTTTCTTCTGACATTCTACACTACCTTTCTCCTTAGCTGGATTTATTGATTTCGCTAGAATCGGAGGACTGCTGGAGAAACTGTTCACCTATTGTGGATATGAGCTGCAGGTACAGATATTCCCCTGATTCGTCCTTGAAACGTCTAATCTTGCCCGCCTTAGTGAGCCTCAGCAGTGTGACCGCGGCAGTAGACCTGGTCAAAGGAAAACCGAGCATCTCCAGCATCCTTCTTATTTCATCAAGCTTTCTTGGCTTCTTACCCCAAGGAGAATTCATTACCTTGACAACTATGTCAGCGATCGAGTCTTCTTTTGAAACCTGTATCGGAGGAGGCCCAGCGTCAATTTCTTGGGCAACAGGTCCTTCCCCAAAAGACGGACCCACTCCTCCAGTGAGTTCAGAGGACGCCATCTTCGGATGTGCCCGCGTGGCCTCTTGAGTCACTTCCATTATCTTTGGGATTGAGTCGATGGCGGGGATCATCTCCTCCAACGTGCCTTCGAACTCGACTTCGAAGCCGCTGACTTTTATCCTTAGACGCATTGCTTGTCTGCAAACATTGATGTAAACATCATATAAAGCTTTTCGATACCTTGAAGTAAGGTGGCTTCTGAGAGGGTGGACGAGATTTACTTCACCGTTTACCTGCCAGCGCTTTTCTTATTTCTTCCTTCAAAACCTCGGAGACCCTGCCTCCATCAACCTTTCCTCTTACCTGTCGCATGACTTCCCCCATCAGAGCTCCGAAGCTTCTGTCCCCCTGCGCCTCTATCAGGCGGATGTTGGAGGTTACAACAGTGGACACAATGTTTCTTAACTGGTCTTCTGACAGCGCCCTTATACCCAGTCTGTTGGCAGCCACCTCCGCCTCCACCCTATTCTGGCACATGAAACGCATTATGTCTAAGACGCTTTCCTTGGATGCAGCACCTGAATCGACAAGACCGAATATTTCAGAAAGTCTCATGTCTGTAAGAAATGAGGTATCTAGCCCTTCTCTGCTCAAGCTGACCAAGGATTCTGTAAGCGATACTGCGACAAAGGTGGGCGGAAGCCTTGTGTTAGAGCATACGTTTTCGAAAAGTGGGAGATAGTTTGAGTCCAAGATTTGGCCAGCCAACTTCTCATTTAGGCCATATCTGGACATGTAATCTTTCATAGTATCCTTCCATGGCCTAGGAACATGTTTGCGGCTTTCAGCCAAGAGTTCATCTGTTACACGAATAAGCGGTATATCTGTCTCAGGGTACATTCTTGCAGCCCCAGGCCTTGGCCTAGAATACTTTGTCCTACCTTCAGAGAGAGGCCCTCTGGTTTCGGGAACTGGGCCTTCAAAGAACTGGATGGCTCTCCTGCGTACGGCAGACAATGCTTCCTCGTCTTCTTTTGAGGCTAAGATCAGAAAGAATCCGTCTCCTTCAGCAACATCCAGCGTCCTCTCGACTTCTTCAACTTCACCCTGTGATATGCCGTATGCAGGCAACTCGTCAGAGTGTATTACGCCTCCCAGGTGGTAGGCTCTCGCCATTTCAGCAAGCTCTAAACCGAGCCTCACATCTGGGTAAGGCTCCGCACCAAGTAACCCCCTGAATCCAGCCAACTTGAGCCCCCAAGCCCTCTTGCCGCTGGAGAGAGCCTCTCTGACGATCTTTGAACCAGTCATCTGGAATGCCTCTGAGACATCAACATATCTTCCGATCGCCTTCTCCGCGTCAAGCCCTCTATCCTTCAACATCTTAGAGACCCGATAGAGGTAGTCTTGCCTTCTAACCTCATATTCCACAATCTTCGGAATCAAGTCAAGCTTCTGAACACCCTTAACTTCTGAAGGCAAAAATCCGTGGACAGAAATATTAAGATCCTGTCTTATTGTGCCCAAGCCTCTTGCAACCAGCTTCGTTAAACGAAGTAGCCGCCCGAGCTCGAGCGCAACCCTTTCCACTGTCTTCGGATCCGCTGATATTGGTGCGAGGGCTACCTCGACCAACGGTATGCCCAGGCGATCGAGAGAGTAGACTCTGAAATCTTCACCTTCTTCTATTATTCTGGCAGCATCTTCCTCTAACGACACCGTCTGAACAGGCACAACCAAGTTTCCAACTTCAAGATAGCCTCCTAGTCCCACCAGGACAGTACGCTGAAATCCGGTCGTATTGGAGCCATCGATCACTATCTTTCTCATAACATGCATTTCTTCAACGATCTTAGAATTCAATGCCATGGCGATGGTCATCGCCGCCTTGACAGCCTCCATGTTAATAGGGTGAGGAGGCTCCTCGTCGCATTCTACAAGGCATGCGTTCTTTCTGTTATACAAGTATATTGTAGCCTTTCCTTTTCTGAATTCATATAACACTGCTGGATCGACTTCTCCCAGTTCACTCTGCGTTGGCCTAAGCCTTCTCAAGATCCTAGAGTCTACTTCGTCTGTTTCGATCATCGGGCAGTTGCAGAAGAGTTTTCTTCCGACATTCAGCTGCTGGTGAATTTCAATGCCGACCTTGACACCCATCTCCTGGTAGCTCATCCTATTCGCCCTCCTGCACCGTCAACCGTCGACTGTACTCTCCGGCAATATTCTGGCTCATGTAATTCGAGACTTCTTGGACATCAAAGTTGCCGAGGCACCAAGAAAGCTTCACGTAGGCTGTTTCTGGCAGCATGTCGTCAAGGGGCAGCACTCCAGCGTCGAGGAGATCGCGTCCAGTATCATAGACGGTTAACCTCACTCTACCATAAACACATTGGGAAACCATACAAGCTATGAACCCATCTCTTATAATCTTTCTCAAAGTCTTCACCGTGACACTGTTCACATGCCCCAGGCCAGATCCTTCGATCACCACCCCCCTGTAGCCTCTTTCGTGGAGGTCTTCTATTATGGCTGGATCAAAGTTCGGATAGAACTTGATCAACGCCACCTTCTCTTCAAACTTGGGAAAGATTTCGAAATCTGACGGCTCAGACCTTGCTGGAAGATCGTCTACAAGGACGGTCAGCCTTCCATCTTCAAAGATCGCAACCGGATCCGCATTCACCGACTTGAAGGCATCCCTTCTGCTGGTATGCATCTTTCGAACTTTGGTTCCTTTATGGACAGCGACTCTTCTGTCAGAAATCCAGCTGTGCATGGAAACAAAGACCCCAGAGAATGGAGCCTTCAAAGAAGTGTTCATTGCCGCAATTAGGTTAAAGGCAGCATCTGAAGACGGCCTGTCCGATGACCTCTGGGAGCCAACAAGCATGACAGGTATCGGAGTATTGTGAAGAGCGAAGCTGAGTGCCGCCGCGGTATACCCCAATGTGTCAGTGCCATGGGTTACTACAACACCCTCGTATCCTCTCGTGATGTAGTCGTGAACCTTGAGCGCGATCCCACGCCAATGGGAGGGGGTTATGTTTTCACTGTAGATGCTTGAAATGACTTCCGCGTCTACTTGAGCTGTCTGAGCCAGTTCCGGTACAACAGAGAGCAGATCTGACGCGGACAGGGCAGGTCTTACACCGCCTGTTCTATAATCTACCCTACTCGCTATTGTACCACCTGTGCTGATAATAACTGCACGAGGAAGACCTGGTTTGGGTGCAGCCACCGGCCGAGGTAAGAAGGCTGGAGGGGAATGCTCTTCCACTAGGACAATGGTTTCTATCGCAGCATAGCTGACTCCAATATTGTATCCGTTAGGCAACTTCAAAGTGAGAAACTCTTTCGACGCGTATTCATATCTCGGTATCACCGTGCCAGTGTATTCCCCATCCCTCGTCCTCACCCTGACTACGTCTCCTGCGCCAACGTTGCTTTCTTCAAGAAGCTTCCGGAGGGCGCCACTGTATCCAGAAAGATCCTTCAATATTCTCGGAGCCACATATGATTGTAGTTGATTTAACCTTTTTGTGACCGATTTGAGTCCAGAAGACCTTGTGGAGGCTTCAATGAATATAGAAGAAGTTGAAGGACAAGCTGCTCCCTTTCCAGACGAATCTTCGGGGAAGATAGGGCCCGAGCCACAACCATGCCCCCATGCTCCTCCACTACATATAAGCTTACGTTAGATGCTAACCCAGAGCTACCACCCTCCCTCCTCAGGATGTGCAGAGGTTTCAGGAAGTCGAACATGGGATCATATTCAACCATCAAACTTGGATCATCGGTTTCAAGGATCCTGTAGTCTTCTGCCAGAAGCTGATTCAGTTCGCCTGTGGAAGGAACTCCGAGCAGGCATGAGGTAAGAAGGTTTCTGTTATCGATCAGGCCATGAATCTTCTTCAGCAGCCTAGCTCTTCCTTTCGAGTCAGTCAGATGGTATGTGGTAAACTCAACATACACTTTGGCCGCTGTCAGACTTCTCTTCACCAGAAGCCTTCCGCCAGACGCCGATATCAACCCCATCACCGCCTGAAGTCTGCCAGTCGGATAAACCCGGAGGATAATAGAGTATTTCTTGAAAATTACACCTTTTGCTATGACATGCCCCTTTATCTTCGCTCCGCCAAGGAGACCCTTCAAGACTCTAAGATCCCTGTACTTCAGAAACGCTGCCACAGACAATATTGGTGCGAAGAACGAGATCAAAGTTCTCCCAATAGAGAAACGAATGATCAGATAGGTTAGCACCAGCACACAGGATGAGCTGAAGCAAACATATAGTGCTCTTGAAATCTCACGGGGAGGATTCCAGGAAAAAAGAAGCCTAGAGAGCTTCAAGGATGTGAAGGAGAAAGAGAGCATGAACATTACAGCAACATAGAGGGTGCCTACGCTTTCGTCAACTCTGTTGATCAGTAGCATTGAGAGGGAGGAGAGGATGATAAATGATATCAGTGTACCGAAGACGAAGGCCAGAACCTTGACCGTGAACTTCCAAGAAGACATTGGGCCACACTCAAGCCGAGAAGCCTTCTTCAGTCAACTTCAAGGCAATGGAGGCTGAACGTTCAGCCAAAGAAGGATGTCGATGAACCCTCAATACCCTATTCGCCTCATGCGACATCTTCGGATTCCTCACCGTCGCGTCTTCCACAATAGAATGGTAAGCCTTTTCAAGAAGGAAGCTGAACTTGAAGTCGTATCCAACTATCTGTCCACCATAAGGCCGATCCTGCCCCGTGATCGGATTCGTCGTAACATGGTTCAAGGCGACAAAGCAGACATTCAGACTCGAACAAAGCTTTTGAGCTTGGCCCAAAATAAGAGCTGTTGCCGCAGAGCGGCCTGGAAAATCCTGTGTGCCAACGAAAGTGGACTTCAAGGGCATAGAGAGGCTGTCATAGGACACAAGCGAGACTCTGGCTTCTTTGACCAGCTTCCCCAACGGACTTTCGACGGCGTTAAAGCTTGTTCCAGGCAGAAGCCTTACTTCAACACGCCCAGAATCGCTTATGAGAAGGTCACATCTGACGCCATGTAATAATAGGAGGTCGTGGAGGTTCGGCGCCTCTATCACGTAGACCGTCGGCTCATCGGCGACACAATATTCTAACTCGACTTCAGGTAGAAAGATCCAGCAGGCCTGCTCAAGCTGCACCTTCGTGTAGTTTATCTTCAGAGAAGACAGCGCCGCTTCAATAGCCGACTTCACATCTGATTCGCTCACCCGCCTATCTCTTCCCTTCACAGCATACCTTCTTATGTGAGGATATTGCAAGCTGACTTCCCTCCCGAACCTCTTCTGGAACCTCATATGCCAGTAGGAGCCGATAGTGTTTCTGAACCCCTGCTCCGTGTCGATGATCAAACTGTTTTCTTCGCCTTCAAGGTTCTTGTACGCGATCTGGGAAACAAGTATACTCTTCCCGACTGCCTTCTCTCCGAAGACCTGCACAAGCGCACCCCTAGGAAGCCCTCCGCCGAGGAGGGCGTCAAGCTGCTCTAAGCCGGTCCTCACAAAGCTCATTCTTCACCCTCTCCTTTGACGAGCCAAGAACGTCCACCCATAGAGATAGCCAGCTTTGTGGTGAGACCTGTCCTCGATTTCTTGACTTCAGCGAGGACGTAGCCCAGAGATATCAGCTCTTCCAAAACGAACTCAACCATCTCCGGTGGAAAGTCTATTGAGAGACTCTGAACGATCCCAGTCTTTGTCACATCATCGAACTTGGAGAGAGTCTCAAGTATCCTCTTCGCCAACCTTCTGTCTGTTACAGTCCTGTCCTCTACCATAGCAGGCTTCTCCTGCCTCTTCATCGACCCTTTCATGTCCTGTCTATCGTAAAAGAGGGAGACCATACGGCTGCCTTGCATGAACACCAATTCACCCTCTGAAATGGCGGCAACCTCTTGGCAGACAGATCTGTCACCCAAGTAGGCTAGAGAACGCTTGTCAAGGACGACCGTCTGGAACATTCTCAGATAACGTTCTGGGAATGGTGGGCTGCAGGCAAACATGACCCTCGTCTCCGGAAAGAGGCTTTTGAGAAAGGCTACATATTCGAGGATACCGATCTTCGCCTGCCTTTCACAAGCACCCATATGTATTGCCTGAAGGCCCTTATCATTTCCATCTAGCAGACCCTTAGCCAAGAGCAGACATAGGAGAAGAGGCCGACCTTCGACCGAGAGAACATTTGAGAGGTCAAAGACATGTTGGCCTTCAGCAGGCAACCCGGTATCTTCGTTGACAGAATGTATGAGTAGGTCGTTGATAAGGTACAGTCGCCAGTCTAGTCTCGCGGCCGCAGACCGCTCGACCGAGGACGACTCCTTAGAGTCAAACGACCGAACACCGCTCACAACCTGCAGTAGGTTGACTTTGTCGCTCTGCTTATAGAGGGCTTGAAGTATTGAATGGAGAAGCAGAAATTCATCTCCACTCAAAGAAAGCGCTTGCATGAAAGCTTCAGAGACCACCCTACTGGACAGAAGGCTATCCACGCCCTCATATGAGAGAACAGAGGAGACACGAGTCCTGGCGTCGACATAGCCATCTTCTGCTAAAGAGCAAGCCACCTGCCCCTCCACATCATACAGTTCAAAAGACAGCCCGAGCCGAGAAAAAGATTTGAGCAGGTACAAGAGGTATGAGTCAGCTTGGTAGTTGAGTATGAGCATATTCTCCAGCCTATCGGATTCAACATCCAATGCTCCATCAACTGTGTACCCCAGCCTGACCACATTCTTTGGCTCCATGCAACATCATCATAGTACCTTGCTCTGTCACATTATAACCACCGATGTATTAGAAGATGATCTACCAATTTAGATAAGACTATAATCTCTGATAACCGATATCCTAATAGAAGATGTGAGTCGGAGAGGCCTCTTTGGCTACTCAAAATTCACGTTCGAAGGAAACTTCTGGGAAGAAGCCTCCAGATCAGACGCCCAGTTCAGATGTCAGGGCAGATTCTTGCCCATATATGGTCCCATCAGCGAATACCCAAACTTTCTATAATAGTTTCTGGCACCGACAGCGCTTGTGACAAGAATCCTTTCACATCCAAAGACCTCCTTTGCGATGAATTCAGCTTCCTCAAGCAGCTTTCTACCATACCCCTTATGCTGCCAACCGTCTCTTGCCCGAGATCCAATCGGAACCACAGGGCCATAGACGTGAAGCTCTCTCACAAGTGCAGCATCCTGGACTTCGGGTCTGTGAGCGAACCTAGAAGGCTTTCTGAGCCTGAGGAAGCCGACAAGAACGGTACAGTCACCGTTCTCATATGAGAGGAACACTTCCTTTCCTTCTGACGCCTCGTACGTGATCTTATGCAGCATCAGGTCCTCTTCCGAGACCTTCCCCGCCTTAGACGAGACAAGACCTACTTCCCGACACCTTATACACCTGCAAGATCGCCCCATCGCCTTCAGACGATCATGCGCCAACTCTCTCAGGTTACCTTTTCTCGTTCCAGCAACTATCAGGTTGGCTGGAATATCCCTTTGAACCCTCATTATCCTCAGCCAAGGAGGGGCCATCAACATAGCCCGAGATACAATATCGATTGTCACATCATCACTGTATGGCACATATTCGCCTTTAAGGTACATGTGGTACAGTCGAGAGTTCGCTACTACAAGTGTCGGATAGATCTTCAGCATGTCAGGCATAAACCTTGAGTCTTCGAAGAGCGTCTTGAAGGCTTCAACATCACCATCAGGAGTTGAACCGGGAAGCCCAGGCATCATATGCGCCACTATCTTCAAGCCGGAGTCTCTGGCGTTTCTGAAGGCTTCCTCGACATCTTTCACGCTGTGGCCTCTGCCAACGATCTCGTATATTTTGTCCGACGGATTCTGAACGCCTATTTCAACCCTGGTCGTCCCATACTTTAGCATGAGATCTACGTCGGTCTTCCGACAGAAGTCAGGTCTGGTCTCCAACGTCAACCCAACATTTCTTATATGAGCGTCTTCGTTGGAGGCCAAAGCTTCCTCCAGAGAACCTGAGATGAATCCGTTCAAGCCGTCAAAGCAGCCTTTAACGAAATACTCTTGATAGCCCAGGGGCTGACTCATGAATGTGCCTCCCATGATCACAAGCTCTGCCTTTTGAACCTCATGCCCTATCGCCTTAAGCTGCTCAATTCTACTCTTAACCTGCAAGTATGGGTCGTAGCCATGCTCCCTGCCTCTTGCAGCCGCAGGCTCGTATCCTGTGTAGCTTTGGGGGGAGCCATATAGCACACCTCCAGGACAATAGAGGCATGGAGCCTTCTGAGGACATGGATATGGCCTCGTCATCACCGCCAACACGACTATACCTGACGCAGAACGGACAGGCTTCAACTTGAGAATCGATTTCAGGTATTGCAGCTTCTCGGGAGAAGCCATCTTCAAGAGGTCAGAATTCTTGGGAACCCTGCCGAGACGATACTCTCTCGAAACCTTCACCTTAAGAGCGTACAGAGACCTCGCGTCTTTAGGCCGGCTGCTTAAGATCAGGTCCAGCATCTTCCCGCATGCTTCATGAAAGCCTCCATCATCTACCATTGCCGCTTAAACCTTGAATGCAGCTTAGGCCAGAGGGGTCCAGCAATCGGCTACCTCAGAACCCAGTTCTGTCCAGTCTTCCTCTTCAAGACAAATCGCTTAACATAGTTTCCCTTATTTCTAGCCCTAGGGATAGGGGATGGCTTATGCTCCTTCTTCTGTGGAGGAGTCTTCGACCTAACCTTACCCGCCTTTGTCAGACTACCATGTGTTGGCATAGGCTACCGTCAGATCAATCTAACCATGATGTAGATAAGTCTTATCCTCCAATCTTAGGAGTTTTCCTAGATTGGCACCTTTTTGCCGGAAGCCATCCTAGTAAACCTGCCGAAGTCAGATGACGCCAACAGCTCCCTCTTACCGAAGACCGGGCCATCTCTGCATACAAGCAGACCGGATTCGTCCAGTGCACATTGGCCACAGACACCGACCGCACACTTTATGAAACGTTCGAGGGAAAGCTGTATTCCAAATCCTTCTCTGACAGCGATCTGAAATAGTGCATAAAGCATCTTTTCCGGCCCACAGCCATACAGTTGGTCGAAGGACCTCTCATGAACTAGCTTCTCAACCATCTGGCTTGCCAGACACCTTTGTCCAAGCGAACCGTCATCAGTCACCGGAACATAGGTGATCAAGCCCCTATTCTGCAGGTCAACAAATTCTCTGTGAAAGATGTTTTCTGAGGCTGTCCTAGAGCCTACGACGAATGTTGGAGCCATCCCTCTTGAGATCATCTCGTACATCAAGAGTCGAAGTCCGGCTACACCTATCCCCCCCGCAGCCAGAATAGGGCTCGCCCCTCTAACCCTATACCCTTTCCCGAATGGACCCCTTACTCCAAGGCTTTCACCAACCCTGATAGCACACAGCTTTCTTGTCGTCTCACCTACGCCCCTTACTGTTACGCCACACGACGACCTCCTGTCCGCATGAGAAATGGAAAGTGGAATCTCGTCTTCTCCAATACACCACACCATAAGATACTGCCCAGGAGCCGCACATGCAGCATACTCGTCTCTGAACATTATCGTTGAAAACTGGTCTCCAAACTTGGTTACCTTCACCACCTTCTCCACCCTCACCTCGTTCGCCAGCTCATCGAAGGCCTTCAGACGATTCATCGGTGAGACCTCCCAACGATCTCCTCCAGACATGAAAACCTCTTCTCAATCATGTACTTTCTTATCCCCAGCAGGATATCTTGGAAGACTTCAAGCCCCTTCCAGACGATAGCTGAGCCAACCTGAACCGCGCTCGCGCCAGCAAGAAAATATTCTATGGCATCCTTCCACGACTGGACACCTCCCACGCCGACTATCGGAACCTTGAAGCTTTCATATAGGTCGTAGACAGCATTCAAGCCAATAGGCTTTATAGCAGGCCCTGAAAGACCGCCAGACCTATTCGCCAAGACTGGCACCATAGCGTCCACGTCAATATACATCGCCTTAACCGTGTTGATGGCGACGATACCGTCTGCGCCAGCGTTCACCGCAGCCCCAGCTATTTCGATGACATCTGAGACGTTGGGTGTTATCTTGGCGAAGACAGGGACATTCGAAGACCGCTTAACCTGACCTACAACCTTGGAAACCATTTCAGGATCCTGCCCGATAAGCGCTCCAACCTCTCTAACATGGGGGCAGGACAGGTTCAGCTCGAACCCTGAAGGATTAAGCTCCAAAAGCTTCTCTGCAACCTCACCATATTCTCGAGGAGAAGAACCATAAATACTGTATACTATGGGGAAAGCGAACCTTTGCCCCCTAAATTCTCTGACAAACTCTTCGACACCGGGGTTCGGCAACCCCATCGCGTTGATCAGCCCATAAGATCCTATGATATAGATCGACGGATTCGAGTATCCATCCCTCGGATGGAGGCCAACCGACTTCGTTACCACCGCACCGGCGCCAGATGATGCCGCCCGCCTCAAGGTTGACGGAGAAATTCCCAAAACACCTGAGGCAAGCATAAGGGGATTATCCATTTCGATGGAGGCAAGCTTTGTGGCAAGGACTGGAGACATTTCTACGTTAGTAGCCTTCACACGCGAGCAAAAAAGGTTTTGCTTTGCCGATCTACTCACCATTTATAAGCAGGCTTGTTAAGTGGTATTGTCAAAGAGTGAAGGCGTTGAAGATAACGGTATTCGCGCATGAGACTGGCATAAGCCTACTTGACGAGAATCTTAAGGTTGTCGACAGAATAGGTTACTCAAAGGACCCAGTGTCAGAAATTAGAATGTTCTTGAACGGACAAGAGTCTGACCTGTCAAGAATGATAGCAGATAAGATCAAGTCACTCAAAGCCGAAAAGATATTAGTCCAGACTCAGCCGATAAGAAACTTGTTCTCAAAAGAATATCCTAATGTTGAAATCCTCTCTGAGGCAGAGATATCGAAGATTGTCTCAGAAAAGGTTAGAATCATTCTAGAGTCCAAGTTCGCCGAAAGTGAAGAGCAAGCATACAATATGCTGCAGCAGTTCAGCCTGAAACAGGCGGAGGCAAGAATAGCGGAAGAGTCGACCAGGCTTGACTTGCAAGCCATTCAGGCAGTCCTTGCCCTTGACGAACTTGACAAGATGATAAACATACTTGGAACAAGAGTCAAAGAATGGTACGAAATACATTTTCCTGAGATACTGCAGTTCTACGACGAACCCATTGAAATCTGCAGGTTTGTAGCAGAAGCTGGAGATAGGAGAAGCCTAGATGAAGAGAAACTAAAACATCTAAACCTTTCTGAAAAGAAGAAGGAAGCGATCCTATACGCTGCACAGAATTCTAGAGGTGGAGCATTCAGAGAAGAAGACATTGCCAGGATAGTCCTGCTCGCCTCCCATGTCGAAGAAACCTACAACATCAAAAGAAAGATGTCTAACTTTGTAGAAAACGTGATGACACAGATAGCCCCCAATGTGACAAAGATCTGTGGCCCAACCATAGGGGCAAGACTCATAGCGAAGGCGGGTGGATTAGAGAAACTCGCAAGAGCCCCCTCGAGCACAATACAGATCTTGGGGGCTGAGAAGGCGATCTTCAGAGCGATAAGAACAGGCGCAAAACCTCCAAAACATGGTGTAATCTTCCAACATACACTGATACATGAGTCACCAAAATGGCAAAGGGGGAGGATAGCGAGGGCGCTGGCGTCAAAGATCGCAATCGCGGCAAGAGTAGACTACTACAGGAAGAAACTTGACACCTCGATCGAAGAAGACCTGATGAAGAGGATCAGGGAGATCAGGAGGCTGAAGGAACGCGAGCGCAGAGAAGAGAAAAAGCCTAAGCCAAAGAGGAGGAAAAGGTAAGATTTGGCTAGGATCATGGCTGATGAACGCTCCAAGAGGATCTTCTGGATATCGAACGGAGAAAAGAAGATCGCCACAATAAATCTAACCCCTGGAAGAACCTATTATGGGGAAAAGACAGCGGTGGTGAAGGGAACCGAATACAGGTACTGGGACCCATTCAGGAGCAAGCTCGCTGCAGCACTCATCAACGGCCTAAAACATTTCCCATTCCATAAGGGAGCCCGAATACTATATCTTGGAGCGTCCACTGGAACCACTGTAAGCCACGTCTCCGACATAGTGGGAGAAGATGGAGTCGTCTTCGCAGTCGAATTCGCCCCAAGAGTGGCAAACGAGTTCATCGACAGATGCGCCAACTTCAGAAAGAACATCATAACAATAGTCGAGGACGCGAGAATGCCTGAAAGGTATTCTGGAATATTTGGAAAGGTAGACGCCATATACTGTGACATAGCCCAGCCAGACCAGACCCAGATCGCCATCAAGAATAGCATGTTGTACCTCAAGAGCGGCGGCCACCTTCTCTTGGCTGTAAAGTCCAGGAGCATAGACGCATCCAAGCAGCCAGCCAAAGTCTTCGAGGAAGAAGAATCAAAGCTCAGAGAATCCGGCTTCGAAATCCTGCAGAAGATAATCTTGCACCCCTTCGACAAGGACCACGCGATGATCGTGTCAAGGAAAGCCTAGTCAACATAAGAGGGCGCATTCTATAAGCCAACTTTCTAGAATTCATCCAATTTCTTGGACTGAATCCTCTTCAACGACTTCCAAGAGCCTCTTACAAAATCTGGCAGCGTTCCCTTCGTCTCCATCCAATTCTTGACGAAAGCCACAGTTCTCGGGTCAGCCGGATAGCCGCTTCCAAAGAAACCATACCTTTCCGCAAGCTCACCAATCCTCCTATCTCTTGTAACCTTGGCTACGATGCTTGCCGCAGACACAACCACATAGTCTTGGTCGGCATGATGTCTGGCGACAACCTTCGGCTTCACATTAGAAAGCGACAGAATATCGGACTCTAGCCTTTCAGGCTTAACGTCCGGAGAGTCGATGTAGACAACCTGAGCCCCTAACTCGTCAACAATCTTAGCCATCTTGACAGCCTCAAGATAGTTCAGCTTATGCAGCTTCTTACCATATTTCACATATGGGTCAATCTCTTTAGGCTGCACTTCGACAACAGAAACCTTCTCGGCAACAGACATTATCAGATCGTAGAGCCTTCTCCTCGTCGAAGGCAAGAGCACCTTAGAGTCTCTAACATTCGAATCCTGCAGAATCCTCAAGTTCGAAGACCTAACCGAAACACCGGCGATCACAAGGGGGCCCACCAGTGACCCCCGACCCGCTTCATCGATTCCACCTACCAGAACCTCTGACACAGCCATCAACCCTCCCCCATGTGAGGCAACAGCGCCTCCAATATGGTCTGGTGCAGCTGCTGCCTATTCTCGAACGTGACCTCGTAGACTTCAACCTCAGGCGAACTCTTCAACTTCTCGATTATCGGATCCCTAAGCCTCTTGTGGATAGAGCCGATCACAGGCCTATCAGAAGCCAAGAGGACTTCAAGCGCCCTCCTCACGTCAGGCGACAGAAGCTCCATAGGCCCCACTTCATCACATACCACAACATCAGAGTGGTCTATAGAATAGAGGAGAGCTGATGCGAAGACTTCCTTGAGATCCTTCAAGTTAACCACATACTTTCCCACCCTCGGCCCAGTCTTGAAGCCTGTAGACGCCAAAGCGCCAACAGTTCCATCGGCCAAACTTACAATCTGAAAGCCAGTGCGTACACCCTTAACTCTGACATCCCTCGTCAGCACACCTCCAACTCTAAAACCCCTCAACTTCAGCTCGTAGACCACCCTTCCGATGACGGTCGTCTTGCCGACTCCAGGATCACCAGTCACAAACACCTTCTTTGCCAAAGCGAACAGATAAAGTAGTAGGACAATATGTTTATGTAGTTTTGCTATTTCCTCACATGCAATGGAGGCTTCAGACGACGAGAGAAAGAGGAAGATCATGGCGACCATCCTCGACAAAGCAAGCTCACATGGGAGCAGATGGGCTGAAGACCCATTTGAGGTCCTCGTTGGCACAATAATATCACAGAACACAAACGACAGGAACACAGAGAAGGCTATGCAAAAGCTGAAGACGGAAGTTGGGATGACCCCTGACTCCATCCTCTCCGCATCCAAGGAGTCGATCGTCAAATGCCTGAAGCCAGCTGGGCTATACAATGTGAAGGCGCCTAGAATCATCCAGTTGGCGAAGACGATAAAAGAAGAGGTCGGAGACCCAGACAGGCTCAACAACATGAGCAGGGAGGAGGTCAAAGGGTTACTTTCAAAGGTCGACGGCGTCGGCCCCAAGACCTTAGACATATTCTTGGCCTTCACAGGAAAAGAGGCGGTTATACCAGTCGACACCCACATCAAGAGGGTGGCCAAGAGGCTTGGCCTAGCAGGCGACAAAGACGGCTACCACCAGATAAGGGAGAAGCTTCAGAGGCTGATTCCAGCTGAGGATAGGTTGAAGGCCCACTTTGCACTTATAGCGTTTGGCAGAAGAGTCTGTAAGGCGAAGAAACCCGAATGCTTAAGTTGCCAACTCTCCAAATACTGTCCATCGAGGGAAATCTTTTATCCAGACGGCTGAAGGTGCACCATGATGTCCCATGAGCTCGTCAACTATGTTGAAGGCAAGACAGAGTTCCTTGTTCCAAGAGGAAGCCTCATTTCAAACGTGCCACCGAGGGAGCCGGCATTTTTCAATCCACGGGGCGTCGAAAGCAGGGATGTTTCAGTCATAGCCTACGATACCTTTTCACGGCGGATGCAGAGGCCGATTACATTTGCGGACGTATTATGTGGACTAGGAGCCAGAGGGCTCAGGGTAGCCAAGGAGACAGGCGTCTTCAAGGTATTCTTGAACGACATAAATTATGAGGCAATACAGTTGGCGAAGAGAAACTCGGAAATCAACAGCGTCTCAGACAGATGCGTCTTCTCCAATGACGAAGCAAACCATTTTCTTGCAGCAAACAGGAAGGAGGGAAACCTCTTCGACATAATAGACGTAGACCCCTTCGGGACACCTTCA
>Ga0129301_1000210_pt1 | contig 31091 bp, 29 predicted proteins | sample ConPoolayeHmetaG_FD_94489 | JGI IMG/M metagenome (GOLD analysis project Ga0129301, IMG submission 94489) | Hot spring microbial mat communities from California, USA to study Microbial Dark Matter (Phase II) - Cone Pool mat layer H metaG ...
ACGTCGATCATCGCAAAACATAGGCTGACCATCAGGCAGGCTCTTGCCGATGACCCAGAGCTGGTGAAGGAGCCTAAGCTAACCATGGTCATAGAGGGGGAAATCCCTCCTGATGTGATAACCGAGCTTCAGAACATGAAGGTAGTGAAGAGCTTGACGATAGTGAAGTAGAGCAAGTTTCTCTCGTGAAGACTGCCGCAGTGCCCTGGAAAGGTTTAGTCGCGGTTAGGTCGATCCCTCCTCACTCCTGCAAATGAGAAGATAACGCCGATGAAACATAGCGTTGAAGAGACCACAAAAGACCAAGATATTCCAGACATAAGAGATGAGCGGGGTGCGTCAGAAATCTCGATTGGGCCGATGTAGAGTGTGATAATTGCTGCGGCGATGAAGGTACTCATGATCATGCCTAACTGACGCATAGTGGCAAGAATCGAAGATGCGACACCGAAGGACTTCCTATCAACTGAACCCATTAAAGCGTTGGTGTTCGGTGAACTGAATAATGAGAATCCCAATCCTATGAAGGCCAAATTGAGGGCAATGAACATAACGCTTGACTCATAATCGAGAAAGGCGAACAAGACCAGCCCTAAGGCTGTAACCGCCATGCCCACAGTGGAAAGTATCCTCGGCGACATCTTGTCCGAGAGAGATCCTGCAAAAGGCGACAGTGTCGCCTGCACTATCGGATTCGATACCAGTAGTAGGCCTGTCATCTGTGGACCCAGACCCTTCACGAGCTGAAGGTAGAGACTGAGGAGAAATGTGATAGCATAGGTCGCGCTATAGTTTATTAGGGCGGCAAAACTACAAAAGGCAAAGACGATGTTACTGCGAAAGAGCCGGACATCTAGCACAGGAGATTCGGACTTTGACTCCAAGAAGACAAAAGACAACATGAAGATAACGCCCAAAGAGAGGGGGGCGATGGCACCATAGGCCACTTCAAAGAGCGACGCGTTCGTGGAAAAGGATGAGGAGATTAGAGAAATACCGTACACCACCAAGGCTAACGACGTACCATAGGTGATCGAACCAAGTAGATCAAATCTTGACCCTAAAGCATCCGCCCATTCCTGCCTTACAACGAGAACCGTGAGGAAAAAGGCAAGCATAGCCAACGGCACGTTCAATAAGAAGACGCTTCGCCATCCACAATTCTGGGTCAGCACTCCCCCCAAGAATGGACCCATAGATATACCAACATATACGGCGCCAGTGTTCACTCCAAGAACCTTTCCCCTCTCTTTCAACGGGAAGACTGAAGTAAGCATGGCCACCGCAGTGCCGACGATCATGGCACCCCCCGCACCTTGAGCTATTCTCGCCACAAACATTACCGCCTTCGAAATTGGAAACAAGAAGGTGAGAGATGAGAGGGCGAAGGTCAGCAGGCCGGCCAAAAACACCTTCTTTCTACCTTTTATGTCCGCTATTCTCCCAGCTGGCACGAGGATAACTACTGAAGCCAGAAGATATGAAGCCTGTACCCAGCCCAGTTCAACAGGATCAAGCCCGAATTCGAAGGCGATCTCAGGCAACGCGACATTTGCTGCAGATAGCGTGAAAGCAATCAGAAAAGATGCGATTGTCGTCACAATCAAGACAGCATTTCTTGTTCGGCTAGTCGTGTGCCCGTGTTGGCCATTCAACGAAAACCCCTTCCACATCTAGTTTTCTCTTCGTATAAAAACTTGCAAGCCATAGTGGCATTTGACATCCTTAAGCAAAGATTGCCAGGTTCAAAATTCTAAATACTCCCTATGTGAATGTTTGGTGTAGTGTGCGATGGTATGATGACTCCGAGAGAGAGGATCAAGGCAGCTGTTGACTTCAGGAAGCCTGACATGCTACCCTGGTGCGAAAAATTCTATGACGAGACCTTGGTTAGATGGTTTGGGCAGGGGTTGCCAGCTGACAAGGTTTTGGTGATCGACTGGGAGGTAAGGGTGGGAAGTGTATCATTGCTCAATTGGCCCATCCTTAAAGGGGTAGACCCCTACTCTTTCTTCGGATGCTACAACTTCGGTGGGCTCTCAGTGCCATTGGATCTCGGCCCCATACCGAGATTTAGGCAGACGGTCTTAAATGAGACCGATAGACATCTTGATGTCCTGACTCAGACAGGAGCGGTCGCTAGACGCTTCAAGAAAGCAGAATACACTTGGTACAATATGCCGATGTTTCTCGAGTTTCCTGTACGAGACCGCAGGACGTGGGAGGAATATAAGATGCGGCTTGACCCATTGACTCCCGGAAGGTACCCTAAGGACTGGCATAAGGACGCCTACATGAGAACTTTTGAAGAGTATCAGAAAGGTGGGACGATATTATGTGTCAGTGGATTCTACGGGTTCGGAGCAGAACTGATGGGAATCCCATCGTTCTTGACCTCCTTCTATAAGGACCCACAACTTATCCATGATATGTTGGAGCACTGGGAATACTTTACCATCGAGTCGATAAGGGATGCGGTTGAGACTTTGAAGGATAGGATCGACTTCGTATACTGGTGGGAAGACATGGCTGAAAAGAATGGCCCATGTGTTTCTCCAAAACTCTACAGGGAATATTTTCTCTCACACTACAAGCGGGTGACGAGTTTCCTGAGAAAGAATAAGGTCTATCGGATACTTGAAGACAGCGATGGCTACATTGAGCCACTTCTTGACCTGACCATCGAGGCTGGAATAAATGGTTTATGGCCTCTAGAAGTGAACTCCAAGATGGACGCTGTCCACCTCAGGAAGAAATATGGAAACAAGCTATTCTTGCTTGGCAACATAGACAAGAGGGAAGCTTGCGAAGGAGGGGATAGAATGAGGAGGGAGGTTGACTCCAAGGTTCCTGTACTCAAAGAAATGGGAGGGTACATACCTACAATCGACCACCTTGTGCACGTTGAATTCGAGTACAGCAGGTTTGTGGAATACGCAGACTACATGAAGAAACAACTCTCATACTAAGTATGCGCCCTTGTTCAAGGGGGGGTCAACGCATTCTAAAAGTTTGGTAGAATTATGGGAGACCCGCTCGGAACATATGGCGTCTGGGTCAAGACAAGGATCTTATGTTAAGCCTTCAATTTCAAACTTAGTCCAATATTGTCAGTATTTCGTCAACGGGCAGCTTAGGAGGCGATTCAGGAACTGTCTTCGGATATCCGATGGGTACTATAGATACTGGCACGACACCTCTTGGTAGATCAAGAACAGAGACAAGTTCCTCAGCCCTGAAGCCTGAAACCCAACAGGCACCAAGTCCAAGATTGACAGCAGACAACAAGATATTTTCTATCGCCGCCCCCATAGCTAACATTCCAACAGGCTTTCCCTCTTCACCGTATCTGGCAATGATAGATCTGGGCGTGTAACATACGATAATGACGACTGGAGCAGTTCTTATCCACTCTTGAGGCGATGACGTTCTTATGTTCCCCGAATAGGTGGTTTCTGTGATCTTCTTGATAAGCTCCTTGTTCTTGACTGCTATGAACTCCCAATGTTGAAGGTTTCCTCCAGAGGGAGCTTTCGAAGCATGCTCGACGACCTTTCTTATTATATCGTCTTCCACGTTCCTTTCTTCAAAGAGTCTAATACTCCTTCTCTTGCAGATGACCTCTTCAAAGTCCAACCCTATCTCGATTCAGTCCAAAGCAATATTTATTTAAGCGTTGTTCTCAGGCCAAGAAATGGACTGATAATGGGCGCCTTTCCAGTGCCTATACCCAGTCGGCTCATCATACACCTCGAAAGTGACGCAAGCACATTCGAAAGATGTTACAATATGATCCACTATCGGGGCGAGCCTTGAGACACTCTGGACAGCGTGCCAACGGCATGAACATTTGGCTCACACTGATATCTTATGCAGTTGAGCGACAGAAAGCCGATCAAGCTCTCTCAAGCGTGAATTCGACAAGGGCGACTATGACGAATATGAGAAGAGTGAAAGGCCAAAAGACAAAGATCTTTTCAGCCATTATTCTGAAGGATATTTCGTTCAGGCATATTGACAAGTTCGAGATGGCCGCGATCAGATGCCTGGATCCGAAGACTATACAGAATCCAACTTCAGTGATTCGCAGTCTAGCTGAATCTATGACGTACACAAACACGCTGTAAGAAAAGGAGACGAGGGTGAACCAGAGGCAAAGCCCCGCCTCTTTGCCGAGGTTCTCAATAAACCATCTAGTGAGGGGGCTGAACTCATATGCTGTCGGATCTGAGAGCCCGAGATATGTTGTCAGAGCATCGAATAGTAGGGTGAATAGCATGATTAGAATTAGGGGCTTATATAGCCTACTGTATCGAAGTCTTGTTCGCCAAGTCGAAAGAAAAGGGTTGATCACAATTATGAACTATCTACTGTATCTATTGATGCCTAAAAAAAGATTATGTCTTGGTTCCTGATATAGAGTCTCCGACGTGGGCGAGACATTTCTTACTTCAAGGTATTAGAATTCTCCTTCCAACCATTTGCCCAGCGTTCACTCTAGAAGAGAGGCGCTTTAAGGCACTTACACTTTTATACTTCTATTTCAAGGTATTGCGTATGAGAAAGAGTATATTGTATTTTGAGAAGAGCGGGAGAGTGAATACTGAACAGACCATAAATGCTGCATATGAACGAGCAAAGGAGCTTGGAATCACCGACATCATAGTTGCGTCCACTCATGGCTCAACTGCGCTGAAGGTGGCGGATGTATTCAAGGATTCAAGATACAATATAGTGGCTGTCTCCATCTGTGAAGGATGGAAAGAGGAGGGTTGGCCTATGACTGCAGAAGAAAGAGCTCAACTTCTCGCCAAGAAGATAAAGGTGTATACAGGCGTCCACGCACTAGGAGATGACGTGAATTCTGCCTTCAGGGAGAAGTGGGGAGGTATGACGCCGAATGAGGTTGTCAGAGAAACTTTGTATAGGTTCTGTCAGGGAATGAAGGTGTGTGTCGAAATAACACTTATGGCTGCAGATGCAGGACTGATACCTGTAGGAAGGGAGGTTATAGCTATAGCAGGGACAGGCGAAGGAGCCGATACTGCCATAGTAGTTAATCCGACGTATCCAAGGAAATTCTTGGCATTAGAGATTAGAGAGATAATAGCTAAACCTAGAGAAGGATGATATTTCCCTCCTTTTTTCTTTCTTAGCACACTCATCAGTTTATTCGATCATACACTGTTTGTCTGATGTCTGCGAAGACTAGTGTCCTATTCAGACTATGGGGGAATCTTCACAACGGAGTTGATAGTTTACTTTGACTCAGCTTCAACAGCCCAGCGGCAGCTACCTGGCTCTTGCTTGAACTCTAGGCTCGATAAGGGTCCAGAGCCAGTCAGCGAATTCTCTGGGATTCTTTGTTTGAAGGAGAACATCTCCTGGGCCTGTGATTTTCGTCACCAGTCCTTCTCCGCCTAGTAGAGTCTCTTTCAAACCTCCAAATTTCTCCACCTTGTATGAGCATGAGTCGCTGAACGCGACGAGGTGAAAGTTGTCAACGATTAGGCTTTCACCCGGTGCAAGCGAATGTCTGTCGATGGCTCCAAATGTGTTGATGAACAGGTCACCGTGACCTCTGACTCTTATCATGAAGAGCCCTTGGCCGAACAGACCGCGAGTAAATCCCTCCCAAGAAAGGTCTAAGTCAATAGTTGGAGAAGATGCAACATAAGACTCTTTTCTGACGATGTAGCCGTTTTCTCCTCTTAGTTCAAGGTGCTCTATGTCGCCAATAGGTGCAGATACAAATGCTACCTCTCCAGGCGCCCCGACGGCTACGTAGTCGTTGACGAAGAAAGATTGCCCCCCAAATATCTTTAGGCCAAGTGATCCAAGAACACCCTTTCTTGAACGTGTCCTTACATCAATGCTTGGGCTCATGTATGTCATAGCCCCTGACTCGCCGACTATCGACTCATTTGATGACAGCCTCACTACCACCATCGAATATGATGGCTTGAACTTTATCTCATAATCCATTTGTTGTCATCTTTGGTTCAGATCCTATCTGTTATTTAAACATGACAAGAGGCCTTCCTATGGTCGGACGGAAACAAGAGGATGTGTTCTAATGGCTCCGAGACTTCCTATGTTATTAGAATACAATTCACATGTATTTCACATTCGACCTATGTCCTTCTATTCGGCCCTGAAGTTCATCAAGCTGCTGCTCCCACTGCAATGACAGGTTTTCCACATCTTCCACTGCTGTGCCTAAATATCTCTCTGGAGAGAGTAGGATAGATCTTTTCTCTTCACTTAAGCCTGAGAGCATCTCTTGCACTAATTCATCATTTCTCGCTACCGTCACGAAATCTCTGTCTCCTTCGATCGCCTTATCTGAAAGTCTTCGTACATATTCGTGTGCATCTATCTCCAAGCCCTTCTTTGCACAGTAGACTTGGAGCGCCAACTGGAGGGGTTCAGCCAGAATCAGGCCTCTTGTGATCCCAAGGTTCTCTATCATCCTCTGTCTTCTTATTGTCATGTTCTGGGAGACGGTCACGGATCTTCGTAGCATATGATAGGCCATGAATGGAATCTCACTGCCATAGTATCTCAGATTTGAGGAAGATCTAAGGTCTCTCTGAAAGTCGGTGACAAAGTCTTCATATAAGCTCACAATCTTGGGTAGGATCTGTCTCCAGTGCCCTCCGATGTTTTCTGAGTTGATCGGATTTCTCTTGTGCGCGCCTGTAGAGGAGCCAACCTGATCCGACAACCTCTGCTCCATGATCTCGCTGACTTCTGTCTGCTGAAAATTTCTCAGATCCTCTCCGAACTTTGCCAGGTTTCCAGCAATGCTTACCAAGTTTGCAAAGTATGGTACGTAATATGTGTTGTGGACCACTTGGCCAGTGAGGGGATCGGGTTTAAGGTGCATTAGGGAGAGAGTTTCGCGCTCGATTTCCTTTGGGTGAACTCTTTCGCCGAAAAGGAACTTTTGTGCCGCAGATGTGCCTACGAATCCGGAAGTCTTTCCCCTCAGATTATCCGAGAGGTTTAGCTGTTCCACAAGTAGCGGCATTATTCCTCCCAGTATCTCCATGAGCCAGTGGCCCACGGTTGTTGCCACGGCATGCTGCTTGTGTGTCCTGGCAACCATGACAGTCTCTTTTTCTTCACGTGCTCTTCTGATTAGAATCCGCGACAGTTCGACTCCTTTTGGAACTATGACTTCGTATGCGACATCTCTCAATGCGGCGCTCCATGCTGAGTTGACGACATCGTAGCTTGTCAGACCTAAATATATGTAGTATCGAGCCTCTTTACTTAGGACCTCCTGGCAAGCTCTAACGAGCCCCCTAATATCATGTTTCAGTTTGTCCTCCCATTCCTGCTGTTTCCGATATGGCACATTTCTTCTACTGAGCCCTCTAATTATTTCGTCAGCGGCCCTGTCCGGTATGACCCCGTACTTCCTCAAGACATGAGCATATGATCTGATGAAGATAAGTTGATATTCGTAGATCGCTCCAGGAGATAGATACTGTATTACTTCGGGCTCATCCAGCTTAGCCCAGTCAACATATCTGAGATAGGATGAAGGAAGATATTCTTCAACTTCAACGACCTTGGCACCAATCGACTTCAGCTCCTCCAAAGATATTGGTGCGGGCATAAGTTAGCCGCCTCCTCTAACCTGACTCTTTCTTCCTACACGTAGCTCTTCCTCCACGTCTTCTAAGCTTCTAAGATGTAGGTTTCCAACACTCACATCGTGGACGAAGATCATGTAGACACCTTCGAGTCTTTTCCTGATTTCACAAAGAACCGGCGCAGGAATTTCAGGCAGGGGGACTGGTGGATTGCTTGGGTCGACACCTGAGTCGATGAGAAACTGCCTGTAGAATTCCTTGTCCAGGCACCATTCCTCTTGTCTCTTACCGATGTTGTTGCTCCATCGTTCTCGAACCCAGATCCTTGCCGAATCATGATTTGGAGCTTCATCGATTTGAATCAGATCTCCCTTCCATCTACCGAATTCTATCTTGAAGTCGGGTATTAGCAGCCCTTTCTTCTTCGCGGTCTCAGCATAGAAATCGTACAGCTTGAGAGAAGCTTCTGAGAGAAGCTCCCATTCGTGTCCAGTTACCAAGCCCATGTCTATCGCCTTCTGTCTATCTATTGGAAGATCGTGGCCTACATCCGCCTTTGTGGTTGGCGTTATCATTAGGTCATCGAGCTCTTCTGCAAGCCTCAGGCCACCGCGAAGTCTATAACCGTAGAGGCACCTTTCTCCTTTAGCATATTCACGGTATATTGAGCCGTAGAGGTGGCTTCTGACAACCCATTCGATGTCCACCCTTTCCGCCTTCTTTGCCAAAGTCATCGTCACATCTGGGACTTCTATGAAATGGTTTGGGAATATGTCCTTAGTCTTTCTAAACCACCATGCAGATAACAAGTTAAGGAAAAGACCTTTCCCATCAACTTCTGTAACCGAGTTTACATCGAAGGCTGAGATTCTGTCTGTCGAATTGATCAGGAGCCTGTCCCCAAGATCGTAAACGTCTCTAACCTTCCCCTTTCTGTATAGTGGTAAGCCAAGTGGCGCGGTCAAACCCATATCTTCGTTGTCTGTTAAGTAGGTTTCAACAACCTTGAGCTTTCTCTCCATCAGCTCATGCCTTGAATAGTTCGATTTTGGAGCTTCCCTTACAAGTTTCAACACTTCATCTCGACTTCTTGCCAGCGTCACCGTTATTCCAGAAGGAAGCTTTGTACAAGAGAACACCTTGCTATCACCATATCTTGCCAGATCAGGCGGGAATGCGATGACAGGTTTCGTTGTATTTGCCGCAACAGACCCCGAAAGCGCATCCGATAGGCCGGCGACTGTGACAAATGCTGATATGTCCTCCAAGTTATCGTATTCTCTCACCAGTCTTTGAAGGTGATCTGGCGTCCGATGCGCAGAGGCTGTTCGATAAATCACCCTAACCCCATTCTCTCTCAGGTATTCTCCGAGGTTGTCACAGAACCCTTTATCCGAGCGTGATCCTTTAAGGATTACGACAGCCCTTTCAACCATAAGCTTCACCTTTCGCCTCGAATCTAATGCATTTATGTCTTGCCAGCATCCTAGAGCTTCACCATGTTGTTGCTGAAAGGTGAGTGTACGGTTATTTGGCCGTTTCCTGATCTGATTCTGCCGATGATGTCCGCGGGATAATATCTACATATTGTCTTGACCAGGTCTTCTGCAGCCTCGCTCTTGACGGAGAGCACATATCCTATTCCACAGTTGAAGGTGGTCAACATACTTCTTTCATCAATTCGAGACTGCTCATAGATGAAGTTGAATATCTGCTGTGGTTCAAGTCTATGGCCTCTGAATACTTCAAAGTCGAGGGGCTCCTTTGAGAGCTCCCTAAGCTTGCTCAGCCCACCTCCTGTAATGTGGACCTTACCTGTTATGTCTTCTTTGAAGAGTCTATTCAGTTCCCTTAACACATCAAGGTATATTCTGGTCGGTCTTGTCAACTCTTCTCCTAGACGTGTTCCCCCGTCAAGCATGAAATCTAAGCCTCTGTCCTTAAGAATAACATTCCTCACGAATGTTAGGCCGTTTGAATGAATACCATTACTGGCTATCCCGACGAGAAGATTTCCTTCCTCAGCATGCCCCTCCAACACGTCCTCGCTGGACGCGTACCCTGTTGCTGTCACTGAGAACTCCATACCCTTTATTGTATCACAAATTGCTGTCTCGCCTCCGTCGATTATGATAGGAAGATCGACACCGGAAGGAGTCCTCCACTTATACTTGATGCATAGATCCTTCAGAGACTTAACCGCCTGCATGATCGCGTCCTCATCCTCATCCTGTAGCATAAGATGGCTCTGAATCTTGTAGGGTTCAAAGTTGTGTTCTTGCAGGTCGTCCACTGTCATGGCAAACGGATTGCTTCCTGAATCCTTGAATGCCCGCATAAGCCATATCAGCTCGCCTTTTGTTCCAGTGCCGTCGGTTACAGACATCTTCTCTGACTTCCTAAGAAGCTCAGAAACCTCACTTACACAGTACCGTTTGCCGACTCTGTGAACCAAGATCTCCTTGCCAGCATCTCCACCAACATGGGGATGAGTCTCTTCTATGATCTTCCTTATCTTCTCACCGAAGGGTTTTCTTGGATCGTAAAACTTCTCCATGCCCTCCACCTACCTGAGGTTCTCATTCACATATTCCACAGCGTTTTTGAATATTTCAACCCCTATAGCAGGCTCAACCTGTCCCATCACGCTCATCCTATAGTGTTTTGGATTGTTGTATTCGCTGAGGTAGGCTGTCGGATGTGGCATAAGGCCGAAGACTCTGCCTGTCGGATCACATATGCCGGCGATCGACATAAGCGAACCATTCGGATTCATCGGATACTTCATCGTAGGTTTACCTTCTTTGTCGGCATATTGCATCACTATTTGGCCACCTTCATCAAGCCTACGTAGGAGGAGGTGGTCTGCAACATAGAACTTGCCTTCACCGTGCCTGACAGGCAAGCGCAACCTCTTGATTCCCGAGGTGAAGACACACTTAGACTTCGTGTTTACGTGGAGATCTACCCATCTATCTTCAAAGACACCCGAGTCATTGCCCATCAAAGTGAACTGCCGCATTCGGCTGATTCCATCCAACCGTGGCAGCATTCCAGACTTCAGCATGACCTGAAAGCCGTTGCATTCTCCAAAGATGAGTTTACCGTCTGACACAAATTCTTCGATGACATTACCTAGTCTGAGCCTATATAGGTTTCCCAAGACGACGCCTGCTGATATGTGGTCGCCATAGGAGAATCCTCCGATGAGAGCAAGAAGATGATAGCTGTGGAGGATATGTGGGTTTTCAAACAGATGTTTAAGGTGAACCTTGTCAACCTGCGCCCCACAGACTTCAAAGGCGTACTTTGTTTCATCTTCGCAGTTTAGGCCGAATCCAAAGGGTAGAAGCACTTTTGGCACCATCTAGATCACACTAAGCGGATTTTTCCATGCCCCCTTCAAACGCTTGACGCTCAAGCTTATCACATTTCTTCCTCTTAGTCCTCTGATCTTCAGAAATGGCGTCTGCGTGACCCCCCCAACGTGAGCGTACTTGACACCTTCCATTACTGCCTCGAATTCTGTCTTCTTATCCTTGGAGACTGTCACAATGAACCTACTGTTAGATTCGGAGAAGAGCAGTATGTCATTGCGGCACACGTTTGAGCGAGGAACCCTTCTTAAGTCAATATTCATCCCATACGCACCTGCAATAGAGGTCAATGCAAACGCGACACCTAGGCCACCTAAGGTTGGGGTGTGGATGGAGTGGGCCAACCTTCTTTCTGTTGCTTCACTCATTCTCGAATAGATTTCTCGTGCATCCTTTAGGTTCACCTTTGGCACCCTGTTTCCCACATACGGTTTCCCGCACACCTTCTCTCCGATATATCGATAGTATTCGCTTCCCCCTGTCTCGTCAAAGGTTTCCCCTACAACATACACCAGATCTCCGGGGCTCTTGATGTCCATCGTTACAGCTCTACTGACATCCGATATCTTAGCTCTAGCCGAGAACATCAAGGTAGGCGGTATGGAAATCACTTTGTCTACAACGTGGCCGCCCACCACCTCTCTCATCTTCCAGACGTTCTTCATGCTGTCTTTGCCCGATATGATCGGTACGCTGTATGCTAGACAGCAGTCCGCAATCGCCTTGTTCGCCCTAACCAACTGCGCGAGCTTGTATTGGCCATCTTCATCATTGAGGGAAGAAATGTTCCAGCAGAAGTTGTCAAGTCCATACAAGATGCTTTCTTGGGTCGGCAGACTTCCTCCGGCTGCTATAATTCTTCTGACCGCCTCATCTACCACAGAAGCCGCCATGTGATAGGTGTCTATTTCAGAATAAGCTGGATTGATTCCTTCGGCTAAGATGAGCCCCTCTCTGCTACCGTATTCGAGCAGAGAGACCGTCGCATCACTGGGGACATCGTCGTCTTCTCCTATCAGAGGCTTGATCACGGACAATCCCTTGACCTCGTGATCGTATTGTCTCAGTTTGTATTCCTTCGAGCAGACGTTCAACCTAGAAAGCATATCTAGTAGGATGTGATTTAGGTTCTTTGGCTCTTCGAAATTCGGCTCCATCAGCTGAGGCCTCCTCCATTTGGCCTTCAAGCTCATCCGCGGAACCCCGTAATGTAGAAAGTCTAGGTCAAGGTAGCCAACCGTCTTTTCACCATATCGTATGTGAAACTTTCCTGTGTCGGTGAACGAGCCAAGCACCGTTGCCTCAACATCCATCTGTTTCGCCAGCTCAAAGAAATCGCTGACTCTTGCTGGGGAAACCGCGACAGTCATCCTCTCTTGAGCCTCTGAAACCAGTATCTCCCAAGGCTGAAGTCCCTCATATTTGAGGGGAACTTGCGCCAAGTCTAAGTCACATCCGTTACAGTGTATGGCAGTTTCGCCCACGGACGACGAAAGACCTCCAGCGCCATTGTCGGTTATCCACTTGTATAAGCCTCTGTCTCTGGCTTCCAGCAGAAAGTCGCTCATCTTCTTTTGAGTTATGGGGTCTCCTATCTGGACAGCCTGCACAGGAGAGTCCTTGTCCAATTCAGCAGAAGAGAAGGTTGCGCCGTGGATACCATCTTTGCCTGTTCGACCTCCTACCAACACAATGAGATCACCTGGGTCAACCTGCTTGATGTGACTTGGTTCACCGCCTATTTCGATCGGCGATATTCCAATCGTTCCACAGAAGACCAAAGGCCTAAATGTGTAGGGTTCCAAGAAGAATTCCCTTCCCCTCATCAATGGAATTCCACTTTGGTTACCTCCATCGATGACGCCCTTATGAACACCGTCCCTTACTATTCTAGGGTGTAGGACTCCTTCAGGCAGTTCACCTACGTAGTTGGGGTTTCCGAAACAGTAACAGAAGATGTTTATGATCAGCTTGGCTCCTTTACCGGTGCCCATTGGATCTCTGTTGACGCCGACTATTCCTGTAATCGCGCCTCCATATGGGTCTATCGCTGAAGGCGCGTTGTGTGTTTCGATCTTGTCGACGACGTTGAGCTTTTCATTGAATCTTACGACACCCGCGTTGTCCTCGAAAGAGGAAACAACCCATTTGACCTTGTGGCTTATTTCATTGCTTGGATTCTTGATGTAAGTCTTGAATAGGCCATCGATAAGTTCTCTTTTTCCTGATTCTTCGTCGACGTATTCTATTAGAGCATTGAAGATTTTGTGCTTGCAGTGTTCCGCCCAAGTCTGTGCTATAGCCTCGAGTTCGACATCTGTTGGCTTGGATCCTAGCCCGACAGCTTTCCTCTCCATGACGACCTCGGGGCTTGAAAAGTATTCCTTGATCGCCTTCATTTCTTCGAGGCTCAGCGAAAGCATCCTTTGTCTACTGATCTCTTCCAGCGCCAAATCGTCGACTTGGAGGTCGTATTCTCTTACCTTTATCTTCTGCCGGCTCCTAACCAATGGAACGACCATCGGGATCCCTCTGCTTTCATATTCTTCACGACTGAGTATGCTGACGCTGTTTATCACAGGGTTTGCGCCTGTGCTGGGGTTGGTGCCGAGACAGAACCTACTTATCTTCTCGACATCTTCCCTTTTCAGATTTCCCCCTTTGATGTAGTATTGAATAGATGAGTACACGTTCTCGTTTTCCCTGAACTTTCTCTGCAGGAGCTCTTCTGAAGCAACCTTGGCGGTTCTTCCAACGTTGTCGGTGACCCCAGGCTTGTAGCCTACGATCACAACCCAATCGAATGATTCTCCGATGTTGGCTTGGGAAGAAGCGCTCTCTATGACGGTGTCCGCGAATAGTTCGTTTTCCAGCTTTGTAATCTCATCAGGCGACAGGTCCGCGTCTATCGTGTAGGCTTTCTTTGTTCTAACGAAATCAAGTCTCACGTTAAATAGGTATTCAATCTTCTTCTTGACATCCTTTCCTCTTACGTCAAGCTCATCGGATAGTGGGCTAACTTCTATTCTGTGAACCATTCAGACGCCTTTTAGAGATGCCATGTCGCACCATCATATGAGGTTATCCTAGTGCATCGTCGATTTCTATGGATTTCTCTGCTTGATGCGCTATGTCTTCCGCTATTTTTCTCGCAGCCCCCACGTTTGAATCGAAGCCAACTGCCAAACCCATTCTTCTACCTGAATACGCATCTGGCTTTCCAAAGTACCAGACGTCTCCGTCATACCCCTTCCTTGTAATGTATGTTCTGATCCGGTTGGCATCGAAGCGCTTGACGCGATGTCTACCTTCGTCAGCGAGGCTTGGCGCTAAAACCACGTGGGCTACACCATATCCTGACCTTGACAATTTTAGGTCAAATGGGGTGATTGGAAGACCGATTGTCGAAAAGAGCATCATCGCACCCTCGTCCATGTTAAGCATCCATCTTGTTATCATCCCAGTATCATGGGGTCTGTTGGCTACTTCATTGTTGTATACGACATCTTCGACTACAAAGAGCTCTAGCGCGAAAACGCCCAAGCCGCCAATGTATTCGGCTATTCTTCTCGCACACTCTTGACATGTTTGCTTGGCTCTATCGCTTATGTTTGCTGGAAGCCAGCTCTCGTGGTATGTCGCACCAGGTCTCTTATGCTCCACCGGAGGCGCCACTGAAGTGACAATCTTCTTGTTTTCGTCGAAGTGTCTCACGGCGATCTGGGTGACTTCAGTTCCAACTGTAGCCAGCTGTGGAAGATACCTTTCAACTATCACCTCATCACCTCTTCCCCTAGCATGCCTTAACGCGTGCTCATATACGTCCTCCAGCTGGCTCACGTCTTTCACTATCGTGGTTCCGTGGCCGCTTGATGTCATGACAGGCTTAACTATCACGGGGAGATTGAAGTCTTTGGCGACTTCTTCTATTTCCAGCTGGCTTCTCGCGTACCTCCAGTCGACTCTTGGAATCTTCAGCTTGTCGAACATAAGTTTTGTCAAATATCTGTCCATGCATATGAGTGGCCCATAGGGGGTTGACATCACCCTATATCCTTCTTTGACCCCCAGTCTGCATACTCTAAGGGTGTCCGCCTTTTCAACCTCCAGATATATTGCGTGAGGCTGCGATGGGTCGGGAACGAATTCCTTTATGCTCTTCTCCAGTTCGTTGCCATCCATCATATTGAATACTCTCGTGTGGTCTGCGGCATCCTGCGCTGGGAAACCATCATACACGTCAAAGGCTACCGTCGCAACACCTCCACAGATACCTCCAAGCTGTCTTTTCGCAGCCGTTACCGCGAGGTCCCCCAGTTCTCCTCCTCCAACCGATATGAAAGTGAAAGGCCTTCTCCGATCAAGCTCCAATGTCGGGCACAGGTTTGCCTCGAATTCATGTCTATACTCTTCGGCTTCCTTGAGTGTTTTCAATCTCTCTTCTAGACTCATGTGTCTACATCAACCCCCATGGTAGAGGCTTTTGGCCCAGTCAACGTGCGTTCTCCGAAACCTCTTGTTCTTGAACGATATCTTCGCCTGCTCCCTGTACACCTTCTCTTCTGCCTCCTTGATAGTCCTACCTTCTCCCACCAAAACCATGGTTCTACCTCCTGAAGTGCAGTATTCAAGTCTTCCGCCACCTTCACTCTTCAATGAGATACCTGAGCCAAATATGTGCACCCCGTCGACCTTCTCGATTCCTTCAATCGGCTGATTTGTCAGATGAGGCCAAGGATATCCTAGGTTCTGGTCTTTCACATACCCGATCCCATTTTCGCTGACGGCCTCCAGATCCTCATAGTCGGCTTGATAGGTTCTTGGAAGCCTTCCACTCACCAAAGTTAGCCCAAATGTGTAGGCATCTCTCCATCTGATTTCCAGTTCATCCATCCTGTCTTCGAGGTAGGCTTCGCCTATGTCGAAGAGGCTGGTTTCAAGCAATGGCATCCTGAGCTCTGTTTCGGTGTCGCCGTCTCTACCATTGAACTCTGACACCTTTCTCAACACTCTTCCATCGTGTTCGACGAGAAGAAGACCAAAGTAGGCTATTCCCTTCCATTCTTGGCCGGTCAGCTCCTTGTACATTCTGAAAGTTGGTCTAACTATCCTGTCCATTACTTCCTCTTCTTCTTCCCTGCTCATCCATGGAGACTGTGCCACTCCAACCATCCCGCCAGTGTTCAGGTTAATGGTCAGGGGCAGAATATTCTCGAGCTGTCTGGAAGATGGCCCAAGCTTGTGCATGCTCTGGCAGTATCCGTTGACGTACTTTCGGAAGAACTTAAGATCAGGTGAATCATCATCATAGGCTTTCTTGTCTTCGCATGCGGTACCAAAGGGAACCATCGTCCTTTCGTTCTTCAAAACATAGAAGCTTTCCTCACATAAGACGTTCTCTCTTTCGTCGATTTCGACGTTTCCGTTACATGGGTCCAGTAGTAACTCACCTATTCTCCTCTCTTTCATTATAGCTCTGACCGCCCACTTCGCCTGCTCTCTTGAGTCACATACTATCGAGCCCTTTCCCTCAGCGTAACCGTCGTATTTTACGACAACGTTCTTGCCGCTATCATACATTTCGTCGACATAGTCAAGTGCAGCCTTGTAGTCTTGGGGATAATAGAAGTTTCTATGGTTTGGGATCGGAACATTCGCCCTCTTCATCAAATCCTTCTGCCAACACTTGCTTCCCTCCAACCTCATACAAAACTTCGGTGCGCCTATTATACAGTCAACGCCCATTTCGAGGCCTTTGTCGACTATTCCAAGAGAAAGACAGTCTTCAGGACCCACCCAGATCTGCTTGATCTCCTTTTCAAGGGCGAACGCAAGCACCTCCTCCACAAGAGCCATCTTCTCACGAGTCTTGGCATCATATCTATCAACCCCTTCAGCCTCCTTTGCCATCATCGAAGACATCCTTTTCTTGCCGATGTCCAATAGGGGGACACATTTTGGAATCAGGTAGGTGCCAGCATTGCCTGGAGCGATGTAGACCCGGTCTATCCTTGGATCCTTTTGGAGAGCGAACCCCATAGAATTCTCTCTACCACCCTTTCCAACGACTAGGACTTCGACCACAGCCAGTCACGCCCCAAACATGTGTGGGATTCATTCATAGATCCTCCCCTTTTCTTCAATACCATCGCAGAACATCTTCCATTTCCTATTTATCAGCATGTTAGCGTAAGGCGTAGGATATTCTCTTGTGACACATCCAAGACACAACTGGTCTCTGTGGAATCCACTTGCCTTCAAGAAACCCTCTACACTTTGATAGTTCAAACTGTCTACACCAATTTCTTTAGCGATCTCATCCTCTGTCTTCCTGGCTCCAATCAGTTCTTTGAATGTGGCCATGTCGATGCCGTAAGGGCAGACGCTGACTATCTTCGGGAACGTAATAAAGAGGTGAATTTCCCTCGCAAACCTCTTAATCTCCCTAATGGTGTTGCGTGTGGTGTCGCCTCGGACGATACTGTCGTCAATACATCCAATGGCCTTCCCCCTCAAACGTTCTCCCACTATCGTAATCTTTCTCTTTATAGTCTGCACCCTCTCTTCAGGCGATTCTATGAACGCCCTCTCCGAAACAAACTTGTCCCTTCTAACAGCTCGCTCCCATTCGATACCCGTCTCGTCGTGGAAGCCATATGTCGCATCGTCCGCAGTTTCAGGAATAGAGATGACAGCATCCAGCCTTCTGACTACATCAGGGTTCTCCCTCGCCAGGCTTCTCCCAAACTCTTCTCTGGCCTCATAGACATATCTGCCGTTGGATAGCAAGGATTCAGGCCTCGAGAAATACGCTATCTCAAAAGCACAGAAGGCCCTCTTTCCTGACGCAACCCTCCTTCTTTCCACGCCATCTCTTGTCACAAGAACACATTCACCAGGTTCAACGAACGAGTCAAATTCGAAACCTCCCTTCTCAAGAGCAGGAGTCTCGGAGGCGAAAACATATTTAGTCCTGTCATGATCACATCCGAGACACAACGGCCTAATGCCACATGAATCACGGAAGGCAAACAGGTCATCACCCTTCAGCCCAACAATCGAATACGCACCCTCTATCTGTCCCATGCAGTTCTCAACAGCAGAAAACATATCCCCTCTAGTAAGCTCCAAAATCAGTTTCTTGTTGATAAGTTCAGTGTCGGAAGATGTGGACAACGGACCCATACAGGAGGTCACCTCAAGCTTCAATTCATTGGTATTCACGATGTTGCCATTATATGATATGGTTACATTACATCGACCATCTGGCTCAATATAGGGTTGAGTATCGCTGATCAGAGATGCTGGATCACTTCTGCCAAAGGTGCTGTATCTCGTGTTGCCCAGACCTGAGGACCCAGGCAATATCTGCCAGAGACTAAGCCCCGCGCTCTTCAAGCGTGACTCTAGCTGATCCAGAGGTGGAACAAGACCAAGCCCACCATAACCAAAGAATCTCTTATAGTGGGTTACAATCTTCCATGATTGATGACCGCGATGGTTTAAAGCCCTTAAGCCCCAGTAGACGTCCAAGAATACGGGGTCTTCCCCCAAGTCCAAGACTCCATAGACGCCACAGGCCACCTAAGCCATCACCCTTCCCACGTTCCAAGAAAAAGCAGCAGCCCTATATTTGTCTTCTTAACATAAGCTTGCAAAATCCGACGATAGTCCACAAACAGACTGAAAGATTTTGCAAGATTCTCCTTACCGGCTTAAGACTATTTCTTGAGAAGCGCTATCGTTTCTTTCATAAACTGGGGCAAGTCAGTCGGCGTCCTCGATGTGACTATGTTACCGTCTACAACAACCGCCTTGTCCAGATAGTTTCCACCGGACATGATAATATCATCCTTTATACCAGCGTAGCTGGTCAAGGTTCGTCCTCTGACGGCGCCTGCCGAAATAAGTAGCTGGGGGCCATGACATATTGCGGCAACAACCTTACCGTCTTCCAAGAACCTTTTCACGATCTGAACAGACTTAGGATGCTGCCTAAGCCTTTCCGGTCCTCTTCCACCAGGTAGGATAAGCCCAATGTATTCGTCAGGCTCGACATAATCAAGCTCAAGGTTTGCAACCATGCCTATCCCATGTTTTCCAACAACTGTGCCAACCTTAGGAGCTGCGACATCGACTTCGAAGCCTTCTTCGATCAACCGGTAGTATGGATAAAATGCTTCCGCGTCTTCAAAGCCGTCTCCTAACAACATCAGAATCTTCTTCATGACCGTATAATCAAGGTTCACCTTATTTTAATCTTCCTGATTTCAGGCCACAGTCATTCAGATCTTGGAATCGAACTTAAGATGTAATTCTCGCATTTGTTCTTGAAGAATCTTTTACCCGATGTCAAAAACTTTTAGATAAGCTTTCTTAAAGGCAACAACCTGCCTAGGAGATGCAGAGAAATTGATAGCCCGCACGAAAATCAACAATGGGACATTAATCCTACCGAAGGAGCTCACCGACAGATATAGGATCGAGAATTCCATGATAATGCTTGTGCCAATGGACGACGGCATCTTCATAAAACCGATCCCAAAAGACTTCATATCAACAGATGAAGGGAAATTGGAGCAGCAGGCGATAGATAACGAAGTGAACACAATTATCACAGTTCTTTATAGTACAATTGAAGACGCCCAAGCCAAAGGGGCGAAAACCCACCACATACACCACGAAAGAATGTCATAGACATCCAAAACCTGCCAGGTATGTTTCTAAAGTAGGGGCTGTATTGACACCACCCTCGAACTTGAATGTGATGAAGTGAAATCGACAGAACCTCCTCGAATCTTTTAGCCTTCAGGCGGGAGAATGTCAAATTAGACATAGACGACCCAATTAAGGCCGACAACAAAACATTTATTACCGAACGAACGGAAAAATCCTCCAGTCCAGATTCGCCTAACGGTGGGGTGTCGGAGCGGCTACGAAACCGCCTGCAGAGCGGTTCTACAGGGGTTCAAGTCCCCTCCCCACCTCCAGAAGGCTTCTGATGTACAAGGCCTCCAGGATCTTTTCCCAAAACCTCGTTTAGCCTATAGTCCATGAAGGCGACGGGCACCAAGAAAATAACATACAACACCATAAACGTCGACGCAAGATCGGTTCATAGACGACTTACTGGGCTAGATATGCCGACATAATTCCAAGATCTCCAGTGTCCTTAGGGAACACATAGTCTGCCCAACATCATCCTCGGCTCATATCCATATATTTACACGGACGTTCCAGCATCACATATGGTGTACGCGAAACCAAACTGCCGATTGCGGTCGCCTAATTTGGTTGAGCAACCCTCTTTAAATAGATCCTCTAACAGACTCTATCATAGACATGTACACTTCCAAGCTTGACATAGATTTTGTCAAACACTCCACGCGTTTCAAGTGCACAAGATGTGCTAGATGCTGTTCTCTTGATGTCCTGTTAGACGAAGACGAGATCAGAAAACTGGGAGAATCGGTTGACCTGAAGTGGCGTACGACAAAGAAACTTTTCAATGGCTCTTCCCTTGTGTGCTGTTTCTTGAAGGCGAAAACGTGCACAATTTATGACAAACGTCCGAAACTCTGTCGGGCGTATCCATTTACAGCAATATCTGAGAACGAGGTGAGAAAACTTCATGCACACATCCCTTCTTCTGCGGTTAGAGTTTTAGGAAAAGATGGGACTAGTTTTCTGATAATGTATGATGATGAATGTCCAGGCATAGGGAAAGATGGCGCTGTCGATTGGCAGGAGATAGTGGACCTGACAGCTGACAGATAGTGGACCGGATAACCCTTTGATGTCAGAAATCAGAGACTTATGGCAAGTCCAGATCTATTTGAACAATTGGAAAGGATGGCTTTCAACTTGGCAAGAGTAAGTTTCCGAGGGCCCAGAGTGGGCCCTCATCAGCCGAATTCATCGTCCAAGAACCAAAGATGGATAGACAATTTCGGCCGCGATTTCCGCTCCTATCAAGTATATAACCCTTCTTGTCTATATCGTGTTAAATAACACGGTATAAGGTATGAATTGAAGTACCATAAACATTGTCATGTGAAGCTCTTGACCTTCAAAGGCTATTAGAGATGCTACCAAGAGACGAAGCCATATGAGTAGATCGAAGAATCTTGGATAATGGTAGCAGCCACTTGATGGCGTATGTCATGTTATCTCTGGATCAGTTAGCTTAACATATTAAAGCCTAAATAAGAGGAGAAGAGAATATAGAGAGGTTAAGATGACTATTTACAAGAGCGAGGACCTAAAAGCCGAGACTGTTAGGGCTGGCGCCCAGAGAAAGATTGTGGTTGGAAATGAACTTATGCTTGTCCTCTGGAACTTTGAACCAAACCAGACATCAGCTCCACATAGCCATCCGAATGAACAACTGCTTTACGTGATAGAGGGGGAGGGTGAATTTCAGTTGGAAACGCAGAAGACAAAATTGAAGGCTGGAGACATAGTGCACATTCCACCGAACGAACCTCATGGATTTGTCGCCATAGGGGACAAGCCGCTGACAATCATTGACATATTTCATCCTATTAGAGAAGATTTCCTAAGAAAGGGGAAATAAATACTGCAGATCGACGCTATATTCTAGGCTTCTTCAGAAAGTCTTCTCTTATGGGGTAGAAGACATCGATTTCAATCACAGGCTTGCCTGACACCACCTTTCCACCATGTAGGACGTTTGAAGGCACATGGGCGATACCACCTGCGCTCAAGACAGACTTCTTCTCGCCTATCTGAAATTCTAGTTCGCCTTCGATGACGTACACCATCTGCTCATTTGGATGATTATGAAGAGGCAGCCCCTGGCCTGGGTCGATATTGTAAACTACGAGCATGATGTTGTTGCCTGTCACAATCTTTCTTCTAATTCCAGGCTTCACATGTTCTTCTTCTATCTCTTCTATCTTGTAGAATGCCATCTTCCGCCCATACGCGGCAACTGGATGTCTATAAAGTTTGAGGGAACTTTGGCTGGCTCCTTCTCTCGTTTTCAGATTGTTTTTGAGATGATTCAGCTGTGTAACGTCAGCTTCATGATCACTACTTAGCTGTAAACCGTCATCGCCGGTCATTTCATGTGGTTATGTTGATCGGATTTCGTCTTCTAACCATCATCATCAGAATATATTAAAATACTATGACATGCATAGTCAAGCAAGAGGAGGTATTCGCATGGAGAAATCGAAGAGGGATAATGCGAAGGCCCTTTTGATCGCCATGGTAGTACTATTGGCCGGCTTATCGGTCGCCCTTCTAGGACTGTTCTCGCTGCAAATGGACGAGAACGCACAGTTATCCAAACAGCTATCCGAGATGAAAATGAAATATAATGATCTGAGTTCATTATACAGTGACTTATCAAGCAGATATGATCAGATGAAGGAAGATTACGCTAAGCAGCTTCAGGTCGCAAGCAACAACTATAATGAGCTGAAGGCCAAATATGATGGACAACAGTCAGACTATTCAAGCATGAAGCAACAATATGATGACATGAAAGCCGGATATGATGACATGAAGAGCAAATACGACGAAATTCTGAAGTCTTACAAGAGCCTCCAAACGTCCTACTCCAGCCTACAGACGTCTTATGAGGAGATGAAGAAGAAATTTGACACGTTGCAGTCATCCTATGACAGCCTCAAAAGTTCATATGACAAGTTGGAGGCATCCTACGAAAGTCTTCAATCTTCCTATGACGATCTACAGGCAATCGTTAGCTTGCAGAAGAGCAGTGTCCTGGACAAGGATAAGACGGTTGATCTCGACCTCAATGAAACAAAGACAATCTCGTACGACACCCCCTACGCGGGATATATCATAGTAAATTTTACGTCGACGCACCATGTTTACCTGAGAATATCGAGTAGTTATTCTGGCACAGAATATGCCCGCTATCCATTAGAAGGCACAGCTACTTCCGGATTCTTCAAGATACCTGTCTTCAAAGGAATAACACGTGTCATCATAAGGAACCCCAACTACTTTGTCACCGCCACAGTCTTATATACCATCACCTACGTCTACTAGCCTCGACCGCTGACACTTCCACTTTCTACAGGAGATATTCGGCGTAGCCCTCATAGCGTGTGCTTCACCAAATATACCCTGTGCGTTCCGAAAGAACTCCTCAGATTCTTGCTGACACGATTTTGAATCTCCTGAAGTTCTTGATAGATTTCTACATTGGTAGGCTTGGGAGAAGACAGAGTCCTGCTGTCCACTATAACATATCTGTCGGTTATTTCTTGGATAGTTGTTCTTTCTCCGACGAAATTAGCATAGGACCATAGAGCCTGTAGGGCCGCGCCAAAGGCAGCACCCTCCTCATTCATCAAGCAGACGACCTCGGTGTTGAAGACGTCGGCTGCTATCTGACGCCAATTCCTGTTCTTGGAGCCCCCACCTGTCAGCCTTATCTGCTTAGGCTTAATACCCATGCTTCTCATCCTATTCAGCCCATAGTTCATTCCCAATGTGACTCCTTCCATTGCCGCCCTTGCGAAGTGTGGAATATTGAATGTCCTACTATTCAGGCCATAGTATACTCCAGTTCCATCAGGCACATTAGGGGTTCTTTCACCTTCGAAGTATGGGAGGAGAATGAGGCCATCTGAGCCAGCCGGAACCTCTTCAACCGCCTTCGCAAGCGCCTCATAGGACATGTTGAAAGCTTGCCTCACAAACTCAGTCGCCACCGTGACATTCATTGTGCACAACAGCGGCAGCCACGCGTTCGTTGAATCACAGAAGGCAGCTATTTCACCCACCGGGTCTACGAGAGGGATTCTCGAATAGGCGTAGATGGTCCCAGAGGTGCCTAGACTTGCCGTCACAACTCCCTCGCTGGTGTTGCCTGTGCCTATCGCGCCCATCATATTATCTCCGCCTCCAGCGCTGACTAGAACGTCGTCAGAGAAACCAAACGCCCTCGCTATGTCTTTCTTGACGAAGCCCACATGTTTGTCTGATGGTTGAATTGGCGGCAGCTTATCTCCCAGTTCAGGATCAATCGCTTCCACAACCTTCTTCGACCAAGTTCTTGTCCTAACATCCATTAGAGCCGTACCAGACGCGTCACCATACTCCATGGTCTTGGCTCCAGTCAGATAGAAGTTCAGGAAATCGTGTGGAAGTAGAACAGTCTTGAGTCTAGCGTAGTTGTTGGGTTCATGCCTTTTCAGCCACAGAATCTTTGGGGCGGTGTATCCAGGCAGAATCGCGTTTCCTATGAGATCGATCACAGACCTTCTCCCTCCCAATTTTCTCTCTAAATGTTTACATTCCTCTATAGTGCTCGTATCATTCCAGAGCTTGGCTGGTCTTATCACTTTCCCATTTTCGTCGACCGGAACGAGACCATGCTGTTGGCCGGAAACCCCTATAGCCTTCACATGTGACGGCTCGATCTTGGCTTCCTTCAGTGCCATCATGATCGTTCTACGCATTGCCTTAATCCAGACAGAAGGCTCTTGCTCTTTATGGCCCGGTGGCAGGCCTTCTAGAAGCCCATAGCTTTCTGTCGCTTTGCCAACAACTGATCCACTTTCGCCATCGATTACTATTGCCTTCGTGCTCTGGGTTCCGTTATCTATTCCTACAAAATAAGCGTTCTTGAGCAAGGCCAGCTCTTACGTGCCCAGCGAAATATTTAAGATTTTACTGTCATGATATTGTATGTGCGAGCTGCAATTTCCCTTTCCATTCTCGCCTATGAGGAAGAAATGAGGAAACAAGTTGGATCCATTGCTCGCTCAAGACCCTTTTATGCCATCAAGGAGCTTGTCGAATGGGGTGGGCTGCACAGTCTACACTTGGATGTCATGAGACCTTCCTTGATTCGAAATAGAACGGTGTTTTCCATCGAATTAATCCACGAGCTACATCAACACTTTGGCAAAACGATCAACATGGACATCCATTTGATGACAAAAGAACCAATCCTGTTAATGAAAGAAATAAGCAACTTCATAGAGCCACATAGTAGACCCAATATCTCGGCTACTACTCAGCTCGAAGCATTCCACGCGGCAGATGAGGCCATAGAGGCCCTGAGAAATCTCAGAAGCATGGGATATAAGGCGGGAATCGGACTCGACCTACAAACCGATATTCGAAGACTTACTCCAGAGATAGCAGACAATGCCGATATGATCCTTATCATGTGCGTACCGATGGGCAAAGGAGGCCAAAAATACGATGAGCAATCGACAGATAAGATCGTATATGTATCAAGATCTTATGCTGGGAAAACCATCGAAGTCGATGGAGGAATAGACAAGGAGAATGCGGTGAAGGCGATCAGGGCAGGCGCAAGAGTCTTGGTGATCGGCTCATACATCACAGGCAACAAGAAACCTTTGGGCGCTCTCCAAGAGGTTGCCAAGTTACTGGAATCGTCTTGGCCAGGAGAATAGGAGGCAGTTTAACCATACTATACGTCTTGGCTGTGCGCTTATGACAACACACTTATAAGCAAGTTCACAGATCCAACAAAAAAGGAGGTGTTAACGACAACGTCTTATGAGTCACCAGCAAGAGGCATATCTGAAATCTTGAAGGAGAAAGGATACCAGATTGCAGACTCTTTTGGGAAGAAGGTGGACACACCTCGCGGGGATACTGTGGGCATTTTGAAGATATTGCCGCCTAAGAAGGGTCTTTTCGGCAAAAAAGAACAGGAACCAGTCTTCCTCGGAAAGATAATGACGAGAGACTTTTACACCGGTTCCACGTCTAAGTGGGTCTTTGAAGTCTATGGAAAAGACCATCTAGCAGACGCCGAAGAAATCATTAAAGCTTTGAAGTCAAGATATGAAAAGGTTGAAATAAGGATTGACTTGAAATAGGTCACAGGAAAGCTACTTTCTCAGGACACAAGGTTGCTGCCTACATGCAGACCGTAATCGCTTGCAGCGCTTAGAGCAGAAGATTTTGACCTGCCACTGCAAGATCTTGAATCTCCGAATAAATTAAGATCCACTTTTACCAAATGTACCAGATGTACCAAAAAGAAGAATTGATACCACCCAGAAAAGCAGCCAGGATTCTTTGCGTCAATCAAAGAACATTGCTAAGATGGGCAAAGGCAGGCAAGATAGGGTCTGTCATGCTACCATCTGGGTTCAGACGCTATTACGAAAATGAGATACAGGAGTTGGCAGCAGGCAAATTCAAGTCGAGGTCGAGGCGTGATCCACGTGAATCCAAAAAATGACGTATGGCTTAAGGCTTGGGGCCTATCAGAAAACGACTCAGCCGAGAGCAATAAGAAACAAGGAAGTGGTCTGATCGTCAACCGCAACGATTCGGCAAGTGGTCGCAGGAGAGCTAACTCAATCTTTGATCCGATCGTCACAAGCCAAGCCCACGAACCATCTAAAGGCGGAAGCGTCTTCAAAATGTTGGAGGAGGATAAGAACTGCGTGGAGGCGACTAGAAAAAATCTGTTCAGTTTACGGGATCGAAGCCCTTAGAAGCCTGCATTTGTCCGAGCAAAAAGAGCCCTTTCCGCCATTCACGCTCCGAAGCCTCAGTCAAGGGTATCGGCTGCGATCGTCTAACCATAAAAACACGTCTATCTAAGAATATGGGAGCAAAAGCGTAGGAAAAGTATCAAGGTTGGACCTGCAAACGATACCACCTGATAACAGACGTGCAGTCCTCCCTACACCAGAAAGCAACAAAGTACTCATCCAGATCCTCTTGGATGATCGAAGGACATCCAAAGCTCAATTGATGGAACTGCGCCACCATATCAGCCCCTTGTAGGTGGATCGCCTGTTTGGACGTCATCTCCCATAAAGGAATTTCAAACTCAGTGGACAAGCCTTCATCTGTGAGCTTCGACAGGTTAGCTAACAAGGCAGGTCTTTTGGAGCTCCGATAGACAGTCAGTATTCTGCTTTCGCCCACGTACGAGGGTGTACTCGTTTGGCCATACATTTCTGTCTGCTTTGGTCGGCTGAAGTTTCTTCCTCCATCATCGGACAACGCGTAATGCACAGGCAGATCTTCGTTCTTAGAAAGATGGTGGCTCCAGCACATACTCAGCATCTTTTTACCTTCAAGTCGAATCATCTTTTGTTCCCAATATACAATATCGTGCGTTGGGCTTTCCATCACGTCAACGTAGTTCGGCCAAGTCACACCTCTGTCGTAAGAGACCAACGCTATCGCCTTGGGGCCATGGCGAAAATTTCCATCAAATGAAGGCAGAGTTGATGTGGGCCAGAGCAACCTACCATCATGACATTCGACTATTGGCGAACACATTTCAAGTGGGCAGCCTTTGATCGGTACGTCCACCATCTTAGGTTCGGTCCAATGGTACCCCCTATCCTTAGAATATACAATAAACGGGTCGGATTCAATCCATCCTAGGGTGGCAGGATTGCTCAATCCGATTTCAGGATCCTCTCTTTTGAAGAATTCGCCTATGCCAATCAATGTTCCGTCAGACAGCATGCTGATCCTACAATCTGACGATACCCTCCTTTCTGCCGGATGGCTATAGAAGGGCCCCTGAAGCCTCCAAGTGAAGCCTCTGTCCTCGGAGTGACTCATGACAGCCCTACAGTCTATGGCTTCCATGGCAGAACCCAAGACGAATGCGCACAAGATTTCATGATCTCCCACCGAGACGAGACTCGGAAAGAACGCATGTAGGCTGCGAAGATACGGTTTCGGGTTCTTATAGACAAGGCCGGTTCCCAGTACAGTTATCGTAGGCATGATCAACCATCTACTTTTGCATAGATCGCGCCCTTATTAGGCCTTTATGGACAATCCAGACTTATGATAGAATGTCTTAGTCTTCGACTCCGCCTGCTTATGCTAACGTTTAGTGGCTTATAACCAACCTCCACAAACAAGATCAGTATACGCTGTTAGAATTTTTGCACCATCAACTTGATTATCCGCAAGAGTCACTCTACTTATACCATGTGGTTGAAAGGCAAGAAAGAAGACAAAAGAAGGCACGATCTAGGTGATGTGGTAGATAAAGACAATAACGACGGTGTATGTTTCTAAGACATTTTCCACTTTCACGGTTGGAACCAGGAGGATAAAGTCCGCGGTCGGATATTGGTTTAGTATTTTCGTCATAGCTAATCCACAAAGGTTAAATATCATAAGCATATTTGACATTGTGGCCAATTTTGTATGCCACGTGCGATCGTCTTGATTAACGTTGATATGGGCTCTGAACTGGATGTGCTGAAGGCTCTAAGAAAGATTGAGGGAGTTGAGGAGGTTTTTGCCGTCTATGGAGTCTATGATGTCGTGGCAAACGTGAAGGCTGAGACGCTTGATAGACTTGACGAGATGATCACCAAGCAGATCAGAAAAATCGAGAACATAAAGTCGACTACCACAATGATCGTGATCGAGGAGTCAAGACTTGGTCTTGAATGGATAAGGACCTAGAAGGACCGACAGCTGTCTTGATCGAAGCCTCCAGCTGGAAGTATATATCAACGTGGCCTACAACATGCTCCTTTCAACTTCTCCTATGGACTTGTCCACTACATCTACGATCTTGTCGATTTCCTCTTTTCTCACCGTCAGAGGCGGCGACAAGTATAGTATATCGCTCATCACACCTAAATCGAAAGCCTTCGTGCCAAAGATGACTACACCCTGTTCGAGTGCAAGTTGGGCGATCTTTGAGCCCACGTTCTCTTCATCTCGAAATATCTTCTTGGTCTTCTTGTCTCTGACTAATTCAACGCCCACAAGCAGCCCTTTACCTCGAATGTCTCCGATTATCTCATGCTTCAGTTCAAGCAACCGCTTCATCAGGTACCTGCTCGTCTCTCTGCCTTTTTCCACAAGCCTTTCGCTGACGATCACATCGATGTTTGCTACGCATGCAGCGCAAGCAAGAGGATGGCCTCCAAATGTGTGCCCATGCTGGAATATCCTGTTGGTCTTCTCGAATTCTTCTTCAACTTCTTTTTTCGCAACAGCTGCGCCCAATGGTACATAGCCGCTTGTTATACCTTTTCCGACGACCATGATATCGGGCTTCACACCGTAATGTTCGATAGCGAACATCCCACCGGTCCTGCCGAAGCCGGTTAGAACTTCATCTGCGATGAATAGAATCGTGTATCGGTCGCAGACTTCCCTTATTATTTTGTAGTATTCTTTCGGAGGAGTTATTCCAGCTCCAGTTAAGCCGACGATCGGTTCCGCGATAAACGCGGAGATGGATTTGGCGCCTTCCACTTTTATCACATATTCTAGGGCTCTTGCGCAGTCAAGGTCGCAGCCTGGGTATTCTTTGCCAAAAGGGCACCTGTAACAGTAGCACGGCACTATATGTGGAAACTTGATCAACAACGGTTCAAAGACTTCTCTTCTGATCGGATGCCCTGTGCAGCTCAGAGCACCCAATGTCGCACCATGATAAGACATCCATCTTGAGACAACTCTATATCTTTCTCTGTCACCACGTAGGTAATGGAACTGTCTTGCGATCTTTATCGCTGATTCAACTGCTTCCGAGCCGCCGCTTACAAACCACACCTTCTCCAGACCTGCTGGGGTGATGCTGGCCATCTTCTTCGCAGCCAAAGCCGTGACCGGACTTGACGCGTAGATTACGGTACTGAAGGACAGTTGGTCGATCTGCCTTTTCATCGCCTCGTTTATCTTCTTGTTACCGTAGCCTACATTTACTGCGGTAATACCAGATACGGCATCGACGTATTCTTTCCCGTCCACGTCATACAACTTGCAACCCTCTGCCTTCTTTACTACCAGTGGCCTTTGCGCGTAAGTTCGCGGACTACAGAAATGATGCCAGACGTATTCCACATCCGCTTCCTTGATCCTCTGAGCTTCCTCTTTCTCCATAGCATGATTGCGATGAGCCTATTATTTATCGATTTAACCCTGTTATTTTTCGATCTACGACAGGGCATGATCGTCTTCTCCTAGACCTCTAAAGACCTGGTGGGCGATAGGCTGCCCATGCTTTTCTCAGAGCAAACCCTAATGGATCGTTATTGATAGCTTTATGTAAGCTGAGAGCCGTACATGGGATGGGCCTTATCAAATTTTTGGATGCACTTAGATAAACTTTTTTTATGTCGGTACTTAATCCGCCTTCTTCGTTTACTGTTTGAAGGAGAGTCGACACTGTTGACCGTACATGCCAAGATAAGGGGTGGCAATGTCAACATACCTGTACCTCTTAGGCAGAGGTATAAGATGTGGGAAGGTACGGTCATGGAACTGGTTCTATTAGAAGACGGCATACTACTCAAACCTTTGATCGAGAAAAGAGGACGAAATGAGATGATCGACAAGTATGTGCCAAGAACACAGATCGTGGAAAGTGAGATTGTTGCCTTGGTATCTGAGCTGACAAAGCATCCGAATAATGAATTGATAATTGAGGAAAAATGTCCAAGATAATGAAGTGCAGCCTTCCCGCAATCATGACATGACTTATGGGATGCCGTTAGACAAAACCATTCAGCGGAAAGCACCTGTCTTCAGTGTAGGTTAGGTAGTTTCTTACGCAATCTGCAACCAACTTGGTTGTTGCATGGTATCATATGATGATATCAACCAATACATGTGGCAGCCTGTTCTGAAAATATTCAACATTTCACGCGTGAACTTGTTCGGATAAACGAAACAAACAAGCTCATTTACATGATACCCGTTCTAGGGAGCTGATGATACGTGCTTCCGCTACTCCGTAGGTAGTCCGCCATCGAACAGGAGAATTATGTTATCTAGGCATTTGTTGAAAAGGAACCGAAGCTAACCGAAAAATTAATTTAACCCATGCGACAGCCCCCAGTATCGAGGGGGTTTACTGTGTCTGCGACAGCAGTACCAGCCGTAACCTCTACTGGCCAACCTGTGTTGATACTTAAAGAGGGTTCTACTCAGACAAGAGGCAGAGAAGCTCAAAGAAACAATATCATGGCAGCCAAGCTGATAGCGGAGATCGTGAGGACTTCTCTTGGCCCAAGGGGTATGGACAAGATGCTCGTCGACAGCCTAGGAGACGTCACGATCACAAACGATGGAGCAACAATCCTAAAGGAGATCGACGTACAGCATCCAGCAG
>Ga0129301_1000212_pt1 | contig 31066 bp, 37 predicted proteins | sample ConPoolayeHmetaG_FD_94489 | JGI IMG/M metagenome (GOLD analysis project Ga0129301, IMG submission 94489) | Hot spring microbial mat communities from California, USA to study Microbial Dark Matter (Phase II) - Cone Pool mat layer H metaG ...
CATAAATTTAAATTTCCTAGCTAAAACTACCGCAAAAATCTCTAAAAGCTTCTTAACTCTAGGAATGGCTTTGAGTAACAGAATTGTAAAGGGGATAAATACGATTAGGTTTACGAAGAGTTTTGTTTGAGGGTTAATTGTTTCCGCTATAGGGATGAACACCAGAACACCGAAGAGCCATATCAAGAACGCGGCTGAAAGGTTATATGTTATACTATATCTAATAGCCTTTACATTCGTCTCATCAGCTTCGGAGGCGTCCTTTTTAACATTCAAGTTGGTTCACCCACAATTATTTAAAAAAAGAGGAATTGCCCTTTATAGAGCAACTTTTACTTTTTGGAACGTTTTTCAAGCTCTTCAGCCCACTTCGATGTATGGCGTCCTAATTCAGATGCAATAGCCCTTGTACTCCTCCACAATGCAAATACCGACCATATCACGATCAGGATCAATAGTATAGCAGGTATTGCTGGGTGAATTTGCCCTAAATAATCCGCAAACAGTAAGTACGCCAATGACACAACAATCACATATATGATACCGTCCAAGGCTATCCTGTAATGTCTGAATGATTCGATGTTAGCTTCTCCGCTTACTTTCCCAACTTCGAAAGCCAGTATCCCCGCGATGCCACTAGTCAGCTTCCTTATATCCAAGAACACTGAGAATATTATGATCGCTAGTACAACAACAATTATGAAGCTTATTATTGAATGTACTGGGTATCCGTAGAATACATGCGCCATAGACTTTGCTATAGGTATGAATATCATTTCTCCAAAGAGCCATATTAGTACAGCTGCAATTATTGACAGGACCACTCTAGCACCCACTTCACGAACAGCTTTTGCAGATTCAGCGTAGGCCTCAGCCCCATACACTTCGATGTCTTTTCCTCCAGTTATCCCTTCAGTTTTTACTTCTTCCTTTTTTGACATAAGTGCTTCAACCACCTATACATATTGAATATAACTTATAAATATTACTATTATTTTATACTATTAATAAATTAGTTATACTTATAAGTATTTATATAATGGAATTGTACGTCTAAGGCGAGCATGATTGCCGCTTAATGAGATATGCGTTGAAGGTGAAGGAGTATTTAAAATGGCTCAAGCACTTTCATCGAAAACCAGCTTTAGGATATTACAATTGCTAGCTAATGAGAAGTTAGATGTCTCAACAATCGCTCTTCGTCTTGATCTTAGCGAAGCGCACATTAGTGAAGAGGTTAGCAATTTAGAAGATTTAAATTTGATCAGGGTAAGCTATGCCCCAGGGAAGAGAGGGATAAGGAAAATATGCGAACTTCAAGTGGATAAGATAATCTTATCCCTTAAAAAGTAGAGCAAAATATACTAACGAGTTATCAGCCAACTTTATAAAGCATTATGTTTAAATATACGACTTATCGTAGTTTTGATTTAGTGTGTTCGTAGTGATGTTGTATGGGCAAAGAGGTTACAGCGATAGTTGAAGAATATCTTGAAGTCGTCTATAAGCTTCAAGAAAAAAATGGAGCCGCTAGAACCTCTGATATTGTTGCATCACTTAAAGTAGCTCCTGGAACTGTTACTAACACTGTTGAGAGACTGGAAAGGGATGGTTTAATAGTTCATGTGCCGTATAAAGGTGTAAAGCTAACTGATAAGGGACAAAGGATAGCTTTGAACGTCATTAGAAGACACCGATTATCTGAGAGGCTACTTACTGATATTTTACACGTGGAGTGGGAGAAAGCCCATGAAGCGGCATGTAAGCTTGAACATGCTATTGATAACGATGTAATTAAGAAGGTTGAGAAAGTTCTTAACCATCCTAAGACATGCCCCCATGGCAACCCTATCCCTACTAAGTGCGGAGGAATAATCGAAGAAAAATCACAACCCCTGGTAGAGCTTAACGTAAAAGAAACCGGTATGATAATGAAAATAATAGAGGAAAAACCTGAACTACTTCATTATTTAGGTACGCTTGGACTAGTACCTAGTACTAAAATAGAAATCTTGGAGAAGGCCCCTTTTGATGGCCCTATAACTTTAAGGGTTGGCAAGGCTAATCGAGTATTAAGTCACGATGTCGCATCGATAATAAAAGTAAAACGGCTAGAGTAGGTGACTAATATTCTATGGAAAGACAGAACACTGGAAGAGTTGAGGTACCATTATCCACCCTGAGAGATGGAGAAAGTGGTGTTGTCTCCTCTATAACGCCCTGTCATGGGAGGGGTTGGGGCTTTGAGAAGAGGCTTATGGACTTAGGCATAACACCTGGTACTAAGATAACCGTTGTGAAGTCAGCACCATTCCATGGGCCAGTAGAGGTCTTAGTAAGGGGATCGAGATTGGCTCTTGGTAGGGGTATGGCTGACAGAATCCTTGTTGAGGTTGATAGGAAGTGAGAGAGAAGAAACTGGTGATCGCTTTAGCCGGAAATGCGAATGTCGGGAAATCCGTTATCTTCAACTATTTAACTGGTTTACATCAGCACATAGGAAACTGGCCTGGGAAGACTGTTGAGAGAGCGGAGGGTACTCTACACTTCAGAGGGTATACAATAGATATAATTGATTTACCAGGCATATATTCACTTTCCACTTACTCCTTAGAAGAGCTTGTGTCAAGAAACTATATCGCTGTAGAAAGACCTGATTTAGTAATAAACGTGATTGATGCTTCTGTTCTTGAGAGAAATCTATTCTTTACGCTACAGTTGATTGAACTTGAGACGCCGATGATTATTGCTTTAAACCAAATGGATATCACAAGAGAAAAAGGCATAGAGATTGATATAGAAAGGTTGGAGAAGATTCTGAAAGTACCGGTTATACCAACGATTGCAACAAAAGGAGTTGGCGTCTTTCAACTTCTGGAAAAAGCAGTAGAAACGATTGAAAAAGGAACTATTAAACCCGCAAAAATAGAGTATGGAGGAGAAGTTGAGGAGAAGGTTAATGATTTAGTAAAGATGCTCGAAAAACTTCAATTAAAGTACCCCCCAAGATATGTCGCAATAAAACTCTTAGAAGGAGACCAAGAAATCGAACAAAAAGTTAATGGGATAAGTCCTCAGATAGTTTCTACTGCTAAGGAGATTGCAAAAGAAATTGAACGGCTCCACGGCCATTCTTGCCCAACAGTAATAACTTCTGAACGATATGAAGTTGCGGGATGCATTGCAAGAGAAGTTCAAAGGTTAGTTGTACCAGCAAAACCTTCAATAAGTGAGAAACTTCATAACATAACAACACATAAAGTTATTGGGTACCCTATTATGATCTCACTATTACTTTTAATATTTTATCTTATCTTCACCTTTGGAAACTACACTTCAGATTTGTTAAACGATATCTTATATGGCTACAAGCCTCTCTTTACAGACCTGTTTGGAAGTGGTCTCTTAGGCACAATTGTTTGGGGAGCTATCGAAGGTATCATAGCAGGCACTACAATAGCCCTACCCTATATTGTCCCATTTTACATAATATTATACCTATTAGAAGATTCGGGTTACATCAGTCGAATCGCATTCCTGATGGATAACGTAATGCATAAGATGGGGCTTCATGGAAAAGCATTCATACCCGTCATGTTAGGATTCGGATGCAACGTTCCAGCCTGCCTAGGTTGCAGGATAATGGAGACGGAAAGAGAGCGGCTTATAGCTGCGTTCGTTTCAACGTTGGTTCCTTGTGCCGCGCGCTCGGTCATAATACTTGGTTTGGTAGGCGCGTTTATGGGCATTCAGTGGGCCTTAATGCTTTATATTATTGACCTGTTGATTATTTTCTCTCTTGGAAGGCTTGCGTTTAAAGCTCTACCAGGGGAGCCGACAGCCTTAATTATGGAGATGCATGATTACAAGCTACCACATTTGAGGACTGTTTTAAAGGAAACATGGTTCAGAGTAGCCGAATTTATAAAAATAGCCTTTCCCTTAATAATCGTTGGAAGTCTTGCGATAAAGCTCGCAGAATCCTTTGGCCTTTTGGAGCCAATAGCCACCATCCTCAGCCCAGTAACGGTTACATGGTTGGGATTACCAGCTGTTACTGGAATCACGTTGATATTTGGCGTACTAAGGAAGGAGTTAACATTAGTCATGCTCGCTACTCTTATGGGGACAGCCAATTTTGCAATAGTCTTGACCCCTGTTCAAATGTTCGTACTAGCCTTAGTGGCCATGCTCTATATACCATGCGTTGCAACCATAGCCGCTTTAGTTAGAGAGTTCGGTTGGAAAAAAGCCTCGTTCATAACAATTTTTGAGATCGCATTTGCAATAATTTTAGGTGGTGTCACATTTAGACTGTTGACTTTGGCAAACATATAGTTGACTTATTCGTGAGCTACCCACCTCTGAAGAGGGTGGGCTTCCTGCTTCAATAATGAGGTTTGCTGGTATTTCCACCAGTAGGCATGACAGGGATACCTATGAGACTTCATAACATAAAGATCGTTGTCGAAGATGGACCTATTTATTTGAAGTTATAGACATATGCGGAACACATTATTACGTCATAAGTATATGGAATGGAAATGTAAGAACTAGCCCCTCCTGTTGACAAGATAGACGCCAGTTAAAACCATGATGACACCCACTATTTGGGGAAGATTGATCATTTCTCCAAGCAATAAATTGCCAGAAATTAGAGCGACTACAGGGATCATAAGGCTTGAAGAAGACACCTTTGCAGCATCTTCGCTTCTTAGAAGGTAAAACCATAAAAAGAAAGCTACCACAGTCGACAGGACCGTCACATACACTAAAGAAAAGATATACGGCAGATCTGATACAAACACGACACCCCCCGTCCAGAGGGCGAATGGGTAGACTATGATGGAACCGATCGCAACTTGAAAGAAGCTTATCCAGTAAGGGTGAACCTTATCGGAGATTATCTTATAATGGACTATTGTGACAGCCCAGAGAAATGCGCTTGCCAACAAAAAGACGATTGATACTGTAGTATATTCTAGACCCCAGATCTTTTCAAGGTATATCATTGCTATGCCCCCAAATCCGATCAGAACACCTACAACTCTGACCTTTGTGATTTCGTTCCTCAGAAAGATAGCTGACAAAGCGAAGACGAACAGTGGCTGCGTAAATGTGACCACGGAACTTATGCCAGCACTCTCATGCTCCAATCCGATCATTAAGGAGATAACACTGAACGCGTAGATAACGCATAATATGGCTACATTTGCGTATATCTTGAGGTTTTTCTTGAACCCGTTTTTAGCGAAGAGAAGAAACGATGCTATTATGATACTTGAAAAGAAGAATCTTTGGAATAGGTAATTTAATGGCGTAGTGTAATAGAGGCCTACCTTCATGTTCACCCAGTTAACACCCCATATTAAGATCAAGATCAGAAGCATTATCGAATTCTTTAGGTTTTTCAAGTTCTAAGCATCTCGGGTAATGTCCGACCTAAACCCCACCTTTATAAATTCAACGCTGGCACACGCGATACATCCTTCTGAGAAAAATGTTTGGTCAAGATACTTCTAACATCCTATCTACAGCTGCTTTGGCTCTTAATCGAATATCGTGCGGTACATTGATTTCAGTATTCATGTCTTGAAGGGACCAAAGTACCTTTTCGACGGTTGTCATCTTCATGTTTGGGCATATGGCTACCTCAGATGCAGGGTAGAACTCCTTTTCGGGGTTTTCTTTTCTAAGCCTGTGAAGTATTCCGGTTTCTGTGCCAATGATCATCTCACGTGTTTTAGATTCTCTAGCGTACCTGCACATACCTCCTGTTGAGAGCACTTTGTCAGCCAAGGCGATCGTGGCTGGGTTGCATTCTGGATGGACTATGACCTCTGCAGAGGGATGAAGCTTTTTCTGTCTTAAGATATGCTCTGGTAGAATCTTAGCATGAGTTGGGCAATAACCATGCCAAGGTATGATTTTCTTCCCTGTCTTGGTGTATACGTAATGTGCTAGATATTTATCGGGGATAAAGATGATTTCAGGGTCCTTGATCGATTCTACAACCTTTACAGCATTAGAGGATGTGCAACATATATCGCTTTCTGCCTTAACCGCAGCTGTTGTGTTAACGTAGCATACCACTTTTGCCTTTACATGTTCTTGCTTCAGAGAGTTTAAGCCTTCTACTGTAATCATATTGGCCATAGGGCATCCGGCGTTCACTTCTGGCATTAGCACCTTTTTTTCTGGACATAGTATGGCGGCTGTTTCAGCCATGAAATGTACTCCGCAAAATATAATTGTGTCAGCGTCACTCATTGCAGCCCTTTGACTTAGCTCTAGCGAGTCTCCAACAAAGTCCGCTACATCCTGTACCTCGGCTGGTTGATAATTATGGGCGAGTATGATCGCGTTTCTCTTAATCTTTAGATCGTTGATTCTACCTTGCAGTGACATATGTGGTTCCAACTTATCAGAGTTTCAATTAAGGCTTTATATAAAAATAGTTAGTTCCTCTGTTAAGTTTACTGTCTAAAAACTTATATTTAGACTGAGCAAATCGCTTATGATGATTTCTGCCATTTCGGTTTTCGTTTTTCTCTCCGCCATAATTTTTATAGGCTTTTTCGGGAATATGGCCTTCAAAAAGACCGGTTTTCCTGAAATATTCTTTTTGATCGCTTTCGGTTTTGTAGTAGGGCCAGTTCTAGGCTTCTTTCCCGTGGATCTTGTTAAGTTGATCGCGCCAATGATGAGTAGTCTCACTTTAGCTATGATACTCTTCGGCTTCGGCCTCGAAATATATGTTAAAGAGCTTTTGAAAGAAAGTTTTTCAGCACTTCTTAGGACTTTGATATATGTAGGGTTAAGTATAACATCGGTTTTCTATATACTCACATACTTCTTCAACTGGCCGCTCTACCCAGCTCTATTCTTGAGTGTCACAATCGGTGGCGAAACAACAGTTGCTGTTGTAGGATACTATGCTAAAATGCTCTCCACGAATAAGAATCTGTTCGTCAGCGTGACCATGGAAGCGGCTCTAAACAGCCTGATAGTCATAGTGCTTTTCTCAACCTTTCTAAACAGCTACCTTAATAATATTACACTTGACCTTGATGGAGCAAAAGCTATCATTGCCTCATTCTTTTCTAAGTTTTCTGTGAGCTTCTTGATCGGAGTTATTGCCGCGCTCTTCTGGCTTAGGTTTATTAGAATCGCATACGACGTTAAATATCTGTACATAGCCACATTTGGCTATCTTCTGATGACGTATGCTTTCGTCGAAGTCATCGATGGAAGTGGAATAATATCTGCGATCACTTTAGGTTTAGTTTTTGCCAACAGTAAGCTTGTTTCAGATCCCCTATCGCTAAGGTTAGAAATGCCTGAAAATGTTATGATATATCTGAGTCGGTTTCAAGATGAGATCTCCTTTTTCCTTAGAACGTTCTTCTTTGTCCTCTTGGGTTTAGAGATGAGTATCTCAACATTCCTTAGCCTGGGGAACTATATCATATTAGGTACCATAATGTTGGCATTATTGTCTTCGAGGTTTGTTGCAACATATATTGCTGACCGTTCTAGACCAGGGTTTGAGAAAAGATTTATATTTACGTTGATGGGGCAAGGCTTGACTCCGGCTGTTGTGGCAACCTTGATGATAGAATATGGAACCCCATATTCTCAGGAGATACTTTCTATAGTCACGATGGTCATAATAGCTACAAATGTGGTCTCTTTGATTGGTGCGAGAACCTTTAAGGCTAAGAACATAGGTATGTGATTCACTATAGCGTTCAAGTTTATTTTAGCGAATTTCAACATTAACCCATAATATAAAAGGCTAAAGGAATATAAGGAGCGACATGATTGGTTTCGACTAGATGGAGAGGACAAAGGTAGATATTAGAAAAGACTTTAAACCCGCACCCCAACTTAAGAAGTTGTACGGTTATTACCTGAACATAGTGTTTTTTGCAGGATTTCTCTCTTGGTATGTTCCCCTTATACTGCTTGTGCAAGAGGTCGCTTTGGCATTTTTGTTTATTTTGTTCTTTCTAGTTTATGTCTTTGTGGCCTTCATCTGGATACCTCGATACTACGATACAGTGTTCTACAGGCTTACCGAAAGCGAAATAGTCTGGAGAAGAGGGGTCTGGTTCAAAACAACTGGCATAGTACCATATAATAGGATAACGAACATAGATGTGACTCAAGGACCTTTATCAAGAAGGCTGAAGGTTGCTTCCCTTAAGATTCAAACAGCAGGATACTCGGCTCAAAAGGCTTCCGCTGAAATAAGAATAGAATGTGTGGAGAACTACGAATCCTTAAAGGAGACCATAATGAGTTATGTTAAAAGTGGGGAACCACAGGCAGTTGGAACATACGAGGAAAAAGTAAATTTGAGGATTCTTGAAGAGGTAACGAAGATAAGACAACTTCTTGAGGGACAATCGAAAAAATAGAGGTTTATGCCTATTTCTAAATTTTAACTAATAGCGTCTATACAAGAAGGTAGAGAAGACCAAATTCCATCTCTAGATCTCTATATGTTGATCTATAAACTTCTTATACCAGCTTTCGTACTCTTCCTCTGTCACAATGTGTATTTCGAAGGGTGTTAGATCGCCTATTGTCCTTTTAATCTCTATTCTCAGCCTAACTCTCTCTTTCACATCACTCGCAAGCCTTGTTATCAGAAGCACGTCAATATCGCTGTCAGGTCCCATATTCCCTCTAACATAGCTCCCGAACAAAATAACCCTTGCCGAGGGATCATACTTCCTAACTAGGGCTTTAATCTTATTAGCATAATGGTTTACGTTTCCATAGTACTTTTTGAAGGTACTTAAGATTTCGAGCTGTACATCTACTTCGCTCCTTATGCTCATTTCAACACCTCCAAGGCTTTTTCCGCAAACTTTAACACTTTCTCGGCTACCTCTTTATCGTATTCTCTTGGGAGGTACCTTGATGTTAGGTATGCGTCTTCAAGTAGATTTATAGTTTCTATATTTGAGTTGTATAACTCGAATAAGGCTTTGTCTTCATAAACCTTCTGAAGCTCCTTTAAGAGTGATGTTAGAGAGTGGGTTTTTAGATAAGTGCCTATCTTCTCATATAAAATGCGTTTTAGGTATAACTGAAGAAACTGCTCGACGTGAAATAATACTAAATCATACTCCCCCCTCTGAAAGTTATCTCTAGCATTATTGAGAAGACCCAGGGCTCTTCGTTTCAAGACTTCGGAATGACGATCACGCATTTACCTTTTTTAACCAGCTTAGTTATATTTAAAGATTGGAAATTGATCATTTAAACAATTTATTCATTAAGTAGTGGGCCATTTTGCGAAAGAAGGTCGACACCTCCCTGACATCTTCTAGATAATGCTAGAATTACTAACGGTCGATACCTTTATGTATTCTTAAACACTTTCCATTGAAATTGTCAGAACTTCACTTAATCGCCCGTCGATCTCCCCAACAAAAGATTTGAACATTTCACAAGGCACTATAGGCACACCGTAATAGTACCTTTCAGAAGAGGGAAGTAAAGTGACGATTACAGGAACTAGAACCTTGCCCTTTAGAAGATTCTTATCAATTGCTAATAAAACTTTGGCTCGACTTATTTGTTTGGCGACAACCCGATCTAGATCGGATCCTTCAAGAACCTTATGCCATTGCTTACAATCAATTACAAGCCCGAAGGATCCTTTTAAAGCTAGCACATCTATCTCGGCTCTTGGTTTCCTCACCCTATAATTCTTAAAAGAGGTAAAACCATACTCTGAGACTACAGTGTGAACGAAGTCTTCAAAGTCCTGCCATCTAACTAGCTTAAGAATCTCGTTAAAACTTGCACCAGCCTTTAACGTTTGTAGGGAGAAAATGGGGACCGAACCTTTATGGACTAATACCTTATCTTTGTCTACTTCTAAGTAGTTCTGTTCGATAAGTGGTGAGAGCACTTCAACTATAGTTTTATCTGGGATCCCTGTTGAATAGGTAACTTCTTGAATAGAAAATTCACTTTCTCTTAAGTAAGGAAGGAGCTTCAGTAAAGTGTTCGGATTAAGATAGGCCATGACAATGGACCTTTGATATGTTCCTATTTTAATGGAAGAGGAGGATTGATATTAGCGTTAGTATCGCTACGAATATGATGATCATTGGAAGCAATAGTCTGAGATATGCTAGAAACAGGGCTAGGAAGTCTTTGTAATCGGGTTTTACGCCCTTAGCCAACATCTCACCAAGTGCTCACTTCCTAGGTCAGTGTTTGGTGGCATCTTTTCTCTACATATGTCCATGACGTAAGGGCATCTGTCTTGAAATGGGCAAGCTACCACTTTCTCAATTGGATTCGGTGGTTCTCCTTTTAGAATTATCTTTTCCCTTTTTAAGGTGGGGTCTGGTACTGGTACAGCGGACATTAAAGCAATGGTGTATGGATGTTGTGGATTTTTGAAGAGCTCTTGTGTAGGTGCAGTTTCAACCCAGACACCTCTATACATCACGGTGGTCCTGTGACTTATGTACTTGATTATAGCTAAATTATGTGTGATCAAAAGATAGGAGTAACTATATTGTTTCTGAAGTTCCTTTAAAAGGTCGAGAACCTGAGCTTGAACAGACACGTCCAAGGACGCTGTAGGCTCATCTAACACAATGAACTTTGGTTCTACGCTAAGAGCCCGCGCTATCACAACTCTCTGTCTTTGCCCACCAGAAAGCTCGTGAGGATATCTATAGAGGTGCTCTTCGCTCATTCCAACCCTTTCCATTAACTTGGTTGCATACTCGTACTCAGAACCTTTATGCATAGAATGGATATTCATCACTTCTAGGAGGGCGCTCTTCACCGTCATTCTAGGATTCATAGAGGCATATGGATCTTGGAAGACCATTTGAACCTTCCTTCTATAGTTTCTTAGAGCTTCACCCTTTACTCTAGTAACATCTTCGCCTTCAAAGATGATTTTACCAGATGTTGGATTGGTTAGCTTAACAATGATTCTGCCAACAGTTGTCTTTCCGCTGCCAGATTCGCCTACTAGACCGTGGGTTTCACCCTCTCGAACAGACATCGTCACATCGTTTACAGCGTAGACGTATCCTACAGTCTTTTGAAGGATCCCACCTAAGATGGGAAAGTGTTTTGTAAGATTTTCAATTTTTATTATTTCAGTTACCATTATTTCCCACCATAAAGATAGCACGCAACAGTGGAGCCTTCTTCTAATGTATAAGGAGGAACCTTCGTTCTACAAATTTCCGTAGCATAAGGGCATCGTAGGTTGAATGCACAACCAGTTGGTGGGTTCACCAGGTCCGGCACTGTACCAGGAATACCTACCAACTCTACCTCCTTATCTGTTCTAGGTAGTGCTTTTAGCAGCCCTTGCGTATATGGATGCTTTGGAGAGGTAAGAACCTTCTTTATGTCACCAATTTCAACCACCCTCCCAGCGTACATTATCGCAACCTTTTGGCAGTTTTCAGCAATAACCCCTAGATCATGTGTAATGAGCAGTACGGACAAGTTCTTTTCCCTTTGAAGCTCCTTCATTATTTCCAAGACCTGAGCTTGTATAGTCACATCTAAAGCAGTTGTAGCTTCGTCAGCTATTATTAAGTCTGGAGTCAGTGAATAAGCCATGGCTAGTAGGATCCTTTGCTTCATCCCCCCGCTAAGTTCATGCGGGTACATCTTAAGGACGCGTTCAGGGGCAGGCATCTTAACCTTTTTTAGCATTTCAACAGCCTTTTCAAAAGCAACCTTTTCAGCTTCCTTCTTATTCCTTATGGCCTTGATTTCAGGGTCATTATATTCTAGAACGTCTAGGAACTGTCTTTCTATCTTAAACACAGGGTTAAGGTAGGTATGGGGGTCTTGGAAGATTGTTGCAATTCTTTGGCCCCTAATCTCGCGCATCTTTTCCTCACTTAGCTCAAGTAGGTCTATTCCGTCGAACAAGATCTTTCCTGATACGATCTTAGCGTTCGCGGGGAGTAGCCTTTGTATAGAGAAAGCGGTGACAGATTTTCCGCTCCCAGTTTCGCCTGCGAGCCCTAGAACTTCGCCCTTGTCCAGATCGAAGCTTACACCATTTAACGCGTGAACGACGCCTCTATATGTGTAAAATTCTACTATTAGATCCCTTACGCTGAGTAGCATCCTCTCATCTCCTAAGCCTCGGGTCTAAGACATCTCTTAACCCGTCACCTACTAGATTGAATCCTAAACAAGCAAAAAGGATCGTTATACCAGGGAAGAAGATTATCCAAGGTGCTTGGAAAAGATATACCGCACCTCTAGAGGCAAGAGAACCCCATTCTGGTTCAAAAGGCGATGGGCCTAAACCAATAAAACTCAGCCCTGCTGCTGTTAGTATTACCCCACCCATATCCATGGTTAAGACAACGAGCATAGGATATATAGCATTTGGGAGAATATGCCTAAATATTATTCTCCAACTCGGTACACTAAGTATTTTGGCAGCGGCCACATACGGCTTTTCTCGTTCGGAAATAAACTGGCCTCTCATAATTCTGGCATATCCTGACCACCAGACTATGACCAATGCTAGCATCAAGTTTGTGAAAGACCTTCCTAAAACGGTAGCGATCGCCATCGCTAAAACCAAGCCGGGGAAGGCTAAGAATATGTCGGTGATTCTCATGATCACCTCATCGATAAATCCTCCAAAGTAGCCAGACACCGAACCCACCAGTATCCCTATGCCAATTGATGCGAGTATAACAGATAACGCTATTGCCAAGTCGTATTTAGCAGCAAGCACTATCATAGCAACTATGTCTCTACCATTATCATCGGTGCCGAAGGGATGTTCCCAGGAAGGAGGTTTAAGAGCGTTCGGGTAGTCGACGCTCTTCGCAATATTTGGGTCGACAATAAAGTCACCGAAGATAGCGAGGAAGACAAAGAAGATCACCATGACAAAGCCAGACATCACTAGCTTGTTCTTTTTCAGCAATGATAGAGCGAACTTCAGATCCATAAAAAACATTCTAGTCTGTCTTCTGTTCATTTGACCACCCTAATACTTGATTCTCGGATCGAGCTTGGCGTACACTATGTCAACTACAAGATTTATTAGCACATAAATGAATGAAGCTAAAACAGTAAAAGCCATAATAGTGTAGGAATCATTTGAAGATATAGCGAATACCGTCAACTGACCCATGCCTGGGAAAGCAAAGATACTTTCAGTGATTATAGCCCCACCCAGTAACCCGCCAAATAGAAGACCACACAATGTTGTCACAGGAATCATAGCGTTCTTTAGAGCGTACCTGTAAATCACTATCCTCTCAGGCAACCCGTAAGCTCTAGCCGTCGATATGTAGTCTTGGCGCATGACTTCGAGCATACTCGAACGTGCAACCCTAGTCACGGCACCGATACTTAGAAAGGCTAAAGTGATAGCTGGGAGAATCAAATGTAGAAAAGCATCTGATGCTATAATAAGATTGCCTTGCACCAATGAGTCGAAGATCATCAAACCTGTTATCCTATTAACTGGGTATTGTTGATATAGAAGAGCATCGACTCGCCCATTAGAAGGGAGATTAGGTAACCCAGCGATCTTTGGAAGATATGAGAACGAATATTGAAGCGTTAAAGCTAGCCAGAAAACTGGGATAGATATACCAGTCAAAGAGAAAATTCTAATAGCATGATCCACAACAGAGTTATTCTTTAATGCACTTATGATACCCAGTGGGACACCGACGAGAATTATAATGATAAACGAGGTTATTGCGAGTTCAACGGTTGCGGGAAAGCGGTAAAAGAGCGCTTCAATAACAGGCATATGCGCTACCCTGGACCACCCCCAGTTGAATGACACTAAATCTTGTAGATATATCATATATTGAACATAGAAAGGTTGATCCAACCCAAGCCTCTTTTCGATAGCTGGTATAGCTTCAGGTCTAGTCCTCTCTGTGACGTAAGCACCCAAAGGGTTCAAAACTATCCTAGACAAATAAAAGGTGAGAATCGTTACACCTAATAACACAAAGACCAACAGAAATATTCTCCTTATAGAATATTCATATAATTTCAAAAAATTCACCTAAAAGAAAAAGAGGAAAGGGTGTGATCACCCTTTAGATATTGTTGCAAAGTAGTTGCCTGGATAGGCAGGGTTATAGTACCAACCCTTAACCCATGTTCGTTCAACGTGGCGTGCCGTTCCTTGCGCTGTCCAAAGGTAGATGTACTCTGAGTTCAACGTGTTCACTATCTGATCTATTATCGCTTGCCTCTTCACAGGGTCTGCCTCGACTGCTTGTTGCTCGATCAGCGTGTTTAATTGAGGGTTGTTGTAGCCAATCACTATTGGGAAAGTACCCTTCTGACCATGACCAAACGGAATCAGATAGTCGTCTGGGTCAACGTAGTCTGGTGCCCATCCTAGAACGAAGAATGGTAGCGCCCTTGCCCTATGCTTTGCAAGGAAAGCTGGCCAATCAAGTGGCACAACTTGAATCACCAAACCCACGTTAAGAGAGTTGATCGCACTTGCAATAAGAAGGGCTGCTTTTTCACGAGCTAGGTTTCCTGTGTTATAGTATAACGTTAGAGTCTTAGGGTTCTGTGGGCTGAATCCGAGGTCAGGCCCAGCTTGTAGCAAAAGTTCTTTAGCTTTTGTTAAGTTATATTCATATACAGGTATACTAGGATTATATCCAAACATTCCTTTAGGCACCGGTCCATTAGGCTGTATGGCAAAATACTTCAGCACATCTCTAAGGTATTGGTCTATGTCGAAGGCGTACACGAAAGCCTTTCTCACCCTGATATCTCTAAATGGCTGGAAAGCCACAGGTTGTTTTGTTATTTCATCTTTGATGTTTAGGTTGAAGGCGATAAAGTCGAGGTTGAATGTCTCATATGGCCCTGTTACTCGAACCTTGTCAGCCACTTCTGGCTTGACAACGATCTTCTTTTGGTTGAACCAAACTGTCATGTCTATCAGCTGGTCTATATGAGTTACAGGTACATAGGCAAAGTCAGCGTCGCCCTTCAATAGATCTAATAGCCTAGTGTTCGCATCAGCAACCCCTTTTATGATCACGGTCTTTAGAAGTGGTTTAATGTTGCCTTTTGGTCCACCCCAGTACGCATCGTTCCTAACCAGTGTCAAAACATTTGGTTCCCAAGACTTTAGAATGTAAGGTCCTGTTCCAGCTTCAGCATGTCTATCCATCCATTCATTGTGCTCACCAATCTTGATACCTCCATGAGCTTCAACGTAAGTAGGTGAGACTATTGATGTAACAGTATATGCTAGGACGGAGAGCCAGGGAGAGTATGGGTAGTCCAAGTTCATTTTAACAGTGTACTCGTCAAGTACTTCTATCGGTTTAGAGGCGAGCCATGCAGATACATCAGCCTGGGTTGCAACACCATCTTGGATTGAGTACATTAACTCTTCAGCGCCCTTCAATGGGCCAAGCATCCACGCAGGACCGTTAGGATCAGCTATTAGTATCGCTCTAACGATCGAGTAGTTGACAGCTTTCGCGTTAAATGGTGTACCATCGTGGAACTTGATTCCCTTCCTAAGCGTGAAGGTGTAACTTTTGCCATCAGCAGACATCTGGTAACTTTCCGCAAGCCATGGTATAACCTTCGTAGCACTTTCGCCGTCGTACCACATCAACGTCTCATATACGTTCATTATGACCTCGCCTCCAGCGGTTTCATAGTCTACAGCCGGGTCAACGTAATCTGGTTCACCGATCGTTTCTTGAACAAGTGTGTCAGGGTTTGGAGGCTTTATCGTCGTTGTGGTAGTCGTTGGCGAAGTTGTGACGGTTGTAGTGGTAGCTGTGGTCGTTATAACGGTCGTAGTGGCAGTAGTTGTAGTGGAAGTAGTTGCAGTAGTTGTAGTAGCCGTCGTCGTAGTGGTCGTTGTTGTAGTAGTAGTTGTAGGGGGTTGCATTAATACGGCAACAGCACCTACGATAACTACTAATACGATCACGGCAACAGCTAATATTGTACGAGAAATTCCTCTCATTTTTTGCACCTTAACTTGCTATTCTTCGCTTCTCCGTATATAAATATTGCTATCTAGATACCGTTTCAACCATCTTCAATACAAAATATTACACATCAAGCCATATGTTTAACACGCCGATAAGTTATATAATAATTTCTAATGTTTATTTATCAGAAAAAATGAACAGGTAGCCAAAGCAGTGTAACATTAATATGAAAAAACTTCGAAGCCTCTCAACAAGGAAGATCGTGATATTACTTTTTATCACATTTCTCTTATTGGTAACCGCCGTCCTTCCATTCTTACCTGGAGCTGTTGAGTTATCCAGTTTTCGGACAACTAAAGAACAGCTTTTCCCAGTTTACGAGAACACAGGATTCGAAAACGTTTTAGACGGAAATGTCAATAGTTGGACCCTTATTAACGGTTCAAAGATCAGCCGTACAACAGTCTATGAAGGAAATATAGGATTAAATATGACGCCTTCAACTCCTCTTAATGTTCCACAGATTATATATTCAGGTAGGAACGCTACAACAAGGTATATTGTAGGTGGGAACCTAGTTTTCTCTTTTGCCGCCAAGACGGCAAAGACCCCCTTCGACGTAACCCCCTCATATATAGCGATGGAAACAATCGTGTTCCATCATGGGCAGGCGAACATCACTGCCTTTTTTCTAGACCTTGTACTTTATAAGAGGCTGGAAAATGTTACTAATGAGGTTACTTCAACAAAGCACCGCCTCTTACTCTATAAGAGATTACCAGAGTCGGATGGTTGGAGGGAGTACTCGCTTCAAATCTCCACTCTGACGGGGTTGTTTGCAGAATATCTTAAGAGGTGGGAGGGGGTCGATGCGAAGCCTTCTGATAAATATGAGATAGTTGGGTTGACGATCTGGTGTGAGAACTTGGTCGCCTATATCGACAAGGTTTCTTTTTATCTGGCTGAGCCAAAACATGTCTTTATAACGTTGAAGTCGAACTCCATACTACCAATGAGTATGTTTATCTCTCAGGTTATTGTTAATGGAAGCTTAACCCGAAGTTTGTCTGTTAAACCCGACTTTGTGATGCCGTTCACGTCCTTCGAATTAGAGACGTATGTCCCATATATACCCCTTAATGGTTCAAACAACTATGTGTCAATAAGATTTGGGTCAGGGCAAACTGTTCAATTCAACTTTATAGAGAGGAGTGAGAGAGTGTGGTTGACCTTTTAGAGAGGCATAAAAGAGCTTTCAACATAGTTGAAGATATTGTATTAGTGATTTTGTTTGCTTCCCTAATCCTACTCCTATGCAGCACTATCCTAGGCTATTCCCCCTTCTACTACGTTGAAGGAATCAGTATGCACCCTACAATAGAAAACGGGGATTTGATAATAATAGACTGGACCAGATTTGAGAACTTGAAAGTTGGGGACATAATCGTCTTTAAGAGACCTCTATTGAACGATAAAGTTGTTCACCGAATTATCGAAGTCAAAACAGTCAATGGGGAAAGAGTATTCGTAACCAAAGGGGATAACAATCAAATCCCTGACCCAAATTATGTCAAAAGCGATAACTACATAGGAAGATATATAGGAGTTAGAATTCCTTACGCTGGTTTTATTGGACAGGCTTTAGCACCCCCTGTGAACTATGCCATAATCGTTATTCTAGTAATTTACCTGATATATTTAGATGTATATCAGCCGAAGAAAAGGTTGGTACAGGAACATATGAACACTCACGTAGATGAAACTTTATAAACTATTTATATATCATATTTATAAGTATTTAACGAGATAGAATGTCAAAAGGCAAGCGGATAGTAAGCATAGAAAACGTTGTCGCATCAGCCTCCGTTAACCAAAACATTAATTTGATAGAAATAACACGAAGGTTTACAAATGTTGAATATAGACCAGACCAGTTCCCTGGTTTAGTCTTTAGGTTGAAAACACCAAAGACCGCCACCCTGATATTCAGCTCGGGGAAGATGGTCTGCACAGGTGGAAAGTCCGAAGAGCAAGCGTTTAAAGCGGTACACACGGTCGTTAAAATGCTCAAGGATGGTGGAATTGAGATCACGAACGAACCAGTCATCGAGATTCAGAACATCGTTGCTTCAGCAAGCTTGGGTGGTAGGGTTGACTTAGAAGAGGCAGCTATTAAGTTGCCTAGATCCATGTACGAACCAGAACAGTTTCCAGGGCTTATACATAGGATGCTTCAACCGAAGACCGTTATTCTGCTGTTTGCTAGTGGAAAGTTGGTGTGCACAGGGGCTAAGAAGGAGCAAGAGGTATATGAGGCGGTAGCTAACTTACATCAAACGCTTGAGCAGATGAAGCTAATGGTGTACCAGTGACAGATCCTACTTTATCCCTACCTGTTTGAGAACAGCGTTATATTCCTCATCAGTGATAACATTATTTTGATATAGCTCTTTGGCTAATTCTGTGACCTTAGAGACGTAACGCACATTTATCCCTAATTCTTTTAGCTTCTGGATCCCGCCTTCTTCACGATCAACAAGCACAACGGTATCTGATATTTCACCACCCTCTGAGGTTACGGCCTCTTTCGCAGTGACCAGAGAAGAACCAGTTGTAATCAGATCATCGATCAGCAAAACACGTTGTCCGGGTTTAAGCAGCCCTTCAACATTCTTTTGAGTTCCATGGCCTCTAGCTTCCTTACGGACATAGATCAAAGGCTTTTCTAAAGAAAACGCGACTGCTGAAGCGAATACGAGACCAGAAGTTGGTATGCCACAGATAAGATCAAAGTTTGACAACCCAACCTCCTCCACAATAACCCTAGAAAACATGTTTATGATCTTCTTAAAAATTGAAGGATAGCTTGGAACAAGCCTTAAGTCGATATAGTAGCTACTCATCTTTCCACTTGTCAAAGTGAAAACACCAAACTTAAGAGCTTGCGTCTTAACCAACGATCGGGCTAAATCCTTTACTAAATGCGACTTTTCCTTATCCCAACTCATAATTCCACCACCACCTCTACATCCCTAGGGATTATTTGAACTCTAACGTTAGGATCCTTCGCCTCCACAATAGATTTGAAATCGTTAAACCGTGTCCCATGCACAGGAATAGCGATTCGAGGCTGAATCACATGGACCATTTCGCTGCCACTCTTAGGTGAAGCGCCAGGAGCGATACCAATTGGCACAAAAGCCAAGTCGACGTTTAACTTTGCAAGCTGTGAATGCTCTCCCGCGAGCAGCGAATCGTTGGCATAGAAGAGTTTAACACCATCAGAATATTCAATCAAATAGGTGACAGGGTTAACTGCTGGATGAATGCTCTTATAAGCTGTGATAGAGAGGTTGGAGTCTTTGTAAATGTTACCAGGTCTCATCATTCTAAGCCTTTCTTTCGGTATGTACTTCCTTAATCTGCTCCCAGATTCTGTGTCCGAGATGATCATCGGTGAATACTTTGATAGTTCGCTCACAAGACGGATATCCAAATGATCGTAGTGCTCATGAGAGATTAATATGTAGCTTACTTCCCCTATAGCGGAAGATAAAGTCTGAGAGGGGTCTGTGACTAATGATACTTCGTTATAAGTTACTTTAAGGGTGCTATATTCATTTAACCATAAAATCTTAACGGCTTTGCTTACCATACGACACTAGATGTCTTAATCCTAAGATAAAACCTTTATAAAACGAAAAGAGTAAAATAAAGCAAGGATTTATTAAATGCGCGTAATAGTTGCGTGTAGAAGATGCCTGAAATCTGGCTAAGATATGGAAAAGTCGAAATCGCCATAGAAATCCGTAGAGAACGCCTTGCCCAAGTCGTAGAAGACCCTTTACCAGAATCTATAGCAGATGACGTCGACAGAGAGCTACAGAAATTGAAGGAGACAGGTGAGATAAATTTGTTAGTAGGAGATTACGAGTTATCGACAGTTAAGTTCGTACAACAACTTATCCAATTTGTCTCACCAATCAAAGTTAATTTATATTCGAGTGAGCCCATTTTGAAACAATATAAAAAGGAGACCAAGGAAACTCCATGCACACTTACAAAGATAGATGAAGAAAAATACCCTGTCGGGATAGTAGACGGAGTAGCATTGAAGTCACCAACCATCTTTTCCAGAAGGGACCTATATTTTATTTCATCAGTAGGTTTAGACCCACTTTTTGGATTTTCAGGTGGACCAACAGCTCTAATAAAATTTTTAGGCGACAACCTAAAGTTAGAAGCCTTAAAAAGAGAAACTGAGCTGCAACCTAATCCAGCAAAGGATACTGCGGCAAGTTGGTTTGCAGGAAGAGTAGCAGAGGAACTTAAGGAGCTTAAAGCTATTGAGATCATCCCTGGTAGAGGTGGTTTCAGCAAGGTCTTTACAGGAAATATTCTTGAAGCGCATAGATCAGCAACCCAAGAGCTTTTAAAATATGCAACGAAGAAAGTAGGTGCTAAAATACCATTAGCCGTGATTACACCAGGTGAAGAGAGCAAATGTTCCACTTTAGACCAATCTCTTAACTCGCTTTGGAACACTTTACCAGCTCTTGAGGAAGGAGCGTCGGTAATCGTTCTGACAGAGTCAACTGGTGGCCTTGGCTCAGAAGCTCTTTCCCAATACATGTATCATGGGTTTGACGCCAGGGAGAGTATTAAGAGAAATCAATATATTGAAGGACTTGAAAACCTTTATTATTTGTTAAACTGTGGAACGAGATTCGACCTTGGATTCTTAACGACGTTGCCAAAGTCTTTCATTGAAAAGAGACTAGGCTACAAAAGCTACATCAGCGGCAACGACGCAGTAAACTACTTGATTGAGAAGGACTCGGAAAGGAAGAAAAAGATAACAGTTTTAGTAAGGGGAGATAAAACTTTACTGGCATCTTAAAAAGGTATTGGAGCGCATAATATAGTGACAATCAACATCAACCCGTAGATGAGCTTTCTCGACTTGGAAAGTGGTGAGACTTCATCTAAAGGTTTTATTTCGTTCTGTCCAAACGAGAGGAAGAGTATCAGCATAGCCATTAGAAAGAAGCCAAATAATGTCATCAAAACAGCGGATAGTAAGGTGGCGATCCTCTGCTGTCGATCGGTAAGCACACTACGGGACATGTGACCTCCATCGAGTTGCCAAGCAGGGAGGGTGTTCAAGAACGTGATAATAAGGCCGAACCATGCCGCGTAAGCAAGAGGTGAAAGTATCACAACCATTTGCTGCGATGAAGACACTTTCCCAGTTCCAATCAGCATAAGGTTCATTATCAATGGGACGTCAACAAAAGAAGCTTCTCCTGCGCCAAAAAGTTTAGTGAACTCGTCTAGCGTCATAGGAACTGAGGTTAAAACCCCAAAGAAACAAACAAATAGCGCTACAATAAATCCTGAGATTGGCCCTAAAAGACCAACATCAAACTGTGTATCTTTATTTGCCATTGGTTCTGTAGCAAATATAATCGCGCCGAACGTTGGAACACCTGAACCTGGAATACCTGGTATAAAGTATGGCATCGTAGAAGACAGACCGCGTTTCCTGGACATGACAAGATGTCCTACTTCGTGCAAACCGAGTATACCTATAAATGCAAGGGCATATGAGAGTGTTACAACCAAAGGGTTCCACTCTGGAAATATCTTTTGGCTTTCAGAAGATGATGCCCTTAACCACCCATCTATGAGCAGAGACGCCATTGTCGCGGCTAGGAGGGCCACCCCAACTTTGTAACTGTATTTCTTTCTTTTAACATAAGGGGCTACATACAGTGTTAAGTATGGTTCACCTTTCCGAAGGACAGGGATGTAATTCTTCTTCTTTAAAGTAGACCAAAGGGATAGAAAATTTTCCTTCGTATCCTCAGTCCGCATAACTTTATACTCTACTGCGCCATCAGAGCGTAGAAAGGAGTCTAAGATTGTGAAGTTCTTACTAACTTCTTTGGTAATTTCTTCGTAACTTAGAACGTTTTGTTCATCAAAACTTTGCATCTGAAAAGCCATCAATTGGGCGGCTTTAAAACTTATCTACGTAATAAACTATGCGTAAAGTATGCAGATGCTGATTCCATATGGTTACATCCTCAGGAGGGCGAAGGAAGAAGATATCGATGGGGTTATCAACGTGAACAGTGTTGCCTTACCAGAACATTATACTCACTCGTTTTACACTTCCATATTTTCAACTAATCCCGACACGTTCCTAGTTATTGAGTATAATGGGAGAATTGTAGCTTACCATATGGGGAGAATAGAATACGGTTTCTCTTTTAAAACAAAGCCTCAAATAGTAAAGAAGGGGCATGTAATCTCAATCGCGGTTCTAGAGGAGCACAGGAGGAAAGGGTTAGCAACAGCCCTTATGCAACAGGCTATAGAGGAGTTTAAGAAGCATGGGTGTGAAACATCCTTCCTTGAAGTGAGGGTTTCAAACGAGCCCGCGATAAACATATACAAAAAGCTAGGTTATCACATCGCCCAAAGGGTTAGAGGATATTACAATGACGGAGAAGATGCTTACGTCATGGAAATCGACTTAAAAGATAAAGGTAAAGACGAACATAATAACTAAAATAAAGTATTTAAACGATTTTTATACCAGCCAAAGCCGAGTGTAAGACATGGAAAACATGCTGAGGAACAAAATAGAGAAGGCTTTAGAGAAGGTATACGACCCCGAAATTGGCGTCCCAATTACAGAGATGAAACTTGTTGAGAAGATTGATATCCGCGACGGAGAAATAGTAGTAGATTACCACCTCTCTATGCCGTACTGTCCGCCCATGTTCGCGATTAAGATCGGACAAGACATAAAGAAGACAGTTTCAGGTATAGAGGGCGTCAAGTCGATCAAAGTAAATTTGAAGAATCATTATTTAGCGGATCAGATAAATGAACTGGTAAATAAAGAGGAATAAGGGTGTAGATAAATACATATTCTTTATAATAAGTGATACTTAAATCAGCTAAGCCAACTACAGTGGGTAATATCAGACTAAAAAGCACCCGTTAAAAAGAACGGTGATACGAGTTTGGGCGAAGATAGCGAGTTAAAAAGGGAGATAGGAACCTTTGGAGCTTTCAGTATGGGTTACGCAGATGTTGGGGCTGACATCTACATATCACTCGGCCTTATCGCGCTCTATGCCTTACAAGCCGCACCTATCGCTCTGCTAATAGCTTCGATTACATACATAACGACAGGACTAAGCTACGCAGAACTTGCTTCGACCTACCCAGTTGCAGGTGGGGCGCAATATTACGCTTACAAGGCATTTGGTAAATTAAATGGTTTCTTAGCAGGATGGGGATTGATGCTCGACTATACAGTAAATATTGCTCTTTTCTCATTAGCTGCGGTTGGGTACTTGGGTTTTCTGGTAGAAGCATTTTGGGGGTCAGAGATCATCCTTATGAATCCGTATTATGGAGCCTGTGCCATCGCTTTGATACTTGCCCTAATAGTTCTAAACATAATTGGGATAAAGTATTCTTCACGTTTCAATGAACTCTTTGTGATGTTTGATTTGTTTACAGTAGGCGTTTTACTACTATCAGGTATAGTCACTTTACTTCTTTCTGGGAGGGCTGTCACATGGTTTAATTCCCTCTCGAATATTGGAGAGACACCTTCTTGGAGTGGTTTCGCGTACGCAATCACTCTTAGTATGGCTTCTTACATAGGTATTGAGTCAATTTCACAGGCAGCTGAGGAGACTAAGAACCCTAAGAGGATTATTCCGACGGCGACAAAGGCAGCTATTATATCTGTCCTCATCGTCGCCCTCACTGCTTCATTGCTATCTGTGACCCTCCTAGATGTGTCTACAATAGGGAGCAGAGCGCAGGATCCTATGGTGGCTCTTGCGTCCTCCATCCCCTACATTGGTGGCCTACTTTCTCTTTGGATAGGTTTCATGGGATTTATGATATGCTATGTTTCAACGAATACAGGAATCATCGGCGTGTCTAGGGTTACATTTTCAATGGGGAGATTAAAGCTTTCTCCACAAATCTTTAGGAAAGTTCATAGTAGGTTTAGAACTCCTTATGTCACAATAATAATCTTCCCATTTATAGCGATCGCCATTATTGTGTCCAACATATTCCTTTCGAGTTTAGACCTTCTTGAACTTGTCGCATCACTTTACAATTTTGGGGCACTCATATCTTATATGTACGTGAATTTAGCATTGGTCGTTTTGCATAAAGAAAGTAAAGGAGCAGGGTGGCGTACCCCCTACGTCATAAGGGTGCCTTACCACGGGAAGAAGACTGAGCTCCCTCTTGTCCCAATAATAGGTTTTATATCCTGTTTTATCATATGGGTAATGATGGTTATAACGCACGAGCAAGGTAGACTCTTAGGCTTTGCGTGGTTTAGTCTTGGGGCGATCCTCTATTTGGTCATGCACCTAAAAAAGAGGAGAAGGAAAAATGAGTAAGGATCTAAGCTGGCGTCCTGGCAGGCTACTACTTCCTCTATCTTATACACCATACGAAATTAACGCTGTTAAAATTGCATTTTATATTTCAGAATGCTGCGGAAGCCCTATCACCATCTTCCATGTGAGAGCGCCTGATGAAGAAGAAAAGATAGATTTCACGATCGAACTTGAAAAGTTGGCTAGGAAACTAAAAGTAAAGTATGAGGTGAAGGAGAAAATACTTTACGGGACATTTTCACATAATTTGGTAGCTTCATCTATTGTTAACGAATCAGACAGAGAGGATTATGAATACATCGTTATGCCGGCACATAGAGAAAGAACTTACGTGGAATTCTTTGGGAGAGTCTCTGATAGAGTGGTAAGAAAGACTAGAAAGAAAGTCGTTATTGTCGAGACACCACAAATCGGGTTAACTTTGCCTCTAACTCTTAGACGTATCCTCGCAGCTACGTTCCAAGAGACTGTTCCTGATGATGTAGTCCTTCTTGCGACGTTACTCACCAGCTCGGCTTCGACCAGTGATGCTGAGATAAGGGTCATGAAGATAGTTGAACTCCCACCCACCATACCATTAGATGAGATCGTGGAGTCAAAGGATTTCAAAAAACCTGAAAAGATCTTTACTCGCAGTGTAGGAGAATATATAAGGCTTCTTGGGAGACCTCTTACACCGGTTATTCTACCTGTGAGGGAGTCAGAAGATGTTATAAATTATATGTCAAATAATAGCATAGACATCCTCTTGCTTTCTGTATCTAAGCCGAGGTTCAGAAACCTCCTAGGTAAAAGGGAATATGGTATAGTAAAGAGGGCACCAGTAGTCACATTGGTTATAGTGCCGGAGGCTTAAACAGAAATCAAGGAGACTTTGAGTACAGGGGATGACTTAGCTCAATAGAACTATATTTCGAGACCGAAGCTCTTTGCAAACGTTGAGAAGCGTTCGTATTCGCTCAGGTATTCTATGCCGAGATAGGTTATTTTGTACTTGGTTGATCTTTCGTTCTTAATTTCTTCAATTAGACCGACCGATATCAGTTCATTTAGTATCTTTGTGACGCGAACATACGATATGTTTGCCTTGCGCATAAGCTGAGCTATTCCGACACCTTCCTCATGCCCCTCTTTAACCGCTAGAAGGACATCGGAAACAATGCGAACTTGGTGACGATAGCTCATCATCTACCTTTTAACACCTCTATAATATATCCATATCGGAACAAAGAAGGCTAAAACCCCAAATATCTGGAAGATCAAAGAGAAAATCTGATATATTGTTGGGTCAACGACGAACTCTGCAAGCCAACTTAGTATTGATTGCGCCGCAAAGCTCAACAAACCAACAGCGGTCAATAGTAGTATTTTAGACCTAGAACGGCCATATGCGATCATCGTCTCTAAAGTTGCGTAGAATATAAAATAGATCGACAAGGTTTTAAATGCCGCGTTTGGGTTAAATACTATTAAGGGGGTAGCTGCAAGCTTTCTTTCCTGATACACCTTTACCATGTGAGAAAAGGCTAAGAAGAAGAAACCAACCATTTCAAAAAAAGATGCGGTCAACCTTATATAGTAAGTGTCTTCGACGACGTCGAAGATTAAAAGCGAGTCAGCAAATAGGTTCAGAAAAAAGTTTACTGAAAGACCTGTAAAAGCCAGAGAAAGTCTTGCGAAAACTGACTTTTTAGTCTTCGAATACCCGGCGTAGGAAACCATTAATGCGAGGATAGTTACCACTAACGCTGCTAGTTCTAAAGCTACCTTAGACACTTCGTATAGCGTAACCACCAAGCCCTGTACTCACTATACTGGAGAGTTATTAATTTAAGTTAATGTGTGTTAAAAAAAGTTAAGTTAATGTATAAAAGTTTTTGTTTGAAAAAAGATACTATTTAATCAAGATTTCAAAAATTTAAATACGCCCATAACGATAATCTGTGCAGAGGCAAGTTCTGGTGGATATTTGTCCAGTTTGTGGATTACCTAAAGACCTCTGTGTCTGTGAGCAAATAAGCAAAGAAAGCGCTAGGATAACTGTGAGATTAGAAGTTAGGAGATTCGGTAAACAGACCACTGTCATAGAGGGCATCGACCCAAAGGGAAACAACCTACAAAAGATAGCACAACAGCTTAAATCAGCTCTAGCCTGTGGAGGCACTGCGAAAAACGGCACAATCCTCTTACAAGGAGACCATAGAGACCTGATCAAAGACAAGTTGGTTAAACTAGGATTCAACAGTAACTCAATAGAAATACAGTAGGTGGAGCAACATGAGTAGTCAACCAAAGATAAAGAGGGCATCTGTTACTAAGAAGAAGAATAAGTATTGCCCAACATGCTTGGGTAAGCTTAATCCGGTCTTAGGCCTACATGGATGGTTATTGCCTGAGGAATATGAATGCCCTTCCTGTGGATATAGAGGCCCTATAGGACTTGAGAAAGACGAGTAGGCGAATCTCATATTTTGTGGCAGTTTTACTCTTTTCACATTAGAACGACATAATGTTATTTAACTAAGATTCCATATGGAAATCGTTGGAGAAACTAGGCACATATAAAAAGACACTTAATAGCCTTCTGGCACTCGCTATTTCCATACTGTTAATACTCATAGTGGCAACAATCATATTTTCTTTTATATTAGGCCCATACATAGTATTCAACACAGAAGAAGGGAGACAAATCGAAGGGGAGATCGATTATTACTATATATTCGTGGTCGGGTTCTTACTTGTATTCCCCTTCTCTGCCGTGATACAGCAGCAGTTCATATCGGAGTGGGTGATGTACATCGCCATATTTACTATCCTCTCATTCTCCGGAGAAAAGACACTTACCAAGGTTACGAAAGACAGCTACAGAGAAGGGGTAGGTAGCTTTTTTAGGAACGACCTTTCCGCTGCAATAGCGATCTTTTCAATAACTGCAGTCCTGGTACTTGCAGTAGACATCGTCCAAACAGGTGTTGGAATACCATCTGGCACTTTACCTGAAACTAACTCTGCGAAACTTATTGCAACAATAACACACGCCCCCTTATCGGAAGAAATTGGGTTTAGATTATCAATTATTGGATTATTTGCCCTTTTAACGATTAGGGGATGGAGAACAGGAGTCCCCGCCATAGAGTTCTTGCTCACACCATTGCCTGCGTTGAAGAAGTCAAAGAGTTACGTTAACTTTAAGGGCAGGGTTTGGAATTTATTCCTCCCGCTAATTGTTGGATCAGCGCTCTTTTTTGGATTTGCACACATAGCTCCTGGCTCGGTATGGGAGATAGGAAAGTTCAGCGAGGCCACAATTGCTGGATTGATGCTTGGAATCGCCTATGTGTTCTATGGGTTAGGTGTGGCCATAATGGTCCACTGGGCATTCAATTATTACACTAACACGTTATATTTATTTGAGGAAAATGTATACAACCTGAATCTATCCACTTTCAGCGACATGTTTATTTTGGCACTAGGAACGATTCTAATACTCTATTATGTGACCAAGGTCTTATTGCCAAGAACAAAGAAAGAGAAATAGTTTATATCCATTACAGTGATGTCTCCATAGGGATATAAAATGGGTATACTTGGAAAAAGTGAAATTCTAAAGCTCCAAAGAGAATTCCGTATAATTCACCCCTTTAAAGAGCAGTTACTAGATGGCGACGGATACATTCTAACTGTTAAGGACAACGTTGTCCTAAACTATCTTGAGCATAAAAACTTGATCTCAAAAGAGATAATAATGCTTCCAACCAACATCATAGCGCATCTTACAGCAAAAAGTAGATTTGGTAGACTAGGGCTTTCCTTCTTGAACGCAGCGAAGGTTCACAGCGGGTTTGTAGGAAGGCTAGCGCTTGAAGTGGTGAACCTTTCCAATGAGAGAACCCCGATAACAATTAGAGAAAACGATCCGTTCATGCATATTGAATTTATTCAGAGAATAGGGGAGCCGTCACCCTACGATGGAGAATACCAATTTCAGTTTATGACAGAGGAGGAGACAGAAGAAGCAATGCCTTACTTTAAAAAGATTGTACCTAGCTTTAAGCCTAGTCAAAAGTAGTGTAGACTATACGCATAGTTTCAGGCCTATCACGAGTCCCAACACTCATTTTTTTGATCTTTTTCTTTCTGACCAGCGTGGAAAGACATTTAATAATATCATCAGGTGGGACCCTGTACTTAAGGGCCAGTACAATATCCGCTTGACTAGCGTAGTTCATCCTACGGATGATGCTTATTATCTCTTCTTCCAACAGATCTGGGCTACTCGACAACTCTTAGTTCATCAGGTGTTAATATGTTTCTTAACCCCTTATATCTATTTCTTATCGTAACTTCAGTTACGCCAGCTGCTTCTGCGACATCTTTTTGCGTTTTATTTTCACCCTCTAGAACACATGACACGTAGAGGGCGGCGGCTGCTAGACCCATAGGGTCCTTTCCTGCTGAAGAGAGACTTTCCTTCGTTCTAGTAATGATGTCAAGAGCTCGACGCTTTGTTTTTTCAGATAGTCCTGCAGCGCTAGCGATTCTAGAGACCGTTTTAAGTGGGTCAGCAACAGGCATCTTTTTATCTAACTCCCGAACAAGGAGGCGGTAGCATCTTGCGATATCCTTCTTCTTGATGTTACTTGCTGCACCAACATCCTTTAGCGTACGAGGGGTCTCGGTTTCACGGCATGCAGCGTACAGTGACGCAGCGATTAAAGCAGAAATAGAACGACCCCTAACCAACCCTTTTTCAAGAGCTTGTCTATAGATATAAGCAGCTCTTTCAACCACAGCGTCACCAACACTCAGCTTATCTGCGAGCCTATCGAGTTCGCTGAAGGCTTGTCTAAGGTTGCGGTCTACGGGTTCATGGACTTGGCTTCTTCCATCCCACGTCCTCAGCCTGTCGAATGTAGTCTTCATAGCTGAAGAAATACTTTTACCCGAAGCATCTTTGTCAAGTTGGCTAATGATTGTTGAGAGACCCATATCGTGCATAGCTAGCGATGAGGGCACACCGGTCCTGCTGCGGCTCTCCTTTTCCTCTTTAGAGAATGCACGCCATTCTGGGCCGGCTTCTTCAAGTTTTTCTCTGACAACAAATCCACAATGGCTACAGAATATTTCGCCTCTAGCATTATCGAGTATAAGCTTAGCACGCCCACATCTGGGGCATTTTTCAGTTAGATAAGTTAAACCTCCACTAGAAGATTTATCATCACTCATAAAATTACACCAAAGTTTATATACACCAATAACACTAAAATACCTATTATTTAAATGTTACTAAATTTGTTAATAAAAAAATAAAAATCAATAAGATAATAAAACTTTTTTCCCTCCATATATTTACATCCTTCGTGAGCGACCCAGTAGAGAAAGTAAAGGAATACGTAACCAAGAGACATAGGAGGGACCCCGCCATTTTAGTGGGCTGCAAAGCCGGTAAGTGGCAGTGGCCAGTTTGTGCGTACGACGTAGTAGTGTTCACAAACAACGTAACAGGGCAGATACCGGTTCAATTGGACGGTGCAATTTTAAACATCTACTACCACTTCCATCAAGAGCTCGAAGACAGAACAAATTATGACATTAGTATAGCATTATTAAAGGCTAAGATACTAAACGACCCTAACCTTTTCCTCGTATCCCTTAAAGAGGGGTTGCTAAAGAGAGAGAAGGAACTTTTTTCCCAAGCGTATGAGAACCAGATCTTGAATCTATTGAAACATTTGACCTACGCAGAGGAAGCCTATGGTTTACAAGCACTCTTCTCGTCCGCATTCTGGCTCTTAGTCTTCGGGTACGATGTAGCTGTAGCACTTAATATTTTGAACAAGGAACTTAGTTCACCAACCCATTTGATCCAACAGATCAGGGAGAACCCGTTATTCAAGGGTTCTGAGTTCTTTGTAAGCATCGCTCACTTCCTAGGATTAGAGTATGCCACGACAACCTCTTTTAAAAGGATATTTTCGACCTTAAATCTCTTTAAGAAGATGACAGACTTCTATGAGTTTGAAGACAAACCTCCTACAGTGTTCTCAAGAAGACCCATCCTCCTCTCAGACATCAAAGTAAATGAGCTCTTCCAAAAATGTCAATTTGCAATCGAGCAAAAGATGCCGTTGAATGCGCATATGGTTTCAACAAAGTGGTACATTGATTCGGTAAGAGAGTTATACCAGGCTGTGTGTTCGATGGAAAAAGTTTCTCAATTTAAGCCTAAAATCATAGAAGAATTAGACCTCAGAAAGGATAAGGTTACAGGAGACAAACTGAGTTTTTCAGGTTCAATACTTAATGAAATAAACTTGGATTCGCAGAGAAAGAGTTTAGAAGAAGCTAAAAGAATCGCATATAAATTAAAAAGGATAAGGGGTTAGAGTTTGTAACCTATCTTCCTTAGGAACCCCTTCCTTTCTATCTTATCCTCTTCTGATTCGATACCCAACGATGTGAACCCGTCTATTACACCTAGTACACCCCTTCCTTGCTCTGTTTCAGCCACGATAACTTGTAAAGGGTTAGCAGTCGCAGCAAAGATGCTGCAGACTTCGTAGACGTTTTTTATCTTCTCCAGCACGTTCACTGGGTACGCGTCCTTTAGATAAACGATAAAGGTATGCC
>Ga0129301_1000214_pt1 | contig 31031 bp, 34 predicted proteins | sample ConPoolayeHmetaG_FD_94489 | JGI IMG/M metagenome (GOLD analysis project Ga0129301, IMG submission 94489) | Hot spring microbial mat communities from California, USA to study Microbial Dark Matter (Phase II) - Cone Pool mat layer H metaG ...
CCCCGGAAAATCTGAGATCCCAAGGGGGTCAGAAGAGGTCGCCTGAGAAGATCCCCTATTTCCCTCATGTCCCTATTCTTTGTTTGGAAGCCGACCGCGAAACCCCTTGGGATCGAAATATGATTCCTTGTTATAATAATAAAGCGGTTTTGTTTAAACTTCGTGTTACCCAAACGTTTTTTCGCCGCCCGGTTACCGATCGGGTCGCCCCGGGCATTCCCAGGAGAACAAAAAACCTTTCAGCATGCGCGCCAGGAATCCCCTCGGCGTGCCCAAACATGCATGCCCGCATCCTCCTGCTCTTCGCCCTCTGGATCGGCGCCCTGCCGACCTCGCTCCAAGCATCGTACCCGGCGGGCGAACCCCAGATCATCGACCTCCTCTACATCTCGCGGGGCCTTGCGCAGGGATCCGTCATCCACAAGATCGTGGGGGCAGACCCCTCCATAGACCTCCTAGGCGTTCCGATGCCCGGGCATTACTCGATCGGGGATCTTGGGAAGGACCCGGACCTGATGAACAGGGCCATGAGGATGTACATGCCCAGGAGCTATCAGCAACTCATGTCGGAGAGGGATATGGTCATCCTCCATGAGGCTCCCTGCGGCAGCCTGGCCTATCCCCAGGTCTACTTCGACGCGAAATGGATATCCTGGTTTGTCAAAGCCGTGCAGGAGGACGGGATGCCGCTCTCCATGTGGGGCGGGGACGCCTCCTGGGGAGGCCATGGAGAGGGCTCCTATGTCTCCTGGGGCGAGACCATGCTGGACGTCATCCTCCCCTTCGAGTCGCTCGAAGGCTACAATCCCCCTCAGGCGGCATTCCAGCTGCCCCGCTTCATCGACCCTGACCATCCCCTGGCCCGTCTGCCCTGGAAGGAAGCCGGGCCCGTTGAGCTCCTGAACAAGGTGAAGGTAAAGGTTGGGGCCACCCTCGTCGCCGAGGCGGTCGGTCCCGGGAAGCAGTTCCCTTGGATAGCGTGGTGGATCTCGGGGAAGGGGAAGGTTGTGGGCGAAACCCAGGTTTTCGGCAGCATGGGCACGACCAACAGGATGCTCCAACAGTGGAGATGGTACCAGGACTTCCTGATCTACCTCGTCTACTTCGGAGCCGACAAGCCCATACCGCAGGACATCTATCGCGCCCACCGGATTAGGGAGGAGATAAACACCCACATGGAGAAGGCATCTACGCTGACGTGCCTGATCGAGTTCGTGGAGAAGTTCGGGGCGAGTGCGAGTAGGCTTTACGCCGATCTTGACGCCATCAACCAGAAGGAGAAGGAAGCGGAGGAGTTCTACCGCCTGGATGACTACGATAGCGCTGCGCATGCTTTCGAGGAGGTGCACCAATCCTGGAACAGGCTCAACGCGGACGCCATCAGGATGAAGGAGAAGGCGCTCGTATGGGTCTACGCGATCGAGTGGTCAGCCGTCTCGGGAGTGGCGCTCGTATGCGGGAGCTCGCTGTGGTATCTGATGGTCAGGCGCAAACTGTACAGACAGGTGGCCACGACCCGGATCGTAGCTAGGGGATGAGCCTGAACTCCGAAAGCGTCCGGCACCTCATTGCCGGGTTGGTCCTTCTCTCCCGCTCGATCGTTGAACTCCTCCCGCCGTAGGAATGCCCCGGGTAGACCCTCACGGCGCCGTCTAGGCTTTTCAGCCTCCTCAAGCTGTTGAACAGGTCCTCGTCGCTTCCCCCCTCAAGGTCGGTTCTGCCACAGTTGCCAACGAACAGGGTGTCTCCCGTGAACAGGAAACCCTCCGAGAAGAGGCATATGCCACCAGGGGTATGCCCCGGGGTGTGGATGACCTCCACCTTCGCCTCCCCAATCCAGAGAACGTCCCCGTCGTGAAGCAGCACATCGGGCGGGTCTTCCAGCATGAAAGCGTCACGTTCGTGGATTGCGACCTTTGCCCCGGTCTTTTCCGCCAGCAAGCGGTTGCCCTGAACATGATCGCGGTGACCGTGGGTATCCACGACGTACCGAACCGAGATCCCCCGCTCGGCCACGACGTTCAGGATCTCCTTCGCCGCGAAGGAGGGATCGACCACCATCCCTTCCCCCGAACCGACCCATAGCACATAGGAGAGATTCTGTGCCGGCGCCGCATCGATCTGCTGCACCCGAAGTGACATCTGACCGGACCCGACGCAACCGCCGGGCCCCCATGCGTTTTGCCCGCGCCGTCAAAAATCGCGCGGGATTCCATGTTCGATCTGCGTTCCCGCCGCTCGTCGCCTCTTAGGTATGCCATGATTTTCTCCGCTTGTCGCCTGCGCAAGCTATTTCAGCAACCTTATCGGTGCACGCTTCCATGGCGACCGCCAGCAGCGTGGAGGAGAGACGATACGATCTTGCTGTCATCGGCGGCGGGCTGGCAGGCGTCTGCGCATCCATCGCCGCCGCCAGGCTCGGGCTCAAGGTTGCGCTCATAAACGATCGGCCCGTGCTCGGGGGCAACTCCAGCAGCGAGATAAGGGTTCCCATAGGGGGAGCTGATCACGACTTCCGGTGGGCCCGGGAGACCGGGATCATCGAGGAGCTCAGGATCGAGGACCGCTTCAGGAACCACGCCCCCATCGTCAGCGGCCAGACCAACTCGATCTGGGACATGGTCCTCTGGGAGTGGACCAAGCGCGAGCCAAACCTAGACCTCTACCTCAACACGTCGGCCCGTGCGGCGATCATGGAGAACAAGACCAAGATCGCCAAGATAGCCTGCGAGCAGCTCGGCACCGAGAAGACCTTTCACATATCGGCCGACCTCTTCATAGACGCGAGCGGCGACGGACGCGTGGCCTTCTCTGCAGGGGCCGAGTTCCGGATGGGAAGGGAAGGCCGAGAAGAGTTCGGGGAGAGCATAGCCCCCGAGGTGGGGGATGCAAAGACCTTGGGCACATCCTTGATGTTCAGGGCAGTCGACTTGGGCCGGCCCGTGAGATTCACGCGTCCTGACTGGGCGGAAGAATACCCGACCGAAGAGGACCTTCCATTCAGAGGCCACGGGAGGATGGAGAGCGGGCACTGGTGGATAGAGCTGGGGGGAACCCAGAACACCATCCTAGATAATGAAGAGATCCGCGACCAGCTGTGGCGATGCCTCTTCGGCGTCTGGGACCACATCAAGAACAAACCCGGGCACGGCGCCGAGAACCTCGCCCTGGAATGGGTCGGGTCGGTCCCGGGGAAGAGGGAATCGCGCAGGTTCATGGGCGACTACATCCTGACGCAGCATGATGTCCAGTCCATGGCACGTTTTCCGGACGCGGTAGCCTACGGCGGCTGGCCGATCGACCTGCATCCTCCCGAGGGAATCCGCAGCGCCGACCCGCCGGCCGAGATGCACCACCTTCCCGGCATCTATGCGATACCCTTCAGGTGCCTGTACTCCAAGAACATCGAGAACTTGATGATGGCCGGCCGGAACATCAGCGTGACGCATGTGGCGCTGGGCACGACCAGGCTTATGGCGACCGGCGCCGTGGAGGGGCAGGCGACCGGGACCGCGGCCTATCTGTGCAAGAAGCACGGCGTGACCCCAAGGGAGCTGGGCAGGACACACGTCGAGGAACTCCAGCAGCTGCTCCTCAAGAACGACTGCTACATCCCCGGCGTCAGGAATTCGGACGCTGAGGATCTGGCCAGGGGTGGGAAGGCTGTTGCCTCTAGCGAGATGGAACTTGAGGTGACGCAGCTGAAATCCTTCGTGAAGCTCGACGCACAGCTAGGCCAGATCGTGCCCCTATCGCAGAGGCGGTTGGATAGGGTCGAGCTCTTCCTCAAGTCAACCGTCAAGGCAAGACAAAGGGTCAAGATAAGGCTCAGGCGGGCACGATCGTGGGATGACACATCGTCAAAGGAGGACCTTGCCGTGGCCGAGTCAGAAATCGACGAGGGCCAAGGATGGGTTGGCTTTGACCTCCGGGCCAGGATCACGCCCGGCTTCCACTGGATCCTCGTCGATCCGGCCCCCGGAGTCGAGTGGGGGTTCAGCGACGATGAACCCATAGGCGTCCAGAGGACCCAGCCCGGACCGTGGAAGCGACTCGGGGGGTCGTACCTGTTCAGAACCTTTCCGGCCTCAAAGCCGTACGGCGCCCAGAACGTCCTGAGCGGCATCTCAAGGCCCGACGGCTGGACCAACATCTGGATATCCGACCCCAAGCAGGGCCTGCCGCAGAGCATAACGGTCCAGTTGACCTCCGAGGCAAAGGTGGGCCAAGTCATGCTGACGTTTGACACAGACCTTGACGACCTGGTGAAAGTCGGGCCGGTGGCCAAGTGCGTGAAATCCTATGTCCTGAGCTGCTCGACCACTCGAGGATGGAAGCGCCTCGCCCGTGTTGGAGAGAACCATCACCGGAGGGCCATCCATCGCTTCAGACCGGTCCGGACCGGGGCGATCAAGCTGGAGATCCTCGAAACCTGGGGCGATCCGTCGGCAAGGATCTACGAGATCAGGGCCTATGGCTCCTGAGTTCTGCCTAGCGCTGACGCGCCAACAACTCCGCTAGCCTGCACGCCGCTTACTCGCGCCTCCCGTCCATGTTTTGCCCGCCCGTGTCTGCCGCCGTCGGCCGCCCTGCCGGCATCCGGCGGTAGCATGTTGGCCGTCTTGTCGAAGTCGTCGTTCGCGGAGCCACCCCGACGAGCGACCGGGTTCCAGCGCGATTCCCCTTGGGCAACTCAGTAGTTCTCGACCCACAGCTCGTAGTAGCTCTGAGGATGCTGGCAGGCCGGGCAAACCTTGGGAGCTTCCGGACCCTCGTGGACGTAGCCGCAGTTGCGGCATTTCCATTTCACAGGCTTGTCCCTCTTGAAGACCCGCCCCTTATTGACGTTGTCCAGCAGCTTCCGGTACCTCCTCTCGTGGTATTCTTCAACCTCGCCGATCTCCTTAAAGCTGCCCGCAACCTCGGGGAAGCCCTCCTTCTCTGCCAGCTCCGCGAAGTTCGGGTAAAGGGTCCCCCACTCCATCTTCTCCCCTTCAGCGGCGGCCAGGAGGTTCTCGGCCGTAGTCCCGATGATCCCTGCCGGATAGGATGCCGTGATCTCGACCTCTCCACCCTTCAGGTACTCGAAGAAGACTTGCGCGTGCTCCTTCTCGTTATCTGCGGTTTCGAGGAATATCGCAGCTATCTGTTCATAGCCTTCCTTCTTCGCCTTCGACGCGAAAAACGTGTAGCGCGTCCGGGCCTGGCACTCCCCGGCGAAGGACGCCAGCAAGGCTTTCTCCGTTTGGGTCCCTTTGATGCTCTTCAATGATATCACCCGCGCCAGGCCTCATCCCAGACAAGAAAAAGCTTTTGCGGCGTGCACGCGCACTCGCCCAGGCAGCACGCCTCGCCAAGAGACGAGGGCCCAGGGCAGCTCGGAGACAGGCTCGAAGATCGGACGAAGAAAGGGAACGAGCGTCCAAAGACACTGGCTGTGGAGCAGGCCTCAGCCTCGCCCTCCTTTCCCGCTCAAAAGATACTTAACCACGATCCCAAGATAGTCGGCAACGATCGATCGGAGATGATCGGATATGGGTCCCGAAGCAAGATCCAAGCCCAACGTGAATCCCCGCCCCTCAGACGGCCGGGACGAATGGCCGAAGATAGCCCTGGACGCATGCGTCGTTAGACTTGGCAAGGGAGAGCGGCCCACGCCCGAGTTGACCGGAATATTGGACGAGGTGGACGTTGGTTCGATCCACATCTTCGCCCTGCCGCCCGACAGGCCTGCGGGCCTACACTACCATGACTTCGACGAGTACTGGCTTTTCATCGAGGGAACCACGGTCGTCACCCTGCGCTCGGGAGATGGAAGCACAAAGCAGTACCAGGTCGGTCCGGGGGACCTGATCGTAACGCCCAGGGGCATCGAACACGGCCACGCCCCCGAAACCACAACAAGGTACATCCAGTTCTCCAGCAAGATGAGGCCGGGCTCGCGACGGGGCCACCTCGAACGTGTCCATGCGGGCGCGCGGACTTAGGATCCCGTCCGGCGGCCGAACGCTGATACGAGTGGCTCTCTGTTCTCGGCATCAGGAATGCAACGGGGCCCGTCCCCGATAATGGGTCACGTCCTCATGGACCCTTGCGCTCCGCTATCCCTCTTGCCCTCCTAACGACCTCAAGATAGACCTCCTCACGCAAGCGATACCCCTTCTCAATCAGACGGCAAAGAACTTCTAGAAACCCGTCCAGATCCAACTCATTCTGCCTCAGACTTTGCAAAAGCACATACAATGTCCCCCGAGGTTCAAGGCCCGACAAACTAGCCGCCAACCTCGCCGATGGTTCATCCATGAGCACGACCTTGACCCCCTTCTGCTTTGCCAGGGAGACTGCCGCCTGTTCCCCAGGGTGGAGAGCGACAGGCAGATGGATCGCCTTGGCAGCGTGCACCTCGATCCATCCATCTTCCAACGCCTTCTCGATCACCCAGGCGTCCGGTCTCCCCAGCCTCTTCCCCTCGTCGACAACCTCCCGTTTGACCTCTTCCGGAATCAACACCTTCCCAAAAATCACCCTGAGCAGATCCAACCTCCCAATCCCAGCGAGGTAGATGAGAGGGGTCGCGTTAGAGACGGCAGGCTTCATCTACAAAGCCCTCAAATCTTCCCTGAGGTCCTCGAGCGAGTACGGTGAACGGATTCCCCTGGCTCTTGCCTCCTCGATGATCTGCCAGAGAGAGAGCCCGCATTGCTCGGCGGCTTGCCACAATGTGATGGCACCTTCCTCGTACTTCCTCAGGGCCGTCTGCATAAGCCAACCCCTTACCGCCTGCGACAAGAACCTGCGTATGATGGTTGACCGGTCCATGCCCTCCTGCTTGGCGATCTCGTCGATTGCCTTTGCCAAGTCTTTCTCGACCCTTGTTGTTACGGTGACGGCCAACGGCGATCCCGTATTAAATTGGTTCAGATCGATACAAAAATGTTATGTGAGGGTCGAACGCGAGAGAAAAGACCAAGACACATCGGATCGAACTGGCCCAAATCGGCGGAACGACCCAGAAGCTGCAGGCCTGCTCGAAGCGTACATCCATGGACGGCCGGTCCCTGATGTCCCTTGCATGCGGACCCTCGCCGTTGCAAGGAGGCCGCCGCGCTCCATGAATGCTCTCAGTTCGGCCGGATCAACCGCCAGCTTGCTCTTGCTCAGCGCCGCCGAAACCCCAAAATGGACATGTGGCGTGCATAACCAAGATTGGCACGAAACCCCCGGAGCCCGGACGCCTCCTTCCAGCCTCAATCGTCCTCGAGCGACGCAGCCGGAACGGTCCTTCCGTTCGCCATGCCGATGACCCGCTTTGTGCGCGCAGCGATCTCCAAGTTTCCCGTCCCAAGCACGACGGTGGTTCCCATTTCTTGGTTAAACTTCCCCAGCAGCCCTATGATCTGGGCCGCCTCCTCGTCCTCGAGGTTGGCGGTCGGATCATCGCAGACCAGCAGAACCGGGTCGTTGGCTAGGCTCTTGGCGATCGCGAGGCGAATGGCCTCGAGCCTTGATAGCTTCCTCGGAATCTCGGTCTCCTTCCCCTCGAGGCCCACGCTCGAGAGCATCTCGCCGACCTTCTCCTCGATGGACCCGTCAACCGTCCCAGCCATCCGCAGGGCAAGCTCGATGTTCTCAAACGCCGTCATGTTCGGGATCAGGTTGAACGCCTGTGAAAGGAAACCGATCTTCCTCAGCCGAAGCTCGTCCAGTTGGTCCTCCCCGGCCCGGGTGACGTTAGTCCCGGCCACGACGACCCGCCCCGAGCTCGGCCTGGACAGGCACGCGATGATGCTGAGCAAGGTTGGCCAGCCCGACCCCGTCGACCCGACCACGGACGCGAACTCGCCCGAGAAGAAGGACAGGGTTACACCCTTCAGCGCGTGAACCTCGATCCCCCCGATCCGATAACTCTTCTCGACGCCGACGAGCTGCGCCACGGACTTCCTCCGCATCGCCACTCCCTTCTTTGCTCCCTTCTACCCTCCGCCATAGAGCCTGAGATACTCCTCGCATGCCAGTATTCCGTAGATCGAGGCGAGGCCTCCAAGGTAGTTGGTGGGCCGCCCATCGTGGATCCTCCTTTCTTGGAAGAAGGCCCCGAAAGCGCCGGCCTCCCTGTGTGAGACGAACTGCGACCTCATCATCCAGAGGAGAGCCTTCTCGGCGCTCTGCCGGTAGGCTTCCTCGCCCGAGAGCTCATGCATCTTCATCCAGATGAAGGCAAACATCGCGGTCGCCGCGCCGTCAGGCTCAGGTCGAAATTCGGCCCTGCCTTGCAGCGCGTACGCCTGCGAAAGGAATCCGTCGGGGTCCTGCAGGTCCCTCATGAGGGCCGCCGCGGCGTTGAGACCTTCCATGACTCGAGCGCTTCCCCGCTTGAGCTGCACCATGAGCATCGATACGAGATGCCAATACATTCCCCTGGATGGGATCTTGCCGGTGCTATCTTCGGCTTCCTTCTCCATCCTCGGCGTGTGCATGCACGAGAAGGTTCCCTCGGGCTCAAGGGATGAGATCAGGCCGTCAACCTGGTCCCTGACGATCCCGGCATACCTTTCCTCGCGGGTAAGGTCGTGCAGCCTCACGAAGGACCCCCCGTCGAGGATGTGGCTGCGAGGCCACCCGAACGCCCTCTTGTCGGGAAAGAAGCGGTCAAGGTGCGTGCCCCCGCCCCGATAGACCCTCTTGATGAACCAGTCGACTATCGCCTTGGAACTTTCCAGGTAGCGTGATGCGCCGGTCGTTGAGTACAGCTCAAGGAGCCCGGCTATGGCCCGATAGTTCATCGACACGGAGAGGGGGTCCTTGCCCTGCAGCCACGGCTTCCACAGAGACCCCGCTTCGTTGCCATCGGCCGCAGTGCACTGGATCGACTCGAGGTATCTTCCGGCCAGCACCGCGGAATCCTTCCACGCGGGGTTTCCAGTTCGTGCATGGATTCTGAGAAGCGCCCTGATGGCCTCGGATGTATGCCAAGCCTCCCTGCTCAGGCACAGCGTCCCTTCGGCGAGTTCATACTCGGTCCTGAATGCCCCGAGATTGGGATCGTGCCTGTCCGTTATCTGGCTGGACTTGAGAAGCCACCTTGCGGCCATCTTGGACGCTTGGTCGACTTTCTTGACGTCGATCATCGGGGACCCTGTCTGGCGTTCGGAGGCATAGGGTGGGGCGCCGTAAGGAAATATGTATCGTTCCCCCCAAAGGCGGCCCAGGGCTTCGTTGGTGCTACGCTGCGGTTTCCACCAGGGCCGCAAGCTCGTCCGGGTTACACCAAACGAGGGGAACGAGGAAGTCCTGCGGCGATGTGCCGTCGTGCTTTCCCCTGGTCACAGCTCTGTCTCCATGTCCCACGACGACCTCGTGCTGGCCGTGGTCGGCCAACACGACCATGCCTCCGCCCTCCGCTGCGACGGCTTTCGCCAATCTCCCGAGCCTGACGTCGGTGCCCAGGACCGCATCGCGAACTGCCTCGCCGAAGGGGCCCGCTTCGTGCTCGGCCTCATCGATGTCCAGGAACTGGACCAACGTGAATCCCGGCTTGCGGTGACGCAGGGCATCTAGAACTAGCTCGAGGACCTCGGCATCGGTATTCGTGCCGGCGATCGCGCGATGCCTGGCGAGCCCCGAGAAAAGGTGGGCAGGGCTCCCCGACTGGCGCCCGGCCACGCAGGTCGAAATGCCTGATTCCTCCAAGACCCGGAAGATCGTCTCCACCCGAAGCGGATCGGTTTTCTCGGAAACCCCGTGAACGCGCTGGGAGGCTCCAGTGGCCATCGTTGCGAAATTGACCGGCGTCTTGGGCGGACGCACGGCCCGAATCTCAAGGTAGTGCAGCCTCGAGATGGACCTGAGATTAGGGCAACTGTCCGCATGCGCCTCAAGCGCCTCGGTTCCAAGGCCATCGAGCACGACCGTGACCAGGCGACGGGGGTGGCCCATGTCGCGGACGATCTCGGGCAAGGCCCCTCCCTCACAGGATTGAGGCTTCCTGACGCCGAATACCTCGCAGACCGTTGGCGCCAAAAACCTCATGTCCACCCGGCCCATCGCGGCTCGGCCTAGCGAGCCAGATATAAATGCAAGCCCACGGCACAAAGCGGATGGCGGTGCGCATGCGCGCGCGACGGCCGAGTCGCCGATACCTCGTCTACCTCCTTGCGCTATTGCTTTGGCTTTCCATGATCGTAGCGGCGCCGCTTCTTGCCTCAGCCGAAGGCCTCAGGCCCCTGTCCGGGCCGGTCTACTTCATCTTCTCCTGGGTCTGCCATCAGGACCCAGAAAGGTCCCTCGCCATCAAGGGAAGCCCCCTCGCCGTGTGCACAAGATGCACCTTCCTCTACCTTGGAGTGCTCGTGACATCGGTACTGTATCCCGCCATCGGATCCCCACCCGTTCCGAGGCCCCGATTCCTGTTCATCGCCGCGTTCCCCCTCGTGGTCGACGGCGGGACGCAGCTTCTCGGCCTTCGTTCCAGCACCAATTCGCTCAGGGCCTTGACGGGCTTCCTCTTCGGCCTAGCACTGGCGTTCTACGTCGCGCCCGAAGCGGAATCTGCCGTGTCGAGCGTCCTACACGTCCGGAGGAAACGCCCACCGCCAAGTCTCCGCAGCTGACGGGTGCCGGCGGAAAAGTTGGCAGGGCGCTGCGACGCGGCGAAGATGAACACCCGTTGAGCGTGGTGACTGCCCTGCCGATTCTCAGCATCCATGCCAGACGAGTCCTGCGGCCAGTGGCGGTCCCACCGCCTCCCGGTCTGCTGTCGGCGCACAAGGCTTGACGGTGGACGTCAAGTACCAACCGTGCGGAGTTCCTGCCGCAAAGGTGCCTGGAAGGCGTTGCGCATGCCGGCCGGCCTTCGACCGTACTCAACGGAACCTGAAATGTTCATGCAAGCTCAACTCGCTCGAACCCCTGATGCCGTGCGACCTCCACAGTTATGATGCTGGGGGCCGAATCGGCAAAAAACGCTCCGGCAAGCAGCCCGCCGGAGCTTACGTTTGTGACTTCACGACGTATGTTGAGGCGATCTTGTCATGCAGCCCCTGCTTCTGCTCGTCAACCAGGATCAGCACGTAGCCGAGCAAGCAGACTATTGTCGAAACGATGTACCCTATGTAGCGTATGAATGCCCGCACGTAGCCGATCGGCATCGTCCCGTCCGTCCCGATGACCTTCAAGCCGAGTGCCATCTTCCCCGGCGTCGCACCGGTGGTGCCCCAGAAGTATACGTAGTAGGCTATTCCGATCAACAGGCTCAGCACGCTTGCACCGCTGTACCGAGAGGCCATATCGAACGGCCGCATCGCTTGAATCCTGGAGAAAAGCAGCGGCACGCCGATGATGGTCCCGATGATGACCTGGATGATGCCGAGAATGATCACGTCGATCAGCCAGGCTATGAACCTGCTCAGGAAGTCGCCCCTGGGCTTGGACAGGTAATCGGTTGGCGGTTGCGGGGCAGGCGCCACAGGCGGGGGCCCGGGCGTAGGCTGGGGAACCGGTTTCATATCAGCTGCCATGATCTCCCTCAGAGCATCCTTTCGGACGCGCGCGAAGCAAGTCCCTGACCCTTATAAAAATTAGCCCAGGCAGGCTGCAGCGGCCGCGCCGCCTTTCCGCCCACCTCGACGCGACGATGGAAAGCTCAACGTCTCCTTGCGAAGCACTTTTCTTCGAAGGTCCCACTAGGCCCGCCATGAACCTTAAGGGAAGAGACTTCCTTGAAGTGACCGATCTGACCAAGGCCGAGTTGGACTATCTCCTTAGGCTCTCCATGAGGCTGAAGAGGGAGCACGCCGTCAGAGACGACCTCAAGGGCAAGAGCCTGGCCATGCTCTTCGCCAAGACTTCGACCAGAACCAGGGTGTCCTTCGAGGTCGCGATGACGCAGCTGGGAGGCCATGCAGTGAATCTGAAATGGGACGAGACCAACTTCGTCAAGGGGGAGATCGAAGATGAGTCACGGGTGATGAGCCGGTACTGCGACGCGATCATGGCGCGCCTATACCTCCATGAAGACATGAAGAGGATCGCGCGGGCATCCGACAAGCCGGTCATAAACGGCCTGGACGACGAGCACCATCCCTGCCAGGCACTGGCCGATTTGATGACGATCAAGGAGGCCAAGGGGCGCCTTCAAGGCCTTAAACTCGGCTGGATAGGCGACTCGACGAACGTCTTCACATCGCTTTCCCAGTCAGCCGACCTGATGGGCATGGAGACGGTCATCGCAACGCCGGAGGGATATGAGCCGAAGATCAAGACAAATGCGGTGGTCGTTCGAGACCCCAGAGAGGCTGCTAGGGACGCGGACGTCCTGGCAACGGACACGTGGGTTTCGCTGGGCCAAGAGTCGCAGAAGGAGAGGCGCATGAGGGACTTCAAGGGCTACACGATCGATTCGCACATCCTTTCCCTCGCCAAGCCGGATGCCATAGTCCTCCACTGCCTCCCGGCGCAGCGAGGCTACGAGATAACGTCGGATGTCCTAGACTCGCCTCGGTGCCTTGCCTTCGATGAGGCGGAGAACCGCCTGCACACCGCGAAGGCCCTTCTGCTCAGCTTGATCTAGGCCTTCTTCTCAGGCGCGCAACCGCCAGCAGCAAGGGCAGTGCGGCCAGCTGCAGCGCGCCCTCCGGGGTTGAGATCCTTGACTTCACGTAGAGCCTGTCGACGGGCTGGATCGTCGCTCCGTTGTAGAACCACAGCGCGGTTGAGCCCTCCACGCGGTGTGCATTCGAGTCGAAGATCTGGCCGGGCATCTTCACGGTGAAGTTGAAGGTCATCGTCTGAAGGAAGAACTGCGTGAAGGGGTCCGACAGGTTCAAGCCCTCCTCCTCGCCCATCTCCTGAAAGTCCGAAAGGTTCGCGACCAGCGCGTACTCCGTGTACCCAGCGTACCTGGTCGTTGTCACCTTCATGTCCTCCTCCGGAACGATCGTCTCCGGGATCTGAATGTACATCCAACCCCCCTCGCTCCACACCGTGGCATTCTCGACGGCAAATGAGGTGAGGTTCGAGGTCTCGGTCAGATTCCAGTACAGCTCTTGCACGGCTATGAGTGCCCCGCTTACTACTGAGCCGTTCTCAAGCACCGTGAGGCGCGTTTCCATCTTCAGGCACCCCAGTCCCATGGATGCGACGAGGACCGCGACGACGATGACCGGAAGCCCATTCTTCGACATGCGTTGATCGAACATAGGTGAAGGTTAGAGGATTTAAAGGTTCGTGCCAATCCCATCTGGAGATTCGGAAGAAGTTCGTGATCCCGGGGTTTTCGCACTACATTCTGGTGCCATCACGATAGATTTTTATCAATTCCCAATGGTTGTGAGCCCGGTGATCTGACGTACTGTCGGTTCTGCGGCAGGGACATCCCAGACGATTTCTCGTTCTGCAGCCACTGCGGCAGGCCTGTCGCCCCGGCAGACGGAAAGCAGTTCGCCATGTATCCGATCCGCCTGGACGCGGACTACGCTGAGAAGTCCAAGAGAACGGAGCTCGTCGTGCGGTTCTTCTACGGGATCGTTCTCTACATCGTCTACCTGCTGTGGTCCGTGGTGGCCGCGGTCGCCCACGTGCTATTGTGGCTGCACATACTCGTTCTAGGTCGAAAGCAGAAGGGGTTGTGGGAGTTCATACTGGGCTACCAGAGGTACACCGTCAGGATGCAGAGCTACCTAATGTGCCTCACCGACGAGAGGGCTCCCATATCGGGCAGGTAGCCGCGCCTCTGCGAAAGAGAGAATAAGCCCACCGCGATCCGCATCGGCGTGAGCAAGCCGAGTAGGAAGGTCGTAATCACCGACAGGCCCTTGACCCATATCGATCTGGAGCAGGAGATCGTAACCAGAGCGGGGGGAGAGCTTGAGGTCCATGACTGCAAAAATCGCGATGAACTGGCGTCCGCGCTTCGCCACGCCTATGTCGCATTGGTTAACCTTGCCATGATGGATCGGGCGATCATAGAGGGCCTGACCGAGACGCGCGGGATCATCAGGTATGGGATCGGCTATGACAACGTCGACGTCAAGGCAGCAACCGAGAGAGGCATATACGTCGCGAACGTGCCAGGCTACTGCACCGTGGACGTTGCCGAACACACGGTGGGCCTGATTCTTTCCTTGACGCGCCGCATCCCGGAACTTGATAGCTACGTCCGCCGTGGGCTTTACGTCGATACCTCCGGGTGGAAGTCCTACAGGCCGATGCCGAGGTTGGCCGGAAAGACGGTCGGGCTTGTGGGCCTGGGCAGGATCGGAAGCGAGGTGGCAAGGCGGCTTCTGGCCTTCCAGGTCTCGGTCCTCGCCCACGACCCGTACGTCAAACCGGAGAGTCTAGGCGACCTTGCGGGCGCAGTCAGCCTCCTTGACCTCGCCTCCGTTCTGAGAGCCTCTGACGTCGTCAGCATCCACGTTCCCCTCACCTCGCAAACGCGGGGGATGATCGGCGCCAGGGAACTTGCGATGATGAAAAGGACCGCCTACCTCGTAAACGCGTCCAGGGGCGGGATCGTGGATGAGGCGGCCCTCGCAAGGGCGGTTGAAACCGGAGCGATAGCCGGCGCGGCTCTCGACACGCTGGCATCCGAGCCGCCTGCACCCGACAGCCCGATCCTAGGAGTGGACCGGATCCTGATAACCCCCCACGTGGCATGGTATTCGGAGGAGTCCGTGATTGAGCTTGAGCGCAAGGCAGCCGAACAAGCTGCGCAGATCCTTCGGGGCGAGCCACCGGCCCACCTGGTGAACGTCGAACTGCTGGCACGCTAGGCGCTAAGCCCGAGGATAGCGCCCGAACTTCTTCGCTGCATCGATCATCGCCCGCACGTTCTCCAGCGGCGCCCTGGGGATGTTGTTGCCGTCCATCAGGATGTAGCCCGCTCCGCCCGCGACCGCCTCGATGCACCTCCTGGAGGCGGCCTGAACCTCGGACGGAGTTCCGGTTGCAAGCAGGAGGGGGCTCACGTTGCCGATCAGGATGCACTCGTCCCCGATGACCTCCTTGGCCCAGAGTGGATCGATTGGGTATCCGAAGTCCCACTGCTGGGGATGGAACAGCTTTCGAATCAGGGGGATCAGGTGCGAAACATGCCCGCACATGTGGATGCCGCTCACCCTGCCCTTGCTGAACCGATTCACTATCCGTCGCTGGTATGGAGCAACGAACTTCCTGTAGAGCCGTGGGGAGAGTAACTGACAGGAATCGTCCGCGAAGGCCCACGACTCTCGCTCCTCGCCGGCCCTGCCCTCCTCCTCCAGTCTCTCCTTGATCCAGACGATCTCGGTCTCGGTGCAGATCTCCATGAGTTTTCTAACCAGCCCGGGATCGTCGTGCATTGCCCGCATGATCTGCCTCGGCCTCACAAGCTGGGTCGCGAGGGTGAAGGGGCCATCGCAGCTGCCGCCGACCCCCACCTCCATCTGCTTTCCAAGCTCCCTCTTGAAGACCTCGTAGTACTCGAAGCACTTCGCCATCAGACCGTCCCTCCTGGGGTCGGGGACCTCAAGGTCGTCCACATCCCGTATGTCGTGAAGCAGCGGAGTTCTGGCCATGGCGACATCATGCTCCGGGAAGACGACCTCGCATCCGAAGGCGCTTGCCTCAACGGTGTTGTGGAAGTTCGGTGCCATCGGCCCGATTCCGGGGACGTCGTGATCGAAACTCTCCAGCATGAACCTCGTGTGCAGGAGGTTGCCGATGATCTGCTTCTTGGGGTCAAGGAAGTACTGCCTCATGCTGATGGGGTGGAACCTCTCGGAGAACCTGTAGTTGGTGGAAAGCAGGACGGGGACCCTGTCGGGTTCATCATAGGCCCTCGCCTTCGCGATCCTTTCCCGCGAGACCCTGAAGCGATCTTCGTAGCGTTCGGGCCTGATGAACCTGCGTACGTTGATCACGGCCCGATTGCAACCGGGCATCTGAAAAATGGCGCATCTCGGAAACGCCACCAGAACCGATCAGTCCCGACCGCCGTGTCAGCCCCTGGACCAACAAACAGATTTCAATCCTCCTGGCCGTTTCTCGGTCTGCCTTGGCGCAATTAATCGACTCCAACTGCATGGTCGGTCCCACCGTGAACCCTGTTCTGGGCAGGGAGTTCTCTGCCGAGATCCTGGAAAAGGAGATGGATCTCGCCGAGGTGCAGAAGGCAGTGGTGCACCACGCCCTGGCAAAAGAGCACCACCCGGCGGTTGGCAACGCGGCCGCGGTCGAGATAGCCAGGACCCATCCGAGGCTACTTCCCGCCTGGGTCCTGCTCCCCCACCAGACGAAGGAGATGGAAGCTCCAGAGCGGGTGGTGGAAAGAATGGTTGAGAGCGGCGTGGTTCTCGCCAAGATGTTCCCCGCCGACCACAACTTCTCCCTTTCCGAATGGAGCTGCGGCCCGGTGCTGTCGGCCTTGGAGGAGAGAAGGATGCCCCTGATGATCGACCTCACCCAGACCACCTGCGACCAGGTCGCGGCCATCTGCACCGCCCACCCGGGTCTGCCCGTCATACTAGCGGACGTCGGCTACCGGACGGGCAGATTCATCTACGCGTTGCTTGGCGCATGCCCGAACCTTCGAATCGAAACCTCAAGATACCAAGCACACAGGGGGATAGAGTCGCTGTGCAGGGAGTTTGGCGCAGAAAGGCTGATCTTCGGCAGCCGAAGCCCCGATCTGGCCTGCGGGCCGACGGCGATGGCGATCCGCTACGCACGGATCAGCAAGGCTGAGAAGGACAAGATCCTAGGCGGCAACTTCGAGGCACTGATGAGGGGGATCCGCGGTTGACGGGTCGCCTCGCCGAACAGGCAAACATGGGGCTTCCGCTTGACGTGCCGATCATAGACTCGCATGCGCACCTTGGGCCATATTACAACTTCCACATCCCATTCAACGACCCGGAAGGCATGATCCAGAGCATGGACGCCCTGGGCATACGCACGTGCTGCATAGCGGCCCATCTGGGAATTGGGCCCGACTTCCGCGCCGGGAACGATGTCGCACTCAAGGCTGCAACCGACCACCCGGGCAGGTTCATCGGGGCTATCTGCATCAATCCGAACTACCCCGAGGCCATTCTGTCGGAGATCGATAGGTTCACGGGGGTGGATGCCATGAGGGCAGTCAAACTCCACCCCGCCCTGCACAACTACCCCGCGGACGGGGAACGATACAGGATGGTCTACGAAGCGGCCGGCAAGAGGCACCTGCCGGTGGCCTCCCATACATGGGCTGGGGACAAGCGCTGTTCACCAAAGATGTACGCCGCGATCGCCAAGGAATACCCTGAGACGACCTTCATCCTCGTCCACTCCGGAGGGGAGCCAGGGCCGATAATTGAGGCGATCGACGCAGCCAAGCAGGCCGAGAACATCTACCTTGAGACGAGCGGATCCCTGACATTCAGGACAGTGGAGAGGCTCGTGACCGCCGTCGGCAGCAAGAGGCTGCTCTTTGGCTCGGACATGCCCTTCATCGATCCGGCACCCCAGGTGGGAAAGGTCATCTACGCACCGATATCCGAGGATGACAAGCTGGACATACTGTACAGGAACGCCAGGCGAGTCTTCCGAATCTAGGCCGGCCAACCGGAGATCAGCCGCCGTGGGCTCAGTCGGGAACGTACCGGGCTGCGGAGCCCGGGCTTTCCTCCACCTCGACCCACTTCACGCCGCTCACCTTCTCGGAGATCCTGCGGCAGAAATACTCGGCAATCATCTCTGCGGTCGACGCCCGAATGGGAAGCGCGACCACGTCGCTTGAGGGCAGGACGTATTCGCGACCGGGCAGCAGAACCCTTGTCTCATCGCCGGCGCGCAACACTTGGATGTCAGGCGAGTCGGCTGCAAGGATGACCTTCTGGTCGATCTCCCTGCAAACCTTCAGGGCCTCCTCCATCAGCACGCCGAAATCGATCACCATCCCGCTCTCGTTCGGCTCGCCCCGAGCCGCGACCCTCACCCTATAGTTGTGGCCGTGAAGCCTACCGCACTTCTCGTGCGAAACCAAGAAATGCGCCGCGCTGAACCCCAGCCTCGACTTCGCGACACGGATGGAGAACATCCCGCACCCCCTACGCGGTCTTGTAGGCCTTCCGGTAGATCTCGTCTATCCTGGAAAGCCATGACGATGCGACCTCCTCCATCAGCCGCACAGCCCGTGCCTCATCGCCTCCTACGAGGTCGGAAAGCGAGCCTGCCTTGACGTCCCTTGGCACGGGAAGCTCCCCCTTCAGGCTGATGTTTACCCCGAAGTGCATCGTGCACGATGTGGCGCTCGCCGCGCACACGCCCACCGTGAGCTTCGCGCCCTGGGCATAGACATCCGTGCCCCTCACGGCGACCTCTTTCCCGAGGGCCGCCACCCTCGTGGCAAGCCCATCGGCCAGCATCGCTTGGAACGCGTACATGAGAACGAGGTCGTTTCCGATCTGCGGGAACTCGGCCACGATGTGGAAAAGGTCCGGCCCACTGATCCTCGCCCCCTCGCCCCACTGCAGCCTCTCCGTCTGGTCCCTCACGTACTCCAGCCTGACATCCATCGGGCCCCTCCAGGTCACCAGGAGGTTCCCGTAGGAGTCCTTCCCGATGATGCTTGAGAACCAGAGATGCCCTATCTCCTCCCCGACGTAGGTATGCCTCTCCTCCCAGCGGAAGACGGTGGTTGGGAAGTAGGTGCCGACCCTCTGCAGCCGGGATCGGTGCTGCACTAGATCTCCCTCTCTATCTCGCACACTGCATCGTGCTTATGTATGGATTCGAACGACTTCGCCCTGATGGTGACCTTTCCGGACACGCCAAGGCCTCTTGCGCGATTCAGGCAGTCCCTCGCCATATCCTCAACGAACTTCGGATTCGAAAACATGTGCTCCACCAGGAATTTCTCGTCCTCGCCCTTCACCACCATGTAGGTGGGGCTGGAGAAGCAGGCATCGCATATGTCCGCCATGTCCTCCAGCTCAACCCGGGAGCCCAATTCGGTCTCGATGCCGAACACCAGTTCCGCCCTCTGGATGTGCGACTTCCCACCGGTCAGATCCAGGCTGTGAGGACAGAGCGTGTTGCCGATCGCCGATACTTGCAGGTACTTCCGCATGCCGCCGTCCTTGATCACCTTCACCAGCACCTCGTACGATTCGTAGGTGCGCTTCTTGGAAACCGGAGTCAATCGCGGCACAAGCAACTGGGTCTTTATCCTCACCTCCCCCCTCACGTACTCATGCCGGCTGGCGATCCCGTCCAGTATGTCGCTGCCAACCTGCTCGAGGCTCTTGTCGGCATGCTTGCGCGAAACCACCTGGTTTATGGTCTCGATGATGCGGGACATATGTATGCCCTTCCTGTCCCCCCGCAGATCTATGAACACGTCGATCAACGGGAGATGGAAGAGCGTCGAACCATCCCTTTCGATCTTGAGGTGAGTCCTGACGTTCTCAACCCCCACCCTATCGATGGGCTCCATGATCCTTGGTATCCTGTCCTGCGTCTGCCCAGCCCGAACCATTTGCATCCCTTAGAGGAAACCAACCGCCCTGTGGGCCTGAACCGAGATGGCTAGCGCGTCCGGTTGTAAATGCTTTGCCGCAGCCTCGGTGAGTGCAAAGAGGAGGCGCTCGGACGGCCTCCTAACCCCCCTCCTGGGCGTCACCACCTGGATTGCGAGCGGGCAATCCAGATCGGCAAGCCTGGCCGACACCCGCTCGACGGCGGCCGGTCTGCTGCGGTCGGTCACGACCATCTTGGCAAAGGTGCACACCCCCGAGGCCTTGAGGATCCTTATGGACTCGAACTCCATCTCAAGGAGGTGCAGCCAATCCGAAGCGGCGTGCGCAGACTCATCCTTCACGTCAACGCACGCAAAGTCAAACAGCCCGGCGACGCGCGAAAGGCTTGACGGAAGCGACCCATTCGTCTCAAGGTAGGTTCTAAACCCATCGTCCCTAAGCCGGAAAGCAAGCGCACGCAGGAACTGCTCCTGATAAAGCGGCTCTCCGCCCGTCAGGCTCACCGAGTGTAGATCCCGGGACGCGAGTCTCTTGACGGAGTTCGTGACGGTTTCGACATCCAGCGGATTCGTGAGCACCCGGAACTCGCGCCTGCCGCCCCCGATCTGGATCCGCGCGCTCTTTGGCTCCCTGACCTTCGCGGAAGGCGAGTCGCAGAAAACGCACCCACGCGTCCCCATATCCCCGGAGGCCAGGTTGCATCCGGCGAACCTCACGAAGACCTGCCTTTTCCCCATGCAACTTCCGCGCACGCTGGCGCCTTCGCCCTGGTAGCTTGAGAACAGCTCACAAACGAATCCTCTCGGGCTCATCGCGGTTCGACCTCATACAAGGTGGGATCAACGACGCCTGCGGATCGAAATCCCCTGTTCCTCAGCATGCAGCTCTGGCAGACGCCACAGTGCAGGGGCCGCCCCTTCACGAAGCCCCGAGGCTGGTAGCAGGAGCAGCTCAGCTCCACGGGCGCGCCAAGCCCCCGGGAAAGCGCCACGATCTCCTTCTTGGTTAGGTCGATCAGCGGGGCCACCAGCCTGATCCTCTTCTCCAGGACCGAGTGCGGCAACAACTCGTTGAACCTGGCCACGAATTCCCTGGAGTTGTCGGGAAAGGTACGTGCCTCCTCCTTGTTGAAGCCGACTATCAGGTCCACGTCGCCTTCCAGGGTTTCGGCGTAGGACGTCGCCAACGACAGCAATACCAGATTCCTTGCTGGCACCCACACGGCCCTCGTGATGGACCTGTCGGGTCCGTCCAGGCCGGCCGGCACATCCCCGCCAAGCAAGGCCGAACGCCCCGACCATATCCGGCCCAATGCGCCCAACCTCACCACGACGTTCCGGCAGCCAGCCTTCCTAGAGATCGCGCGGGAGCATCGCAAGCCCGCCCTCTCTTCGCTAGACCCGTAGGAAAAGGTGAGGGAGATCAGGACCGGGTATGGCCGGCGCTTTGCCCACCACAGCGCGACGGTCGAGTCCAAGCCACCTGACAACAGGACCACTGCGGAGGAAGCCACTCCGGCCACCTGTCGACCCCTCGCCTTGTTAGAGGCCAACGCGTCCTATTAACTGTCCCTGGAGCAGCCCATCCATAGGCGGCCTGCTGCGTCGTTGCGGAGATGCGAACTAGGCCCTACAGGCCTCCCCTTCTAGTCAGGTCCTCCAGCTGCGGCCTGAGCAGACCTATCGCCAGAAGCAGAACTATGGGAAAGCAGAAGATTATGATGATGAGAAAGATGTTGTCGAGCAGGTTGAGTTGGCTCTCCCGGATCATCTCGTAAGCCAAGAGAGCAAAAAAGGGCGCAGCTATGATCAGAAAGATGCTGATCAGGACCAGATAGACCGTGACGAACGGCTTGCGCAAACGGATCGACCTCCAAACTCGGGAAAAGGGTGGCTGCGGTTTGGAGAGGTTGAATATAAAGATTACTTGGCCCAGAAGCTGGAATCGTTCGCAAGCGGCGAAGCCCCGGGACGAATGCGGCCCGCAGTGTCCGACGCGACGGGCAACAACCTGAGTATGCTGGCGACCATCTGTCACATTTATAGATCCTTCCGCTCGGCGGAGGCCGAGGACGATCGCATGATAGTGATTCTGACGGGCGTCCCCGGATGCGGCAAGGGAAAGGTGATAGAGTTCGTTAAGAAGAAGATCGACGTGTCCGTCCTGAACTTTGGAGACTTCATGTTCCGCATAGCGAAGGAGTCCGGCATGGTCAAGGATCGGGATGATATGCGGAAGAAGATCAGCGTCGAGACGTCGCGGGCGATGCAGAAAAAGGCGGCCGAGGCCATATCCAGCGAGATCGCCAAGATGGGGGAGAACGTCATCGTGGATACCCACTGCACAATTCTCTCCCCGGCCGGCTACTTCCCGGGGTTGCCCTTCGAGGTCCTCCAGAGGCTCAAGCCCCATGCGATCCTGGTTCGCGAGGTAAGTCCCGCGTCCGTCCTCGAGAGGAGGGAGAAGGATCGCAAGAGCGGCGTTCGAACCAAGAGGGACGAGGAAGAGCTCTCAGCGATCGAGCTGCAGCAACAGCTCAACAGGTGTTACGCAGCGGCATATTCGGCTGTCTCGGGGGCGACGCTGAAAGTGGTCATAGACAGGGAAGTGGAGGAGTACCCGTACCAGAACGCCGAGCTGGCGGCCAAGGCGCTCATAGAGATATTCGAGTTCAAATGATGATGCTCTCGTCCGGAGCTATGCCCTTCACCGAGGTTATCCTCTCGGCCGTCTCCTGAACGCTTGCCGTCAGGCCCAGTTTCTGGAAGTAGCCGAGCAGGGTCTCTATGTCCCTGAACAGGAGGTTCACGGCCCTCGGGCTTTCCTTGACGATGCCCTGCGAGAAGTCTATCATCGTAGGGCCTTTGTCGCCCATGAGGATGTTGTAGGCCGACAGATCGCCGTGCACCAGTCCCCCCTTCTGAAACAGCGCCCGGTAGCTCTCAACGATGGAATCGAAAACGGAGGGCGGATCGTCGCAGCCAACATCCACCAGCCTGGGAGCCGGCACCCTACCCCTAGTGATGCACTCCATGACCAGCACGTTCTTCTGGAAGGCTATTGGGCGGGGACACCTGCAGCCCGCATCGTGGGCCGCCTTGAGGTTCCTGTACTCCCTTGAGGTCCATGTGAAGATGATCTCCCTCCTGTTCCTGCCCAGCTTGCTGAACCTCGGATCCCCCTTGAGGTACTCCCACATGTTCCTGAAGTCGGATGTCGCGGTTCTGTAGATCTTCAGTATGACGGTCTCGCCCTTCGCCTCGGCGAGGTGTATGCACGCCTCCTTTCCCATCCTTATGCAGCCGTGAACCGCTGAGATCTTGCCAGTATTGAGCAGGTCGTAGACGACCATCAGCGTCGATGTATCGAAGACCTCGCTGAATATCTTGAAGTCATCTATGTCCTTCTCCAGCCTCTCCTGTTTCAGCCTGTCCAGATCCATCCTTTTCTCGAACTCGTAGAGCTTGTGACGAGGCAACGAACCAATCCGCCAGGTGTGCTTAGCGGAGGAAGTTCTTTACTGTTCCCTAATGCCATCCGTGATGGATGCCAGTCTATCGGGGCTTCGCAGGGTATCCCCTCTCCGGGCCAACTCGAGAGAGATCGCCTGCGGGAAGGGACGCGTATAGCTTGGGAGAAAGGGGAATACCTTGTACCGGGAGCTAGGTGCTAGGTGCGGTCGTAAGACCTATGAAGCTTGGCCGGGCTGAGACGAGCACCCAGTAGGCCCGAAGTTGGCGATCCGCCAAGAGGCCGGAGTGGTGACCAAGACGCTGATCTCCGTGCCGGAGGCGGGGTGGGGAGAATGAAGAGCTTCCCGGGGAATCGAGGCCTGATTTGCATCGTCCAGCCTTCTGTTGCTTTCGGGATGTCTGACCACCCCCAAGCCGGGCAGCACTTCGACGAATCTGACCGTCGGACCAAGGGGGGATGCAATCAGGGCGGAGATGGTGCGGTGGACCTGACCTTCCCACCTGATGCTCTGGACGAAAACATCACCATCACCGTCCGAGTATCCTCCTCCTTTCCAGCCGATGAACGCCTAATCGAGGGAACGGTTTTCGAGTTGGGCACAAGTGGAATACAGTTCAGGAAACCGGTCCAGCTCACCCTCAGGTACGACGCATCAAAGATCCCCGCCGGAGCCAGGGAGGAATCCCTCAGGCTTGCTAAGGTTGCTCATGGCCAGTGGGAGATCGTTGCCGGGAGCGCGGTGAATGCGACATCGAAGACTGTGACCGGCCAGGTCACGGGCTTCAGCATATACGGCGTTCTTGCGGCATCAGCGAGCGACGAAACGCGGATCGAACCCAACCCAGCGGTTGCCGCGGCCGGGCAGGAGGTGAGGCTGGACTTCTTCATTCCCATGTACTACATGCGTGAGATGGCCGCCCAGCGCGCCAACTGGTATTGGACCCAGACGCGGATTGCTTGGGTTATCGACGGGACCAAGGGCCGAGTGCAGTATCACTACAGACGTAACCACCAGTGGACTTGGTACCCGAACGGCAGCTATGAACTCGAAGTGACGTATCCCGGCGCACAAAGCCCTACGGAGGCGTACTACACCCCGGAGGAATCCTCGGCCGACGGTGAGGTACACACGGTCAGAGCCCGGGTATACATGATCTTTGCTCAGGAGAGTGCCGAAGAGGGTGGTTCAGTGTCGGAGATTGTCTTCGTCGGGGAGGCGACGGGGACGGTGATCATTTCGGGCGTTGCAATACGATTGGAGCCCTACATGGTCTGTCAGGTCAGGCCCGGCGAGGACGAAATTCTGACATGCAGGATATTGGGACGCCCGCCTGTTGGGGCCGAGATGACCTACCGCTGGTCCACGTCCGGCCGCAGCGGCCACTTGGAAGGAGTGGGTCCCCCCGACTATGTGGATGAACAGGGCCGATTGGTCTACGAGTCCGACCGTTATTGCGCCCGCTACCGGGCCAACGAGGGCGCGACGGATGGCGCCGGGGACAAAGTGTCGGTCGCCGCTTACATGGTCGAGGGAGCGAAGAAGACGCTCATCGGCGAATCCGAGGTGGACGTGGACATCTATGCGCCCACCGAATGGTATTCGCTATGCTCGGATCCATTGTGCACTCGGTGCGGAGCGCTCGACCCTGTTGACTGTCCGATTGAGATTCTCATCGTCAGCGGAGGACGGAGGTATTGCGAGTTCGGTCCTTGGCCCAGGCAACCCGGCGATGACGACGAGAGAGGTGGCGTGGCCATGCTGATCTCCGGGACACTGGAGTTCCCGGCAAGGGAGGATGACGAGATCCTGCTTCGGGTTCAACCCTGCGAGGACGTCCACGGGAATCTCATACGGGGAAGCTTCAAGGACTTGTACATCAGGAAGGGGCGCTGTGGTTCGCCGACTCTCGCTCGCCTTCTGTTCGCGGGACGGGACAACCTGCAGGAGGCGGTGGAACTCCGATCCCGCGTGTGGCCTCCATAAGGCACATGAGTGTCGCGCCTCTAACTTGACCTTGCGTTGCTTGACTGCTCGGGAGCTTCTACGTAGAGACTTCGGCCAGCCGCCCCCTTCGCGCGGCACGTGAGACATGCTGACTTTCAGGCATCCCATCCGCGCCAGGATCTTCGCCATTACCCCTATTCTCCGGTCGCCGCTCTCGCTCTTGTGGAGCAGTCCCGCAAGAGACCGTCTGCGGAACCCTGAAGAGCTAGAAGGACATTCGAGCCCTTACGCGGAGCTACACGACGCTAGCTCACAGGCGCCATTCTGAAAACGGTCAACATATCTACACAAGCATTAAAATCGAAACCCGAAAACCACAACGCCGTGGCGGGAGAGCAAGCCGACTACGACCTCCAGATCGACGCGCTCGTCGCCGAGATAGAAAGGCGGGGCGCCAAGCTCGTGGGTTTCCAGATGCCCGATGGTCTCAAGAGGTTTGTCCCGCTCATCAAGGAGAGGGTAGAGGCCGAGACCCACGCCATCCCGGTCTTTTGCAGTGAGCCGTGCTTCGGCGCCTGCGACGTGTCCGGCTCGCTGGCCGACCTTGGCTGCGACCTCATCGTGCATATGGGTCACTCCAGGATTCTTCCGGACGGAAGAACGCCGGTCATATACGTGCCCTGCTTCTCAAGGCTCTCGGCTAGAGGGTGCCTCGAATCCGTGATCGGATCCATCCCGGCTCGACGGGTCGGGCTGGTCTCAACCCTGCAGCACGCCCATGAACTCCCTGACCTCTCCGGGCTTCTGTCCAGCCGGGGATTCGAAGTTCATCTGGGCGGGCCTGGGCCCAGGACCGAACGGCCCGGCCAGGTGCTCGGATGCGACTTCAGGGCAGCAAGGGATGTCGCGGCCGGGGTGGATGCCTTCATCTACATCGGAGGAGGGAACTTCCATCCCCTCGGAGTAGCTCTGGCAACGGGAAAGGAAGTGTACGCCGTGGATCCGTACCTCGGCGAGTTGCGAACGATCTCGGACCTCAGGAAAAGGACGCTTGCAAAGCGCTTCGGCCGCATCCAGGCGGCAAGAGAAGCCAAGTCCTTCGGACTCTTGGTCTCCACCAAGCCCGGACAGAGGAGAATCCAGGAAGCCAACAGGTACAGGCAGATCCTTGCATCCCAAGGTCTTGACTCCGCGATCATCGCGGCAGACCACATCGACCCATCCAGGCTGAGGGTGTACCCCTTCGATGCCTACGTGAACTTTGCCTGCCCGAGGATCGCCATAGATGATTCGGAACTCTTCCACAGACCCGCGCTCACCCCGCCTGAGCTTGAGATCTTGCTTGGAAAGAGGGCCTGGGAGGACTATGCCCCCGATGAGATTACGTAGGAAGAAGCTCGAGATCGCTCTATCCCGCCTGCGCAGACACCCTGGCCCGAGCCCGAGGCTTGAGCAGTACGACCTGTCTCCAAGGGCCGCGGCGGACGTGCTTTTCTGGGCATGGCGGAACGGAGATATCGAGGACCGTGCGATCTGCGATCTGGGCTGTGGAACCGGGGTTCTCTCCATCGGCGCTGCGCTAGCGGGGGCGAGAAGGGTCTGCGGGGTTGATCTTGACCCCGTTGCGCTCGAGGTGGCCCGGGAAAACATAAATATAGCGGAGAAGGCGTCGGGTTTTGCGATCCGCGACAGGATCGAGCTGAGACAGATCGATGTGGGTGCGATCGAGGCTCGAACTCTTGGCGCGCTCGATACGGTGATCCAGAACCCGCCGTTCGGAGTTCAGCAGAAGCATTCGGACCGGGTTTTCATAAGAAAGGCGTTGGAGCTTGCGCCCACTGTGTATTCCCTTCACAAGAGATCCCCTGAGGTGGAGAGGTTCGTATATGCGTACGTCGGTGAGATCGGTGGCAGGATCGAGGCCAAGATGGATGTGGACCTTCTCGTTCCGCACCAGTTCAGCTTCCACAGGAAGCCAACTTACACCGTTGCCGCCACAGTGTTCTTGATGAGGAGGAGATCGAATGGCCCAGAAAAAGCTTGAGACGGGCGACTTCGTCGTGCCCGGGGACGTGTTGGGCGTGGAGGAGGAGTTCATGCCAGGAGAGAACGCATACGTTGACGGCGGGATCGTATACTCGTCCACGACCGGAAAGGTCCAGTTCGACCCAAGATCCAGGAAGGTATCGGTCTTCCCCGCGCCACGGCTTCCGCCTCTTCCGGCGAGGGGGGACATCGTGCTCGGAAGGGTGAGCCTCATCAGGAGCCAGTTCGCCCATGTCGAGATAGTGGCGATAGAGGGCGAGAAGAACCGGGAGATCCCCTCCGCACCTGAGGGTGCTATCCACATATCCCAGGCCAGAAGGGGCTACGTGAGGGACCTTTCCAACCAGTTCCAGGTCGGCGACATCGTCCGCGCCAGGGTCGTCAACCCCCAGAGATCGCCCATCATCCTGAGCACGGTCGGCGACGAGCTTGGGGTCATCCTGTCCAAATGTTCGAACTGCCGGTCCCCAATGGTGGTCAAGGAGAAGAAGCTGTATTGTGAGACTTGTGATATCTACACGACCAGGAAGTTGTCAACGATGTATGGAATGAGCCCCATCTGAGGTCAGCGCTATGGAGATAGAGATGCTAAGATCGGAGAAGAACTATGCGGAGTTCTACATCGTTGGAGAGACCCACACCTTCTGCAACCTCCTTCGGAGCATACTGGCCGAGGACCCTGCGGTCAAGAGGGTCGCCTACGCTGTCGAGCACCCGATAACGCACAGGACCAAGCCACGGTTCGAGATCGAGACCGATCCCAAGACCAAGCCCGCGACGGTGCTCAGGCGCGCCTCCAAGAAGCTGGCAAGTACATGTGATGAGCTCCGTGCCGAGTTTGAGAAGGCCTTGGGGTAAACCCCGAGGCAGATCCATGGATGACCTGGTCCGCTGCCTGAGAAAGCCGCCTCTGGAGGCAGCGCTCGACCAGAACCTCTCCAAGCTCGGCGATTCGCTGCTGAACCTGATCTACTCTCTCAGCCTCTCCCTGGCCAAGGGAGACCCGACGGGTGGGAGAATCCCAAACACCGTTCTGGCAAGGGCCGCGAGCTACAGCTCACACAGGAACCTCGTCCCGAGGCGAAGCGACAGCCACCGGAAAGGCGATATAGTCGAGGCCATATTCGCGTACGCCTGGCTCAAAGGGTTTCTCGAGATCGGGGACGGGGCAGAGTTCATCGCGCGCAATTTGAGCTCCCCCGGCCGTCGGATCGACCGCGAACAATACGCCCGGGCTCTCAGCCAACTCATGGACAAGATGCTCGACGCGATGGGGGTTCGGCAGGATGCATGAAAGACGCGTCAGATTCTGGGAGATCAAAGAGGAGATAAGAATCCTCGGCGTCGATGACGGGCCATTCAGATTCGGCCAACCGGGCAAAGCCATGTTGGTCGGGGCGATACTGAGAGGGGGTCTCTGGCTCGAAGGCGTCCTAACCACGCAGATCGCCGTTGATGGAGATGACGCGACGGATCAGCTGGTGCGCATGATATCAAGGTCGCGCCACAAGGGGCAAGTTAGGGTAGCGATGACCAACGGCCTGACCTTCGGAGGGTTCAACGTCATCGATGGCCAAGCCATATTTGATGAAACAGGCCTGCCGTTGATATCGGTGACCCGGTCCAAACCGGATATCGATGCCATCAGGGAGGCTTTGAAAAGGCTGCCCGACCCACGAGAAAAGCTCAGCAGGATCGGCCGCGCCGGAGAGCCGAAGGAGCATCGCTACGCACAGGGACGAGGCAGGTCACGCGTATACTTCCAGGCCTTCGGCATTTCGGACGAAGATGCACATGCGATAATAGACATCGCCGCGACGAGGAGCCTAATTCCCGAGCCAATCCGCGTGGCACATATCATAGCGTCAGGGGTCGTCAAGGGCGAATCCTACGGCAGGGTATGAGGATTCATTGGCTCCTCACCTACGATCGGCTCACCGCCTACGAGACCGTGCTCCGGGTCGCGAGAGGATCCCCCTCGCCAGTGCGAACCACTCAAGCCCAACCTGGTGGGCATGACACCGCGGAGCCATGAGGAGGGAAATGCGCGACGGCGCAGTATGCAGCTGGGCTGGCAAGCCAAAACCTGGACCAAGCGCCGCCGCGAGGATCAGTCGGCCCTCTGCCCTGAACGATCAAGCAGGCTGTGCGCGCGATTCCGAAGGACTATTTATCACTCAAGTCTCTAACCTACGCCAAGAGGTAGATCGATGGAGTTCTGCCCGGACTGCGGAACTCTCCTGGCCCCGAAAGATGTCGATGGCAAGAGGGTCCTTGCATGTCCCAACTGCGGATGGTCCAAGGACGCCCGGCTTGCACGGAATAGGTACGTGCTTTCCAAGAGGGCGAACGAAAAGCCTCAGGTTGTCGTTGTGAAGGACGAGGTCGTGCCGTACCCGATCACGAAGGTCACGTGCAAGAAGTGCGGCAACACCGAGGCCTACTACTACGCCGTCCAAACGAGGGGAGGGGATGAATCGGAGACGGTCTATCTGACCTGCACTAAGTGCAAGCACGTCTGGAAGATGACCTCCTAGAGTTCCCCCTTGAGCACGGCCTGCCTGTACTTCTCGGACTCCATCCGCTCTAGGTCCGCTATCTCCTTCTCGGTGAGGCAGGTTGGCCGCCCAGCCATGAGCGACATGAGCCTTACGTAACTCGCCTTCTCGAGAAGCTCGGTCCGTCCGATCGCCTCCTTGGCGCTGTAACCCACGGTTATCACGCCGTGTTTTGCGAGGACGACGACCCTCAGGTCCGCGCGAAGCCCTCCCAGGGCGGCGGTAAGCGAATGAGCGATCCCAGCTCCCGGAGGGGCATAGTCGAGGAATACCCAGTTCTTCTCAGGCACCCCTAGATAGACAACGAAGTCCGGGAACTGCGGAACGAAGAGGTCCTTGACGTTCTCCACGCAACAGGCCGCCAGGGCCTGGGGCGGGTGCGTGTGGAGTATGAAGTTGGCCCCGGGCTGGTGGGCATAGATCGACGCGTGCATCCCGACTTCGATCGAGGCCCGATACTTCCTGTTCGCGGCATAGACCACCGCCGCGCCTGCCTTCTCCAAGTTGCGCGTTGCGCCCTCGATGTCGACCTTGATGAAGTCTCTGCTGGTAACGTCCTCCAAGGAGCAGCCTGATCTCTTGATCCAGAAGGAATCGCCTGACGATGATCGCGCGGAGGTGTTGCCCTCCCCGGCGCACGCGTAGCCGAGCCTAGCTGCCCTCCTTGACATCGCGACCAGATCCTTGAGAACGCGTTGGTCGGACAAAGCCCCATCCTCTCAGTTTGGTTCGAGCCGTGCCTTATAACAGTTAGCCGGTTACGTGAGCGCCTCGCGCCAACCGGTGAGACTGACGTTTCAGGCCGCGTCTTTAGGCATCCAAGCAAGCATGGAATGCGAAAGAAGTATTAAGGGAGGGGCTAATCCGTAAGGGTAGCTCGGGCCTCTGCTCGCTGCGACGTCCGTTAGGAGGAAATGGGGTGTCGGAGGAGGAAGAAAGCGCAGACTACTGCCCAGAGTGCGGCAGCGACAAGCTCCAGGAGGATCCGCTGAGGGGGGAGATCATCTGCTCGAAATGCGGCTACGTCGTATCCGATAGGCTCATCGACGCCGGGCCTGAGTGGAGGGCCTTTGACTCGGAGCAGCGCAAGGAAAGGGAAAGGGCCGGCGCCCCGCAGACCTACGTTCTCCACGACAAGGGCTTGTCGTCGGTCATCGACAAACGGGACGTTGACAGCGGCGGAAAGAGGCTCACCCCGGAAAGGACGAGCCAGTTCTACAGGCTCCGCAAGTGGGACTCCCGGAGCAAGATGCAGAAGTCCAAGGACAGGCACCTTCTCACCGCCCTCGCCGACATCGAAAGGATGTGCGGCCTTCTCAACCTCCCGAGGAACATCAAGGAGGCGGCAAGCCTGCTCTATAGGAGGGTGGTTGAGGAAGGATTAGCTAGGGGAAGATCAATCGAGATCCTCTCGGCCGCCGTGGTCTACATAATCTGCCGCCAGTTCCAGGTCCCCCGAACGCTGGAGGAGATCGCCGAGGCGACGAAGCTTGAGGCCAAGGAGATCGGAAGAAG